>Ga0082207_1000074_pt1 | contig 61077 bp, 51 predicted proteins | sample LakMenEpi10Aug09_FD_71540 | JGI IMG/M metagenome (GOLD analysis project Ga0082207, IMG submission 71540) | reverse complement strand
CGTAACTGATCTTCGCCCTTCGGCACGCGCCTTTCATCGTCCTGGCCCTGACCCTCAGCGGCTGCGCCAGCGTGCTGATGCCCGACAACCGCCATTCGCACATTCTGGTGACCACGTCGTGCGGGCCGGTAGAAAACGTCGGTGCAAGATGCACCCTGGTGGGCGCTGGCAGCAGCACCTCGTTCGACACCCCCGCAGAGGTGCGCGTGCCAAATTCGTGGAATCTATTGAGCCTGGAGTGCCGCGGCGAGATGCTGGGCACCGCTTCCACGGTGATCATGCCCAAGCCCAATCTGGGGCTGGTGGGCAATCTGCTGGTCGGAGGCGCGCCCGGCGCCGTGGTCGACACGGCCACCGGACGCGGCCTGAACTACGACCGCCAGGTCAACCTGCACCGGAGCCAGTGCTTCCGGTAGGCCCCCGCGGTACGCTCCATCAGGCCTTCTTGGCGTAGGCGCTGCACCAGCCGTTGCCAGCCACTTGCTTGCCGGCGAACAGGGGACAGCCGCCCCATGCGTCCGAGGCCTTGCCTTGATACAGCTGGCAGTTGCTGCACTTCTGCGCCTTGTCGTGCTTGGGGTACTTCTTGGCGTCGACCTTGGTGGTGTCGTGCAGATAGCCCACAGCCGCGGCCTGTGGGTCCTTTTCGTCGATCTTGGCCTGGGCCTGTGCTGCACCAGCGGCCAGCAGCGAAGAACCGGCAGCCAGTTGCATGATGAAGACGCGACGGTTGGTTTGCTTCATGTTTTCTCCAGTTGAGGGCAGAAAGCCCGGGGAACTACCCTTTCATCGTCCCACAAGTCAATTTCTGAGCGAGTCACTGGACTATCGGGAACAAGCTGACCGTTACACGAGCGAACAATCCCGCGACGTGGCGCTAGACGCGTGCCAAACCCAAGAGGTGCGCCATGTCCTTGAAGAAGATGCGCACATGGGCCATGGGCTTGGCCTTGACCAGGGCCTTGTTCATGTACGCGTCAAAGGTGAGTTGCTGCACATCCTTGTCCCGGCAAATGCTGACGAAGCGCTCTCGGCGCTTGTCGTTGCGGTACCAAAAGTGCTGCATCATGCCCAGCACCCAGAACACCTTCCCATGGTCCTTCATGAACCGCCGGCGCGCCTGCGCCAGATCAGCGGCGCGACCTGAGGTGAGGAAGGCCTGGGCGGCGTCTGCGGCCAGACGGCCCCCGTACATCGCGTAATAGATCCCTTCGCCGGAGGCTGGCGCCACCACACCGGCGGCATCGCCGGCCAAGACCACATGGCGACCGTCATCCCACTTCGGCAGCGGCTTGAGCGGAATGGGTGCGCCTTCACGGCGCAGCGTCTCGGTCCCCGCGAGGCCAGCGGCTTGGCGAAGATCGGCCACCGCACCGCGCAAGGAGAAACCCTTGTCGGCACTGCCCGTGCCCACGCTCATCGTCGTGCCGTGTGGAAACACCCAACCGTAGAAATCGGGTGAGAGTTGACCCCGGTAGTACACATCGCAGCGAGCCGGGTCGTAGTCGGGATGGCCAGGCTGCGGCGCGCGGATGATCTCGTGATAAGCGAACACGTATTTGGTTTTTTCGGCCCCTTCCACTGCTTGACGGGCCACCTCGGAACGCGCGCCATCGGCGCCGATCACGCAGTGTGCTCGCACCGTTCGCTCAACGGCATGGCTGTCGCCCGCGCGCTGTCGCTCCTCGAAGTGCACGACGGCCGGACCATCCGCAGGGCTCTCCACGCGTGTAAAGCGCCCGATGCGCCGGTGCGCCCCCGCCTGCGCCGCCCGCTCACGCAGCCATTCGTCGAACACGTCACGGTCCACAAGCCCGACGAATCCGCCCTCGATGGGAATATCGACCTTGGCGTCCTGCGGCGAAATCATCCGCGCGCATTGTGCGCGGGCCACCAGCAGATGATCCGGAATGTCGAAATCCCGGATGAGTCGAGGCGGAATGGCGCCGCCGCAGGGTTTTACCCGCCCCATGCGATCCAATAACAGCACGCTCCTGCCCTTGCGGGCCAGGTCGTGCGCGGCTGTGGCGCCTGCGGGTCCTCCGCCGACGATGACGACGTCGTACAAGTCGGTGCTCATGTTGATCTCCTAGCTGGCCATTCGGGCCGTTGCAGCGCCCAGGGGCGAACTCGCGGATGAGGCGACAGGTGCATCAGGCCCCGGCGCTCTGGCGGCCGTGACCGGCGCCGGGTTCGATGGATCATCCGGCGCGGAAGCGGGCGCCAGGCGCGAGACCTGCCACGCGAGGACTGCGGCCCCCACGAACAGCAGAGATTCCAGTGCGAACACGCCCGCATAGGCCAAGCCGACATCGGCGATCCACCAACGTGCCACGTCGCTGGCCGCCGCCCCCGCCAGGCCTCCCAGGCCGAATGCCATGGCCTGTGCGGCACCCCATAAGCCCACCCGGGTGCCCTCACGCCGCTCACGTCCATGCCCCGCCAGACGCATCATCGAGGCGATCGCCGCGATGGAAAACATGCCGTTGGCCGCTCCCATCAAGGCCACTGTCGCCCGCAAAGGCCAGGGCGGCCCGAAGAGGCCCGCACACGTCAATAGACCCAACGCCAGGGCTGACAGCAGGCACCCCCCTACCGACCAGAAGGCCAGGCTGCGCAACCAACCACGTCCCCAGCCGGTGCAGGCGGCCACGATCAGCATGCCCACCAACACGCCCGCATGCTGGACGCCGGACAGTGCCGTGGATTCCCCGGGCGTCCAGCCAAACACCAGGCCCGCAAACGGCTCAAGGATGAGATCCTGCGAGCTGTAGGCCAGCATCGACAAGAACACGAAGAAGGTGAATCGGCGCGCAGCGGGCTCTGCCCATACGTCAGCCAAGGCAGCGCGAAACCCGATCCGGCCAGGTGGTGGCGAGCTTGAAGAGGGCTGAGCCTGGCCCGGCCCTTGCGCGCGGCACGACCCGTCAATCGGCATCAAGGGCGGCGTGGTGCTTGGCTCGACACGCCACAAGGCCAAGGCCGTGACCACCATCGCAAGAATCGACACACAGCTGCTGACCTGCAAGAGCCGCTCTGGCGAGTAGGGGTCAAGCAACTTGCCGGCCGTTCCGGCCGTGAGGGCGAATCCGAAGATCATCATCAACCAGACCACCGTGGCCGCAGGCCCGCGCCGCTCGGGCGCGACCTTCTTGGCCAACAGGGTCAACAGCGACGTGCCGCTGGCGCTGACGCCCAGCCCGATCATCAGGAAAGCAAAGGTGGCCAAGGCGGCGCCCGCGGCGAATCGGTCCTGCATCCAGGTGGTGGCCAAGGCCGCCAAGATCCCGCCCACGCTGAGCATGGCCATGCCCCCCAGGATCCAGGGAGTGCGTCGCCCACCCACGTCAGACCCGTGCCCCATGCGGGGGCGGGTGATCTGCACGGCGTAGTGCAGCGCCACCAACAGGCCGGGTAGCAAGGCCGGCAAGGCCAGTTCCACCACCATCACGCGGTTGAGCGTTGACGTGGTCAGCACGACCACAGCACCCAGGGCCGTCTGCACGAGGCCCAGGCGCAAGACACCACCCCAGCCCAGGTGACTGGCCGTGAGGGACTCGACCGATTGCGTGCTCAAAGGGCCGCCTCCGCGAATCCACCGGCCCGCAACGCAAAGGCGCTGGCCAACATGCCCAGCACATACAGCAACACGCCAAAGCCGCTGTACCAGACGGCGCGCTCAGACGGCCGCTGCAGAAAGCGTCGCATCAGGATGAGTTGCGCCAGGAGCATCAAGGCCACGATGCCCGCATGCACAGGCTGGCCCCAGGCCAGCAAGGCCAGCACGACCACCGCTTGGGGCAGGGCCATGGCCCAACAGGCCACGCGGGCCGCGCGGTTTATGCCCAGGCGCACCGGCAGCGAACCCACCCCCATCTGTCGGTCCCCTTCAACCGACTTGAAGTCGTTGAGGGTCATGATGCCGTGCGCGCCCATGCTGTACAGCGCCGCGAGCAACAAGGACCTGGCATCGGGCATGGCACCACCGGCCATGACGGCTGCGCCGGTCACCCAGGCCAAGCCTTCATAACAGAGGCCACAAGCCGCGTTGCCCCACCATCCGTTGAGTTTCAGGCGCAAGGGGGGTGCGCTGTAGGCCCAGGCCAATGCCAACCCCAGCACGGCAGCGCCGAATCCCCAGGGCCCCAGCGCCGAGGCCACGACCAGGGACAGCGCTGTCCAAATCAATGCAATGTAGAGGCCCCAACGCCCCGGCATGCGGCCCGACGGGATGGGGCGGTGAGGCTCATTGATGGCGTCGACGTGGCGGTCGAACCAGTCGTTGACCGCCTGGCTGGTGGCGCAAACCAAGGGGCCGGCCAACAGCACGCCCAGCGCAATCATCCACCATCGGTCACCGAGGGCCACACCCGAGGCCACGACGCCGCAGCCGAAAGCCCACATCGGCGGGAACCACGTGATCGGCTTGAGCAGTTCAGCGACGGCGGACAACTGGGGGCGGGACATGGGCCCCCACCTTACGCCCGGCGATCCCGGCTGTCAATTCAGATTGACGCTGTGCGATGTCGCTTCAGATATACAGTCCCTCGGGCCACCACGGCCACCCGATCAGTTCTCGTTCTCTTGCTCGCCCACCAAGCCGAAACGGCGCAGCTTCACATAGAGCGACTGTCGCGAAAGGCCCAGCATCTCGGCCGCGGACGCGCGGTTGCCGCGGGTGAGTTCCAGGGCAGCCTCGATGCAACACTGCTCGATGAGGTCGGTGGTTTCGCCCACGATCTCCTTGAGCGGCACCCGACCGACCAGTTCGGCCATCTGCTCCACCGAACGCGGCAAGGCCGGTGCCCCGCTGTTCTCGGGGGTGATGCGCCGGCCGACATCACGGATCGCGAAACCCAGTGCCGGCGGCTCGGTTCCAGGGACGGAGGCCGCCGAGATCTCGACCTGGGCCGAAAGGCCCAGCCGGCCGCGCAAGGTCGTGGAGAACAAGCGAATGCTGCCGCTTTGCCGCAAGTGAGACAACAGCACACTTTGGTCAACGACCGTGCGGCCCAGCCAGCGCTCCAGGGGCTGTTGATGGACCTGCTCCACCGAGGCTTCTTGCGCCAACTCGAGGAAGGCGTGGTTGGCCGACAGCACTTTGCCGGCCATGTCGGTCACGACGAAGGCGTCTGGAATGGCCTCCACCACCTGCGCCAGCCGCGCTCGGGACTCGTCACTGACCGTCAGCGCCAGCGCCGATGCGTCCACTGGCCGCATCTGCAACAGGTAGGACGATCCCCCCTCGTGTCGGATCAGGGTGGCTCGGGTCTGCACCTCCACACCGGTTCCGGCAAGGGTCAAGGTGATGCCGTCACCGCGGCCTGTGGTGCGCACGCCACCCAAGTAATCGGCCAGCGCCAGGGCCTGCGAAGGATGAACCAGGTCGGGCATGAGCCGACCGTCGAGGTCTTCGTTGGGGCCCAAACCGCACAGCACGCGCGCTGCCGCGTTCGCCTCGGTGATCTTCTGGTTGGCGGTGCTGACCATGAAGACGCCTTCGGAGACCGAGTCGAACAGCAATCGGTACCGGGTTTCGAGGTGGCGCAGGCGGAGGTAGTCGCGCTCGAGCGACAGCTGAGCGCCGACCAGCCGCTGTTGCAGCGAGGCCAGTTGCCGCATGTCTCGACCGAAGGCCACCACTTGCCCCATCTCACCGAGCTGCACCGCCGAGTAGAGCATCGGCACATCAGCGCCTTGGGCTGTGGGGAAGTTGATGTGGCGCCAACGCCGGGTCCGGTGCTGGGACGCGTCCTCCAAGAGCGCCGTGACCTTGCCGCGGCTCTCGGCCGTGACGATGTCGACCCAGGCCTTGCCCTGCCAACGTTGATGACCGATCACGCTGAGTTCGGGGTTGCCCACCGCCACGCTCGAAATCAGCCCCTGCCGATCGATGACCAAGGCGATGTCTGCCGCCGCCGCCAGCAAGGCCGCCGTGGCCTGGGCATCGAGGCCGGCCAGGGCGTTGAGTGGCACTTCCTGCTGGTTCAACAGAAGATCTCCGTATGCCGGTACGAGTAAAGGGTTGACTCGGTCGTTCATCTTGAGCGTCAGTTCTGTTGCAAAGCCGATACTGCTTGGAGATGCAAAAGGGGTGGCGCTCAGTTCGCTACAGACGTCCTACGGACAGGCACCGCCCGTCCGGCTACATCGACTGCTTGCTTCGCGTCGAGCGTGACCATGTCCGCTCCCACCCGCGTGGCCAAATCCGGCACCGACAGTGCCAGAGGGCCGCCCACCATCACGAGGATACCCTTGTTGCTCGAGAGCTTGCGGATATCCGAAATCAAGGTGCTGCTGGAAACCACCTGGTTCGGTGCCGAAATGGACACGGCCACGACATCGAACCATTCCTTGCGAACCGCGCGCAGCACGTCTGCACGGTTGAGGTCGTGCGAACTGAGCACATCCCAGCCATCACGACGGAAGAAGTCGGCGACCATGGCCGCCCCCAGGGTGTGGTGCGAACCGGGCGCCGGCACCACGAGTATGCGGCGACTGCTGGGCTCAGCACCCTCGCGGATGAAGTCAGGACTGAGGTCGTACACGACCTGCTGGATTCTCAGCAGGGCCAGCGTGACCAGTACGAAATCGCAGGTGTCGGCCTCCCACATGGCGCCGATCCGACGGGCTGCCGGCGTGATCAGGTCCAGGTAGAGCGACTCCACCGACATGCCCTCGTCGCGAAGGCGAAGGACAAACTCGCGGGCCCGTTCGGCTTCACCGTTGAGGCTGATGTCCACCAAGGCTTGAACTTGGGCCTCATCGATCACCTGACGCACCGACGCCGCCGCGCCGGCAGCGCCGTGCGAACTGGGCATTGGTGAGCGGTGGGCGTTCATCAGCCGGGGAATGATTTCGTGGTCCAGCACGGCCCCAAGCATCGAGCGCACGCGACGGTCCGCCACGCGTCTTTGGCGATCTCCCTCGGGGTGACGGCTGGAGTCAAAAGGGCCTTCGTCGGCGGTTTGTAGCGATCGATCCAATCCTGCGTCTCCTGCAACTGGGCGCTGGCTGACGAGAGATGGACGCAACAGGCTTTGCAGGCCGCTGCGGGTTCCGCTCGAAGGCATCAACGCCACGCTTCTCCTGAAACAGCTCGGAAACGTGGACTGAGGTGGTTCCCGAATATCGCTGTTTCCCGTCGGACTTTCAAGCGCGTTTACAGCGCGTCAGCACCGAAATTCGAGACGGCGACGCCAGTAGGCCACAAAGCCGGTGTCATGTCCAGTTGTCGTCAACTGGGATTGACACAAGTAGGGTTGGCGACTAGATTGCAGGCATGACCGCAGTTTTGCCCCCGTGCACGGCCTCGGAAGGCAGCGCCCTGCCCTCCGCTGGGCGCCCGCCCCTGTACACCCCTGAGCAGAAGAAACGGCGGGATGAGTCCCGCTGGACCCTGGTTCAGGGCGTGCTGGCCCCCCTCCAGTTCCTGGTCTTCCTGGTGTCCCTGGGCCTGGTGCTGCGCTACCTGGCCACCGGCGAGGGCCTCCAATGGGCATCGGCCTCGGTCGTCCTCAAGACGCTGATCCTCTACCTCATCATGGTGACCGGCTGTATCTGGGAAAAGGTGGTGTTCGGGGTGTACCTGTTCGCGCCGGCGTTCTACTGGGAAGACGTCTTCAGCATGCTGGTACTGGCGCTGCATACGGCCTATCTGGCCGCCGCCTTGAACGACCTGCTGGCGCCCGGCCAGCTGATGACCCTGGCCCTGGCGGCCTATGCGGCCTATGTGATCAACGCCGGTCAGTTCATTTGGAAACTGCGAGCCGCGCGCCTGCAGGCTCAGGCTGAAGCCGAGGCCGCACCCGCTGCGGCGTCAAGGGGGGTGGCATGAGTCCCGTGATTCCGATTCAGCCCAGCCCACTGGCCGCCGGGATGGATACCAGCCCATTGGCCAGCGCAGCACGCCCTGTGCTGCGTGAACGGGGTCAGCGAGAGGTCTTCTGCGGCCTGACGGGCATCATTTGGCTGCACCGCAAGATCCAGGACGCTTTCTTCCTGGTGGTGGGCTCGCGGACCTGCGCACACCTGGTGCAGTCGGCCGCGGGTGTGATGATCTTTGCCGAACCGCGCTTTGCCACGGCCATCATCGACGACCGTGATCTGGCGGGCCTGGCCGATGCGAATGACGAGCTCGACCGCGTGGTCACGCGGCTGCTGGAACGCCGCCCCGACATCAAGACCCTGTTCCTGGTGGGCTCGTGCCCCAGCGAGGTCATCAAGCTCGACCTGTCCCGGGCCGCCCAACGGCTTTCACAGCGCTTCACACCGGCCGTGCGCATCCTGAACTACTCTGGCAGCGGCATCGAAACCACCTTCACCCAGGGCGAAGACGCCTGCCTGGCCTCACTGGTGCCTTGCCTGCCCGAATCGACGGATGGCATGGACCAACAGCCGCAACTGCTCGTGGTGGGTGCGCTTCCCGATGTGGTGGAAGACCAGTTCGCGCGCCTGTTCGCCGCCATGGGTCTGAAGAACGTGCACTTCATGCCACCGCGACGCTCCACCGAGCTGCCGCCGGTGGGGCCGGGCACCCACTACCTCATGGCCCAACCCTTCTTGGCCGACACCGCGCGCGCCCTGGAAGCCAGAGGTGCCCAACGCGTGGCCGCGCCCTTCCCCTTTGGTGTCGAAGGCACAACCGCCTGGCTGCAGGCCGGGGCTGCCGTGGCCGGGGTGGCCGCCTCCGTGGTGCAGGACGTCACCGCCGCCGCGCGGCAACGGGCGCAGGCCGCATTGGCCAAGATTCGCCCCGAGCTGCAGGGTCGCAGCCTCTTCTTCTTCCCCGACTCGCAGCTGGAGATCCCACTGGCGCGCTTCCTCAATCGCGAAATGGGCATGCAGTTGATCGAAGTCGGAACGCCCTACCTGCACCGCCAACACATGAATGAGGAACTGGCCCTGCTGCCACCGGGCGTTCAGCTGTCAGAAGGCCAGGACGTGGAGCGCCAACTCGACCGATGCCGCGCCGCGCGGCCCGACATCGTGGTGTGCGGCCTGGGACTGGCCAACCCGCTGGAGATGGAAGGCATGACCACCAAGTGGGCGATCGAGCTCGTGTTCTCACCCGTGCACGGCTATGACCAGGCCGCCGACCTCGCCAACCTGTTTGCCCGCCCGCTGGACCGCCGCCAGCGGCTGGCCGCCTGACCCAAAGCGAATGGACACCCCATGCAGTTGACGCTCTGGACATACGAAGGCCCGCCACATGTGGGCGCCATGCGGGTCGCCACCGCCCTGCGCGACGTGCACTACGTTCTGCACGCGCCGCAGGGCGACACCTATGCGGACCTGCTGTTCACCATGATCGAGCGCCGCGGCCAACGCCCACCCGTCACCTACACCACCTTCCAAGCCCGCGACCTGGGTGGCGACACGGCTGAACTCTTCAAGACCGCCGTGCGCGAGGCCCATGAACGGTTCAAGCCCGGCGCGCTGTTGGTGGGCGCTTCCTGTACCGCCGAACTCATTCAGGACGACCCCGGCGGCTTGGCGCAGGCGCTGAACCTGCCGATTCCCGTCGTGCCCTTGGAGCTGCCCTCCTACCAACGCAAGGAGAACTGGGGGGCCGCCGAGACCTTCTATCACCTGATCCGCCACCTGCTGGGGCCAGCGTCGCGCGCGGCCGATGCGGGGATACGCCCGGCTTTGGAGGGCCGGCGCGCGCGTTGCAATCTGCTCGGACCCACTGCCCTGGGCTTTCGACACCGCGACGACGTCACGGAGGTCACACAGCTGCTGTCGCAGATGGGGGTGGAGGTCGGTGTGGTGGCCCCCATGGGTGCGGCCACGGCCGATCTGATGCGCCTGCCCGAAGCCGACTTCAACGTGGTGCTTTACGCGGAGACCGGGGCGACGGCCGCGCAGTGGCTGCAGCGCCAGTTCAAACAGCCCATGGTGCGTACCACGCCAATTGGCGTGCAGGGTACGCGCGCCTTCATGCGCGAGGTGACCGCGATCATCGAATCCCTGGGTGGGACGATGCCGCCCGTCGATGAATCCTCGCTGCGGGCACCGTGGTATTCCCGCTCGGTGGACTCGACCTACCTGACCGGCAAGCGTGTGTTCATCTTCGGAGACGCCACCCACGCCGTCGCCGCCGCGCGGGTGGCCTCGCGAGAGATGGGGTTCAACGTCGTGGGGTTGGGCACCTACAGCCGGGAGCAGGCGCGGGAGGTGCGCGAAGCAGCCACCGAGTTGGGACTCGAGGCCCTGATCACCGACGACTACCTGCTGGTGGAGGAAACGGTCGCCGCGCTGCAGCCTGAGCTCGTGCTGGGTACGCAGATGGAGCGGCACATCGCCAAGCGACTGGGCATTCCCTGCGCCGTGATCTCGGCGCCGGTGCATGTGCAGGACTTCCCCGCTCGCTACGCACCCCAAATGGGTTTCGAAGGGGCCAATGTGCTCTTCGACACGTGGGTGCACCCCTTGATGATGGGCCTGGAGGAACACCTCCTGCACATGTTCAAGGACGACTTTGAGTTCCATCAGGAAGCTGCGCCTTCCCACTTGGGCAGCGTGATGCGCGGCCAGGCACCCTTGCCCACTGGCCGGCCTACCGACTCCAGCGAAGACGCAGACGTGGCCGTCGCTGCCGCCGCCCCTTCCGATACCGCTGCCGCTGTCAGCACGGATGCGCCGCCCACGGGCGCGCCGACCTGGACGGCTGACGGCGAAAAGGAACTCAAGAAGATTCCCTTTTTCGTCCGTGGCAAGGCCAAGCGCAACACCGAACGCTTTGCCGTCGATCAGGGCATCGCCCTGATCACCGTTGAAACCCTCTATGACGCCAAGGCCCATTTCAGTCGCTGACGAGCGCGCAGGCGCCGCCATGAAGGTGACCATCGTCACGATGGACAGTCACCTGTGCGCGGCTGCCGAACGTGCGCACCGCGTACTGGTGCAGGCCCTTCCTGGCGTTCGGTTGACGGTGCATGCCGCGGCCGAATGGGGAGACCAACCCGCCAAGCTGCAGGCTTGTCTGGACGACATCGCCAGCGCCGACATCGTCATCGCCGCGATGCTGTTTCTGGAAGACCACTTTCAGCCCCTCTTACCCGCATTGAAGGCAAGACGCGAACAGTGCGACGCCATGGTCTGCATCCTGTCGGCCACCGAGGTGACCAAGCTCACCCGTTTGGGCCGCTTCGACATGCAGGCGCCTCAGTCCGGCGCCATGGCCTTTCTGAAGAACCTGCGCGGCAAGCACAAGGACGGCGAGGCCGGCGGCAGCAAGAGCACGGCGGGCGAGCGGCAGATGAAGATGCTGCGCCGCTTGCCCAAGATCCTCAAGTACATCCCGGGCACCGCGCAGGACGTGCGAGCCTATTTCCTTTGCCTGCAGTACTGGCTGTCTGGATCGGACACCAACATCGGCGGCATGGTGCATTTCCTGGTGGACCGTTACGCCAGTGGCGCACGGGCGCACCTCAAGGGTCGCGCCCGCCCGGCCGATCCGAAGGAATACCCAGAAGTCGGCGTCTACCACCCTCGGCTGCAGCACCCCAGCGCAGTGGGGCGCATGGCCAGCACCCTGGACGCGCTGCCGGTAGCCGCCCCCGGTTCGAGGGGGACAGTGGGGCTGCTGCTCATGCGCTCCTATCTGCTGGCTGGCAACACCGCGCACTACGACGGCGTCATCGCGGCACTCGAGGCGCGGGGCCTGCGGGTGATTCCCGCCTTCGCCTCCGGGCTTGACGCGCGCCCGGCCATTGAAGCCTTCCACATGAAGGATGGTCGAAGCACGATCGACGCGCTGTTGTCGCTGACGGCCTTCTCCTTGGTGGGTGGCCCCGCCTACAACGACACCAAGGCGGCCGAAGAGGTTCTGGCGCAGCTCGATGTCCCCTACGTTGCATCCTTCCCGGTGGAGTTTCAGACGCTGGACCAGTGGGGCGCGTCCGAACGTGGGCTGCTGCCGGTCGAGGCCACGATGATGGTGGCCATTCCGGAACTCGACGGGTCCAGCGGCGCCATGGTGTTCGGCGGTCGTGCCAGCGCCAGCAAAGTGGCTTGTACCGGTTGTTCGCGCCGCTGCACATTCGACAACGCGGTCGACAGCCACGACATGCACAGCTGCATCGAGCGCGCGGAGATGCTGGCCGCGCGCATGAAGCGGATCGTGGACCTGCGCAGGGCGCAGCGCGCAGACAAGCGCGTGGGGCTGGTGATCTTCAACTTCCCGCCCAATGCGGGCAACACCGGCACGGCGGCCTACCTTTCGGTCTTTGAGTCCCTGCACAACACGATGACGATGTTGAAGCAGCAGGGCTACACGCTGGAAGTGCCGCGCACGGTGGACGAGCTGCGCCAACAGATCATCGAGGGCAATGCCGCCACCTACGGCGCGATGGCCAATGTGCACGCGCTGATCAGCGCAGACGAGCACGTGCGCCGCGAACCGCACCTCAGCGAAATCGAGGCCCAGTGGGGTCCCGCGCCAGGCCGGCAGCAAAGCGATGGTCGCCACATCTGGGTGTTGGGCAAGCAATTCGGCAACGTCTTCGTCGGCATCCAACCCGCCTTTGGCTATGAAGGTGATCCGATGCGGCTGCTCTTCGAGAAGGGCTTCGCGCCAACCCACGCCTTCAGCGCCTTCTACCGCTGGCTCAGGGAAGACTTCAATGCCCATGCGGTGCTTCATTTCGGCACGCACGGCGCACTCGAGTTCATGCCCGGCAAGCAAACCGGCATGACGGGCGATTGCTGGCCCGACCGTCTGATCGGCGATCTCCCGAACCTGTACCTGTACGCCTCGAACAACCCCTCGGAAGGCACGATTGCCAAGCGAAGGGCAGCGGCCACCCTGATCAGCTACCTCACCCCACCCGTGGCCCAGGCCGAGTTGTACAAGGGGCTGGCCGACCTGAAGGCCTTGGTGGAGCGGTACCGCGGGCTCGAGCCCGATGCCGTCTGCGGCGAGGAAGGCGTTGACATCCTCGGCATGATCCGTCAACAGGCCCTTGAGCTGCAGCTCGTGGAGTCTGAGGCGGCCTGGGCGACGCTGAATGGCGATGCGGTGGGCTGGCTCAGCGAAAAGCTGCTGGAGTTGGAATACACCTTGATCCCCCACGGGCTGCACGTGGTGGGGCAGGCACCATCGGCGCTCGAGCGTGTCGACATGCTCATGGCCCTGGCCGAGTCCAGCCACGATGCCCACCCGCCTCGCCCATGGGTGCAGGCCCTCGTCGACGGAACACCTGCGTCCGATGTCCTGCGGCGCCTTGGCGAACCCTCGAATGCCGATGCGACCCGTTTGCTGCAGCAACTGGCCGATGCAGACCGTCTCTTGGCGCAAGATTTCGAGCTGCAGGGAATCTTCAAGGGGCTGGAAGGCCGCTTCATCCGGCCCGCCCCAGGCGGCGATCTGATGCGCTCGCCCGACATACTGCCCACGGGGCGAAACCTGCACGGCTTCGACCCCTTCCGCATCCCCAGCGCGTATGCGGTGCGTGACGGTGCCCGGCAGGCCCAACGGCTGCTGGCCCGACACCTGAGCGACGGACACCCGCTGCCCGAAAGCGTGGCACTGGTTCTTTGGGGTACCGACAACCTCAAGAGCGAAGGCGGCCCCATCGCTCAGGCCCTTGCCCTGATGGGCGCCAAGCCCCGGTTCGACAGTTATGGGCGGCTGGCTGGCGCTGAGCTGATCGATCTGCAGACCCTGGGCCGCCCGCGCATCGATGTCGTGATCACCATCTCCGGCATCTTCCGCGACCTGCTTCCGCTGCAGATCAAGCTGCTGGCCGAGGCCGCCTATCTGGCCGCGGCGGCCGATGAACCCCTGGAGCTCAACCACGTCCGCCGCCATGCCCTGGCCTACCAAGCGGAGAACCGCTGCGACCTGGAGACCGCGGCGCTGAGGGTCTTCGGCAATGCGGAAGGGGCCTACGGTTCCAACGTCGGCAACCTGGTGGATGCCGCCAAGTGGGACGATGGCGACGAACTCGCCGAGACCTACAGCCGCCGCAAGGGCTTCGCCTACGGCCGAGCCGGTAAGGCGATGCAGCAGGGTGCGCTGCTGCAAAGCGTGCTGGCCGATGTGAGCCTGGCCTACCAGAACCTGGAATCGGTGGAGTTGGGCGTCACCACGATCGACACCTACTTCGACACCCTGGGCGGGATCAGCAAAGCCATCCAGCGCGCCAAAGGCGGACAGGCTCAGGTGGCCCCGGTCTACATCGGGGATCAGACGCGGGACACGCACGGGGGCGGCACGGTGCGGACCCTCACCGAACAGGTGGCACTGGAAACGCGCACGCGCATGCTCAACCCCAAGTGGTACGAGGGCATGCTCAAGCACGGCTATGAGGGCGTGCGACAGATTGAGGTGCACGTCACCAACACATTGGGGTGGTCGGCCACCACGGGTCAGGTCCAGCCCTGGGTCTACCAGCAGCTGTCCGAGACCTTCATGCTCGACCCCGAGATGCGCGACCGGCTGGCACGACTGAATCCCACGGCTTCTGCACGCGTAGCCAACCGCTTGCTGGAAGCCTACGAACGGAACTTCTGGCAGCCCGATGAGGCCACGCTGGAAGCCCTGCGGCGTGCAGGGGAAGAACTCGAGGACCGGCTCGAGGGTGTATACGAAGGAGCAGGAACTTGAGCACCACGACCCACATTCCCCTCGGCCAGATCGGCCGCGGTCCCCGCCCCACAGGCTCACCCGCCGACGGCGAGGGTTCCGTTCAGGTCCAGATGGACCCGGCACTGAAGATCGGCACGGCCAAGGTATTTGCTGTCTATGGGAAGGGCGGCATCGGCAAGAGCACCACCTCGAGCAACCTCAGCGCGGCCTTCTCCAAACTGGGCAAGCGTGTGCTGCAGATCGGCTGCGACCCCAAGCACGACTCCACCTTCACGCTCACCAAGCGCATGGTTCCCACCGTGATCGACGTGCTCGAGAGCGTGGATTTCCACCCAGAAGAACTGCGTCCCGAGGACTTCGTTTATGAGGGCTTCAACGGGGTGCTGTGTGTGGAGGCCGGCGGCCCCCCGGCGGGCACCGGTTGCGGGGGCTACGTGGTGGGACAAACCGTGAAGCTGCTGAAGGAGCACCACTTGCTGGAAGACACCGACGTGGTGATCTTCGATGTCTTGGGTGACGTGGTGTGCGGTGGTTTTGCCGCGCCACTGCAGCACGCCGACCGTGCCCTGATCGTGACCGCCAACGACTTCGATTCGATCTTCGCGATGAACCGGATCGTGCAAGCCATTGGTGCGAAGTCAAAGAACTACAACGTGCGCCTGGGCGGCGTGATCGCCAACCGCAGTGCCGACACCGACCAGATCCAGAAGTTCAACGACCGCGTGGGCCTGGAGACGATGGCGCACTTCCGTGACCTGGACGTGATCCGCCGCAGCCGCCTGAAGAAGGCCACGCTGTTCGAGATGGAGTCATCGCCGGAATTGGAAGCGGTGCAGCAGGAGTACCTGCGCCTGGCGGCCAGGCTGTGGGCCGGCACCGACCCCCTGACGGCCACGGCCCTCAAGGACCGTGAGATCTTCGACCTGCTGGGATTCGACTGATGCTTGGGCAAACCTACGTTCAACGCCGCGGTGAGATCGAACACTATTTCGATCGCACCGCTGCCGCGGCCTGGGCCAAGCTGACCTCGGACGCACCGGTCAGCCGTATTCGAGCCACCGTGCGCGCCGGGCGAGACCGCATGCGCCACACACTGCTGTCATGGCTTCCGGATGACCTCAGCGGCAGGCGTGTGCTGGACGCCGGTTGCGGCACGGGCGCCTTGGCCATGGAGGCGGCGCGGCGCGGCGCCGAGGTGGTGGCCATCGATCTGTCCCCGACCCTGGTGGACCTGGCACGCGAACGAACCCAAGCCGAACGCGATGAGGTGCAGTCCCAATGTGGCGGACGCATCGACTTTCATGCGGGCGACATGCTCGATCCGGTGCACGGCGAGTTCGATCACGTGGTGTGCATGGATTCGATCATCCATTACGGCCATGCCGACGTACAACGCGTACTCGGCTCGATCGTTGAGCGCACACGGGAGTCGGTTGTGTTCACCTTCGCACCGCGCACCCCGCTGCTGAGCCTGATGCACAGCGTGGGCAAGGTTTTCCCCCGCGGCGACCGTGCCCCGATGATCGTGCCGGTGGGTGAGTCGGACCTGTACCGCACCGTTCGGCAAGACCCGCGATTTGCCGACTGGACGGCTCCACGCACCCTGCGAATCCAAGGGGGGTTCTACATCTCCCAGGCCATGGAGCTTCGTCGCCGCTGAGCACCGTCATGGCCCGCCATCGTCTCCCTCTTCCCCCCGCACTCGAGCAGTGGCTGCGCGTGTTTGTGCCACGCGTACTGCCGTTCGCCGATGCGGCCACGACCGCCCTGCCCCTGGCAAGGCTGCTGCGCCTGAGTCTGTTTCAGGTCTCGGTGGGCATGGCCGGGGCCTTGCTGGTGGGCACCCTCAATCGGGTGATGATCGTGGAGTTGGGCATGTCGGCTTGGCTGGTGGCGCTGATGGTGAGCCTGCCCATCCTGGCAGCACCGTTTCGCACCCTGATCGGCTACCGCTCGGATGTGCATCGATCGGCCATCGGTTGGCGCCGGGTGCCCTACCTGTGGATGGGTACCTTCTTCCAGTTCGCCGGCTTCGCCATCATGCCCTTTGCGCTGATGGTGTTGACCGGCGAGGGTGAACTGGGCTTGGCCTGGGTCGGTTACACAGCGGCGGCCTTGTCCTTCCTGCTCGTGGGCATGGGCATGCAGACGACGCAGACGGCCGGGCTGGCGCTGGCCACGGACATCGCCCCGGAATCGGTGCGGCCTCGCGTGGTCGCGCTGCTCTATGTGATGCTGCTGCTGGGCATGGTTGGCGGTGGCCTCGTGTTCAGCACCCTGCTCGATGACTTCAACGGCACCAAGCTCGTGCAGTTGGTGCAGGGCGTGGCCCTGCTGACGGTAGCGCTCAATCTCACGGCCACGTGGAAACAGGAAGCACGCGACCCGATCCGTCGGCTGCGCCTGGATGCACAGCCGCCCCTGCCCTTCAGCGCCCTTTGGCAGCGGTTCATCCAAAGGCCACAGTCCCGACGGTTCCTGTGGACGGTGGGCCTGGGCACGGCGGCCTTCAACATGCAGGAAATCGTGCTCGAGCCCTACGGTGGCGAAATCCTGCGCCTGAGCGTGTCCCAAACCTCTTTCCTCACGGCCTTGCTGGCCGGAGGGTCGCTGGCAGCGTTCGCGTGGTCGGCCCGGGCGCTGGGGCGCGGGCACGATGCCCTGCGCCTGGCGGGGCTGGGACTGGTGATGGGATTGCCAGGCTTTTCACTGGTCCTGTTCGCCGCACCAGCCGATTCGGCCTGGATGTTTCGCATCGGCACCGTCCTGATCGGTTTGGGCTCGGGCCTGTTTGCCGTGTCCACCCTGACGGCCGCCATGTCGCTGGAAGAACGTGAGCATGCGGGCTTCGCCCTGGGCGCCTGGGGCGCCGTACAGGCCACATCCGCCGGCGTGGCGGTGGGGCTCGGCGGCACGCTTCGCGATACGGCAGCGGCCCTGGCAGCCGATGGCTCCTTCGGCCCTGCACTTCAGCATGCAGCCACCGGCTACGGCACGGTGTACGCCATCGAATTGTTGTTGTTGTTCCTGGCCCTGATTGCCCTGGGGCCCTTGGTGCGCGTCAGCACCCGAAGTACCGCGCCGGCACCTGCCGGCAAGTTTGGCCTGGCCGAATTCCCCGGCTAGGTCGCCATCGAGGAGATTCTTATGGGAACCGGAGCCATCACGCAGTACGTCGACGTGGCGCAACTCGTGCTGTATCTGTTTTGGGCCTTCTTTTTCGCACTGATCGTCTACCTACAGAAGGAGAGCCACCGCGAGGGCTATCCGATGATCGACGACGGCCCGCGGCAGCAGAAGATCATGGGCTGGCCCGTGCCGGAACCCAAGACCTTTCTGTTGGCCCACGGCGGCGAGGCCACACAGCCCACCCACGTGATCCCTGACCACGAGGTGAACATCGCCGCTGTGCCTGCGCACCCTTGGAAGGGCGCACCCTTGGTGCCCACGGGCAACCCGATGCTCGACGGCATCGGCCCCGGCGCCTACGCACGCCGCGCCGATGTGCCGGACCTCACCTGGGACGGCAAGGTGAAGATCATCCCGTTGCGCGTGGCCACCGACTATCAGGTCGCCCGCCAGGATGTGGATCCCCGCGGCATGACGATCGTGGGCGCAGACGGTGAACCCGGCGGTGTCATCACCGACATCTGGATCGACACGGCCGAGGTGATGTTCCGCTACCTCGAGGTGCAGACACCAGGCGGGCGCAGCGTCATGGTCCCCATCTTCTTCTGCCGCATCACGCGTTCAGGCGTGAAGGTGCAGGCGGTGCTGGGTCACCAGTTCGAGGACGTTCCGGCCATCAAGCATCCCGAGCAGATCACCTTCCTTGAGGAAGAGAAGGTCATGGGTTACTTTGGCGGCGGCACGCTCTACGCCGAACCCTCTCGGGCCGAGCCGTTGGTATGAGACCCGTGCGCAGTGCCCCGACACCGGCTTTGCAGCCGCACCGCCACACGGCGGGTCTGCTGCAGGAGCATGACGAAGAACCGGTTCCCGGATTGCCCGAAGAACTGCCACAGGGTGAACGCATCCTGTGGCAGGGCGCGCCCCAATGGCGTGTGATGGCCCGTGAGGCCTTCCATCTTCGAAAGGTGGCCATCTACTTCGGGTTGATCGGGGTCTTGCGCCTGATGTTTCTGTTGGAAGAACAGCCCAGTGCCAAGGAATTGGCCAAGGGCATGGCGCCATTCCTGGTGCTGGCCATCAGCGGTCTGTTCATCCTCTTGAGTCTGGCGTGGCTGAGTGCGCAGCACACGCTGTACACGGTCACCAACCGGCGGGTGGTGATGCGCATCGGCATCGTGCTGACGGTCACCTTCAACATTCCCTACAGCCGAATCACCGGCGCGAATCTGCGCCTCGGGGCCGACGGTGTGGGGGATGTGACGCTCGAGGTCGAGCGGGATTCCCGAATCCCCTACCTGCAACTGTGGCCACATGCCCGTGCCTGGCACCTGCGCCATCCCCAGCCCACCTTGCGCGGGATCGGTGATGTCCAGCGCGTGGCCAGTGTGCTGACCGAAGCCTGGTCGCAAGCACGTGGCCTTCGCGCCCAAGCGAGCCAGGAAGTCGGGTATCGACACGATGCGCCCAGTGTGCGCACACCAGTGCACCAGGCCTGATCCACGACCACACAAGGCGCACTCCATGTCCAGCCACCACGCCCATGAAGCTCCCCTGGTGACGCCAGCCGCGCTGGCCATTCTGGGCAGTCTGCTGTTGCTGACGGTGCTGATCGTGGCCGCCGTTCGCTGGTCGGGCATGGACATCCGCCACCCCGATGCCCCCAGCGTACAGGTCACCGCACTGCGCTTTCTTGACCTGCCCGACGGCTCCATCGATGTCCGCGACGGTCAGTCCGGGCAGCGCATCACCGTGATCGACGGTGAAGCCGGTTTCCTGCGCGGGGCACTGCGGGTGCTCAGCCACGACAGGCTGAGGCGGGGCTTGGGGCCGCAGGCGCCATTTGAGCTGCACCAGCGCCAGGACGGACGCCTGACGCTGATCGACCCCCAGACCGGCATGCGACTCGACCTGGAGTCCTTCGGTCCCCAACACGCCAGCACATTTTCCCGATTGATCCAGAAGGAGAGACCATGAGCACCGAACGCCACGCCCTGCCCGCCGAGCTGGCCGCACCGGGTTTCGCCAGCTCCGATGACGCCTCACGCAAGGCCAAGGAAACCACGCTGCTGAGCCCGCGTTTCTACACCACCGACTTCAAGGCCATGGATGCGATCGACGTGTCGCCCGTGCGCGCCGAGTGGGACGCGATGATGGCCGAGTACGAAGGCGACAACAACCACGATCACTTCCAACGCGATGCCGAATTCGGTGAGGAGGCCCGCGCCAGCTTGGCTGCGCTGACCCCCGAGCTGCGCAAGGAATTCGTCGACTTTCTCATCACCTCGGTGACCTCGGAGTTTTCCGGCTGCATCCTGTACAACGAGATCGCCAAGAACGTCGACAACCCCGACATCAAACAGCTGATGCGCTTCATGGCGCGCGATGAGTCGCGGCATGCAGGTTTCATCAACCAGTCGCTGCGCGACTTCGGTATCGGCATTGATCTGGGTGACCTCAAGCGAACCAAGAAGTACACCTACTTCAAGCCCAAGTACATCTTCTACGCCACCTACCTGTCCGAGAAGATCGGCTACGCGCGCTACATCAGCATCTACAGGCAGCTGCAGAAGCACCCCGAGAAGCGCTTCCACCCCATCTTCAGGTGGTTCGAGCGTTGGTGCAATGACGAGTTCCGACACGGTGAATCGTTCGCACTGATCATGCGGGCCAATCCCCACCTGCTGCAGGGCGGCAACACGCTTTGGATCCGCTTCTTCTTGCTGGCCGTGTACGCCACCATGTACGTGCGCGACCACACCCGGCCCATGCTGCACAACGCCATGGGCTTGGACTCCACCGAGTACGACTGGCAAGTCCTGCAGATCACGTCTGAGATCACCCAACAGGTCTTCCCCCTGACGCTGGACCTCGAACACCCGGAGTTCCGCGCCAGGATGAACCGACTGGTCGACATCTCCCGCCGCATGGAACAGGCCAAGGAACGCGGGGGACTCATCGGTAACCTGCAGCGCGCCGGCTGCGCGGTGGCGGGCGCCTGGACCTTCGCCCGGCTTTACCTGATGCCGGTGAAATCGCACGAACTGCCCCAGCAGATTCGCCTTCAGCCGACCTGGTGAGCACGACGATCGCCCACCGACGAATCATGAGCGCCAACGCCCATGGCTGACTGGCTTTTGCCAATCGTCTTTGCCATCTTCATCTGGTGGTTCAGCACCGGCGTGGTGATTCTGCTGGATGGCCTGCCGCACCGCACATTCCGGTGGAGCCTGGTGATTTCGAGTGCACTGGCCATCGGTGCCCTGATGGGATTGGCGCACACGGCTGATCAGACGACGGTGGCCGGTGCCTATTGCGCCTTCACCTGCGCACTGCTGCTGTGGGGTTGGCATGAACTGGCTTTTCTCACCGGCTGGATCACCGGGCCACGCAAGACTGGCCACACGCCGGGTTGTTCGCGGTGGCGCCATGCCTGGCAGGCCGTGCAGGTCATCCTGTGGCACGAGCTGTGGCTGCTGCTTTCCTTGAGCCTGTTGGTAGCCCTCACCTGGCAGCAGCCCAATCAGGTCGGCCTGTGGACCTTTGTGGTGCTGTGGTGTATGCGGGCCAGCGCCAAGCTCAACCTGTTTCTTGGCGTGCGCAACCTCGGTCTGGAATTCCTGCCCAAGCACTTGAGCTACCTCCAGCACTATTTCCGCAAAGCACCCCTGAATCTCCTGATGCCCTTGTCGATCACGGTGTCGACCGTGGTGGTGGTGTGGCTGTTGCACGGCGCCATCTCGGCCCCAGCCGGCAGCGCCACGGCGATCGGCCAGCTCCTGGTGGCCACCATGTTGGCGATGGGGGTGCTGGAACACTGGATGCTGGTCTTGCCCCTGAACCCCAGCACCTTGTGGCGGTGGGCGCTTCGCGAAGGGCGTCAGTCCCCTTGTGCCTCGCCTTTGGACACCCAGGGCACCGGTCCCGCGATGGGGACCAACAGCTCAACCGCCATCGGCGGCTTGCCGGGATCCGGCGGTACACAGCTTCGGATCCAACACGATGAAGACCTTCTACACGCCCGCTCGGCCTGAGACGCCGTTCACATCGGCGCTGCAGGCAGGGTCCTTGGGGCCCGAAGACCGAAGGCCACACGCCATCGTGATCGGCAGCGGCTTTGGCGGCCTGGCTGCGGCTGTGCGGCTAGGCGCCAAGGGTTACCGCGTGACGGTCCTGGAGAAGCTCGACAAGGTCGGCGGCCGCGCCTATGTGTGGCAGCAGGACGGATTCACCTTCGACGCCGGCCCCACCATCATCACCGCGCCGCATCTCCTGGAGGAACTCTGGACACTGTGCGGCCAAAGGATGAGCGACCATGTGCCGCTCAAGGCCATGGACCCGTTCTACCGGATTCGGTTCGACGACGGAACGCACTTCGACTACTGCGGGGACACCACCCGAATGCGGGATGAGGTGGCGCGCTTCGACCCAGCCGATGTCGACGGCTATGACCGCTTCATGGCCTATGCGGAAAAGTGCCGCAAGCTCGGGTTCGAGGGCCTGGGCACGGTGCCCTTCGACAGCGTTTCCGACCTGCTGGCGGCCGTGCCTTCGATGGTGCGAATGCGCGCGTGGACGCCCATCTACGACCGTGTGGCCTCGTTCCTGCGAAACCCAAAGCTGCGTGTGGTGTTCAGCTTCCATCCCCTGCTGATCGGTGGAAACCCCTTCTCCGTCACCTCGGCCTATGCGCTGATCAACGCCTTGGAAAAGCGCTGGGGCGTGCACTGGGCCATGGGCGGTACCGGCGCGTTGGCGCAGGGGCTGGCCCAACTGATCCGCGGACAAGGCAATGAGATTCGCTTGAATAGCGAGGTGCGCCGAATCGAGGTGGATCAAGGCCGGGCCCAAGGCGTGGAATTGGCCAACGGCCAGAGGATTCCCGCCGATCTGGTGGTGTGCAACGGCGATGTGGCCTGGACCTACAAGCACTTGATCGCACCGGAACACCGTCGGCATTGGACCGATCGGCGCGTGGAAAAGGGCAAGTACTCGATGAGCCTGTTCGTCTGGTATTTCGGAACCAACCGGCGCTACGAAGACGTGCCGCACCACATGCTCGTGCTGGGTCCTCGGTACAAGGAGTTGCTCAGAGACATCTTCAAGCGCCATCGCCTGGCACCGGATTTCAGTCTGTACCTGCACCGGCCCACCGCCAGCGATCCGGCCATGGCGCCTGCAGGCTGCGACGCCTTCTATGCGTTGTCACCGGTGCCGCACCTGGACAGCGCCACCGACTGGCCGGCCACCGCTGAACGCTATCGCCTGGCGGTGCAGGAGGCCCTGGAGCGTTCCGTGTTGCCCGGGCTGGGTCAGCATGTCGTGACCTCACGCGTGACCACGCCGCTGGATTTTCAGGATCGCTTGCTGTCCTTCAAGGGCGCCGCCTTCGGGCTTGAGCCACTGCTGCTGCAAAGTGCCTGGTTCCGCCCCCACAACCGCAGCGAAGACATCGAGCACCTCTACATGGTGGGCGCCAGCACGCATCCAGGCGCCGGCGTGCCGGGTGTGCTGATGTCGGCCATGGCCCTGGACAAGGTCATTCCGGTCGCCCAGGAATTCAAAACCCGATCAATGGCCGCGCGATGAGCACCCTTTCGACGACCGCCTCCAACGGCGCCATGGACCCGGCCGATGCATTCGACCTCAAGGCCTGTCGGCGTTTGATGCGCGGCGGCTCCAAGACCTTTTTTGCGGCTTCATTGCTGCTGCCGCCGCGGATCCGACTGGCGGCCACCGCCTTGTATGCCTTCTGCCGGGTGGCCGATGACCTCGTCGATGATGGAGCTGACAAGCAGGCGGCCATGGAAGAGTTGCGGCGGCGCCTGGACGCCGTCTACCGTGCCCGCCCCTATCCCCTGGAGTCTGACCTCGCGCTCGCCCTCGTGGTGCATCAGCACCAGATTCCACGCGCGCTGCTGGATGCCCTGCTCGAAGGATTCGCCTGGGATGCCCAGCAGCGCCAGTACCACACGCTGGAGGAGCTGCACGCCTACGCCGCACGCGTGGCGTCTACCGTGGGCGCCATGATGACCCTGATCATGGGCGTCAGGAGCGCGGCTGCGCTGTCGCGCGCCTGTGACCTGGGCGTGGCCATGCAGTTGACCAACATTGCACGCGATGTGGGCGAGGACGCCAGGGCCGGTCGCCTTTATCTGCCCAGGGACTGGCTGCGTGAGGAGGGAGTCGAGCCCGAGGCCTGGATGCGGCAGCCCGTGTTCCAAGCTTCGATCGGGCGCGTCGTGCAACGGCTTCTGAGTGAAGCGGATCGGCTGTACGCACGCGCCGATCAGGGGGTGGCGCTGCTGCCGCGCGACTGCCAGGCCGCCATTCGCGCGGCCGGTATGGTGTATGCCGAAATCGGCCGTGAAGTGGAACGCCATGAGCTCAACTCGGTCGATCGCCGCGCGGTGGTGAGCAGCCGCCGCAAGCTCATGCTCGTGGGCAAGTCGCTGGCGCGGCCCACCCGACCACGCCGAATCCTGGACAGCGATACCGACTGGGACCCCGCGCTGCAGGCCACCCAGTTCTTGGTGGACGCGGCCGTTGGCTCGGCGGCCACTTCCCCGGAGAGCGAGTCACAAGATCAGATGGAAAACGGGCGCGTGGTGTGGTTGATCGACCTGTTCGAGCGCCGTGAGGCCGAGCGCCGTCGGCGCAACAACCATGCAGGTCTGGAACCGGAAGCCTTGGCCTCGACCTGGGTGGACCGCGGTCTTCTGCGCAACGCCAAGGTCCATTGAACCCTGAACCCATCCCATGGAAAGCAGCCACTGGCCCCTGATCCTGATTGAAGGGGTTCTGGTCTTCGGTGGCGCCTTGGCTTTTGGCTGGTGGCAGCTTCGATCGGTCAAGCGAGACCGCGAAGAGTCCAAACGGCGCGCCGAGCAGGCGCGGGCCGCTGAACAATCGGCGGGCCAAGGCAACGGTGCCCACAGCCCAGATCGTTCGGACGGCTCCGGTACCCCAGGCGCCGGAACTTAGGCCTACCGCCCACGCGCTAGGCCAGGCGCGGCATGCGAAACGGCAGCATCATCCGCACCGGCCACGACGCCAGGCGCCTGGCATCCAAGGACTCATGCACCGCATCGATCACTTCACCATCGAGTGAGGTGCGCACGAGGTCCCGCACATAGAAGGGCGTGTTCTCAAAGACCTTCAGCACCTGCGCCCTGTGATTCGGATCACCCCGGGTGGACCGCGCAATGCCCCAGGCGGTATGTGCAAGCGCGTGGCGAGCAGGCGCTTCGAAGGTCTCGCTTTGGCCATCTGGTCGGAAACGCTGCAAGACCAGACGCTGCGCCCCCGACTTGCACTGCACGTCATAGATGACGGATGTGTGTCCGTTGGCGTGGGTGCTGCGCGACCAGTCCCAGCGCTCAAAGGGCCGATGGATGGGCTCATCGCCCTCGTTGGAGTCCAGGTACCCGTGCCCTTGCCAACGGGGTCCGCCATCATCAACCTCGACTTCCACGCGCGCACAGGGCGCCAGCGGCCCCCACCGATGCAAGCCCCGCTCATCCAGGTCAGCGCGGAAGAAAGTGAAGGCACTGGGATGGATCCGTATCCGCCCACGAAGCCGCCTGGGCAGGGGACATTCGCGCTCGTCGAAGTGGAGCTCAAACCATTGCCCGTTCCAACGCAGCGAACTGGGCCCGACCGTGAATTCGGTGGGAGAGCGGCTCAGGGACTTTCGACCCCGCTCGGTCATGGCCCAGCGGTGCCCGCCGGCGCCATACAGCGCCACGTTGATGCAGACGTGGTTTTCTGGGTCGACGGCCTCGCCCCTTCGCTCGAAGGCACGGGCGTAATAGGGCGAAAAGACGCTGCCGACGAAGGCGATGACCGTCAGGGCGTGACGGCCGTCATCGCTGACCGCGTCGAGATACCACCAGAGATAACCACCCGGCCGGACCGGCTGGTCGAATCGAGGTGCGCCATCACGGTGGCGGCGGCCAGCCGGCCCGACATCGTGGCCATCGGCACCCCCGGCCCCGGGTGCACACTCCCGCCCGCCAGGAACAGGCCCGGGATGGCTGTCTGCGACGAGCCCCTGCGAAACGACGACAGCCATCCGTGCGTCGCCGAGCCATAGAGGCTGCCCCCCGTGGCCGGGTAGCGGGCCTCGAATGCCCATGGTGTGGTCCTGCGCTCCAAGCCCTCCTGCCGGTGCACCTCCAGCCCACAGGACTGAAGCAATTCGAAGGTCTTGGCCTGGCATGACTGCATCTCCTGCTCGCGCGTGGGTGAGGGTGTGGTGGATTCATCGCCGCAGGCCGGCGCGTTGACGAGAACCAATAGCCGTTCGGCGGGGTGATCCCGGCCCGAGCGCTCAGGCGTCTGCCGCTGCGTGTGCAGGCCGTCATCGCCGCGATCCTGCGCGCACACGTACACCGTGGGTTGCCGCGGAAATTGGTCGCGGCCAAAGATGTCGTCGAACTCGCTGCGGTAGTGGCGGTCGAAGAAGACGTTGTGGCGGGTCAGTGGCCAGCCCGAGGTCGGCGCCAGAACGCTCCAGGTCATGGCCGACAGCGAACGCGCCGCGCGCCGTCTTGGGGGCACGCTGGCCTTTACCTGTGGCCCCAACAGGCCAGTGGCCAAGGCATTCGCGTCACCATTGAAGACGACGGTATCGGCGCGAAGCGTCTGGCCGTCCTCAAGGCGCACACCTCGTGCCCTGCCCCCCTCGACCAGGATTTTCGACACCGGTGCGCCGTATCGCAGCGCCACCCCACGCTCACTGGCCAGGTCGGCCAGGGCCTGCGCGAGCCGGGCCATGCCGCCACGAACCGACCACACGCCGTCCATCTCCACCTGGGCGATGAGCATCAAGGTGGCCGGTGCCTGCCAGGGCGAGGCCCCGCAGTAGGTCGCGTAGCGCGCGAACAATTGCTGCAGCCGTGGATCGTCGAAGCGGCGCGACAAACAGTGCCACAAGGAACGAAACGGACCCAAGCCGGTCAGGGCCAACAGCCCCCCAGGACCCAGGTCCCTCATCAAGCTCATGGCCTGTGGCCGCTCGGAACGGATGTAGGGGCCCTCCAGGTGACGGTACAGGCGTTTTGCCTCGGCACAGAAGGCTCCGAACCGTCGAGCCTCCGCGGCCGAGCTGAAGGCGGCGATGGCCGACTGAGAGTCCTGCGGACTCGCATGCAGATCCAGCCGCGAGGCCTGATCGCGCCACCCGTGGCGGGCCAGGATGCCCAAGGGGTCGCAGGCCACGCGTTCGCTGAAGCTCGCTCCGCACTCGGCAAACAGCTGTTCGAAGACCCAGCGCATGGTGAACACCGTGGGGCCCGAATCGATCATTGCACTGCCCACAGCCAAGGGGCGCATCTTGCCGCCAGGCTGATCGGCGGCGTCGACGACCGTGACCTGCAAACCCCGCTGCGCCAGGCTCAGCGCACAGGCCAAGCCTCCCATGCCAGCCCCCACCACGACTGCGTGGTGTCTGCCCGAAGCGCTTGCCGCGGCCGAGCCGCGCTCAGGCTGCGTGCCCATCGCCCTGCTCCAAGAGCCGCCACCGAACGAACATGGATTCGCTGAAGTGGCCGCCATCGTAGGCACTGCGGATGGCCTCCTGGTGCGCACCACTGCGGGCATAGGCATTCATCGAACACACCGAATCCCACACGCTGATCGTGGCCTGCCGAAACACCGGGGCTTCACCCAATCCCACCGACAGGCGGCAACCCGAGGAATGCGCCAGGGCTGCTTCGGCCGGCGGCGCCATGCGCCAAAAACGCAGCACGCGGGCCGCGCGGATCGATGCGCGGGTCAGGGACACCACCGGTCCACTGTCGGGCGCCGAGGCGCTCGCCCTGACGGCGTGGCCGGACCATGTACCCCGGCTGGAAAAGGCTTCCAGCTTGAGCCAGCGCCACGACTGCACATGGGGCAAGGCCTGGCGCAGCCACACCGACCGAACAAAGGCATCGGCGGCTTCATGTCCGGCAAACACACAAAAGATGCCGTGCCGCGTGAAGCTCGGCCGCAAGCCGAAGCCCCCTTCGTGACCGCTGCCCAGCATCTTGGCGAACCGCAGCCCGGGAACGCGTGCCAGAGCGAAACGCCCAAAGAGAAACCGGCCCCACCCCCAGAGGAGATGCAGACCGGATCGGTACTCCATCAACACCACCACGGCGATATCGGGTTGGGACACCGGTTTCATCGTGGGGTGCTGCGAACGGTTGTACTGCGCGGTGGAAATCAGTGTGTGAACCCCTTGAACTTCAGGTTCGGGCCCAGTCTCCCACGCGCATAAACATCGTCAGAACCTGGCCAAGGCACACGGCATCAGCGCGCCGCCGGCTTCGCACCCGCCACGGCATCGGCGGTCGCCTTCACGGCCTTGGCGTCACCGGCTCCACCACCGGCACCTGCACCGGCCACTACCTGTACCAGGGTGGTCAGTTCAGGATGGTCCTTGGCCATCTTGGCGCCGTACAGCGGCTTGTAGGCCCCCTGGTGGCAGGTGGCGCAATTGACCTTGGCCACATCGCCGAGAACACCCTTGCGCTCGGCTGGGAAGACGCTGGTGAGGTCCTCCATGTACTCGAGGTTGAGGTCTCGAACCATGCGGATGCCGTACCAAGCGGTGGTGCGCTGCGGTGGGCTCTGCGTCCAGTCGCCGAACGAGCGGGTGTTGTGGCAATAGGTGCAGTTCACGCCCAAGGAATCGGACATGTGCATCATCAGGCCGTAGGTGAACTCTCCCTGCTGGATGCTGGCGCGGTTGCCGGTGGGCAAGGCGGTGTCGCCGGCCACGCGGATGGGCTTGGCTTCCTTGAAATACTCGGTGTAGTGGTCATAGGGCAGCGAAGCGCCCTTCACCGATTCCTGGTCGGCCGTGTTCTGCGCGTTCTTGTTGCCGATGAAATCGGCTCCCTTCTTCTGCGCTGGCGCGGTGAACCAGACCTTGGAGGGAACGGGCTGCCCGCGGTGGCAGGTGAAGCAGGTGACCCCGGTGTTGGAGACGTGCTGCTGCCAGTCGACGTTGATGTGCTGCGTCATCTGGATCATCCGACGCGCCACCACCTTGGTGTACTTGGAGTCTTCAGCGAAGTTGGCCGGGTTGTGGCAGTACACGCAGCCCTCATTGGGCGCGACCCATGAGGTGATGGCCGTCATGTGGCGCACGAACTCAGCTGTGCTGAGATGCCCCAACACCTTCACGTTCTGGTAGACCTGGGACGCCTTGGGGCCATCGGAGGGCGCCGCAGGCAGCGCAACCGGCGGCTGGTTCTGTTCGATCTGCGGCTCGAGTATGCGGGGGTTGTACACCTGCAGCATGCCCGTGCCGCGGTAGCCGGCCTGAACGGAATCCACCGGCGGCCGCTCGAAAGGGGCGCCGCGTTCACAGCCAGCCAGGGCCAGCACCGCGCCCAGTGCGGCCACCGTGGTGGCCAGTCTTTGCATGAGGTTCATGGTGGTGCTCCGTGGATCAGCGCGGCTGGATCAGCGTGGCGGGGTCAACCGGCGAGGGATAGACCGAGGGGTACGGGGGCGCCACGCCATGCTTGACAGCCCACAGGTACCAGTTGTCGACCACCGTACCGGTCAGCAGGATGCCGATGCCGCCCGTCAAGGGGCACAGTACGGCGAACCACCAGGCCCAACGGTGGATCGATTCCATCGTCGCGTTGAAGCCCATGGTCCAGCGCCAGAACAGGGCGGCGCGCTCGGAAGCCGTGCCGCGGTCCACGATCTGTTCGATTTCGCGCTCGCCGCCGTAACGCCCGACCGCCAGGATGGTGGCGCCGTGCATGGCGAACAGCAGGGCCGACCCATACAGGAAAGCGATCGACAGGGCGTGGAAGGGGTTGTAGAACAGGTTGCCGTAGCGAAGCGAGAAAGCTGCCGTCCAGTCCAGGTGGCTAAAAATGCCGTAGGGAACGGCTTCGCTCCACGACCCCATGAGCACCGGGCGGATCAAGCCCAGCACCAGGGCCAGCCAGATGGCTGCGGCGAAGGCCCACGCGATGTGGGTACCCATACCCAATTCACGGGCACGGGTGTACATGCGGGCCCACCACAGCAGAACGGAAGCCAGGAAGAAGAAGCCGGCAATCAGGAACCAGCCCCCATCGTTGATGGGAGGAATGGACAAGCCGTATTCGGGGCTCGGGGGGTCCAGAGACAGCCAGAACAGCTGCTTGACGAACTGGATGGGATTCCAGTTGACCGAGGCCAGCATGTTCATGCCGATGATGGTGAACCACAACAGGCCGCAGAACAACGACGCCAGGCCCAGGCGGCCCAGGTAGATGGGGCCGATCTGCGCATTGCCGAACCGACCCAGCAGGTGGAACAGCCAAGGCTTGAAGTCGCGTGAACTGTTGTAGGGACCCAAGGGCACGCCATCATGAAGATGGTGGGACGTGGGTTGTACGGTGGTGAAGAGGTTTTGGTAATCAGCCACGGATCGCTCCTGTGTGTGGGTCGCCGGGGTTCACTTCCAGATGGGCATGGCCAGCCACCAGCCCCACCATTCCGGCCAACCACGGGTCCAGAAGGGGCCGCTGATGACGATGCACACCGCGCTGAAGAAGCCCGAGGCCAAGGCCAGGAACAGGCCGAGGCGGTGGATGCCCAGGGTGCCGATCGAATAGCCAATCGTGTCGCGGAAGAAGGTGTCTTCGTACTCCGGTGTCTTGACCAACTCACCCTTCTTCGGGTTGGTGGCCGACAGCACCAGCGCGCCGTGCAGCGACAAGGCAAAGGTGGTGGCGAAGAAGAAACTCACCGCGAGCATGTGCGCGGGGTTGTAATGGAAGTGCAGGTATTGGTAGCCGACGTTGGACACCCAGTCGAGGTGACTGAAGATGCCGTAGGGGAAGCCATGTCCCCAGGCGCCCATCAGCACGGGGCGGATCACCACCAGCGTGAAGTAGGCGAAGATGGCCATACCGAAGGCGGCAGGCACGTGAAAGCCCATGCCCAGCTTTCGACAGATCTCCACTTCGCGCAGCGCCCAGGATCCGAAGGCCCCCAGCGCGCAGACGGTGATGATCTGCCACAGGCCGCCCTCCATGAGCGGCGCGAGTTTCAGGCCGTAGGACAGGTCCGGCGGCGCAATGTTGATCTGCCAAAGATTCCAGGTGGGGCCTTGGGAAGCGCCCCACAGGATCAGCACGGTGCCCAGGACCGCAAAGAAGATCGTGGTGACGCCGAAGAAGCCGACATAGAACGGCCCGACCCAGAAATCGAACAGGTCGCCTCCCACCAGGGTGCCGCCCCTCACGCGGTACTTCTTTTCAAAACTCAACATGGCCATGGTTTGTCCTCCGACCCAGGTTCTTCTTGAGCCCAGCCAAGGCTGAACTCCAACGCGCACGGTGAGGCGGACAAGCCGCCACGCCGTGCACGGGTACTGCGATCAGACTGCTTATTTGCCGTTGGAAGCCACGGCGGTCGGCATCGGTGCGTTGGCCGAAGCGACTGCAGGCTTCTTCGCACCATCGAACCAGTTGTACTTGTTCGTGCTGAGCAGGACGAGATGAATCATCGCGGCCAGGCCGAACAGGAAGATGCCTTGAACGACCATCGCCCGAAGGGGGTCGTAAAGACGCCAAATTCTCCACATAGGTGTGCTCCTAAAGTAAGTGGGACATGAAGGTGTAGACCGCTGCCTTCACACCGCCAAAGATGCTCGTCATGCCTTCGGCACCGGGCAGCCAGGTCCGCCAGTGCAAGCCCATGGCCGTGCCCAGGAGGGCAATGACCAGAAACACGACATAGCCCAGCACAAAGATCAGCGAAATGCTCCGTTCATCGTCGTGCGGGTGCAGCCGTGCGTGTTCAGCGTGGGTGTTTGCCATCACAGATCCTTCTGACAGGTGACCAATGGGCTATCAGAGCCAGGGACGCCAGATCCAGACGAGCAGGTGTGCGACCACGGCCACTGCCGTGAATCCCACGAAACCCTGCACCCAGTAGGTATGAAACTCCTGGGCCTCGTCATCGGTCAGGCCAGAGATCGAAGTTCTCCGTTCAGCCATCGAGATGCTCCTCAAATGCGGCCTTGCGGCCGTTCGCCTGCGAAACCCGCGCAGCACGGGAAGCCGCGGCGGACTGCCGCGACATCGGGGGTCCGAACTGCAAGGACGTGTTCTGTTGTTCGGAGGGCAGCGCTCATGCCGGCACCTCCTGATGGGCGGCTTTGGCGCCGTCTTGTTGGGGTTCGGCGGCAGGCTTGGCCGACGCCGCCTTGGCCGCGGCCTGGGAAGATGCCCATGCGCCATGCCCCAGCGCCTGCCGCACGAGGTCCAGGCCCACACGGGCCACACCACTCTTCTGGGCCAACTGTTCGACCTTATCGCGCAAGGTCTTGGCCGCGGAAATCTGCACCAGCACCGGTTGCTGCTGCACCCACTCGCGCAGGGCGTCCTGGGCTTCGTCGTCCCATGCCAAGACCAAGTCGGCGCCAGTGATGCCACGTGCCGGCGTGGCCTGCACCTGGTCCATTTCAGTGGCCAGGGGCAGGATGTGGAACAGCGCGTCGAACAGCGAGTTGCACACCTCCTGCACGAGATAGGTGGCGCCGGCGTAGCCCATGAAGGGTGTTCCGGTGTGGCGGCGGATGATGGCCCCGGGGAAGGACGCGGGAATGAAGGCGGCCTTCATCGGTCCCTTCTGGCCGGCCTCGGCCAGGTACATGCGCTCGTTGAAGCTGCCAAAGACGATCAAGGGCGTCTTCTCATGAACCAGACGACGGATGTTGGCGTTGTCTGTCTTCTCACCGGCCCGGCGTGACACGGCGAAGTGGCAGGGCAAGCCCATCTCGTCTTCCAGGAAGTGCCGAACGCCACGCGCATAGGTTTCACCGGCCACGATGCCGAAACTGGCGGTGCTGAAGAAGTCTTGCGTGACGGATCGCCACAGGTCCCACACCGGCTTGATCGTGGTGTGCTTCTCGCGTTCGATGAAGGGCTCGGGATCCAAGCCCAGCAAGGCGCCCAGTTCGCGCAGGAAGGCGGTGGTGCTGTGCAAACCGATGGGTGCCTGCAGGTAGGGACGCTCCAAGGCCTCGCACAGCGCGCGCCCGAATTCGCGATACAGGCAGATGTTCACATCGGCATTGGCGAGTTCAGCCACATCGGCCAAGTGGCTGCCCAAGGGGAAGGCCATGTTCACTTCGGCGCCAATGCCCTGAACCAAGCGGCGAATCTCGGCCAGATCACTTGGGCAGTTGAAGGTGCCGTAGGCCGGGCCGATGATGTTGACGCGCGGCTTCTCGCCGGCTGGGCGCTCAGCCAGGGGCGTGCGCTCGGGAATGTGGCGCAGCCCGTACTGTTGCCACAGCCACAGCATCGAACGGTTGGCGCACTGCCATTGGTCTTCGTCGATGGTGCGCGGCAAGAAGCGCTGGATGGTGGTGCCCTCGGGCGTGACGCCGCCGCCGATCATCTCGGCAATCGATCCGGTGACCACCACCGCCGGCAAGTCGGGGTCCAGCACCGCGTGGGCGCGCTTCATCGAGCCCTCGGTTCCCTCGCGGCCCAATTGCTCTTCGGCCAGGCCAGTCACCACAATGGGCAACTCATGCGGCGGAAGCGCGTCGCTGTAGTGCAGCACGCTGGTGACCGGCAGGTTCTCGCAGCCCACCGGGCCGTCGATCACCACCTGCAGGCCCTTGATGGCGGTAAACACATACACCGCCCCCCAGTAGCCGCCCGCGCGATCGTGGTCGAGCACCAGCATCTCAGCACCCCCCCATGGGGCAGTGAACGAAGCGAACGCGGGGGCTCAAGGCAGCATCTCCTCGGCCTTGCGACGCTTCATGATCTTGATGACCTGTCGGCGGGTTTCCGCCTTGAACTCCGGGCGCTCCTGCGGCACGCCGCCTGCGCCATCGCCCGCTTCCCAGACACCGGCGGCATGGGCGGTACCCACGCCATCGAAAAACCCACGCATGCGGTCGAAGCGTCCCTTGTTGCCCAAGGCTGCATTGATGACCTGCGCCAAGGAACCCGCACCCGCAGGACCCATCAGGGGGCGGGCTGAGATCAGGTTGGTGAAGTAGAGCGACGGAATGGCCGCTTCCTTGGCGGCCTGTACGACCGGCGTGGTGCCGATGGCCAAATCGGGCCTGAACTCACGCACGGCTGCCACGTCCTGCTCGAGCGAGGCGCGGTATTGCACATGCACACCCCGCGCCTGCAGCCAGGCCAGGTCAGGTGCGCTCCAGGGGGTCTTGGGGCAGGCCGTGCCCACGTAAGGCACCTCGGCGCCGCTTTCGATCAGCAAGCGAGCCACGAGCAACTCGGAGCCTTCATAGCCACTGACGGTGATGCGCCCCTTGATGGGCGTGGCTGCCAACACGCTGCCGATCATCGGCAGGAAACGGTTCTTGGCCGCGTCGATCTGGGCCTGGGGCACATTGCAGGCCGCGCCGATGGACTGCAGCCAGGCTTCGGTGCCTTCAACGCCCACGGGGGCCGAGCCCACCACGGGCCTGCCGGCGGCATCGAACTCGCGCACGCTGGCCGTGTAGAAGGGGTGGATGGCCGCCACCGCAGAGCAGTCAAGCGCGGTGTAGAGCTCACGCCACTCGCGTGTGGGCACCACCGTGCCCACCGCCAAGCCCATGGGCTGGAGCATCATGCCGATGCCCACCGGATCGGCCGGGAACATCTCGCCCAGCAGTGAAATGGCCGGTAGTTGCGAGCGGGGCTGGCGCGGTGCGGCCACGGGGCCCGCCTCGGCCTCGGTGCGGGCATAGCGCAACATCGCACCGGCCAGCACGTCCTTGGCTTCGGCATGGGTGGGCACACCGAACCCTGGCACATCGATACCGATGATGCGCACGCCGTTGATCTCGGCCGGCAGCAATTGCAGCGGCACGCCACTGGCCGTGGGCACACACAGGTTGATGATCACCACCGCATCGACCTTTTCAGGGTCGGCCTGGGCATGCACGGCTTCGCGGATATCTTCGAACAGCTTGCCCGTCACCAGGGTTTCGCTGTTGAAGGGCACATAGCCCACGCTGCGCCGCGCCCCATAGAAGTGCGAGGTGAAGGTCAGGCCGTACACGCAGCAGGCCGAACCGGACAGGATGGTGGCGGTGCGGCGCATGCGCAGCCCCACCCGCAGTGAGCCAAAGGCCGGGCACATGCTTTGTGGCTGGTCGTGCGGGCCTGCGCCTTCGGGCAGGGGATAGTCTTTCGCGTACTGCGCCAGCACCTCGGACTTGCCGGACGCCTGGGCAGCGGCCTTCATCTTTTCGGCACCCGAGTGGCAACCCAGGCCGTCCTGCTCGGCGGCCAAGCGGTTCACGGGTTCGTGTGGGGCGTTCATCGCGTGGGGCTTTCGGTGCAGCGGCAACGCTCAAGCGTTGTCGTACACCACCTCCAGGGAAGGGCGGGCCACTTCCTCACGACCCATCATGTCGAAGCTGGTGGCCGGCTCCAGCACCACGTTGCGCCCCACCGTGTCGGATGAGAACAGGCCCAGGAGTTCATCCTGCGTCTGGGGCTTGGGCCGCTGCGGCGGTGCCTCGGCCACGTTGGTGGCGAGTTCGGCGAACAAGGGACCCCACTGCCCATCGGGCTTGCCGATGATTTCGTAGGCCGCGCTCTTGCGGCGGATGTCTTCGTGGGCCGGAATGGAGGCCAGCACCGGGATGCCGGCGTTCTTCGCGAAGGCCTGGGCCTCGCCTGTGCCGTCGTCCTTGTTGATGACCATGCCGGCCACACCCACGTTGCCACCGAGCTTGCGGAAGTACTCCACCGCCGAGCACACGTTGTTGGCCACATACAGCGACTGCAGGTCGTTCGAACCCACCACGATCACCTTCTGGCACATGTCGCGCGCAATGGGCAGGCCGAAGCCGCCGCACACCACGTCACCCAGGAAGTCGAGCAGCACGTAGTCGAAGCCCCAGTCGTGGAAGCCCAGTTTCTCCAGGGTTTCAAAGCCATGGATGATGCCGCGGCCACCGCATCCGCGGCCCACCTCGGGACCCCCGAGTTCCATGGCGAAGACGCCATCGCGCTTGAAGCAGACGTCGCCGATGGTGACGGCTTCGCCAGCCAGCTTTTTCTTCGATGAGGTCTCGATGATGGTGGGCGTGGCCTTGCCGCCGAACAGCAGCGATGTGGTGTCGCTCTTGGGGTCGCAGCCGATGAGCAGCACCTTCTTGCCTTGCTGGGCCATCATGTAGCTCAGGTTGGCCAGCGTGAAGCTCTTGCCGATGCCGCCCTTGCCGTAGATCGCGATGATCTGCGTTTCCTTCTTGACCTCGCCGGTGTGCACAGCCGGCGGCTCCAGGGCTGCTTCGGCGCGCAGTTGCTGCCGGTTGAGCATCAGTTGAACGGGTGCAACGGCCGGGATGGCGGGTTGGCTGCTCATGCGGAGGCACTCCAGTCAAGAATCATCTTCAAACAGGATGGATCGCCGAAGGCGGTCCGGTAGGCGTTCTCGGCGTGGTCCACGCGTTCACGGTGTGTGATCAGGCCATCCAGGGACAACCGACCGCTGGACAGCAAGGCCTGCACGGCCAGCATGTCCGGGCGCTGCCACTCGGCAGCCGCCCGAATCCGCGCTTCCTTCATGAAGGCCGGCGGAAACTGAAAGCTCAAGGGCTCGTGATAGAAGCCCGCCAGCACCACTTCGCCGCCAGGGGCCAAGCGTGCGATCAGGGTGTCGAGCAGCTTGGGGTCGCCGCTGACGTCGTAGATGGCCTTGTAGTCTCGGCGGGTGTCTTGGTCTGGATGGACCACGGTGTAGCCCACCGCGCCCGCTTGGCGAATCGCTTGGGTTTCCCACACGGTGGGCGCCGGCCCGCCGGCCGCCACGGCCAAACGGGCCAAAAGGCGACCCAAGACACCGTGGCCAACGATCAGGTCGGGCGGGTCATGCGGCAGGCCGCGCCCGCCGCCAGCCACCGAGTGATAGGCCGTGGCCGCCAGGGCCAGCAGCACCGATTCCTGTCCGGCCGTTTCGGGCAGCGGAAACACCCGCGCCGCCGGCACCACGACGCGCGAGGCCGATCCACCGAACAGCCCGCGAGCGCCTTCGTAGCAGTTGGCCCCGGGAACGAACACCCGCTCGCCGATCCTGTAATCGGCCTGGCGACCGGCCTCGACCACGTGGCCCACGGACTCGTAGCCGGGCACCAGGGGGTAGCCCATGCCCGGGAACGGGGGCATCTTGCCGGTCCAGAACAGCCGCTCGGTGCCGGTGCTGATCCCACTCCACTGCATGTCCACGACCAAGTCGGCCGGCCCAGGCGCGTGCAGGGCCAAGCGACTCACCCGCAGGTGCTCGGGCCTTTCGATCACCACGGCACGTGTGCTGAGATCCGAATCCATGGCCGTCATCCTAGGCTTACTTTGATGATTGTCAACTATTGTTTACGCCAATTTGGTCGCCCGCATGACCCGGGTCTGCAAGGGAAGGCGGGTCGGCATGAGCCTGATCGAGGCGAAACCGGCCTGCGCCAGCAGCCCAGCCAGGTGATCGGGTGACCGCGGCCGGCCACGCCCCATGGCCATCAGGTAGAAGCCGAAATAGGCGTCTCCCATCGGCTCGGCGCCGGCGGTGCCCGACATCGGTTCGGCCAGCACGACTTCTCCGCCCACCGGCAGTGCCGCGTGGACGGCCTGCATCACGGCCAGTACCCGCTCATCCGGGTGGTCGAAGGCCACACGGATGAGGGTGATGAGGTCGGCACCCACGGGCAATGCGTCCTGCCCGAAATCGCCGCCGTGCACGGTGCAGCGCCGCGCCAGGCCAGCGCGGGTCAGGCGCTCGCGGGCGCGTTCGGCCACCGCCGGCAGGTCGAACAGCATCAACTGCAGGTGCGGTGCATGCGCTGCCGCCTGTTGCAGGAAACGCCCTTCCCCACCCCCCACGTCCAGCAGGCAGCGGTGCCCCCGCAGGTCTATGGCCTGCAGCACCTCCTCGGCGATCATGGGCTGGGTGGCCGACATCAGGGCCGAATACGAGGCGACTTCCTCGTCGCTCAGACCACCGGGTTGAGCGGTGTTGGCGTAGGCCCAGTAGGCAGCCATGCGGCCGCCGGGCACATCGGCCTTGAGCAAGGCCACCGGGTCTTGCAGGTCGGCGTAAAAGAGCGCGTGGTGCTCGACCATCGCGGCGATGCCCGGGTCGCCCACCAGTGGTGCGCCCAGCACGCCAAGGCCGTAGGCGCCGGTGTCGCGTCGCTGCAGCAGTTCAAGGGAGCACGCCGCAGCCAGCAGACGCTCCAGGCCGGCTTCGGGTACGCCGGTCAGTGCGCTCAAGCGTGACAGCGTCTGCGGCCCCTGGGCCACGTGCTCGATCAGGCGAAGGCGAACACAGGCCAGCAGGGTTTGGCTGTAGACGAAGCCGGCCATCAGGTCGAACAGCGAGCGGGCGCGTCGGCGCACCAGGGCGCGTGGAAGGCGCCAAGCCATGGCCCAGCGCCTGAACACAGGGTTGACCAGCCGTGCGTCGCGCCAGTCCAGCCAGCGATCTCGCCAGGTGGACGAGGCGGGCGCCGCTGACCCGTCCGGGCACGCGGTGGTGCTCAGGGGAGGCATGTCGAGTGGCCTCAAGCCACAGCCCGCACGATGTCGGGCACGAGTTCCTGCGGAACGAGTCGCAGGGACTCCTGGCGCACCAGGTGGCGCAGCATGCCGGCGCCTTCGCAATTGGGAACGGCCGCCTGTGCGCGCCTGACCAGGTCCTCGAAGTAGCGCACCGCGCCATCCAGGCCGAGTTCGGCTGCGCGGCTGGGGCGGTGGTGCTCGGCATCCTGCCCCACTGGCTTGCCCAAGAGCGCCGGGTCGCCCACCACATCACGGATGTCGTCGGCCACCTGATAGGCCTCGCCCAACCAGTCGCCAAACTCGCGCCAGGGATCAGCCGGTGCGCCGCAGGAGAGCGCACCGCACACCGTGGCCGAGGTGAACAAGGCGCCCGTCTTGGCCCGCTGGTAATCGCGCAAGTCGGCGCGCGGCTCACATTCCCACGCCTGCCCGGCCACGATGCCCGAGGGCATGCCCACGCCGGCGGCCACCGCCGCCAGGACCTGCGCCATGCGGCGCGGGTGGGCAGCACCCGCACGGCCAATGACCTCAAAGGCCATCACGATCAGCGCATCGCCACCCAGCACCGCCAGACGTTCGCCCCAGGCCTTGTGCACCGTGGGCTGTCCGCGCCGCAGGTCGGCGTCGTCAAAGCAGGGTAGGTCGTCGTGCACCAGCGAGGCGCAGTGCAGCAGTTCGATGGCCACGGCCGCGGCATTGGCCAGTTCAGGGTCATCATCCCCGCATGCCTTGGCCACGGCCAGGCACAGCTGCGGCCTGATGCGTGCACCGCCTGGGAACACCGCATGCCGAACGGCCGAGGCCAGCCGAGGCGGGCAGGCCGGCCCACACGCGCGGAGCACTGCGTTCTCCAACGCGGATTCGATGCGCATCAACAGGCTCATGGGGCCTCCTTGGGGGTGGGGGACGCCGACGGTGAGTCGCTCGGCATCGGGACATGGGGGCACCGGTCGCCAACTGCAGGCGTGGCCGCTGCCGATGAAGAGGACGCGCGCGACACCGAAGGCACCGCCGGCAATCCGAACAGACGCGCCATCGTGTCGGCGGTGGCCCGCCGCTGCGCCTCGTCGCTGGCGTGAATCTCATGCAAGGCACCGTGCATCAACTTGCCGGTCAGGCCGCGCGTCAGGGCCTGCAGCACGGCTTCCACGTCTTGCCCGCGCGCCAGGCGCCGACGCGCGCGGCTCATCTCGATTTCAGCCCAGTGCTCGGCCCGGTTCTGCAGGGCCTGAATCAGGGGAACGCTGCGGCGCTGGCGCATCCAGTGCTCGAAGCTGCGCACGCCGTCGTCGACGATGCTTTCGGCTTGTTCGATCGCCGCCTGACGGCTGGACGCGCCTTCGCGCACGATGCCGGCCAAGTCATCGACGGTGTAGAGGTAGACATCCGACAGCCGAGCCACCTCGGGTTCGATGTCCCGCGGAACCGCCAGGTCAACCATGAGCATCGGGCGACGGCGGCGCTGCACCAGGGCGCGCTCCACCGCGCCCAGTCCGATCAAGGGCAGGGCACTGGCGGTGCACGACACCACCACATCGAACTCGCCCAAGCGCGCGGGCATGGCCGCCAGCGGAATGGGCGTGGCGCCGGTCCGCGCAAGCAGCCGCGCGGCGCGGTCGGCGCTGCGGTTGGCCACCACCATGGCCGCGGGCTGACGCGCGGCCACATGGGTGGCCACGAGTTCGATCATCTCGCCTGCCCCCACGAACAGCACCTTGAGTTCGCGGAAGTCTTCGAACAGCTGCTCACCGAGCTTCACGACGGCTGCGGCCATGCTCACCGAGTGAGCGCCGATCTCGGTGCGCGTGCGAACGGCCTTGGCCACCGAGAAGCTGCGCTGGAACAGTTGGTGCAGCGTGCTGCCCAAGGTGCCCACCTCGCCGGCCTGGCGCACCGCGGCCTTCATCTGTCCGAGGATCTGTGGCTCGCCGATGACCATCGAGTCCAGCCCGCTGGCCACGCGGAAGGCGTGCCGGGCGGACTCTCCGCCCTCGCGCACATACAGATGGTCGTTCAGGGCGGGCCCCTGCAAGCCGCCCTGCCCGGCCAGCCAGCTCATGCCGGCGTGGCACACATCCCTCATCGTGCCGCCATGGGTAGCCACGTACAGCTCGGTGCGGTTGCAGGTGGACAGGATGGCCGCCTCCCCCGCCTGGGACTCCAGGTGGCCTCTCAGGGCGCGAAGGTGTTCGCCCAGAGAGTCCTGGGCCACGGCGAATCGGCTGCGAATGTCCAGAGGCGCCGAGTGGTGGTTCAAACCGATGGAGACGACGTTCATGGGAGCGGGAAAACCTGAATCCCGGGCTGTCCAGGGATTCGGACGATTCCAAGTGTCAATTTATAGTGATAGTATGACTGTCACACGAAGTTGACAACCCGGTTTGTCCTGGTCAGGCTCAATTCGGGAGGCAGGCAGCACCATGAAGCAACCCTTTCCCTTCTCGGCCATCGTCGGACAGGACGAGATGAAGCGGGCCATCCTGGTCACGGCCGTCGATCCCTCCGTGGGCGGCGTCCTAATCCTGGGAGACCGAGGCACGGGCAAGTCCACCGCGGTTCGGGCCCTGGCGGCACTCCTGCCGCCCATCCGCGCCACGCGCGGCTGCCCCTACCACTGCGATCCAGCGCGCCCGAGCATGAGCTGCAACGCCTGCCGTGAGGCCGGCTGGAGCCGAAACGCCCCCGGCGAATCGAAGCCCTGCGAGGTCGACCTGATTCCTGTGCCTGTTGTGGATATGCCACTGGGCGCCACCGAAGACCGCGTGGTCGGGGCACTCGACCTTGAAAAAGCGCTGTCGCAGGGTCAGAAGTCGTTCGAGCCCGGCCTGCTGGCGCGTGCCAACCGAGGATTCCTGTACATCGACGAGGTCAACCTCTTGGAAGACCACCTGGTGGACCTGCTGATCGATGTGGCCGCCTCCGGCGAGAACGTGGTGGAACGCGAAGGCCTGAGCGTTCGCCATCCCGCGCGCTTCGTGCTGGTGGGCAGCGGCAACCCCGAAGAAGGCGAGCTGCGGCCACAGCTGCTGGATCGCTTCGGGCTATCGGTGGAGGTGCGAACCCCCACCGACATCACGACCCGGGTCGAGGTGATCAAGCGGCGCGATGCCTACGAACGCCAGCCCGAGGCCTTCTGCACACATTGGAAGCGCGAGGACCAGAAGATCCGCCAACAGATCGAAGCCGCACGCAAGCGCGTGGCCGAGCTCAGCGTGCCGGATTCGGTGCTCGAGCAGGCCGCCACCTTGTGCCTGCACTTGGGCACCGACGGTCTGCGCGGCGAACTCACGCTGCTGCGCGCGGCTCGCGCCTGGGCCGCGCTGGAAGGGCATGCCGAGGTGACCTTGCAAGACCTGCGGGCCGTGGCGCCCAGTGCCTTGCGCCACCGCCTGCGGCGCAATCCGCTGGACGACACCGGCGCGGGCGTTCGCATCGAACGCGCCCTGGCCCAAACGATGGGCCAGCCAAGCGACGCGCCTCCGATGGCTGCCTGAGCGGCCAGCGCCACGGCAGCTGCGCCATGGGCCCCACACCCACTTCCACCGTGCGGCACATCCGCCAGCTTCCTGGTGGCCAGCCGGCGAGCGTTCCCGGCCAGCGCATGAGCCCGGCCGACACGGAAACCGACATCGACGCCGAAGCGGCGCAGGCGCTGGCACGCTGGGCGGATGCCCGACTGGTCGCCGCGCTGCTGGCGATCAACCCGCTGGGCCTGGGCGGCGTCCATGTGCACGCTGCGCCCAGCGCGGTGCGCGACGAATGGTTGCGTCTGTTGCAACACGCTTGCCCTGAGCAGGTCAAGGTGCGCCGCCTGCCGTCACATGCCGACGAATCGCGCCTGCTGGGCGGCATGGACTTGAGCGCCACCCTGCGCAGCGGCCGGCCGGTGTTGCAGGCTGGTCTCCTGAGTGAGCTGGACGGCGGCCTGCTGGTGTGCCCGATGGCCGAGCGTTTGCCGCGTCGCGTGGTGGCCTTCCTTTCCCAGGCGCTGGATCGGGGCGAGCTGCGCGTGGAGCGTGAAGGCATGGGTGTGGACGTGCCCACGCGCATGGCGGTGGTGGCCCTGGATGAATCCTCGCCCGACCACGACGAACATCAACTGGAGCCGGCTCTGCGCGAACGCTTGGCCTTCATCCTGAGCCTGCAGCCGCAGGACTGGCGTGGCAGCGGCCTCTCGCCCCTCGAGCCGCCCTGTGATTCACCCTGGGACGATGAGGATCTGCAAGCGCTGCAGGCCGCTCGCTGCGGCCTGGACCAGGTCGTGGTGCCCGATGAGGTCGTCTCGGCACTGGTGCAGGCTGCCGACGCCCTGGGGGTGGATTCGGTGCGCGCGCCCTGGTGGGCCTTGCAGGCCGTCCGTACCCTGGCCGCGCTGCGCGGCCTGAACTGTCCGGGCGCCGACGAGGTGCGCGATGCGGCACGCCTGGTGCTGGGCCCACGCGCCACGCGCTTGCCCGCAGCACCACCGGCCGACGCACCCGAGGACGAGCCCTGCACCGAATCGGACAGCCAACCGCCCGAACAGGCACAGACGCAAGCCCCGCAAGCCCCGCAAGCCGACGAGCAGTCGCCAACACAGCGGCCCGACATTGCGGCCCCATCGCCGGCCACCCCGGAAACGGTCGACGACCTGCACATCGAGGCCATACAGGCCGCACTGCCCGCGGGCCTGCTGGCACTGATGGCGCAGCAAAACGGCCTGTCGCCCCGCGGCCGAAAGAGCGGTGAGGCCTCATCACGCGCCGGGCAACGCCAAGCCCGCGGTGCGCAGGGCCGGCCCAGCGGCACCTTTGCAGGCCTGCCACAAGCCGGACAGAGGCTGAGCCTCATCGACACGCTGCGCCAAGCAGCGCCTTGGCAAGGCATACGCCGTGCGCAGGTCGCCCGCAGAACGGCAGCGGTGATCGTGCACCGCGAAGACCTTCGCATCATCCGGCGCGAACCGCGCCGTCCCACCACCACCGTCTTCGTCGTCGATGCCTCCGGCTCGAATGCCCTGAACCGCTTGGCCGAAGCCAAGGGAGCCGTCGAAACGCTGCTGGCCGACTGCTATGTGCGGCGCGACCGCGTGGCCGTGATCGGCTTTCGGGGCCAGGCCGCCGAGACCCTCTTGCCCCCGACCCGTTCGCTGGTGCGGGCCAAGCGCAGCTTGGCGGGCCTGCCTGGCGGTGGGGGTACACCCATGGCGCGTGCGCTCACCGAGTCACGCCTGATGTGCGAATCGCTGCAGCGGCGCGGCGACACGGTGTCGCTCGTGCTGCTGACCGACGGCAAGGCCAACATCAACCTCGAAGGCAAACCGGGCCGAGAAGGCGCACACGCCGATGCCGTCAGCGCCGCACGGCAGCTCTTTGTGACCGGCGTGGCGTGCCTGCTCATCGATACCTCGCCCAAACCGCAGGCCCAGGCGCGAGAACTCGCCCTGGCCATGGGCGCGCGCTACATCCCCTTGCCACAAGCGCAGGCCGGCGAGATCGGCCGCATCGTGCGCAACAGCCGCGCGGCCTAGGCTCGCCACGGGAACCCGACGGCACAGGCCAGTTTCCAGTTGCCCCAGCACCCATGAGCGAAGACCTGAGCTGGAACCGTGATGGCGCGGACTGGCCCTTGCGCCCGTACAGCCGGTTCATTTCGCAGGGGCATCTCCAGTGGCATGTGCAGCGGCTCGGAGGGACCAAACCCCACCGCATCTGGCTGCTGCACGGTACCGGCGCTTCCACACACACCTGGCGCGACGTGGCCCCCATCCTGGCCCAGCACCACCAGGTGATCGCCGTCGACCTGCCCGGCCATGCCTTCACCCGGGGCGCGGTCGATGAAGACCTGTCGTTGACGGGCATGGCCAGGGCGTTGATCGACCTGCACGCCGCGCTCACACCCGAGTCCCCTGCAGGCACGGCCCCGGTGGCAGACACCTGGATCGGCCATTCAGCCGGCGCTGCCGTGGCGCTGCAGGTGATGCTGATGCAGCCTTCCATCGTGCGCGACGCGGTGAGCTTGAACGGCGCCTTGCTTCCCTGGGGCGGCAAGGCCGCCAGCCTGTTCATGCCGCTGGCGCGCGCGCTGGCCACCAACGCCTGGACCACCCGTTTCTTCTTGTGGAACGCGCGCCGCCCCGGTACGGTGGAAGCCCTGTTGCGCGACACCGGCTCGTTCATCGACGAACGCGGTCATCAACTTTATGAGCGCTTGGCACACAACGAGGTGCACCTGCGCAACGTGATGCGCATGATGGCCCATTGGGAACTCGAACCCTTTGCGCGCAGCCTGCCGCTGCTCCAGGGCCGGGTCACCCTCGTCAGTAGCGCGCAGGACAGCACCGTGCCGCCCTCGGTCAGCCAAAGGGCCGCTGCGCTCATTCCCCAATCGCGGCTGATCACCCTGCCCCGCTGGGGTCACCTGGGCCATGAAGAAGCGCCGGCCGAATGGGCCAGCCTCATGCTCCAAGCAGTCGCCACACCGGCCTGACTTGCGTGCCTTGTGGGCCTTGTCGGCGCGCGAGCGGCACTGGCCCGAGCGCTCACGCCACCAAGGTCATCAGGCTTGCATTGCCACCCGCTGCCGCCGTGTTGGTGCTGATGCTGCGTTCGGTCACCAGCCTGGCCAGGGGCATGGACGCCTCACCCGGCGGGAACGCGCTCAGGCTCACGATGGGCCCGCGCCACGACGCCAATCGATGGGCCATCGCCAGCACGGCGGGTGCGTCACCGTGAAACCAGACCGCGTCCACGGCGTCGCCACCCATCGTCTCTTCCCCGCCATCCACGGCATCCCGACCATCGGGCCAGCGAAGCTCGATTCGCTCCTGCACGCGCAAGGGCAGGCTCGAGTGGAGCGCAGCGAATTCTGGCGCGATGCATGCCGCAGCGCCCACGGCGAGCACCGCCGCCACTTGGCTCAAGAGGTCGTCCTGCGCACCGGCATGATCGCCCACATGGCACCACACCCGCGCGCGTGGCCGAACCCGGTAGACATTGCGCTCACCGGTAGGGCCTGCCAGCACGGCTTCCAAGCCGGCCGGATTGCAGGCGGCCAGCCGAGCACACTGGTGCGCCAGCGGCAATCGGCCCTGGTCCACCGCCCAATCGTGCAAGGCCTGCAGGGGCGGCGTAATGCGGGGCATGGCTGCAGCGCCAGCCGCCTGCACGCTGCGCAGCGCCGCGTCATCTGGGCATTGCGCCAGCAGCCGCAACAGGTACAGCGACCCGCCGGCCTTCGGGCCCGTACCCGACAGGCCTTCACCACCAAAGGGCTGAACGCCCACCACCGCGCCCACCATGTTGCGGTTGACATAGGTGTTGCCACAGTGCGTGGCCTCCAGCACCTGCGCGATGGTTTCATCGATGCGCGAGTGCACACCCAGCGTCAATGCATAGCCCGTGGCCGTGATCGCTTGGCACAGGGCCGGCAGTTCACCCCGGCGCCAACGCACCAGGTGCAGCACCGGGCCAAACACCTCACGGCCAAGCTCGCTGAGGCTGTCGATTTCAATCAAGGTGGGTGGCACGAAGGTGCCCGTGGCCGGTGCGTCGCTGTCAGGATGATGGAGGCGGTGCACCGTCCGGCCAGCGGCCTTCATCTGCCGTACATGGGCTTCAATGCCGTCACGCGCGCGGGCATCGATCACCGGCCCCATGTCGGCGTGCAACTGCGCCGGTGCGCCCATGCGGAGTTCCGCCATCGCACCTTTGAGCATTTCCAACAGCCGGTCGGCCACATCGTCTTGCACGCACAACACGCGCAGGGCCGAACAGCGCTGGCCCGCCGCCTCGAATGCCGAGGTCAACGCGTCCTGCACCACCTGCTCAAGCAGGGCCGATGAGTCGACCACCATCGCGTTCTGCCCGCCCGTTTCAGCAATCAGCGGCACCACACCACCGTGCGCGTTCAAGCGCTGGGCCAGGGCGGCCTGCAGCCGTTTGGCGGTTTCGGTGGAGCCAGTGAACATCACGCCCTGTACGCGGGCATCTTCCACCAAGGCCTGGCCCACCTCGCGGCCGGAACCGGGCAACAGCTGCACCGCCGCACGCGGCACACCGGCCGCCCACAAGATCTCCACCGCCAGCGCGGCCACTGCCGGCGTCTGCTCGGCGGGCTTGGCCAAGACCGGGTTACCCGCGGCCAGCGCAGCGGCCACCTGCCCCACGAAAATGGCCAGTGGGAAGTTCCACGGGCTGATGCACACCACCGGGCCCAGCGGCACGTGGGTGTCGTTGTGGAAGTCGCGTCGTACCTGCGCGGCGTAGTAGCGCAGGAAGTCCACGGCCTCGCGCAGTTCGGCCACCGCATGAGACCAGGTCTTGCCCGCCTCACGCACCAGCAGGGCCATGCACCGTGGGCCCTGCGCGTGCAACCGATCGGCCGCCTGCTCCAGCAGCGCCGCGCGGTCGGCCGCCGGCGTGCGTGCCCACTGTGGCGCCATATCGTGTGCGGCCTGCAGCGCCGCCTGCAGTTCCTGCGGATGGGTCTCGCGCACGGTGCCCAACACATCATCGGCATCGGCGGGGTTGCGCATGGGCAGCCGCTTCGCGCCTTGCACCAGCGCATCCCGGGCGGGCAGCGCCACCCCCAGCATCGGCTCCACCGTCAACACCTGGGCCGAGCACACGGCCATGTCCCGCACCAGCGCGCGAAGCGTCGGCTCGTCCGACAGGTCGATGCCCGCGGAATTGCGCCGCACCCCGCCGTACAGCTGTTCCGGCCTTGCGATCTGCGGGTGCGGCTGTCCGGGCGGGGTATCGCCCTGTGCCGCTTCGGCCAAGGTGCGTTGCACGGGGTCACGCACCAGGTCGTCAAGCGACACCGCCGGGTCGGCCATGCGGTTCACGAAGGAGCTGTTCGCCCCGTTTTCCAGCAAGCGACGCACCAGATAGGCCAGCAGGGTCTCATGGGTGCCCACCGGCGCATAGATGCGGCAAGGCCGATGCCCATCGGCACTGCCCACCACCTGCCGATACAGGGGCTCCCCCATGCCGTGCAGGCACTGGAATTCGTACTGGCCGGCTTGATAGGAACCGCCAATTTCTTGGCCCATCTGCACGATGGCCGCCACCGTGTGCGCGTTGTGGGTGGCGAACTGCGGATACACCGCGTCGGGTGCGGCCAGCAGCTGGCGGGCACAGGCCAGGTAGGCCACATCCGTGTGGTGCTTGCGTGTGTAGACCGGGTAGTCGATCTGGCCATCGACTTGCGCGCGCTTGATCTCGCTGTCCCAGTAGGCGCCCTTGACCAGGCGCACCATCACACGGCGAGCGCTGCGGCGCGCCAGGTCCACGATGAAGTCGATCACGAAGGGGCAGCGCTTGCCGTAGGCCTGCACCACGAAGCCCACGCCCTGCCAGCCGCTCAGGCTGGGCGCGGTGCACAGCGCTTGCAGGATGTCCAGCGACAGGTCTAAGCGATCGGCTTCTTCGGCATCGATGTTCAGGCCGATGCGGTGGTGGCACGCCAGTTCGGCCAAGCCCAGTACGCGCGGGAACAGCTCACGCATCACACGGCCATGCTGTGCCCGGCTGTAGCGCGGATGCAAGGCCGACAGCTTGATCGAGATGCCCGGGCCCGCGATCACGCCTTTGCCGGCCGAGGCCGTTCCGATCGCTCTGATCGCATGCTCATAGGCGGCCAGGTAGCGCCGCGCATCGCCGTCCGTGAGTGCGGCCTCGCCCAGCATGTCGTAGGAATAGGAAAAGCCCAAGGCCTCCATCTCACGCGCACGCTCCAAGGCTTGCTCGATGGTCTCGCCGGTGACGAACTGTTCGCCCAGCATCTGCATGGCCAACTGCACCCCTTGGCGGATCAGGGGCTCGCTGCCCTTGCCCACCAACCGGGTCAAGGCCCCCATCAGCTGACCTTCATGGTGGGTGGCCACCAGCTTGCCGGTCAGCAGCAGCCCCCACGAAGCGGCATTCACGAACAGCGACGTGCTATGGCCCACATGCTGCTGCCAGTCACCGCGGCCGATCTTGTCGCGGATCAGGGCGTCACGCGTGGCGGCGTCTGGGATGCGCAGCAACGCCTCGGCCAAGCACATCAGGGCCACGCCTTCCTCGCTCGACAGCGCGAACTCCTGCATCAGGCTTTGCACCCGACCGGCGCGCCCGCCCTGTGCCGGGCCTTCGCGAAGGCCGCGCACCAACTGCCGGGCCATGGCATCGGTACCGGCCGCAGCCTCGGGGCTTTGCCGGGCCTTTGCCAGCAGAGGGGCCATGGCCTGCTGCTCGGGCAGCCGCGTGGCGCCTGCGATGGCTTCTCGGCCTGCGCTCCACTCCCGTGAGATCACTCCGTGGCTGAAGCGGCGGCCCTGGGGCGCGGACTGGGCGGTGTCCACCGCCGTGGAATGGGGGATTCGGGCACTCATGTCGGTATTCGTTCAGTTACGACACTCTACCGTTTCGTCGCGACGACGTCAGCGCGGGTGCCCTTCGATCAAGCCGGCCAGCTCGACCGAGCCATTCGCAGAACAAGGCCCGGCCCTGATGCGCACCGTGAGCAGGCGCAAGGCCATCAGGATGAGCTGAGCCCAACATCCGCTCGTCCACCACGAACGGAGACTAGCCATGAACTTCATCACCCTGCTGGTGACGGCCCTGCTGCTGCCCGCCCTACCCGCCGCCCAAGCGACACCGGTGCAGCAGCAGGACGTGTTGGCGCAGTTCATCCCCAGCATCAGCCTGAGCCAGCAGGCCTTCGGCAACGTGCAGTGCTATGGCCTGATCGTCCCCTCGCAAAAGGTGCCCGAGCAGGGGATCAACGGCACGCCGCTGCCCCTGGGGGGCACCTTGCGCTTTGGCCGCGTGCCCGATCCAGTGGATGGCCGCCGCTGGGCACTGCGCTTCACATTGATGCCCAACGACCCGCTGACCGCCGGTTCCTATCGATGCGAAACCGCGTTCAACCCCATTACCAGCGGGCTGCCGCGAGGCCGGCTTTTCTGGCATGCCTACAGCGTGTACCTACCCGACTGGCGGGCGACGAACGACGAACAACAGCTGGCGCAATGGCATGCGGGCGATACGAGCGGCCTTCAGCCCATCTACGCGCTGCTCTCACGCGATGGACAGATGCGATTGGTCATGCGCACCAGCTCTTCGCCCACCCCCACACCGGCCACCGTGACCACCCAGGTGCTGTGGTCGACCAACAGCTGGACACCGAACCAGTGGATCACCGTGGTGACCCAAGCGCTGGTGTCGACCGACCCGGCGGCATCACCCTTCATCCGAACCTGGATCAACGGCAATCTGGTGGTGAACCACAAGGGGCCGGTGGGCTACAACCAACCCACCGCCCAGCCCTACGTCAAGCATGGCGTCTACCACTGGACCAACCTGAACCCATGGGACATGCGCTTGCCGCAGCGTGACGTGCTGTTCCGACGCGCGGCCTTGGTGTTGGACCCCAACCGCGGCTATACCGCGGCCGACCTGGGCCTGTACGTCAACACGCCGTGAGGCTGCGCCGCACCCGGCTGGCAGGCGCCGTGGTGCTGGCCCTGTGCCTTCCTGCCACGCTGCTGCAGGCGCAACCGAACACGCCTCCCCCCAGTAACCCAGCGACTCCTTCGCCTTGGAAGCTGATACGTCAGAACCCCGCGCTGGTGGCGCCCCGACCCCTCCTGCCCAGCAACGGCGCGCGCGTGCCGCTGGCCAACCCGGCGGTGGCGGCCCCCGGTCAGGTTACCTTGGCCGAATTCCTGCGGGTCACCTTGGGTGAATCCAGCCGTCAGGCCTATGTGCTGATGCCCTCGGTATCGGTGCACCCGGTGGTCATCACGGCGGATTTGAGTCGCTTTGGCAGCGCCGACCCCCTCCCTCTGGTGCGCCAGGTGCTGAGCAACCTGGGCTTGACGATAACCGAGGTGTCCGGCGTACTGGTGATTCATCCTGAAACCGCATTGGGCGGCAACGCAGCCGACCAGGAGTTGTGGGTGTACACCCCGAAACACCGCACGGTGGCCGCCATGGCCGCCTACTTTCCCCTGTTCCCTCGGCTCACATTCAACTACTCATCAACTCCGGTTCCGCACACCACGGAATTCGCGACCACCGACCCGTACGGCACGTCGTCACGTCTGGCCATCGAGGGTACATATCCCTCCATGGGAAGCCCCAGCCTGGACATCGGCGGTGCGGTGTTGACCGGGCAAACCACAGGCTACGGGGCATCGCTCAGCGCCATGGTGCCCCAGTCCATCTCGACGGGGTTCAATACCTCGCCCTTCCTGGATCCGTCACAAGCTGCGGTGGCCCCGAACTTCCTGGTCGTGCGTGGGCACCCCAATGATGTCCAGTACCTCAAGAACTTCCTGGAGCAAGTGGACGTTCCCGTACCGGAAGTGCTGTTGCAGGCCTATGTGATGGAGGTGCGAGACGCGCAAAGCAAAGACACGGCGGTACAGCTCATCTTCAGTCTCTTGGAAGGCCGCCTGAGCGGCACCATGGGCACACCAGCCGGCGACCTGAGTGTGCTGCGACTGGGTGGGCGCGATATGGCCTTGTCCATCGGCCGGCTCACGAGCGACAGCCGCGTGAGGCTGATTTCAAGCCCGGTGCTGCGCGCTTCGGATGGCAGCGTGGCGTCGGTCACGATCGGTACCGACACGCCGACCTTGGGCTCCATCGTCACCTACAGCGGCACCTCGCAGCAAAGCGTCACCTACCAAAGCGCGGGCGTGCTGCTCAACATCAGCCCACGCATCCTGCAGGAGTCGATTCGCTTGCTGATTTGGCAGGAGTTGTCCTCCTTCGTGAAGACCGACACCGGCCTGGCCACGACGCCCACCAAGCTGCGACGAGCCTTCCGGTCGGATGTGGTGGCGCGGCACGGCGAGGTGATCCTGTTGGGTGGACTCAGCGAGTTCAACCAGAGCCAAATCAAGCAAGGCGGCTTCCTGGGACTGGGATCCACCTCGAAGCTGGATTCGCAATCGGAGATCGTGGTCTTGCTGCAGGTTCAGCGACTTGACGGCAAGACACCACCGCCGCCGGCCCAGTAGGTGTGTGGCGACGACACCGCGCTTCTTGGGGCTGCAGGCTTCATTCGGTGGGGACTCGAACCTTGCTCAATCACAGTAACAGCCCAGCGCGTTGGTGGGATGGCCGGCAGCCTTGCGTCCGATCACCCGCAGCGTCGGCACACCTTCGAGCATAGAGCTGTCTCGGCCCCCACGTACCTCTTCACCTTCGATCACACGGGGGGCGGGGCAATCATCCAACGGAGGAATCATGACGACATCGCTCTCACCCATCTCACCCTATCAACATGCCCTCGAAGGGCGAAGCAACCGCCACCAACGGCCGCCGGGTTCGACACCGCTGCGGCTGCTGCTGAAGAAGCCCGCCAGGGCTGCAGCGGCGCTGGCCATCACCATGGCCGCCTGCGGTGCCAATGCGGCCGTCGGCGACAAGGCCACTTGGCTCTTCAACATTCCGGCCACCGGCAGTTCATCGATCAAGGGACTGTTCGATCTGGCGGCCACCTTGGTCGGTACTGAAACCGCCAACGGCGTGTCTTTTGTCTTGACGCCCAACCCACTGTCCACCGGCATTGCCGATTGGCCGACGCGCACGTTCGTGAAGAAGCTGTCGGTCGTGTATGGCGGCCCCACGTCCGCAGGCCTTCCCACCCTCTTCAACGCCAACCCCGCGCTGACCCTGGACATGAAGGTCAACGATGGGACGCCACCGCAGCTCAGCCTGGATGCGGGCTACAAGACCAGCTACAACGTGTTGAGCTTCGATTGGGGCTCGCACCAGTTCCTGGGCAATGAGACTGCCACCTGGGAGCTCAATGGAAGTGGCGTCGACTTGAAGGACTTTCTGCTCCCGGTGATGGGCGAAGCCAACAACAAGCCTTCACCGATCTTCGGGGTCATTTCGCTGACCGCCTATGACCTCGCCACCGGTAGCAAGGCCAACCCCACGCCATCGAATTGGGTGGCCATGCAGGTACCCGAGCCTGGCAGCACCGCGCTGCTGATGGCTGGGCTTAGCGTGCTGGGCTTCGTGGGCCGCCGCCGCCGTCTGTAGTCGCTCCCCGCAGCGACCCGCTGCAGTCGCCCCTCTTGGTCGCTGTCGGTCAGCACCCATGGGCGTCTGCCCTTGTTCAACCCGAATCCCCAATGGTGGGGATTCGTCATTTCCACGCGAGGACAAACCTTCCATGCGCTTGACCCCCTCCCGCCACAGCCACCGGCTCACCGGCCTTCTTCTGGCCGCCATGATCCTGCAGGGATGCTCCGACACAGGCTCTCCGAATGCGGTTCAGGCATCCGACGGAGCATCGTCCAAAGTGCAGGCAAACGAAAAGCCCACGCAGGTCGCCGTGCGGGTGAATTCCGAAGAGCTGACCGTGCACCAACTCAATGACCGCCTGGCGACCTGGGGCGGGGGTGCCGACTCATCACGCATCGATGACCCAGCCTTGGGTCGCACCCTCAATGGGCTCATTGAACTCGCCCTGCTGCGCCAGGAAGCCGAGGCCCAGGGCCTGGCACAAAAACCTGAGGTGCTGCGACAACTTCAGGCCGCCAGGGCCGAAGTGCTGGCCCGCGCCTTGGCCCAGCAGATCGGTGAGGAGGAGCCCCCGCCCGCACCCCACGTGGTTCGCCGCTACTACGACGAGCACCCGCACGCGTATGCCAAGCGGCGCGTGTTCCATGTGCAGGAGTTGCGATCTACCCTAGCGGCCAAGGACGGGGCGAAGTTGCTGCAGCGGCTGAGCGAATTCCGCCAACCGCAGGGCCTGGCGCGCGCCTTGGAGGTGGAGCACGCGGGCCAGCGCAGTGCAATCAACGCCATGCAGGTGGCCTCCGACCAGTTGAGTCCGGAACAGCTGCAACGCCTTCAGAGGCTTTCGCCGGGTCAGGCCTTGCCGGTGGACGATCCCCAGGGCTTGCGGGTGTGGTGGCTGCAGGCGGCGGTGGACCAGCCCATCGAATGGGAGCGGGCGCAAGCCGCGATCGAGCGCCTGATCACGGGCCAGGCCAGGGCCGATCGGCTCAGACGTGAATTGGATCGGCTGCGCGGACAGTCCAAGATCGAGTTCGTGGGTGAGTTCTCCCGTTGGGCACCGTCTTCCACGGCAGACGCCAATGCGTCGACTGAGGCCGCTCAAGGCGCTTCGTCCACAACTGCTGGACGATAGCCGCGATGTTCAGAAGCAAGTTCACGGCGGTCTGCAGGATCGCGTTGTTGGGATCGGCGCTGGCCTGCTCGGTGGCCTGCTCGATGGGAGCCTCAGCGCAGGCGGCCGGTACATCCGCAGCCTTGTCGGCGCCCGTGGCGGTGCAGACTGCCCCCGAGTGGTCAGCCGACTACCGACTGGCGGCAGGCGATCTGCTGCGCGTGCAGGTGTACCAGCAGCCTGACCTGTCCATGGAGGTTCGGGTTCAGGACAATGGACAGCTGAGCTTTCCGCTCATCGGGCCCCTGGACCTGGCCGGTCTGACCGTCGTGCAGGCCGAGCGGCTGATCGAAGCGGGTCTGCGCAGCGGCCAGTTCCTGCGTCACCCGCAAGTGAGCATCAGCGTGCTGCAGGTGCGGGGCCATCTCGTGAGCGTGTTGGGCCATGTGCAGCGCCCTGGCCGGTTCCCGATCGAAAAGCCCGGGTTGCGGCTGAGCGAGCTGCTGGCGCAGGCCGGCGGTGTGACGGCCATCGGTGCCGATGCCCTGATCCTGATGGGCACGCGCCACGGCGCAGCCTTCCGGCAACAAGTCGATCTCGTCTCCCTCTTCGACGCCGAGGATCGCCAGCAGGACCCCATCCTGGAGAACGGCGATGTGGTGTTTGTGGACCGCGCGCCGGTGGTGTACCTGTACGGCGAAGTGCAAAGGCCCGGGCCTGTGCGCCTGGAGCGGCAGATGACGGTGCTGCAGGCCCTGGCGGCCAGTGGTGGCCCGACGCCCCGCGGCACCACCCGCGGGCTGAAGGTCACGCGCCGAGCGCCGAACGGAGCGCTCACTTCCTGGGTACCCGAGCTGAGCGCACCGCTACGGTCGGGTGATGTGCTGCATGTTCCGGAAAGCCTCTTCTGATGGACAACTCTGTCAATGGTGGACGGTTCCTGGGCCGACTGCTGATGCGCCGTTGGGGCGTGATCAGCCTGATCTGGCTGTTGGTGATCGGCGCCGCAGCGGCCGTCACGGCCGTGCTGCCCAAGCAGTATCTGGCCACGGCCTCCCTGGTCTTGGACATCAAGCCCGACCCGATTGCGGGCTCCTATCCTGGCCTGGTGTCCAACAGCCTGGTCACCACGCAGGTGGATGTGATGCTCAGCGAGCGGGTGACGCGCCGCGTGATACGCAACCTGCGGCTGATGGAGCAGCCTGCGCTCAAGGCGCAGTGGCAGCAGGAGGCCCAACCGTCGCAGCCCATGGATCAATGGCTGTTGGAAATGCTGCAAAAGCGTGTCGATGTGCGCCCCTCGCGAGAGTCCAACGTCATCCAGGTCGCCTACAAGGCCACCGATGGCAAGTCCGCGGCGGCGCTGGCCAATGGCTTCGTACAGGCCTACCTGGACACGGCCCTGGAATTGCGGGTGGATCCCGCGCGCCAATTCAGCAGCTTCTTCGATGAGCGATCACGCGAGGCCCGTTCGGCCCTCAGTCAAGCGCAAGAACGCCTGGCTGCGTTTGAACGGGACCAGGGTCTGTTGGTGACCGATGAGCGGCTGGACATCGAGAACGCGCGCCTGGCCGAACTCTCCAGCCAGGTGGCCGTGGCCTTGGGACAGCGCAGCGACGCCGACAGCCGTGTGCAGACCACCCGCTTGCGTCCCTTGCAGGAGCTGCCGGATGTGATCTCCCACCCGGTGGTGTCGGGGCTGCGCGCAGAGCACAGCCGAATGGCCTCGCGCCTCCAGGAACTGGATGCGCGGCTGGGGCCCGAACATCCGCAGCGTCAGGAGGCCGCTGCCGGCCTGGCCGAACTCGAGCAGCGCATCGAGACCGAGTCTCGGCGGGTTGGCGCGGGCATCGAATCCCATCACGCGATGACGCAGGCACGCTTGACCCTGCTGCAGGCCCAGCTCGGGGCTCAACGCGAACGGGTGATGCAACTCAAGGCCGCACGCAATGAGGCCAGCGTCCTCAGCCGTGAAGTCGACAACGCGCAGCGTTCTTACGATGCCCTGGTCGGACGCCAGCAGCTCACCCAATTGGAGAGCCAGACAACCCAGGCACAGGCCAACTGGCTGAGCGTGGCGGTACCGCCCTCTCAGCCCGATTCGCCGCGCCCAGTGCTGAACCTGTTGTTGGCAACCTTCTTCGGCGCGGTGATGGCGGTGGGCGTGGCCTGGGCCCTTGAGTGGCGCTCGGGTACGCATGCGGGATGAAGCTCGTGCGGGCCGCGCGGGCATGGTGGCACGCAGACCCGGTGGGAACTGCGGCGGTGAGCCTTGGGCTGTTGGCCTTGGTGGCGCCGACCCTGTGGCGGCTGGCCCACTGGGTGTGGCCCACCGATGAACAAGGGCATGGGCCCTTGGTGTTGGGCGTCTCGGCGTGGCTGATGATCAAGGGATGGCCTGCCGCCGGGGCGTCGTCCGAGGCCGATGGCATGGCATCGCGTGGAGCATCCGATGTCGGCCTGGGGGCATGGAGTCGCCTGGTGGCGATGGCCGGACTGTCGATCGCACTCTTGGCCTATGCCTTTGGGCGCTCGCAGGCGATTCTGATGGCCGAAGTCGGGGCTCTGATCCTGGCCCTGAGCAGCCTGGTGCTGCTGCATCTTGGCTGGAAGGGGCTGCGTGCCTTGGCCTTCCCGCTGGCCTTTCTCCTGTTCATGATTCCGCTGCCGGAGGCCTTGGTGGCAGCGGTGACGGCCCCGATGAAGATGGCTGTCTCCACGGTGGCGGCCTGGGCTCTCCAGGCAGCGGACCAACCGGTGGCGCGGTCGGGTGTGATGCTCACGGCGGGGCCCTATCAACTGTTGGTGGCCGATGCCTGCGCCGGACTGAACACGCTGTTCACCCTGGAGGCCCTGGGTTTGCTGTACCTGCACCTGCGGGGCCATGGCGCGTGGTGGCGCAACGCCATCATGGCCGTTCTGGTCGTGCCCATCGCCTTCACGGCCAATGTGATGCGTGTCATCACGCTGGTGATGGTGACCCTGGTCTGGGGCGATGCGGCGGGTCAGGGGTTTGCGCATGACATGGCCGGCATGAGCCTGTTCCTGGCGGCCCTGCTGCTGCTCTTGGTCGCCGATACCTTGGTGGGGTTGGCTGCAGTCGCCTGGCGTCGATGGGCAACACCCACGGCCCGGCGGATGGGAGCGGTGAAGGTCTCATGAGCGCCCGCTCCACCGCATCGACGCCGCCGCACATCCGGGCCGATCGCCGTCGCCTCATGCTGGGCGGGGCCATGCTGGCCACGGCGGCCATTGGCGAGTGGGCCACACCCCGTCGGCTGATGGCGATGGAATCGCCCTTGCCCGACTTGGCCGTGATGCTGCCACTGGCGATTTCGGGTTGGCGCGGAGAAGACGCCTCGCGCCTGCAATTGGTTTCACCCGATGTGCAGGCCGTGATGAGGGCGCTGTACCAACAAACGCTGGCACGTCAGTACCACCATCCCCGTTGGGGCACGGTGATGCTGGCCGTGGCCTACGGGGGTGACCAATCCGACGCCACACGCGTACACCGGCCGGAGGTCTGCTATCCCGCGCAGGGTTTCGTGGTGGGCCCGGCCCATCGTGATGTCCTCGCGCTGGGGCGCGGCGAGGCCGCGCGCGAGATGCCCGTTCGCCGGCTTCAGGCCCGCATGGGGTCCCGCCATGAGCCCATCACCTACTGGATCACGGTCGGGCAGGCGGTGGCCACGCGCGCCTCTGAGCAGAAGCTGATCCAGATTCGGTATGGACTTCACGGTGTCGTGCCAGACGGCATGCTGATGCGCGTGTCGTCCCTGGATCGGGATGCGCAGCAGGCGTGGTGGGTGCACCATCGGTTCATCGAGGCAATGTTCATGGCAGTGTCGCCGTCGCACCGCTCGCGCGTGTTCGGCGCAACGAAGGACGGAACAGGGCCATGGCCATGATGGGTTCACGCTGGGCCATGCCCGGTTGGCTGCTGCTGGCAGGCTCCATCGCCCTGTTCGTTGGCGCCATGCTGGCCACCATGCCTGTGCAAGGGGCGGTGGTGCTGCTGGCGCTGGGCGGCCTCTTGGGCATCTTGGTGGCCCCCTGGCCGGTACTCCTGGTGGGCTTCCTGGTGACGGTGGCCTTCGTGGTGGGGCCGCTGCAGTACGCCGGGGGGGTCGGCAAGGCCTTTTGGCTGCCGTACCTGATGGGCGTGCTGTTGGGCGTTCGCGTGTTGACCGATGGCCTGGGGGCGCGCGCGCACAAGGCCAAGGCAGTGGTGCACCAGCCTTCGGATGGGCCCATGCGTGCCGGCTGGATGTTCATGGGCTTGCTGGGCCTGTTGGCCACGATGTCGAGTGTGGCCCATGGCGTGGGCATTCTGCAGGCCGTGGTGGCGGGCAAGGAATACCTGTTTCTGTGGAGTCTGCCCCTGGCCTTTTCCCTGGGTCTGCTGAACACGAACCATCTGCGGCGCCTGTGGCAGGCCATGTCGGCATGGCTGGCCCTGCAGGCCGTGGTGGTGGTGTGGCAACGCGTGGTGGTGGCGCCGCGCCGGGGCGGTGATGCCCCTTGGGATGCGGTGGTGGGACTCTTCGCCGGCAAAGCCAACGGCGCTGGTGGCAGCGGCACCATGGCCATGGTCTCCTTGTGGGCGGCAGCGTGTGTGCTGATGGCCTGGCGGGCCGGTCTGGCGGGTGGATCGTGGGCGTTGCTGGCGGCCGCGTCCGTACTGGTGGCGTGTGCGCTGGCCGAAGTGAAGTTGGCCGTGCTGCTGTTGCCGATGTTGGCGGCCGTGGTGCTTTACGAACCCTCCCGCCATGTGAAGAGCATGGCCATGGACCGCCCCCTGAGGGCCATGGGTGGGATAGGCGTGTTGTGCATCTCACTGGCGCTCATGTGGGCCCATCAGCAGCAGTTCAGCGTCCGCGGCAGTGCCGATGCGCAGTCGTCGGTGCGTTATGCGCAAACCGTGGTGGAGCGCAACCTGGACACGCAGTGGGTGGCCGATGAACACGGCCAGCTCACACGCTTGGGAGCGCTGCAGTACTGGTGGACGCGTCAGTCCGTCAGCGACATCCCGGGATGGATGATCGGCCACGGCATCGGCGCGGTGCGTCGATCGAATCTATCGCCCGGCTCGGTGGTGCGGGGCCTTCGGATCGAACCCGGTCGCAGCAGCGCGGTGATCCTTCTATGGGAAACCGGTGTGTTGGGCCTTGTGGCGTGGGTCGGGTTCTCGCTGGCCTGGATGCTGTCGGCGGTCCGGCTGATGGCTGCGCCGTCGGGTGCGCATGAATCGGTGTGTCTGAAGGCCGCGTTCACCATCATCGGCGTCACGCTGCTGAGCTTGCCCTATGGGGCCGACCTCTTCGAGGCGCCGCATCTGGCAGTGGCCTATCTGCTTGGCGTGGGCATCGTTTGGGGTGTCCACCGTCAACGCAGACAAGGTAACTTCGCCGAGGGCAAGACTTGAACCGGGTGTCCGTGGTCATCAAGGCCTACAACGAGATCGCGAACATCGATGCGGCGATCAGCTCGGCCCTGTCCATGGCCGAGGGCTTTCCGGGACTGGCCGTGGAAGTGGTGGTGGCCGATGGACAGTCCAGCGACGGAACCGCCGAGCGTGCGGCCCAATGGGCACGCCATGCCCCGGTGCGCGTGGTTCAGTTGGATCGTGTGTCCGACCGCAACTGTGGTGCTGGCGTGGAACTCGGGTTCCAAGCCAGCCGAGGCGACTGGGTGTTGTTGATGGACGCCGACATGTTGATTCAGCCCGGATTCATCGGACATGCGCTGGACTTCCTGCTGCGCCACCCCCGATGTGCCGGCGTGGCCGGTGTGATCGAAGATGAAGCCATCCGCAACGGCACCGACCGCATCCGCCTGCGCCAAGGTTTGAGTGCCCGGGTGGGGCCGCAACCGTGGCTCAACGGCGGGGGCCTGTATCGACGGGCAGCCCTGGGGGAAGCCGGCGGCTATGCGGGAGACAGCCGCCTGGCGGCATTCGAAGAAGCCGACCTCGGCATGCGCCTGGGGCGGGCGGGCTGGGTACTCGAGCGCCTGCGGCTGCCCTATATGCAGCACCGTGGACACGCCCAGCCCACTTGGGCGGTTCTCGCCAACCGCTGGCGCAGTGGTCGCTTCGAAGCGGCAGGGCGTTTGCTCAAGCTTCATGGCGCAGGCCCCCAAGGCCATCGCATCTGGCGGCTGCTGGCCCATCCTCTGTTGCTGCTGATGCTTTGGGGGTGGACGCTGGCCTGGTGGTTGCAGCCCGTCTCGCCTGAGACAAGGGCCCTGGCCGTCGTGGGACCGGCCTTGATGGTGGCCGGGCTTGTCGCACACGCCGGCATGAAGCGTGACCTGTCGCATGTGGCGACGTCTTGGTTGGACTGGCACCTCTTGATGCTGGGCATCGTCAGGGGATTGCTCATGCCCATGCCCGAGCGGCCGGCTCAACTCGCGCACCGGGTACTTGCCGCATGAAAGCGTCGATGGCCCCCTTGCATCAGGAGCTTCGGTATCTGGCCTTGGGCAAGGCCCTGAGCGCCTTGCTGGGTGTTGCGGTGCTCGCGCTCCTGTGGAGAAAGGTGTCGCCCCAGGCCTATGGACAGTACCTGACCCTATTGGCCGCACTGGAGATTCTGGCCCTGGGCAGTGCGCTGGGGCTGTCCACCATCGCACAGCGTCATCTGCCCATCTGGATGGCCCATGCGCGCTCATCAAGTCGTGCCATGGGATTCGTGTTGCATGTCTTGGCTTTGCGGGCCCTACTGGCCTTGTCGACCATCGCGGTGTTGTGGGTTGCTGGGGATGCCATCCTGGCCCTTGAACGCCTCCACATGCACCTGCCGATCTGGCCCGATGCACTGAACGGGCATTGGGGCCTGGCCTGGTTGCTCACGGGCGTGCTGGTACGAAGCCTGGAAGAGATTCAAGGGTCCCTGCTGATGCAGGCGTGGATTCAGGGTCAGGCCGTGATGGGGCAGGCCGTCCGGCTAATGGCGCTGTCATCGGCCCCGCCCCTGGCGGAATCGGGACTGCAGTGGCTGATCACGCTCGAATTGGGCATCGCCCTGCTGACGCTGTCGGCCGGCTTGGGCGGCGTACTTCGTCGCACCATCAAGGTCAGGCTCCAGGATGATCCCCTGCGCCAGGAACCCCCCACAGGCTGGCGCCAGGCCTGGGTCGGTTCCCTGGGCTTCTGGCTGATCCAATGCCTCGGATTGGGCTGGAGCCTGCATGCCCTGCGGCTGGCGCTGCATGCCCTGGCGGGACCGGCTGCCGTGGCCGTCCATGCGGCCGCGCAGGCCCTGTGCGATTCACTGCGCCAGGCCTCGCCACTCGTCTGGATGACGGGATGGCTGCGCGCGGCCATGCTGCGCCTGCATGCGTCGGCGGCAGGATCGGGTCAGGATCTCCATCTGGCCACAGCGGTGGAGAGGGCGTCGGCCCTGTTGCTGTGGCCGGTGCTGGCGGCCTGGTGTGTGGAACCCGCTGCCTGGCTGCGCTGGGCCGCAGGGCCCGATCTGTTTGCACAGGCTCAACTGATGAGCCAGTCTTACCCGGGTGTGCCGGCCTTCACCGGCTTGCTGGCTGCCACGGCCGTGCTGGTCCCGCTCCAGAACCGGCATCTGGTGCTGGCACTGTGGACCCAAACCCGGCAGCGTCCCGGGCGGGGCATCCCGTCCAGTGTGGCCGCGCTGGCGGGTGCAGCTTCATTGCCCGGGCAACACCCGGCGG
>Ga0082207_1000072_pt1 | contig 62104 bp, 47 predicted proteins | sample LakMenEpi10Aug09_FD_71540 | JGI IMG/M metagenome (GOLD analysis project Ga0082207, IMG submission 71540) | reverse complement strand
TCACCTTCGGCAATCGGTGGGCAATCGTCAATGGCAGTGACTAAAGCTAAACCGGAGACTTCGAGTTCAGGAAGATTGAACGGTAGCATTCGGCCTGCGCAGATGCCGTTACGTAGAATCCACGAGCGCGGCCGAATGATCTCGGCGTCGACAATGCCGCCGTCGCTTCCCTCTGCGGTGATCGACAGCTTGGCCCAAGTGGCTTGTTCTGGCTCAGGCTCCGGGTCAACCTCCCAGCGGTTAGGGTTCTTGGTCGGAATCCTCGCTCCAATGGGCACCGATTCGATGGGGACCTGAAGCTCCGTGCGCTTTGCTACCGACGCATAACGCTCAGGCGCAAGCCATGGCGTTTCCTGGGATGGCTCGTCGATTGCACAAGATGCACCTCAGGGAAACTCGCGTTACACCATCAACTCGACTATACACGCCGAGCTCTCGCTTGCATTTTTCCAAAATGTCCTGGAGTGCCGGAGGCCGACTTATCAATTCTCAATTTCTACACATTAAACACTGTAGGTCTTTTCAATCGCTATTATTCCTGCGCAACCATCGGATGAATAACATCAAATGCTCTGAAAGCTTTTCTTCAAGTTCCTTATATACATGTTCTTCAACCTCGCGGTCATCACAAACCAAACCTGATTTACAGTTTCGATTTTTTTCGAATCTAGACATGAATGTGTGCTCATGAAATCCACTCTCTTTCAAGTATCTCCTATACTCAGGCAATCCTTCGATCGAGAATCTTATTCCCTCAAAAAACCCCATCACATACGCTTCACAATGAATAGATCTTCCGGCAAACATAGCGGGATGGCTAGCGAGAATTTCGAGCGTATTAATAACGCGATTTATTACATCGGAATTCTTCATTTCCAAACTCCTGGTGGCGCTGTTTCATCGATCTTCATTAGCAATTCCATCGTTTCATCGCTGAAGTTATTAAGTTGCTTATATTGGGATAACCAATCTACGAATTCTATACCGTTCTCGAAGAACTCATCGAAGTACCTCGAACCCTTTAATACGAAAGCATGGTAGGCGTATGCCCCATATTGGGATGAATCGTTAGGAAGTTGCCCAGTCCCATATCGGCCTAACGGCTTTAGGAAATGCACTTGGCCGCCCATCCGATCAGCTAAGCGAGACGCTATTACAAAGCAATCCTCACCACTATTATGCACCACCAGTCCCAGCTCGCCGACTTGGTAGACGTGCTCGCCGTGGACTTCGATATTGTAGACCGGTTGCGTCACTCGCGAAAGCGTCACCGATAAAACGACCACAAGGCCATCGAGCCCTTGCAAGGTTTCATCCTCGGATAGCTCAATTAGCGGCACCCATTCCTGGCGATCGACTGACCACACGGGGTGGATCGTTGTGCCAGTGATGGTTTCGACAGTACCATCGGCACCCAGCACAAAGTAGCAGGCAGACTCCGCTCTGCCGTCAGCCGGGAACTCCAGTGCATCTAATTAAATAAGGCGGACGGCACATGGAATGTGCCTGCGACTATGAGCCCTCGCCGATCGATGGGCAATCGTCAATGGCAGTGACTAACGTTAGCCCGGAGACGTCGATCTCAGAAAGATTTGCTGGTATTAGCAGCCGATAGAATCGCTAGGAACTATGCTCTTGTCATGGTTGCCTTGACGCGTCTTCAGCGCGCTTAAGATCATCGACTCCGTGAAATTTTAGGTAGCTTTTCTCCAGAATTTAATGCAGCTTCGGACGGTGGTTCATTTTGCGTATAGGCAGCCGAGAAAGGGTTCCCTGAAGAGGACAGGTCCGATTTGGCTTTTTCAAGAGCTTCGATGACTTGGGACTCGCTGAGAATATCTTCGAGAATAATGGGATCCTTTGCGTCACCGGGTTTATAGATGGCAAGCACCGGGATCGCTACTTTTTTGAGCTCTCGCAGTTTGGCTTTCAGTTCGGGAGGGTGCTCAGTCATATCGGCGATCATAGGTACGATGTTGTTCTTCTCGACAACTTCCTGAACTTTTCGGGTGTTGATGGCTACGGCCAAATTCAGCTTGCAGTTTTGGCACCACTCGGCTGTGAAATCGACCATGACCGGTTTGCCCTCGGCGACGGCGGCTTGAAGGGCTTGCTCGCTAAAGGGCACCCATTTGAGCTCGTACTTCGATGGTTGCATGAAATAAAACGAGCCGATCGTTCCGGCGACGGCCACGATACTTCCGATTCCCCAAGCGCGCATTCTGCGCTGAAGGGTTTCCCAAGATGGAACACGGCCGATGATCCAACAAGCAAACCAGATGAAGATCAGGGCCGAGAGCATCGCAATGCGTTTCTTGTCTGGAAAGCTAGCCACAAAGGCAACGACTCCCAAGAGCATAGGGAATGCGAGAAACTCTTTGAAGGTTTCCATCCAAGGCCCGGGTTTTGGAATCCATTTCATCGCGCCTGGAAACATCGCAACGAGCAAGTAAGGGGACGCCATTCCAATACCGACGCCTAAGAAGATCAGCAAGACGACCCAAGCCGGTTGGTTCAGCGACACTGCAAGGGCACTACCCAGGAACGGTCCGCTGCATGGAGTTGCAAGGAGCGTCGTGATAACCCCTTTGAAGAAAGCACCCCCAAAGCCTTTCTTGCTTGACAACTCCGTGCTCTTGGCACCTGTGGCAAAGCCGGGGATCGGAAACTCCCAAACCCCTAAGAAGCTCAGTGCCAACGTAAACAAGAATCCGGTGAAAAGAATCAGCGAGATGGTGTTGGTAGAAAGTGCACCCCATACCAGGGCCTGTCCTGTAAGCCATCGGAGCACGAGGCTTATTATCCCAAGGCTCACTAGGACTGAAACCATACCCAGCGCATAAACAAGTGTCAGCATTGAGGCCCGTTGACGTTCCCCATGGGCTTCGTTGACAAAGCCGAGTATTTTCAAACCGATGACTGGCAAGACGCAAGGCATGAAGTTCAAGATCAACCCGCCCGCGAGCGCAAGCGATAGCGTCACTAGAATGTCTTTGACGCCAAGTGTTAGCGAGTACTTGTCCCCTTCGAACCAATCCTGTCGCTGCGGATGGTTCGCTACCTCGTCATATTTGCTCGACGCGATCCTTAGCGGCAACTTGTCTCCCGATGGGTCGGACTTGGAAACTTGATAAGTTCCTTTGAACGACAAACCCCGAGGCCGATCGCAAGCCCCGCTCGTGCAGGCTTGATAACCTAGGAGTCCCTCGAAGGGTGTTTCTCCATCGAGGGCCGTGTCAGGGATTTCAATGGGAACGCGAATCGTCACTTTGCCGTTGTAGTAGTCGACGATGCCACCGACCCCTAAGTCTTTTCGAGTGGGGCGTTTGTCGACGATCGGTTCGTAAGCTCGAACGCCTGCTTTCTGAGTTAGAACCAGATGCGTTCGGTTCTCCGTGGTTTTGTCTTTCGGATCCAATTTGTAAATATGAAAATCCTTGTCGGGGTTGGCTTCGAGAATCAGCTCCATCTTTTCGCCAGGCTTAACCGATGATTTGGAAAGATGGATCTTCCACTCGACCATGCTGTCGGGTTCACGAAAGGTTCCCAATGCAAGCGATTCTTCTTTTTCCTCGATCCAGCCGGAGAAGCTCGCCTGAACCGTCTCGTCACGAATCGGAATGCAATTCTTTTCGCAGACTTGACCTTCGACGGTAAGTTGGATCGGTTCAGGTTTGTCTCCAGGTGATTGAGCAAATTGGATCGGGGCGGTCCAAGTGACCGTGTTGCTGAATTGTTCGACATCGAGCCCAGGCCAGAACTCCGAGCTGCGGTCAACCTCGGGAGCTCGGTCGGGAACAAACGGGCCGGTCAACTTGGCCAGCTTTCCGGCGAGCTTGATCACCGTCGGGCTCGGCCCACCGGGAGCTTGGGTCGTCGAAAAAATGTGGTACTTGCCCGACAGCTTGGTCGTCAGAGAGACTCGGCCCTTGAGCGTCTTGGGATTGACCTCGTAGCTGGCTGAAAATTCATAAGGGTTATCAAAAAGCCCCAGCGAGAGCTCTTGGCCAAAACCATCACCAGACTTGCCAAACAGGGGATCTTGCCCCGATTCGGCCAGGACCGGAAATAGGCTAGCGGTTAGCAAGGCCAAGAGCACAAAGGACGCCAAAGCTCGACGGCCGATAGCGATCGCCGAAGGCCAAAGCGCCTTGAGAAAGTCTTGATTCATCGATCACTCCTCGAAAAAGTAATGGGATTCATTGTAGGTTCCCAGCAACGGGCGGGTCAACGGAAACCTTTTTCGGACTCGAAGAGACGTAAATAGGGCTTGTTTTGAATTAGTAATTTTACTGCAAGCATCGTATGTACGCTACGAACAAATCAAGTGGACTGTCCGAGTGCGCAGGAGAGGGGTTTTGGGTGAAATGCGAAAACTGGAATTGATTTCGAGCCGACGAAATCACTATAAACGTCCGCAACGATCAAGGGGGAAGGAATCTCGAGAATGAATCAGCGCACCAATCGGAGCATTCGCGTCGCCGAGCCGGTTTTGGACGGCAACGAAGCTCTCTATGTTATGGATTGCCTCCAGTCGACGTGGATTTCTTCGAAGGGGAGCTACATCGATCGCTTTGAGAGACTCTTAGCGGATTATTGCCAAGTTCCATTTGCGGTCGTAACGAACAACGGAACGACCTCGTTGCATTTGGCTTTGGTGGCAGCCGGAGTCGGTGCTGGAGACGAGGTGATCATGCCGACGCTTTCGTATATTGCGACGGCCAATGCGGCTCATTATTGCCAAGCCAAACCGGTGTTTGTCGATTGCGAGCCCAATTATTTATCGATGGATCCTGAGCGGATCAAAGAGGCGATCACTCCTAGAACCAAAGCGATTTTGACGGTGCCATTGTATGGCCATCCGGTGGATATCGATCCGATTCGCGACATTGCCGATCGGCATGGTTTGTTGCTCATCGAGGATTCAGCCGAAGCGATAGGGGCATTGTACAGAGGCCGTCCGGTCGGTTCGCTGGCCGATGCATCTTCGTTTAGTTTCTTTGGGAACAAGACGATCACTACGGGTGAAGGTGGAGCGATCACGACTGCCAACGAGCAGCTAGCCTCTAGGATGCGGTTTTTGCGTGGCCAGGCCGTTGATCCTAACAGGAACTATTGGCATCCCGAAGTCGGTTTTAATTACCGCATGACCAACATCGCAGCGGCGATCGGGACGGCCCAAGCCGAACGGCTAGATATTCACGTTGAGCGTCGCCAGCAAGTTGCCCAATGGTACTTTGAGGAACTTGCCGATTACCAGGATCTCTTCCAGCTTCCATGGGCTGCACCTTGGGCGAAACATTCCTACTGGATGTTTACGATCATGATGCGTCCTAAGTTAGCCGTATCACGGGACCAGTGGGCTGGTTTGTTGGCCGATGTCGGTATCGAGAGCAGGCCGGTGTTCTACCCGATCCACACCATGCCGATGTACCTTGAGCGGAGCGGAAGTTATCCGGTGGCCGAGGAGTGTTCAAGATTGGGGATGAATCTACCAACCCATGGCAAGCTTACTCGCGAAGACGTTCGCTATGTTTGTGAGCACGCGGTCGCGACTTGGAAATCGCTTTATCGCAGTTCATCCAAGCCACTACAGCGGGCGGCTTGAGGCTTCAGAGAGTTGCTTGATATGCGTTAAGACTCGCTTGTGGATCGAGTGGATCAGTCGATCGGTCCAAAGCGTCCAATAGCTTTGGGGAAAGATCTCGTACTCGTACCAAGTTCGACCTTCTAGACGCGTGCGTCCGTCTTCCAGGGGGATCAACCGAAACTCCCCACGTTTGCACCTTAAGTATCCGTCTAGGTGGGGCGGATGCACATGCCGATAGGGGCTCAGTTCGTGCATCGGAGGGGGTTGGGATTGGACATCGAAGGCAAGTCGAGTTGGCTCTTCCCAAGCGGTGATCGGTTCGATGAACGCTCCGGTCGAAAATTCGCAGTGTCGGACCGCACCGACACCCGAGCCGACGATGGTAGCTCGTTTGGGGTATGCGATCCCGAGTTGGAAATACCAATTGGGTGGGTCGGTTAAATCTGAAAAACCCACCACATGAGGCCAGATGCGCTCGGGAGTTGCGTCGATCTCGATGGTCGTGAGGACTTCGTATTCAGGCAGTTGTCTGACTGCATGCTCTGCACCAGCCATCACTGGCAAGAGGCTGATGGGGATCAGCAGAGTCATCGTTCGCTGGGGTTGGATCGATGCGATCATCACTCCGATGAGAGCACCCAGGATGGCCATCGCACCGGCGATCGGCAGAAGCATCGCCAAGCAGATGATTCCTTCGAAGGCAAAGAGCAACAGAATCAGGCCGCTTAGGAAAATCGAAAGTTCCGCGACCATGATGCTCGATAGAACTCCACGGCTATAGGGTCGATTATAGATGTACGCGCTGGTGGCTCCCATGATAATCGGCGTACCCATAAAAAGTGCTCCGCCGTAATCTTGGATCAAGTACACACAGAGCGAGACCATCGTTAAGCAGATCGCGGCGCTGGCGGCTATTCCAAGTAGGGCCGATGAAAGCTGATGCTCGATCAAAGGCTCGCGGGTGTAAGGATCTTGAGATAAATCAACCCTGCGTCTCGGATCGGTTGGGAGCAAGCACAGATAAATCATCATCAACAGGTTGATGATCGGAACAAACACCCATAGTCCCAACCATGCATTCTTACCAGCGTCTACAGCCCTGCGAACACTCATCGACACAGCGATCCACAAGAAAGGTAATGACCAAAGTATAAAGGCCCAGGCCAACCACTCCGGTGCGGGTGCCGCAAAGTACTTTTGCCGGACACTGATGAGCGGATTGACAAAGTCCCACGGGAAATAGGTCTTGAAGGTAAACAGAAAGACCACAGAGGCTTCAACAAGGTACTTCAGAACCATCAGTCCAAAGCCGCTTGCAGCATAAGCCATTTGATCGACAGGTTCACGAAGCCCGAACCATAAGCGCAACAGGTAACCTGGATCAAAGGATCTTGGGGGCAAAGAGGTTGGATTTGCTGAACTCATCGTTTGTTTGCCTTATTTCGGGGCGACTGGGGCTGGTCCTCCAAAGGCCCTGACATCGGTGGTGTTTCATAGAACTTTCCATCGTTTTGCACGCGCGGATCACCTGTGATCGACAACTCGTGCATCAATCGATCCTCAAGCTCTTTACGGATTGTCTCGTAAGCTCGATCGTTTGCGACGTTGGTCATTTGATGAGGATCCTTCCGGAGATCATACAGTTCGCATCGTGGTCTTTTGCCGTAAGCGCGTTGGTAGTAGGCGTTCCACTGCGGATCGTCCCGATGGGTGACAAGCCACGCCTTGGTCGGCCCGGCATCCTCATCCGGATGAGTCACGCGCGTGTTGTTTTGGATTTGCGCAAAGGTGGGGGGCTCTGGGTCGCTAAGTCCGTAGGGGTCACCCAAGGGCCAGCGGTCGGGGCGAAAGTTGATGATCAACAGATAATCGTCGGTTCGGATCGCTCGCTGGGGATAAGGAGTCCAATCGGCACGCGCTGATTCGACATGTCGTTCGCGTCCAACGAAGACAGCGTTGCGCTGCGGATCAAGTTTGCCGCTGCGATCGCTTGTGAGGATCGGCACGAGGCTCTTGCCAGTCATGTTCTTTGGAATGGGCAAACCCGCCGATTCGAGAATCGTGGGAGCGAGATCCGTTAGACTGACAAGGTCATCGATCATGCGATCACCTGGGATCTTTGGGCCGCTGATGGCCAACGTCACCGAGGTTCCAAAACCGTAGAGATTGCACTTGCCGTGGGGAAAGCCCGGCGGGCCATGATCACCACTGATGATGATCATGGTCGAGTCGCCCAGACCGCTCGATTCGAGTCGATCCAGCAGTGCGCCTACGGCCGCATCGTAAGCGGCTATCTCCCCAAAGTAATCCGCGACATCTTCTCGTACGACTGGCACATCGGGTAGGAACGGAGGCAATTTGCCTTCGAAGTCATCCGGGTTAAAGCCCCAGAGTTTTTTCCCCGAACCTTGTACCCACTGCCGATGAACATTCGTGGGCCCGAACCAATAGCAAAATGGGCTCCCTTGAGGGCGAGCTTCGAGGAACTGATCAAAATTGGCGAGAACCTCGTCGAGAAGCGCCGTTTTAGCATCTTCGAACGAGGATCCCTGCTGCATCATCTTCGTGACGTTTTCGGAGAAGTCATTGCAACGTCGGCCAGCTTTCTCGTATCCGAATTTACCAGCACCATAAGGAGCGTCGTTGGGTGTTCCAGGCCCCCAAACTTTAAAGCTCTCTCCGATATGATAACCTGCGTCGTGAAGCAAAAGTGGAAAGGCTGGGATGGTTGAATCCCACTTGGCCCCCTGAAGAATGGAAGCTTGACCCGTTCTCCAAAAATGCTGCCCAGACAACAGGGCGCTTCGGCAAGGTGTGCAGCTCGGAGCAGAGACAAATGCGTTACGGAACAGCACACCACGCTCGGCGATGCGATCGATGTTCGGAGTGCGAACCAAAGCTTGCAAAGCGTTTTGAGGTTCGTACTTCGCGTAGGCGCTTGCGTAGCGGCCCCAGTCATCGGCAAAGAGAAAAAGGATGTTCGGTGGTTGTGCTGCTAGAGGGTGGCTTATCCCAACAAGAAAGAGAATTGCCAGGACATTGCTCAAACGAAACCGTGAGTGAATCGATTGCAACATAAGTGACTCATTGCGTAGTAGTGATCTGAGGCCCACCGGCCCGGATTTTTTGGCCAGTGTAACGAAAGTCGCGGTGGGCTATCGATTTAGTCTCCAGCTCCGGGCGTAGATTTCGCAATAAACGCAAATAAAATAGGGTTAAAGCGACTTGGTGGACTTGCTTCAATCTGTCGCGGTAGAAAGCCCCCAAAAGGATGCTTTAGGCTATGAGCGTGAGTCGATGTCGATATACAATCGACTCTAGCGCCTGACCTGACTTGACCCACGTTTCGACTCGATCTTTATGAGCCAGACCAACACAGCAATTGCCTCGGAGCACAGCGATTCGCAAACCTCAAGCTCGCTTGAGCATTACAGTTACGACGACGACATCGTCCGCTGGTTTGTTTTTGCGACGATCTTTTGGGGGCTCATAGCCACAAGTCTCGGAGTGGTCGTAGGGCTTCTTTTGGTTCTTCCCGAATTATCGGGCAACTTCCAAAGCGACGTAGGCCAAGTGCTTTCTTTCGCCCGACTTCGTCCTCTTCATACCAACGCGGCCATTTTTGCCTTCGCCGGTAATGCGATCTTTGCGGCCGTGTACTACAGCACCCAGCGGTTGTGCAAAGCTCGCATGTGGTCGGACGCTTTGAGCCGTCTTCACTTTTGGGGTTGGCAAGCGATCATCTTGGCCGCTGCTTTGACACTCCCGATGGGAATCACCCAGAGCAAGGAGTACGCGGAGCTCGAGTGGCCAATCGATATCGCCATTGCTGTCGTCTGGCTCTTGTTCTTCGGCACCAACTTCATGATGACACTGATCCATCGCCGTGAGCGCCATATGTACGTGGCCTTGTGGTTCTACATCGCGACGATTGTCACGGTGACGGTTCTACACGTGTTTAACAATTTGGTTGTACCTGTTGGATTGGGTAAGAGTTATCCGATCTATGCGGGTGTTCAAGACGCCCTGATGCAGTGGTGGTATGGTCACAACGCCGTAGCTTTCTTTTTGACCACGCCGTTCCTAGGATTGATGTATTACTTCCTGCCTAAAGCTGCCGACCGACCTGTATTTAGTTACAAGCTGAGCATCATCCATTTTTGGTCCTTGGTGTTCATCTACATTTGGGCCGGTCCTCACCACTTGCATTACACCGCTCTTCCGGAATGGGCTAGCACCTTTGGGATGCTCTTTAGCGTAATGCTCTGGATGCCGTCTTGGGGCGGTATGATCAACGGGCTGCTGACCTTGAGAGGGGCTTGGCATAAAGTCACCGCCGATCCTGTGCTCAAGTTCTTTGTTGTCGGGATCACGTTCTACGGGATGGCGACCTTTGAAGGCCCCTTGCTGTCGATCAAGAGTATTAACGCTCTTTCTCACTACACCGATTGGACGATCGCACACGTCCACTCAGGAGCTTTAGGCTGGAATGGCTTTATGACCTTTGGGATGATCTATTGGCTCTTGCCCAGGCTTTACCAGACCAAGCTTTACAGCACCAAGCTTGCCGAATGGCATTTCTGGATTGGCACCATTGCGATCCTCTTGTACATCATCCCGATCTACATCGCTGGGATCACCCAAGGTTTGATGTGGCGAGAACTGACCCCCAAAGGGGATCCGGCCAATACCTTCATGGAAACAGTTCCTGTATTGATGCCGTTTTGGTGGGCTCGCGTCTTTGCAGGTATTCTTTACGTTTTTGGGATCGTGCTGCTAGCTTACAACGCGATCATGACCTGGATGTCCAGGCCTGCAACGTATGAGGTTCCGGTCTACTCAGCCCCTAGGCTTAGTCGCAACTATGTTGAGAATGTCCAAGACTCGAGTCCTTTAAAGGGTGCTCCTGTTCTGGAATTGGCGACCAAGCTCGATCGGCTCAACCAAATGAATTGGCACCGTGCATGGGAGCATCTGCCGGTGAAGTTCACTGTGATGACGACCCTCGCAGTACTGGTCGCCAGTGCGTTCGAGCTCATTCCGATGTTCCTCATCCGCAGCAACATTCCGACGATCAATACCGTTAAGCCCTACACGCCGCTTGAAATCGCTGGCCGAGATATCTATGTAGCCGAAGGTTGTTACAACTGCCACTCGCAGATGATCCGACCGTTGGTGGCCGAAAAGCTCATGTATGGCGAATACAGCAAGCCTGGCGAATCGGTCTACGATCATCCGTTCCAATGGGGCTCGCGTCGAATCGGCCCCGATCTGGCTCGAATCGGCGTGACCCAGCAAAGCGGATTTTGGCACTGGAGACACTTCGAAGCTCCTGCAACGATGACCCCCGGTTCTGTTATGCCCACCTACCGACATCTGCTCGAGGAAAAGCTCAACCTGAGCGATCTGCACCTACGGGTCAAGGCAAACAAGTACTTGCACCCTGAATACCCTTACGAGGTCGAGAAGTCTGCGGAATTGGCCAGAGAGCAAGCTCAGCGGGTTGCCGCCGAGATCATTTCACTCGGAGGTCCAGTCGAATACAATGGGCACCTGATCCAAGACACCAGAGCCATCGCGTTGATCGCCTACCTCAAGCGCGTTGGAACCGACTTGTTCAAGCCAGAGACGCCGCCCGACCAAACCACACCAAGCGCTCCTAATGCGGGAGCTCAATAACGAAGATGCTAAAAGATGTTGTCTCGAAACTGGATTATTCGGTTTTCGACGAAGTCGCTTTAGTGATCTTCGCCATTTGTTTCCTAGCGATCTGTTTTTGGGCCGTGACGCTCAAGCGTTCGACGGTCGATCGCTTCAGCGCTATTCCGCTGAGCGACGAGGTTGTCGATCCCAAACCCCAGCCATCTTCCAACCGACCATGAGTAGCAATCAACCTGCACCCAATGCCCCCGCATCGAACAGCTCGGTTCCTATGAGCCACTCCTACGACGGGATTCGCGAATATGACAATCCGCTCCCGGGTTGGTGGAAGTGGTTGTTTATCATCACCGTCGTGGTCTCTCCGTTTTATCTGCTTTACTTCCATGTCGGGGCTCCCGACCGATCGATCCACGATCAGCTCTCGACCGCACTCGATGCGAACCAGAAAAAGAAATATGCGGATCTGAAAGACTTGACGCCCGATGCCAATACGCTCGTTAAGTTCATGAACCAAAAAGAATGGGTGGATGTTGGCCGATCGATCTACAAGGTCAATTGCGTGTCTTGCCACGGACCCGAGGGAGGTGGCGTGATCGGTCCGAACCTATGCGATGAAAACTACAAGCACATCAAGAAGATCGAGGACATTGTCAAAGTGATCAACGAGGGTGTCGCTGGCGGAGCGATGCCCGCTTGGGCAACTCGAATCCCCAACAAAAACGACATCATTATGGTCAGTGCTTACGTGGCGAGCCTGCGTGGTAGCAAGCCTGCAACGGGCAAGGGGCCTGACGGCAGTCCGATCCCACCTTGGACCTCAGCAGAGCCTTCGAGCGACAACCCTTAATAAGTTGCTTTCAACGTGACACAACCACTGAACCACTGCTCCGGATTTCAACGTTTTTTGAACGGAAATCGACGGCAGATTCTCCAAGCCGGTGCGGTGTCGATGCTTGGACTCCAACTCGCTCATCGCATCAACCCGGTCCTAGGAAGTACAGCCGGATCACTGCCGATCCGGGCTAAACGGTGCATTTTTTTGTTCATGTGGGGTGGGCCTAGCCAGCTCGACACCTTCGACATGAAACCCGATGCGCCTGCAGAGATACGCGGCGAGTTTAAGCCGATCCCGACAGCCGTTCCTGGGATGCAGATCTGCGAGCATTTTACCAAACTATCCAAGCTGACGGATCGAATAACGATCCTGCGAACTTTAACGCACGACGATCCGGCCCATCTTTCCAGCGGTCATGCGACGCTTACAGGTAACCCCGCCCCGGTGCTCAAGAGCGATGACGCACCGCCTAGCCCGAAGGATTCGCCTCACTTGGGAAGTTTGCTCACCAAGCTTCGACCCAGCAGCGATGGTCTGCCCTCGTTTGTCGCGATGCCTTGGAAAGCCTTCCATCCGGCGGCCCCCGGTGGAGAGGCGCCAGGACAACACGGTGGTTGGTTGGGCCCATCCTACAGCGGAGCGCTGCTCCAAGGCGATTTAAACCATCCGGACTGGAAACCTCAAGCTTTTTCGCTTCCAGCGGAAATGACACTCGATCGATTGGAGTCCCGATCGCACCTTTTGAAGATTCTAGAGTCCCAGCAATCCTCTTTCCATCGCGTGGCTCAGTCAGGAATTTTGAGTAACCAGCAGATCCAAGCCTTCGAGATGCTATCGAGTTCCAAGGTCAAGCAGGCCTTTGATCTGAGCCAGGAGTCCGCACAAACACGAGATCGCTACGGTCGAAACATCCATGGCCAATGTGTCCTGATGGCGCGTCGATTGGTCGAGCATGGAGTGTCGCTGGTCAGTGTGAATTGGCACAATGACGGTCAAAACTTTTGGGATACTCACGGCAATAACTTCAATCGATTGAAGAATGATTTGATTCCACCAGCCGATGCGGCTCTTTGTGCATTGATCGAGGATCTCGAAGCTCGAGGGATGCTCGAGGACACCTTGATCGCTTGGGTCGGTGAGTTCGGACGCAAGCCACAAATCACGGCATCGAATGCCGGACGAGAGCACTGGCCCTACTGTTACAGCGGGATTCTTGCGGGGGGTGGGATCGCCAAAGGGGCTATCTATGGCCAGAGCGATCGCCATGGTGCTTATCCGAGTCAAAACCCAGTTTCACCCCAAGACTACGCAGCAACGATCTTGCATCAGATGGGAATCTCGCCAGAGGAGACCCTCTTGGATCGCGAGGACCGACCCCATCGCATCTGCAGCGGAAAACCGATTTTTGACGTGATCGCAGGCTAAAGATCAATGTGCCGCCAGCTATTTGGACGAGGTTGAGCTCATTGGCGTTTGATATCAACGATGTCAATGCCGCCGTCAACAATGTCAACGATGTCAATTCTGTCCGCTGTCAATGCAGTCAACCTTGTCAACACCGTCAATGCCGTCAAAATTGCCGCCGCCGTCAGGCGGCGTAGCAACAACCGCTCATGAAGTTACGATTGCTCTGATTCCTAGCGATGATTTCGGAGAAATCATCGACCATGGGATCCACTATTCGGATTTGGATTGGAATGCGACGAACCGATTGAACCATGTTTGTATCATCGCTTTTTGCTGCTGGCTCGTGGCTAAATTCAAAGCGATATCGACTTGTTGGCGTCCAGCCCCCTTTTCGCCTTGACCGTACAAACACATGCCCATGATCAGTCTCGCCGTCGGCTGCAAAGGATTCATTCGCAAGAGCTCTTGGCTCTCGGCTTGGGCTTGATAAAAATCCCCTTTGACCACCTGCATGACCATTCGCTTGAGCCGATAATCCGTCGAGGAGGGATTCATGGCGATCAAATCATTCAGTGCACCGATGGCCAAATCTGGGTTGCCGGCAATCTCTGCCACAAAAGACAATTGCGCTAGGACTTCTTCATTCTTGGGCGCAGCTCGCATCGCCGATTGCATTGCGGCCAAAGCCGCATCAAGAGTACCGCTCCCGAGTTCGAGGTTGCTCAAAGAGATCCAGGCGTCGATGTCGTCTGGATGCTTCTGGAGGGCTTCTTTGAGCCGCTTTCGTGCTTGCTCGTTCGTCGACTTCTTGATGGGAAGATTCGGTGGCATCTTATCGGCAAAACCCGCCAAGGCGATTCCTAAATCACGATTTTGTTGATCATCCGTTAGTACGTTGTTTTGAAAATAAGGAACCAAGACGGGTTGATCCAAGGGTGCATCGTTGGAAGCGACCGATTCGCCAGGCCGTCGCAAGATTCGATGGTCGGTCAAGCTCGTATGAGCGATGTTGGTGTTGCTGTTGGTTGGCATGTGGCAGTGGATACAGTCGTCTTGCTGTTTGTCGCGAGCTTCTTGCGTCTGGCTGCAAACAAACGTCTGATGGCAAGATTTACAGTCACTTAGGTATCGTCGATGGGCCTCTTGCGGTTCGAGCGACTGATGTGGATCGTGGCAAGTCGTACACAATAGTTTGCCACCGTTTGCAGTTCTGCATTTGGCCTGGAGCATCTGGTCGAAATGCCCCACGGCTTTGTTCTTGAAATTGGCTTCAGGGTGGGTCAAGAATGCATTGATAAAAAGCTCCAAGGGCAAGCCTGGTCGAAAATCGTGTTCCTTGCGATCCTTGCGAGTGACTCGGGCTTTACCGCTCAAGTGGCATTGGCCACAGATGGACAGTTGCAGATCGTCCGAAAGGTGTTTTGGATTGACGATTGATGTATCGATGCCTGGATGGCTCGCATCGAGCGGTCGGCCTTCGGTACGCTCCTGCGAGTGCAGTTGGCCTGGACCGTGGCATCGTTCGCAACCGATCGAGAGTTGCAGTTTGCTCAGCGGTAGCTTGTAGCGGTTGACCGTATCGGCGATCTTCTCATGCTGATCGATATGGCAGTAAAGGCATTGGGTTATTGTGGGACGTTGGATAGCGGTTCCTAGATCAAAGCCTGGAGAGACATCCCATCGGCTCTTGGTCGTGTACCAACTCATAGGCGATTGCCAAACCGAGTCGGTATCGTAGACCAAATAGGATCGACCGCGAGTTCCCGAGCCGATGGCTATCGAAGTTGGAAACTCGACCGATGGAAGAACTTCACCATCGGCAGTCTTTGCGCTGAGGGAATGGATCATTTTGCCATCCTCGATCCGCACACTCATTTCATACGGGCCGACTTGGCAAGGATTCATCGACTCTGGACCGAGTTTTTCCAGATCATCTGCACCGGCGATAATCGCCGAACGCCCCATGGGATGTTGGTGGTAGGTTGTGCAAAGTTCCTGATGGCACTGGGCACAGTTGCTATCGCCGACATAAGCGACATCGGGTTTGATATTCCGAAAAATGGTCGGATAAGTGAGCCTCGGGTCGCTGCTTGAAGCTTTGGATTTCGATGCGCTTTGGGAATTGGAATCCGTCGGATTTTGATCGGTAGACGGATCGCCATTGGATTGGGCGATGAGTTTATCCAGTTCCGTAGGGCTTGGCTGAACGGGTCGTTGGGTGAGCCACCAAGCACAAACTCCGAAGACGCCTAGGGCTAGTAAACTTAGGAGCAGTGACTTGTTCATTGGTGGGTTCGATCCGCTACTTGGCATACTGCAAGGTTTTCGTCGACTCGGTGTTTTGCTTTAACTCGTCGAGATTCCACCAGGTCGGCTTCATGGTTCGCAACGAATACAATCCTGCAGCTTGGTCGACGTAATGGCTCGACTCGGGATGTCCCGACTGACCCCATGGAGTGCAGGTAAAAGACCGAACGCCGTTGTCCTTGTCGAAGAACATCAGGATCATCGCCATCGATCCTGAATTGGCGACCTGGATACCTGGGGCTCCTTTGAGTTCCGTGCTTCGGACATCCAACAACGTTTCCGAGAAGTTCGCTTCTTTGTCTCCGGAGTTGTAGTCGGCTCCTGGGGCAGGGAAATAAGCCCCGCCTCGACCGACGACATGCAGTGCTCCCCAGGGAACATCCCACTGACCGTATTTGGCGGTCATCTCTTCGATGGTTTGAGCAAGCAGCTCGAGCATCTGCTGACGGGTCTCGTCTGCCAGTGGCTTGGACTCTCCGAGTGGCGTGAGGTTGAGCTTCTCTCCGCATTTGAGCCTCCAGAATTTAAACAGCGCCGAGGCGGTTGCATCGATGGTGTAGTTCCCGTCCCAGGCCAAGATCCCTTCGACGGCTGCGACGAAGGTTTTGTTGTCTTGGTACTTCTTGCCGTGTTGTTTGAATGCCTCTTTGAGCTCCGCTTGCCAACGGGGAGCCAATCGGTCGTAGATATCCAAGACGATATTCATGGCATCTTCGAGGGTGATCGATCGGTCGGCTTCGAGCATCTCGATCGTTCGACGACCGCGAGGGTTGTTTTGATCCCACGTGACGTTGTAGACGTAAGGTGGATACTTGTCGGGGGTAAGAGGTGAGTCGACGATCATGTTTGCCGGGCTGATATTGCAGTTTTGCATGTAGCCTTTGGCTGGGTTGATCAAGCAGACCAGATCGGATTGAGGGTGTATTCCTTTCCATGCGGTTTTGCTGGTTGTTCCATCGACTGGTCGGGACCAATCGTAGCCTTCGGGTCGGATGGGTGTGGCACCGTTTCGAACATAGGAAATATTTCCATCGATATCGGCAGACATCACATTCTGTTCGTTGTATTGGTGTTGACCGAGCGCCTTGTTGAACTCGTGGATGTCTTTGGCCTGGGCCATTGCGTAGAACTGCTGATACAGACCGGTCTGTTCGAGATAGGGGGAAGCACCCACGTAGGCGATGCCGTTGGCAAGATCTGGCTCGGAGACCACTGGGCCTAGGTGCGTGTAGAGCGCCGTCTTTTCGATCGGTTCGCTATCCTTGACGGGAATCTTGAACTTCTCGATTCGGATCTTGCGCCATTGGTCATCGTAGAGGTATTCAGGGAGCGGGTTGGCACGGAACTTGATCTCGTAGACATCGGAGGTATCTGGTCCACCGGTCGTCAGTGCCCAACCGACTCGTTGGTTATGACCGATCGCTAGCATCGGGGAACCGATCAGGTAATAGCCATTCATATGGAGATTGCCTCCATGGAAGCGGGCTTCGTAAAGAACCGCAAGTCCTTCCCAAGTCAGGTGGGGATCCGACAGCAGGATCGCCGACTTGTCGGCTGAGCGCTGCGGGGATACAGCCCATTGGTTCGAACCGGCGGCAGGTTTGGGACGCACGGGAGCTTTACCGAGATCATCGCGGATGGTTCCAAGTGGCCAGCGCAAGATCATGGCGCGTCCGACGGCAAGTGGGTGCCAAGGCTCGATATCGATCGCCACGTTGGCAGCCTCTTGAGGATGCTGAGCGATGTAAGCTTTGATGCCTGCGGTGAAGGCTTCGAGGTTCTTGCGGACTTGCTCTGGTGCCGTCTTTAGGTAATCTGCATGAAGGGTATCGTTGTGAGCAAGTCGCATCATGTAGTCTTGTTCGAGGGCCGAAGGACCTTCAATCTCAGCCATACGTCCAATTCCGGTACGTACTGCAAGGTAGATATCGGCGAGCCTATCCTCGGCTTGGGCATATCCAAAGGCGTACATGGCTGCAGTTTCATCTTCCGAGACCACGTGAGGAACGCCCCAAGTGTCACGGATCAACTGGGCCTCTTGGGCTTGGGCATCAACTGCTATGAAGCAAACGCTCGCTATCAAGAGAGCCAATGACATAGCTAATGACACAGCCATTGACGGTGCCAATCGGATCACGGAATCGAAACGGTCGTGCATGATGGAATTTAGTTGCGGGAACAAAAGAGGGAGGGACACTCGACGGCTCCTCCATTTATAATCGAATCGTTACGAATCTGGCATGAGCCAGCGTCGCATTTCCTCAATCTTTGCTTGTCGATCAAGGTTTGGCGTGTAGCCCAGGAGATCTTTGGCAGCCGAGATGTCGAAGTAGTGATCGACGCCCAGTTGGAGTGCGACGAAACGAGTCATCGGGGGTTCTTGCGTTTTTCCGACCCAGCCGTAGAGGGTTTCCAGAGCTGCACCGATCCGGTAAGCACTTGAAACCGAGATCGAACCGCTGGGGGGTTTAAGGCCTGCACATTGCAGGATTGTAGTAATCCATTCCCAGCATGGAACCGGTTGACCATCGGTGATGAAGTAGGCTCGACCACTGGCGTTTGGATCGCCTGCGAGCATCTTCTCGAGCGCGAGCAAGTGGGCTTGGGCTGCATGATCGACATGGACTGTATCGATCAGGTTTTGTCCGGAACCTACGCGGCGCAATCGCCGCTTTCGACAACGCTCGATCACTCGTGGGATCAGATGGGGGTCACCAACTCCCCAGATCAGATGCGGCCTGAGCGAACAAGTCGCAAAGCTTGACGGATTGTTGGCAGTAAGCACCCGTTGTTCTGCGATGGCTTTGGTGCGAGGGTAATCGCATAGCCACTTGGTCGGATAGGGGACTTGCTCGTCGATTCCCGATTGGGGTTTGCCATCGAAGGTGACCGATGGGGAGCTGGTGTAAACAAAGGCGCGGACACCGAGGTCCTGCGATCGTTTCAAGATCAGGTCGGTTGCATCGACGTTGATGGATTGGTAGTCGGCGGTCTTTCCCCATACGCCAGCGATAGCCGCTGTATGAATAACCGCATCGATGTTATGCAATGAAGTTTCAACGGCCAGAGGATCGGTGATCGAACCTTGAATGCACTCGACACCCAACCCGGAAAGTTGGGGATAGTTGCCGCGCGCAAGTCCACGGACTCGGTATCCGTTTTGGATCAATTGTTGGCAGATGGCTTGTCCGAGGAACCCGCCATAACCGGTGACGAGAATACGATGCGACAAGTTAGATTTCCGTGCTAGAGCTCGATGTCGACCCAAACGAGCCGATGGTCCGATGCTTCGGCTAAGGCCTTGGATTCCGGCGATTGCGTTTTGGAAGGCCAATAGACTCCACTTGCTAAAACCTTCAGGTTCGACGAGGGGAGCACGAAATCGATTCGAAGATTGCCGGGGTTTTTGTCGTTGAAATCACCTGTGTCGAAAGCCGGGTTGCCTTTGTGTTTGATGTTGGCTCCTTGCGAGGACGCGGCAGCTTCGACGCCTCCTTGGCTTTGTGGTGTCGGATACTTTGCTACGCGTGGATGCTCCAAGAGTTTTCGGATCGCTTCGGAACGCCCATCGCCATCGAGCGGATCGGCATTGAGATCCCCTAGGATGACAAATTGCGATTCGGCTGTAATGGGCCCCGCATTGCCTTGGTCGTCTACCAAATAACGTCCTGAATCATCGTCCGAAATATAGTCGATAAGCAATCGGATCTCGTCGTGGTTGCGGCAACCGTTACGGTCTTCGGGGCCGTCGAAGACCGGTGGGGTCGGATGCGCTGCGATCAAATGGAGCACCTGATTTCCAATTTGGATCGGAACATCCCAATGGGACTTGGAACTGAGTCTCAGTTGATTCCAGATCGAATCTGGGTAGTAGCTCTTTGGGGTCGCACCATCGCTCGAAGGGTTCATGGGCCGAAGTGCCTGTGGCATTTGGCTCCAGCGAAAGTTTTGAAAGGTGCGAATCTGCTGTTGTTGGATTTCAAATCGACTCAATACAGCCATGCCGTACTGTCCAGGATAAGCACCAAAACCCCATGCATCGTTTGGTTCGTGGAGTTTACCATTGCCATCGAGATCCAGACCCGAATCGACACCCGTATTGACCGTGCCAGCATAGGAGTATTTCCAAGCCGGTTGGTCTGGCGTGAGCCGAGTATTCAGATAGCGATTGAGAAACAGTTCGGCCGAACGGTCATCCCGGTCGATTTCATTGATCAGGACAATGTCGGGGGAAACCGCACGCAGGATCGCCGCAATCTTGGCCGCCTGCTCGTCGCCTTGCTCTAGCCCCCGGCTTAGCTCGCCTTCGGTTTTGCGATTCATCGCAGCATTGAAGGTTGCCACGCGGATGGTTTTGGTATTGGGCCTTGTCGGTGGCGTCAGCGGCACTTTCATGATCTTATCATTGGGTAACCCACCGGATGAGTCTTGGGCATGGCTCGGAGTTAGGCTAGATGCGATCGAGCAAAATATTGCGCAAAGTGTCCACCAACTCCGCATAGTGGCTTTGTGATTCATGGTGGCTTTGTGATTGCAGTGCTTGATATTCATGATCATCTGTGATCGCTTTCGTCGTCGGCAACTTTCTTCTCGATACTGCGTACCAAATCAGCGGATTCTTGGAGGGCGATGAGAATGCGTTGCAACTGGGGCTCGGTATCGGAGAAATGGTCACTTAGAAACTTATCGCTTGTCGCATCCTTCCATCGCTCGGTGACACAAGCGACGGCTTCTCGCCAATTGTTCAGCGCGTTTTGAACTCGGCCTTTAGCGCCGACCAGGTCGTTGCGTGATCGGGTGCTCATTTTAGGGTTTGAGTTCCTGGGTCAATTGCTTGAGCCCATCGAGATTCTCTTTCAGACGGGTCATCGCATCGAGTTCGGTGTGATTGAGGATGCCGACAGGGCCTTTGAAATCCATCTGCCCGATGAGTTTGAGAACCTCCTTGTCTCGATCCCCTTGTCCGATCGGCAAGATCTTTTTGCCTACCTGATCCCCCTTGGTCTCCATCCCGTTGAGATTGATCGCCAAGAGAAAGGGTCGGATCTTTTTGAGGTTCGATTCGAGCTGATCGAGTTGATGGTGAGCATGGTGCAGGTTGTAGACGATTCCGACGTTCGGCAGATCGATGGCTTGGATGAGTCGGATTTGGTTATCGGGTTCTCCGTACCAGCCGCCGTGGTTGTACAGAGCGACTTTGCAACCTGCTTCTTGAGCCGCGAGAGCGATCTCTCGAATTCTTTTGACTTCGGATTCGATAAAAGCTTTCGTCTGCTCTTGGTTCATCGCGGGATCTCCACCCCCGGTGACCCACAGTTGTGGGTGGATTTGATGTTTCTTGATCAAGCTTAGAATCAATTTGGCTTCGTCATTAAGTACGGTTGGGAACCACCAAGCCGTCATTTCGATGCCGTGCTTTTTCATCGTGGTGATCTCCTCTTCGAAGGAAGCCACATGTTCTGCGCGGTAGTCGTAGGCCAGTTTCTTGATCCCAAGTTGGTCGAGCATTTGAGCTCTCTGTTCTGGATTCCTTTTTTGAGAGTCAAACGGGACGATGCACCAGGCGACCAAGTTTTGGTCGTTGAACATCTCCGGATGAAAAGGTTGTTTCGGAGCGGTTTCTTGGCCAATAGCCTGCGGTAGCAAAGCGGCAAAGCTCGCTGAGGTGGCCAAAATCGCAAGGCAAATGGTTCTACAGAGGCTCTTCATAAGTTCGCGATACCTTTGAAAACAATGGGGAAATAGCCAGGGTAGCGATTGTACGCTCTTGAGCAACTTTTCGCATCTGCAGTTGTGTTTTAGGGGGTTGGTGAATACATTTTCTACTTCGTTTCTCTCCTTTTTCATCGATCTAACCCCCTCCTTATTATGGCATCAGCTACCCCAATCACGGTCGCTTACGGCGACGGTATCGGTCCGGAAATCATGGAAGCTACCCTTCACATCATCGAAGAGGCTGGCGCACGACTCGAAAAACATGTCATCGAGATCGGAGAGAAACAGTACCTCAAGGGGAACATGGCTGGGATCGAGCCGAACGCTTTTGAAAGCTTGCGGTCAACGAGAGTCTTCCTCAAAGCACCGATCACGACTCCGCAAGGGGGTGGGTTCAAATCCCTGAACGTCACAACCCGCAAAGCCTTTGGACTGTATGCCAATATCCGTCCTTGCCTGAGTTACGATCCATTCATTCGGACCAAGCATCCGAAAATGGATGTGGTCATTGTTCGCGAGAACGAAGAGGATCTCTATGCCGGTATCGAGCACCGTCACACGATCGACGTGATGCAGTGCCTTAAGTTGATCTCTCGTCCGGGCACCGAAAAGATCGTTCGTTACGCCTTCGAATACGCGAGGGCTTACGGTCGTAAAAAGGTGACTTGCTTTACCAAAGACAACATCATGAAACTCACCGACGGTCTGTTTCATAAGATCTTCGATGAGATTGCTGCCGAGTACAAAGACATTGAAAACGAGCATTGGATCGTCGACATCGGTGCGGCCAAGCTCGCTGATACCCCAGAGGCCTTCGACGTGATCGTCATGCCAAACCTCTACGGCGATATCCTTTCGGACGTTGCAGCGCAGATCGCCGGTTCGGTCGGACTAGCAGGTAGCGCGAATATCGGAGATGCTTGTGCGATGTTCGAAGCCATCCATGGATCGGCCCCAAGGCGTGCTGGCCAAAACCTAGCCAACCCCTCGGGACTCTTCCTAGGTGCCATCCAGATGCTCGTCCATATCGGACAAGCCGAGATCGCCGAACGAGCGCACAACGCTTGGCTCAAAACCATCGAAGATGGGGTTCACACCTACGATATTTTCAAAGAAGGTATCTCGAAGGAGAAAGTGGGGACTAAGGAGTTCGCCAAGGCCGTTGTGGCAAGACTTGGCAAGAAACCCGAAGTGCTCCGATCGGTCGACTACAGCAATGCCCCTAAGCGTCCTTTGACGACGCGTCCAGCGTATGTTCGCTCGACAGAAAAAAGGGAACTCGTCGGTGCCGACGTCTTTATTGCTTGGACGGACAAGATCGATTCGCTGGCTGCGAAACTTCAACCCCTGGCTGCCGACGGCATGGTCTTGGAAATGATCTCCAACCGAGGCATGAAGGTTTGGCCAGGTGGACTCGAAGAAACCTTTACCGTCGACGTCAGTCGTTGCCGTTTTGCACTTCCAGAAGGCTCCGGCAAGGCGACAACGCATGATGCAATCCTCGCATTGCTTGGACGAATTCATAAAGCGGGTCTGGAGTTTGTGAAGTTCGAAGGCCTCTACAATTTCGATGGCAAGCCTGGTTTTTCCAGAGGCCAAGGTCAGTAGGCTCTCAAGCGTGTATGCTCCCGGTTTGCATTCGGGATGATCTCAAAGAACTCGGCTTGGATGTCCCACAAGACTCTGTCAGGATCCAAGCCGGGTTGTCGGGTGCGAGCGTCTATCGCGTTGGTGAGTATGCGATCAAGCGGCATCCTCTATCCCATCTCGGGCGGCTTGGTCGGATCCATCAATACCAAAAGCGCTGGGCCGATGCCTTTCCTAATTGGATCCCTCGATTGGTCGCCTGGCCAAGCTCTTGGCGTCAGGCGATCCAAACAATTCTTGTACTCGACGATGGAACCCCTCAAGGTCAAGGCTGCTGGGAATGTCTCGAGTGGATGCCAGGCGAATCGATCGTTAAGATCGAACAGGTTCGCATCGAACACGTCCAAGCGGTGGCCAGAGCGTTAGGTTTGCTGCATCGTCATTCGAAGCATGGATGCTCGATCTCCCAGGCATCGAGTGCTTTCGATGAGCGATTGCACCAGCGCGATCGACTTTTGCAGCAACTCCTCGAGTCGCAATTTAGGTCGCCGCAAATGTCGCTCGATCAAATCTCCCGACACTCCAAAGTCAATTCAATAAGCGACCAATGGATCGATCGCCTGAGGGTTTCTTTGGGCACCGCAAGACTTATTGCATTCGAGTCGAGTCGGGCGATGCAAAAACTTTGTGGCTCGACGACGCTTCGATACCCCATCCACGGGGATGCTTGGAGAGGCAACTGGTTGTTCGAAGGGATGAAGATCAGTGGTCTGATCGACTTTAGCCAAGCGGATATCCGCTGGCCGGGATTCGACTTTTCGAGGGCGATCGGAACGATGGCTCTCAGCAACCGAACTCTTTGGAACGAAGCTTGGAATAGCTACTGCGAAGTCCTAGGCGAGGCTGGCTACCGACTCGACGAAGCCATCTTGATGCACCGAGTCTCTACGATTTTAACTTTGGTGAGTTACATCGACCGGTTAGGAAGATTCGAGGCTATTGAACCGGTCGCTTGGGTGCGTATCGAAGAGATTTGTAGGGACTTATCCAATAGGAACGGAGACGATCAAAGGTCGCAGGCACACTCCGCTGTGCCGTCCGCATAGGATCAGAGTGCACTTAGTTAATCACGGTCGGTAAGTTGTTCACTATTGTCAGCGTATCGTGTGCCACGCACCACCCCAGTAGCCCGAACCGTGAGGGTGGCAGCGATAGTACACGGTCGATGGCTTCGCAGGACGATCACTCGAGTGCTTCCTCGTTTACACGTCGGGTTACTGGGCCTGCGGCCCATTGGCTAGTAACCCGAACCGTGAGGGAGGGAGCGTCAGTACACGGCCGATGGCTTCGCAGGACGATCACTCGAGCGCTTCCTCGCTTACGCATCGGGTTACTGGGCCTGCGGCCCATTGGCTAGTAACCCGAACCGTGAGGGAGGGAGCGGCAGTACACAGTCGATGGCTTCGCAGGACGATCACTCGAGTGCTTCCTCGCTTACGCGTCGGGTTACTGGGCCTGCAGCCACTCATGAAATTACGTTTGCTCTGATTCCAAGCGATGATTTCGGAGAAATCATCGACAATGCGTCCGCAAAAGTAGCAGGCTCTTGGTTAATCACGGTCGACGGCACATGGAATGTGCCTACGACTTTGTAAGCCAAATCTTGTCGAAAGCTCAAGGAAATCGCATGAGAGTGGCTGATTTTGCTATCCTGAGCCATTATATTCTGCATGAGATTTATGAACCGCTCTTGGTTGTATTGTTAGTACTTACGTTAGTCGAAAGCAAAGGGCCTCTGCAATGAACTCTCCTACATCATTGACCAAACGAGCCAGTTGGGTGTCACTTGAAGATCACTTTGAAAAAATCCAGGGGCTCCATCTGCGAGATCTCTTTGCTCAAGATCCAGCGCGTGGGAAAACTTATAGCGTCGAGTCGGTAGGCATCTACTTGGACTATTCCAAAAACAGAATCACCAAAGAAACGCTCGATGCACTTTTCTCACTGGCCGACGAGTCGGGACTAAGGGCGTCCATCGAAGCGATGTTCCGAGGTGATGCGATCAATATCACCGAAAACCGTTCGGTGTTGCACACCGCGCTGCGCGCACCACGAGATGCAAGCATCGAGGTTGATGGCCGAAACGTCGTGCCGGATGTTCACGAGGTCCTCGATCGCATGTCGGACTTTTGCAACCGAGTTCGATCGGGTGCATGGAAGGGCCATACCGGCAAACCGATCCTCAATATCGTCAATATAGGAATCGGGGGTTCGGATCTAGGACCTGTGATGGCTTACGAAGCCCTCAAAAGCTACAGCGATCGGACTCGGCGATTCATCTTTGTCTCGAACGTCGATGGTACCGACTTTGCAGAAGCTGTCCAAGGACTAGATCCTTCAGAGACACTCTTCATTGTTGCATCCAAGACCTTTACGACCCAAGAGACAATGACCAATGCGCAAACGGCGCGAGATTGGTTGCTCAAGGGGCTTGGGGCTGGCCATGAGGCGGTTGCAAAACACTTCGTCGCCGTTTCCACCAACGGGGCAAAAGTTTCCGAATTCGGAATCGATACGGCCAATATGTTTGGTTTTTGGGATTGGGTCGGAGGTCGTTATTCGATGGACTCGGCCATCGGACTTTCGACGATGATCGCTATCGGCCCAGCGAATTTTCTCAAGATGCTATCGGGCTTCCGGGATATGGACCAGCATTTTCGCACTGCACCTTGGAAAGAAAACATCCCAGTGATCATGGCCCTACTTGGGATTTGGTACAACAACTTCTTTGGATCGTCTTCGATCGCCGTGTTGCCTTATGACCAGTACCTCAAGCGTTTTCCGGCGTATTTGCAGCAATTGACCATGGAGAGCAATGGCAAGCGAGTCACGCTGGCCGGGAACCTTGTCGATTACGATACCGGAGCGATTTACTGGGGAGAACCGGGCACCAACGGTCAGCATTCCTTCTATCAATTGATCCATCAAGGAACGCGTTTGATCCCTTGCGACTTTATCGCGTTTTGCAACTCGCTCAATCCGCTCGGTCGCCATCACGATCTGCTCATGGCCAACGTATTTGCCCAAGCCGAAGCGTTGGCCTTTGGCAAGACCATCCAAGAGGTGCGGGCCGAGGGTACTGCCGATTGGTTAGCCCCCCACCGAGAGTTCGATGGCAATCGACCCAGCAATGTGTTGCTGCTGGATCGCTTGACCCCAGAGGCCCTTGGGAAGCTCGTTGCCCTCTATGAGCACATCGTCTTTACCCAAGGGGTGATATGGAATCTCGACTCGTTTGACCAATGGGGAGTCGAGCTCGGTAAAGTTCTCGCGCAGAGAATCGTTCCGGAATTGGAGTCCAAGTCTTCACCTGATCTCAAGCACGATAGCTCAACCAATACACTCATCGACCGATACCGAGCATCGAAGGCTGCCCGGTGAACCGTCACCGGTCGATTTGACGGTATTGGGCTAACGCCTTATCCCGCTTGGCCCCCCTTCTCCACCGGGGCTTTGGCCGGGGGAGTAAGGGGCGGGGGGGATGAGGGGGCTGACCGCGCGTAGGGCTGTTTTCATCAAACCTAAGGCACTACGACGATATCGTTTTCGACAGCGGTGACACCTGGTGCTGCCCAAGCGGCACTTTGAGCTTGTTCCCGCTCGGACCAAGAGCGTACATTTCCATGCAGCACGACCTTGCCCTCTTGTGTCTGAACCTCGATCCGACGCGCATCGATGTCCGCGTTGCGGTGAAACGCTGCGATGATCTTGTTCTTGACATCCTTGGGCAACGTCCTTGCTTTGATCGATATCCTAGTGGTTACCGAGACGACACCGATTAAATCCCTGACGGCATTGAGGGCCGCGTCCCTTTGATATTGCCAATCGACTTCCCCTTCCAAGCTGACGATCCCATCCGAGACGACCACTTTGAGCTTCTCGTAAGGAACCAAAGAATGGTTCTTGAGCGCACTTAAGCAGGCTTGGGCAATCTGCTCGTCGGATCGCATCGCTCCGTTGTGCAGGCGAATATCGAGCTCATTGGCTACGGCTTTGACCCCGTAAACCCTTTTGGCTGATTTCTCGGCTGCGTATTTCTCAGCAAACGATAATACATGGCCAGCCAAGCTCACGACACCGCCGTTGGCCGTCACTCCGATATGGGCCTCATTGACCATCGGCTCCCACTTGAGTTCGTTCTCGACATCTTGCTTGAGTTCGCTGTCGGTCTTCATCTGAATTGCCTTTCCATAAAATGAATAGTGACTCGATGTTTCCTCGATCGCCATCTGCTGAATCCTCTTCGAGGTACACGTGCAGATTCTTGCCAACAAAGAAAGGCTGGGATATCAGAGCTCGTAGGATTGTTCGATGGTGGGAATCACTAGAGACTCGACGTATACTAGTGCCCTGAAAACTGAGTTCTATTCGTAGAGTACTCGAAGGGACGTGTTGCGGATGTCGTCGATATACGGGCGTTTCGAGTACGAGCACGAGTACGAGCACGGAAAATCAAAATTATCCTATGTAGGTTAGGGCGGGCATGATTCCATCGATGTTCAATCTCAAAGACCGTGTTGCGGTCGTATCTGGTGCCGCTCAAGGTCTGGGCCAAGCCACCGCGCTGGCTTTAGCTCAGGCAGGCTGCCATTTGGTTTTGGTCGATCGCAATCTTGCGGGCACGCAGCGCACGGCAGCCCAAGCCATCGATTTTGGTGTGCGTTCGATCTGCCGTGACACGAATGTCTCGGATCCAGAGGCGATCAAGGAGCTATTTGAGCATGTCGATCGCGATTTTGGCCGCGTCGATTTTCTTGGAAACATCGCGGGCGACGGGATTCTGGCCAAACCTGAAGAACTTCAAGTCAAAGACTTGCAACAAGTCCTTAACAACCTAGTGATCGGGCGGTTTTGCATGTGCCAAGAGGCTGGCAAGCGGATGCTCCGTGCGGGTCGCGGGTCGATTATGAACATCGGTTCGCTTGCGAGTACCACCGCCTTAGGCAGAGGGCATATCGCTTATTCGATGGCCATGGGTGCGGTGGTTCAAATGACTCGTGAACTGAGCACCGAGTGGAGCCATCGGGGCGTGCGGGTCAACGCCGTGTTGCCGGCACAAGTCGTCAATCCAAGTCTTGAGGCTCGCATGGCCGACGACCCAACCCTCGAAGAGCGTTTCTTAAAGGGCATTCCCCTAGGGCGATTGGGTCAGCCGCGCGATATCATGGGGATCGCTCTACTACTTGCATCCGACGCTTCCGAGTGGATCACTGGAGCCATCATCCCGATGGACGGTGGAAACCTAGCGATGAATGCCGGTGGTACTCCGGGCCATCAAGGCACCAAAGTGCAAAGCTTCCACGCCGAACCGAAAAACAAATCTTAGAATCCTTACGATGACCGAAATCAATAGTCAACGCATTCTCGATCTGTATCGCACGATGCAGATCATCCGGCAAACCGAAGAGGAGCTTGCCCGATGCCATCAGATGGGTTTGATCCACGGGGCATGCCACACCTATGTAGGCCAAGAGGCGATCGCCACGGGTGTGTGTGCTCATCTGACAGCCAACGATGCGGTCTTTAGCACCCACCGAGGACATGGCCATGCGCTTGCCAAGGGTCTCTCGCCGGTGTCGTTGATCGCCGAACTCTTCGGACGAGAGCTTGGGTGTTCCCGAGGCCGTGGTGGAAGCATGCACTTGTTTGCTCCCGAAATCGGACTCATGGGTACCAGTGGCATCGTAGGGCCGTGCATTTTGCAAGCTTGCGGTGGGGGATACAGTTCCAAGATTCTGCAGAACGGTTCGGTAGCGGTAGCTTTTTTCGGAGATGGGGCCGTTAACAATGGAGCCTTTCATGAGGGCCTCAACATGGCAGCCATTTGGAAGCTGCCTGTTCTATTCGTCTGCGAAAACAATCAGTTTGCGACCGAAGTTCCCTTCTCGTATGCCAGCAGCAACGACAGCGTCGCTTCGCGTGCAGCGAATTATTCGATGAGCGGATACCAACTCGACGGCAACGATGTGATCGAGGTTTATCGGGCCGCAAGCGAAGCTGTTGCGAGAGCTCGCAAAGGGGGAGGCCCGAGCTTGCTCGAATGCAAGACCTATCGCACGCGGGCTCATGCCGAAGGCATGGGGGACTTTACCTATCGGACGAAAGAAGAAGTCCAAGAATGGAAACAGCGATGTCCAATTGCTAGACTTCGAAGCCATCCTCAAACCGCTGATTTACTTCCTCCGGACGCTGCGGCGTTCGATCAGATCGACCAAGAGGTTAAGGAGGTTGTCAAGCAAGCCAGGGTTCAAGCCGAGGCGAGTCCGGAGCCCAGTGGAGAATCGGCCACACTGAACATTTACGCTCCGTCTCGCGTGATTCCTGCCCAGCAGGGTGCTAAGGCCGATGCGAAGCGTGTGATCACCTTTGCGCAAGGGACCCTCGAAGCGTTGTCCGAGGAGATGGCTTGTAATCCCAAGATCTTCGTCATGGGAGAAGGGATCGGCGTTCGGGGCGGAAACTTTGTGACCACCAAAGGGCTTTACGATCTGTATGGACCGGAGCGATTATGCGATACACCGATTTGCGAGCGAGGCTTTGTGGGACTTGCCTGCGGTGCGGCGATGACCGGCACTCGACCGGTAATCGATTTTATGTTCGCCGATTTTGTCCTCGATGGTTTTGGTGAAATCATCAATCAGATCGCCAAGATGCAGTACATGTCCAGTGGTAGGCTGCGTATGCCTGTGCTGCTGCGAGGGTGCATAGGGATCGGTCACTCGGCAGCCACCCATCATTCTGGTAGCTACTATGGGATGCTCGCACAAGTCCCGGGCTTGAGGGTCGTGGTGCCTTCGATGGCAGCTGATGCCAAGGGGCTCTTTAAGCATGCGCTTCGTTGCGATGATCCAGTCCTATTTCTCGAACATCGCGAGCTATTGCAGACCAAGGAACCGGTGCCCGATGGGGATTTTGAGATCGAATTTGGCAAAGCTCGTATCGTTCGCGAAGGCAAATCGGTAACGGTGGTGGCTATCGCTCGCATGGTGCATTTGACGATGAGCATTTGCGAGTCGCTAGAGGCTCAAGGCATCTCGGTAGAGCTTATCGATCCTAGAACCGTAAACCCGCTCGATACTGAAACCATCTTAGGATCGTTGGCCAAAACAGGTCGGTTGCTGGTAGTTGACGAAGCACCGGCGCATTGCGGTTTTTCTGCCGAGATCGCTGCTCGGATGGCCGATATCGGGTTCGATGAACTCGATGCACCGATCAAACGCCATACGGGCCTAGCCTGTCCGACACCCTATAGCCCATCGCTTGAAAAAGTCGTTGTCCCCTCGGCAGATTCGATCGCTCGTGCGATCCGAGAACTGGTGGAGGAATAGCCATGGCTCAGGAAATTCGATTCCCTCGGTTGGGTTGGTCCATGGAGGATGGACGATTTGTAGGATGGCTCAAAGAGGATGGACAGAGCGTCAGCGAAGGCGATCCCCTTTTTGAGATGGAAGGAGAGAAAGCCGTCCAGGAGATCGAATCGATCGGTTCAGGGATTCTTTACCGAGCACCCCAGGGTCCCGAGCCCGATACGGTCGTCCAAGTCGGTCAATTGCTTGGCTATTTGCTCGCTCCGGGGGAAGTGCCTCCTACCCAAACCGATAAGCCCCTTGAATCATCGACTGGCCAGGCGCCTGACGCTGGTGCTCAGCAAGAGGCTCACTCAGCCGGCGGTGCTGCTTCACCATCGGTTCGAAGGTTGGCTCGTGAGCTCGGGGTCGATGTGCATAAGGTGCAAGGTACAGGGCGCTCTGGCAGGGTAACTAAGCTGGATATTGCGCGGGTTGAGCAGCAGTCCAAACCACGCAAAGTCAGGGCTACACCGCGAGCTCGCAGATTAGCCAAGCAGCTCGGTGTCGACTGGCATGCGTTGAGCGGTTCGGGCCGCTTGGGTCGGATTCGAGAGCGTGATATAAAGCTTGCTGCGGGCTCTGGTACAGGTGCTATCAAGCTCTTTACGCAAAGGCGAAAAGCGATCGCCGAGAGGTTGCGTTTAAGCCGAGATCGAACCATTCCCGTCACACTGCATACCCGTTGCGATGCGACTCTTTTAGTGAATTATCGCAAGACATTAAAACAGAGTGGTTCGGCGATTTGTCCTTCTTTTAACGACATCCTCGCCAAGCAAATTGTGGGAGTCTTGGAAGGACATCCAGCGATGCGTGTTCGTTGGAACGCCGACCATAGCGATCTATTGGCACTCGACCCAGAGGATTGTCATGTTGGTTTAGCCGTCGATACTCCCGACGGGCTGCTGGTTCCTGTGATTCAGGGGGTCGGTGGTTTGGATTTGGATCAAGTTGCCTCTGAGTCCCAGCGACTCATTGGACTAGCGCGATTGGGGCGGCTTACTCGCGGTCAAATGGAGGGTGGGGTCATCACCATCACGAACTTGGGGGCCTATGGGATCGATGCATTCACGCCGATCATCAACTACCCGGAGATTGCTATTTTGGGGGTTGGAGCGATTCGACTCGAACCGGTTTTCGTAGACGGGCATGAGGTTGTGGCTCGACATATCATGACTCTAAGCTTGACGTTTGATCATGCGGCCATCGATGGAGCACCGGCTTCGGCGTTCTTAAAAAGTCTTGTCGACAACTTAGAAAGCTACGGCAAGTGATCAATCTTCCTCATCGGGCGAATGAGTGTCTTCCTCTTCTTCGTCGATGTTGCTGTAGTTCAATGGCGAAATGGCCCTGCGAAGGGCTTTGGTCATCGCCTCGATAGGTGGTTCCAGACCGGTAAATAGGCGGTACTGATATGCTGCTTGGCGAACGAACATGCTCAGTCCGGTGATGACAGGGCAGCCTGCGGCTTTGGCTTGCCGAATCAGGAGCGTTTGCTCTGGGTTATAAACCGTATCGAAGACGAGTGTACGTTGATCGAGGTTGTCTTTGCGAAACGGAGTCTCGTCCATCTCTGGGAACATACCGATCGGAGTCCCGTTGATGAGAATATTCGGCTGGACGCTATGTCGTTCGTCCCAGGCAACGGCGCGACCGCCGAGTTCCTTTGCGAGCCGATCGGCTGATTCAAAGTTACGGCTTGAGACGGCCACACGTACACGGCGTTGTGCCAATCCCCAGCCGATGGCCCTGGCTACACCGCCTGAGCCTAGAAGCAGAGCCGAGCGACCTTCGAAGGGATTTGGCTCTTCGAACATCTTAGCCAGCCCATAACCGATACACTCCATAGCGGCGCGATAGTCGGTGTTGTATCCGATCCGATCTTCGCCGTTAAAGACGATGGTGTTGCAAGCACCGATACCTTGCGCGGCCGCTTCGCCTTGGGTCAGCAGAGGCAGCACCGATTGCTTGTGGGGGATCGTGACGCTCAGCCCTCCGATACCTTCGCGCTGAGCCCACCGCACAAACACTTCGATGTCTTGGGCTGCCACACGGAAAGGCAAATACCGATAGTCCAAATCGTTCGCTTGGAAGGCGCTGTTATGGAGCATAGGACTGTAGGAATGAGCCACTGGGTCAGCGACCACACCGAAGATCTTCGTTTTGGCCGTGATGGTGTCGACACGGTAGATGTTCTTCATGTCGTTGTAAGACAACTGTCCGGGTGCGACACGTCGATCGAGGTTAAAGACGCAGTAGGTAAATGGGGCGCCATAACGGGTGGCCAAGATTCTGGTCATTGAACCATAATCACCCATAGCGATTCCGATGGTCGGAACCTTGGCTTTGCGCATCAATTCGATGACGCGAAGCGTATCTGCAAACGATTGAGCTTGTACGGCGACTTTGACGATATCTGCATCGAGTTTGGCCAGCCTAGCATGGATCTCTTCGAGGTTCTCTGGGACACCCTCAAAGTTATGGTAGCTGATGATCCGCTTGGTCTTGCCATAACGTGGAATTTTGGCGGCAGTATCCTCTTCCAAGTCAACGTACTCGACCCCGGTAGCGATCGATTGGCGAAGCAGCAGCAATCGATCTTCTTCGGATTTTTCCCAGCGGCCACCATCCTCCTTTCGACGGCAGGTGACGACTACCGGTGTAGGACGGTTCTTTAAGATTCGAGCGAGTTCAACACTGCGGGCAATATAGTCCATTCGCAGTTCGACCAGCTTGGCACCTTGGGCCGCTACATCGAGATGTTCTTGGATCGTGTGCTTGTGGCGAGTTCGAGCGATAGTAACGCAAAGCATGCTGGAAGAAACAGAAGCGAGATAGGTTTTACTTGTTGGGAGGACCGGACCAAGTCAAAAATCTCTTTAACAGAGTCGGTCCGGGTTCGGTTAAAAAACTCTCAGGATGGAACTGCCATCCCTCGACGGCATAGTGCCGATGGCGAACCCCCATGATAATTCGATTTCCTTGGGAGTCTTCCACCCACGAAGAAACCTGCAAGCAGCTAGGTAAACTTTCCGGAAGAATCACCAAGGAATGGTAACGTGTGGCGATGAATGGGTTGGCTAGTCCGGCAAACATTCCTTGATCGTCGTGGTAGATGCGATCGGTTTTCCCGTGCATGAGCTCCGGTGCCCGGACTATCTTGCCACCAAAGGCCTGGCCGATCGATTGATGTCCGAGGCAAACCCCAAGGATCGGAAATTCTTGATGAAGTTTCTCGATCAGCGGTACACAGATCCCCGCTTCGTTGGGTGTGCAGGGACCTGGTGAGAGCAAGATTCGCTCGGGACGCATCGCTCGGACTTGCTCGACGGTCAGTTCATCGTTTCGAACCGTGCGAACATCGAGACTTGGATCGATTTCTCCAAGCCTTTGAACGAGGTTGTAGGTGAACGAGTCGTAATTGTCGATCAACAGGATCATTGATCTGGTAATTTCCTGACGAAACAGTTACTCTACTCGACCCGGAAACAGGACGAATAATCCAAGTTGGGCCACATTCGGCCTCAATAGGGTAACGACAACCGGGAAAAAAAGGTACTGCTTTGGCCGAAAACGTGCTGAAGTTGCACCAAGGAATCGACGATAACGACAGTGCCGACTTTTCATTAAGCTCAAGCAATCCCGGACAGCTTTTATGGTACGCACCCCGTCTGTTGGATCCCCATCAGGGCCTTTCCTAGGATCCGGTCTTTTTGACACTTTCGGGAACTCTTCGATCCTCAGCACCCAAACGAGCCAATCGGGCATCGTCAGTAAGCTGGGCCAGTCGGATGCGAAGTCATCTACGTCGCGCTCTGGTTTGTGGGGTTCGAGCTCGAACCAATCCACGAGCGGAGCTCAGTGGCCTTTGGGTTCCGGAGCGAGCGATTCGACCAGCAAGTCCAGTCGTTAGTGGACGTTCGAGTACGCCCAACCTCGAGCCCAGAGCAATTGCATCTGAGCTCGGTTGTAGTCTGAAATCGCCTTGAGATAAGCCCTTTCACAAGCTTCGAGAGCTTGTGCGGATTGAAGGCATTCGATCGGCAAACCCTGCCCTTGGCGGATCCTTTCGAGGTTCTTCTCGTAGGAATCATTCGCCGACTCAACCGCTTGTTCGCACGTGTCGATCTGCTCGCGACGAACCGACACCTGCGCTCGAGCCTCGGTGACTTGCTGGACGATTTGGTCGTATAAAACTTGCATCGACAACATCGCTTGCCTGACTTGCGATTTTCGTTCATCACGCGCGGCTTGTTCCCCAACCCCCAGGTTTCGAAGTTCCCAGGTCATCAGGGCATCGATATCGTAGCGACCTCCCCAATTTCCAAAGCTTGATCCTAAACCACCTCCGAAACGACCTGTACTGTAACCGACTTGAAGGTTCGGGACATAGGGAGCCGATTTCTCCCGTTCAAGTAGCGCTTCAACGCTGGATAGCTGCGCCTTGGCTTCGCCATACTCAGGTCTTTGGCAAAGAGCCAGTTGAATGTCCTCTTGTTCGGTCATGGACGTATCGACCAGATCCAAAGGGAGCGCCCGTTCATCCTCTGGAACAAGAACCTGCACGCTCGAGAGGCTCATGAACCTAGCGAGCCTTGCGGATGCAGACAGCTTTTTCTCTTTGATGCCTAAAGCTCGAGTCTCAGCAAGGGACATTTCGGTGCTCATACGCTGAGCGTCCGATACAAGCCCTTTACCTACCTGCGCATAGTCCTGAGTGATTTTGGAGAGCTCTTGAAGCCTATCGACAGAGGCGAGTATTAAGCTCTCGTCTTGGTAGGCATCTAGCAGGTCGAGATAAGCGATCGCGACGTTCAAGAGAGCTTGGTTCTTGACGATCCACTCTCCGTGCTGTCGGGCAGCAACCATTCGATCGGCTGCCTTGGGCAGAAAGATTGCATCGGCCAAATGGAATTGAGCGACTAGTCCTGGACGGGTTGTCGTGCCGGCTGCAATTGCCCCAGCACCTAAACCCGCTTGCAATGAATTGTTGCTGATATCAACAATCGATCCATCGATCGCTTGATAGTTTCCGTCGTGCCGGTGGTAGTTCATACCCGCTTGGATCGAAGGCAACCACATGGCGGCAGCCCGCTGCTGTTTGGCTTGCGCTTCGTAAACACGCCACATGGCGTGCTGGACCATCGGGTGAGCGGTGTCGACTTTCGAGAGGGCTGTCGGCAAATCGATTCCGATCGTGTCCGATCCGTCTGATCCGTCCGATCTGTCCGATCTGTCTGATCTGTCTGATCTGTCTGATCTGTCTGATCTGTCTGATCTGTCTGATCTGTCTGATCTGTCTGATCCGACGGATCTCGATTGGATGAGGGTTGTGCAACCGCTGAGGATCGGGATGGTAATCCACAGGATGATCGCAGCACATTTGACGTATCGCATGCAAAAATCGATCCTGTGACCAATGGACTCTCTTAAACGCTTGGCAACTGCGGCCTTTGGGGTTTATAGGGAATATTCCGATAAGACTGCAATCCTGACTGGATCCTGAGAGCAAGAATAGGCTCTGATTTGGCTTGCTTCTGTTAAACTGGGAGTTCTCGGCGATCTACGCCAAGAAAACTTGGTCGAGTCTTCAAGCACACTTTGTAAACACCTGGGCCTTATGCAACTGATTCTTTCGGCGATGCGCCGACCTGCTACGGTCTTGGTTTTGGTCTTTAGCATCATATTGGCTTGCTTTCTAGCGATCGGGCCAGCGGTGTTCCAGCAGCTTAAGTGGGGCTATCCCGAAGGTCTTCCCAAGGGGATGGAGGTCGATGTTTTCCCTAAGCTTCATTTGCCTGTGATCTATGTTTGTCAGCCTTACGGTGGTATGGATCCGGCGCAGATGGAAGGGTTCCTGACGAACTACTACGAGTACCATTTTCTTTACATCAGCGGTATCCATCATGTGGAGTCTCGCAACGTCCAGGGCACGGCGCTGATGAAGTTGTTTTTCCATCCTGAGACGGACATGTCTCAAGCGATGGCCGAAACGATCAACTACGTGAACCGTTCTCAAGCGTTTATGCCTCCCGGTACGGTTTCCCCTTTTGTGATGCGTTTTGATACCGGCAGTGTTCCAGTGGGTTACTTGGTTCTATCGAGCGACACGCGGAGCATCTCCGAAATTCAAGATCTGGCTCTGTTTCGAGTCCGACCGATGTTCTCGAATCTCCCTGGTGTGTCTGCTCCTCCGCCTTTCGGTGGTTCGGCCCGGTCGATCGTCATCTCGGTGGATCCGAAGAAGCTTCAATCCTACAGCATGTCACCTGATGAGATCATCACGGCGTTGACCAAAGGAAACACGCTGAGTCCTTCTGGTAATCTCCCTTTGGGTGAATCCTATCCGATTGTCCCTATCAACTCGGTGGTCAAGGATCCTCAGGAGCTCTCGACGATCCCGATCCGAACCGGAGAGCATCCGGTTTATATCCGGGATATTGGAACGATCAGCGATTCGGCCGATGCTCCTGCCGGTTATGCCTTGGTCAATGGTCGCAGGGCGGTATACATTCTTGCGAATAAACGTGCAGACGCTTCTACCTTGAGTGTCATCGAGCAAATCAAAACGGCGATTCCTAAGATGAAAGAGGCATTAGGTACAGATGGTGAGGGGATTGATGTGCGGTTTGAGTTTGATCAATCGCGCTTTGTGACTAGGGCAGTTTGGAGCGTCGTCAGCGAGGGCATTCTTGGGGCAGTGCTAGTGGGTCTGATGATTGTGTTGTTTCTTCGCGACTGGCGAAGCGCTTTGGTTGTGGTTTTGAATATACCGCTTGCGATCGGTTGTTCGATCGTAGCTCTTTGGCTCACGGGGCAAACGATCAATCTGATGACCCTCGGTGGACTAGCTCTTGCCGTTGGGATCCTGGTCGATGAAGCGACCGTATCGATTGAGAATATTCATACGCAGCTTCAAAAAGGTTTACCTTTAGCGCGAGCCGTACAGGTCGGATCCCTTGAAACAGTGGTTCCTCGGCTGCTAGCAATGCTATGCATCTTGGCCGTCTTTGTTTCGTCGTTCTTCATGCAGGGGGCGGCACGGGGGATGTTCGTTCCGTTGTCGCTGGCCGTCGGTTTTTCGATGATCGCTTCGTACATTCTTTCTAGCACGCTGGTTCCGGTCCTAGCTGTATTGCTTTTGCGACCGCTTGGCCATACAGCGCATCATGACGAACACGACTCGTTGGATTGGTTTGGTCGGATCCGGGCGACTTATGAATCCATTCTTTCGCGATTGATCCAATTCCGCTGGGTGCTCGCGGGAGTGTATTTAATCGGCTGTGTACTTGCTATTGCCGCGATTCCTCCAAGGCTTGGACAGAGCATTTTTCCGGTTGTCGATGCTGGCCAGTTCAGGCTACGCATGCGAGGCCCTGATGGCACTCACATCGAAAAAACCGAATCGCTTGCGAAACAAGCTCTTGAGATCATCGACCAGGAAATTGGTAAGGAGAACGTCAGTCTGACACTTGGCTATGTTGGGATGATCCATTCGAACTTTCCTGTCAATGCAGTTTATCAGTGGTCTCGTGGGCCAGAGGAAGCCATTTTGTACGTCGATCTTCGGGAAGGTTTTCCGCTGTCGGATCAACAGCTCCAAGAAAGGCTTCGCGAGCGGCTTGCTCTGGCGATGCCAGAAGTTCGTTTTTCGTTTGAACCTTCGGATATCGTCAACGAGGTGATGAGTTTTGGCTCACCTGCTCCAATCGAAGTTGTCGTCAGTGGAACAGACTTTGGTAAGAACCGTGAGTTTGCGGAGAAGCTCCGCCAAGTGCTCACTCAAGTTCCCTCGTTGCGTGATGTACAGCTAGGCCAGTCGATGGACTATCCTACGGTACAGGTCAACGTCGATCGCCAGAAGGCTGGGCTGGCTGGGATTATGCCTTTGGATGTATCTCGAGCTTTGGTCACTGCAACTTCTTCGAGCCGTTTTGTGGTACCTAACTACTGGGCTGATCCCAAAAGCGGGATCGCTTATCAAGTCCAAGTCGAGATTCCTCGGTCTGTGGTACGCTCTGTCTATGGTGTTGAAAGCGTCGCATCAACGGAGCAACTCGGTCGCATACCGCTTAAGAAAACACAAGAGGGACAAGTTTTGATCCGTGACATAGCGAGCATCGAAGCTGGCACGATGCCTGGACAATTCGATCGCTACAACATGAAGCGACAAGTGACTCTGACGGCCAACATGGTGGGTAAAGACTTGGGTGGCGTGGCTCGTGATGTGCGCTCAGCGCTCAAGCTTGCCGGTCAAGCACCTGCGGGTAGTGCGATCGAGGTTCGAGGTCAGATTCCGCCAATGCAGCAGATGCAATCGGGACTTGCTATCGGGCTTATTCTTGCCATCGCTGCGATTCTTTTGCTTCTGACGGCTAGCTTTCAATCCTTGCGTTTAGCTTTGGTTGCTGTTTCGACGATTCCGGCCGTTTTGGTCGGGATCTTATTGACGCTCTATTGGACAAATACGACCATCAACATACAGTCGTTCATCGGCGCGATTATGGCTATTGGTGTTGCGATGGCGAACGCGATCTTGCTTGTGGATTTTTCCGAGAAGAGACGTCGAGAGTTCGGTGAGGTCAAACAAGGTGCTGTACTAGGGTCATCGAGTCGGCTCAGAGCGGTTTTGATGACTAGCTTGGCGATGATCGCCGGGATGATCCCGATGGCTTTAGGCTTTGGGGAAGCTGGCCAGCAGAATGCTCCTTTGGGATTGGCCGTTCTTGGTGGTTTGATCGCTGCGACGATGTCGACTCTACTGATTTTACCCTTGTTTTTTGTAATTGCGCAGAGCAAGGCAACTGGGGCGTCTGCTTCCATGGATCCTGATGACCCGCAAAGCCGTTACTATGGAACTTAAAGGCATGTCCAAATCGAGCTCCTTTTTGAACAATGTTAAGCTACAGAAGCTCAAAGCCGCTGGATGCTTAACGATCTTGGCTGCGATAGGCATTGGGAGTCTGGGTTGTAAACCTTGGGTTTCTCCCATGGAAGTTGAATCTCCGAGCAAAGCTTCCTCATCGCTTGTCGAGCGAGTTACGGCAGGTCCTGTTGCTAAGAAAACGCTGCAACTCTATTCGTTGCAACCGGCTCGCGTCGAGCCTTATGAGCAGGCGCCGATTTTGTCTAAGGTTTCCGGTTATGTCGATTCGGTTGCAGTCGATGTTGGAGATAAGGTTCACAAGGGTGATCTGCTGATCGCTTTGAGTGCGCCCGAGTATGAAGACTCGGTGGTTACCAAATTGGGTTTGATCGATCAGGCAACTTCGCAAGTTAAGCAAGCCGAGGCTGCTTTGGTGGCTAGCCAAGCGTCCGTCGATTCGGCTCAGGCTTTGGTAAAGCAAGCACTAGCGGGCATCGATAGGGCTGAGGCACAGGTTCAACGTTGGACATCGGAAAATGCTCGAATCTCCAAGCTTGCTGATCAAGGAACCGTGACGAAGCAGCTTGCCGACGAAACCTTGAGCCAATTTCAAGCTGCTCTCGCCAGTAAAAAAGAGAGCGAAGCGATGGTGGGTTCCGAGCAAGCTCGGTTGCTTGAGGCCCAGGCTCAAGTAGGAAAAGCTCGTGCGGATTTGGAGGCTGCCACGGCTAAATGTTCGGTTGCCAAGAGTGAACATGCTCAAGCGGTTTCGATGACCAAGTACTTAAGAATTTTGGCCCCTTTCGATGGGGTGATCAGCGAAAGAAACGTTGACACAGGCCATTACGTCCAACCCGCCGGCTCGAACCCTGATAGACCACTGCTTACGATCACCAATTCCGACCGGGTTCGAGTCTATGTCGATATTCCAGAGGCCGAAGCTTCTTACGTCGATGCTGGTCTTCAGGGTGATTCTGTCGAGATATTGGTGCCGACCAAGCCTGGTTTACGAATCCCTGGAAAGGTGACCAGAAGTTCGTCGAGTCTGGATCCTCAGAGCCGTTGTTTACCGATCCAGATCGAGCTGGGGAATAGCGACCATCAGCTCCTTTCGGGAGCTTTTGTTCAAGCGAAAGTTCTGCTCGATGAGAAAACCGATGTTTTAGCTTTACCCATCGGAGCGATCGTCCGCAAAGGGGACGAGTCCTACTGTTGCGTGGTGGAAGGTGGAAAAATAGAGTTTCGTTCGATCCAGTTAGGAATAAGGGTAGGCGATGAGGTTGAAGTCCTTTCTGGATTGGATGGCAGTGAAACGGTGGTCTTAGCCCGAGCCGGCTCGCTCAAGGCTGGTCAAAGCATCGAGGTTATCTTGAAAAAATAGGCTACTTGTTCGGTACGTACGAAAACGCTTTCCTAACGATTTTCGAGAGAAGTCCATCCTGCTGATTCCTCTTTTTTACTTCGGTGTCCAATTGACTCGTGATGCGACTCAGGAGTTCATCGACTTGATAGTCTCTATCTTCAATGACCAAGCTTTGTTTATTACGCCATCTGACCACCAATTTGGCTTGTTTATCGAGTCCTTTTCGATCGGGTCCGTTGATATCCTCGATCTTTAGATTGACATTATTGACTTTATCCTTGAGTCTCGCGATCGCTTGATCGACTCTTTGCTCGATGTAGGTGCGAAGCTGAGTACCCAAAGCGACTTTGTCGCAACACAAATTCAAATGATTCATTATGCGGGTCTCCTTTTGAGTGAGGTGATCGGACAATCAACTCTAGGAGGAAGATCGCTTTTGAAAATCGAATTTAGGCAACTATTTAGTTTGAATAATTTTAAGTGTTCTTTGGCTTACGGTAGCACGCGAATCAGTTAGGCGCCGGTAGATCTCGCTTGGTAAATCGCCAGAAGGCTACGCTGTAGGCAGCCAGCCCCAGGAGCATCAAGATCGATACATATCCCATAGGGCCAATGGTTTCTTGCCAGCTTTTGGCATGCTGAGCATTGCTCAGATACCATTGTCGATCTGGATGGTTGTGGATCTGCTGGATCATCCAAGCGGGTTGATAGGCTGACAGAAAAGTCAGTGGTTTGAAGATCCCCATTGATGGCGTGGATTTGGACAAGATAAACAGCAATAGGCTCAGCACGTAGATACTGATGACTATTCCTATCGAACGCCAACGATACTGATCGAAGCTGCTGGCCATGACGCCCAGACCCAGTACCGCAAACCCTAGGGAAAAGAGATTCATCGTCGCTGCGATAAACTCCTGCGGCTTAACGAGTTGATTCAAAGGTACGTTCTGCATTTGCTTTGGGGTAAACGGATTGTTGATCGTCCATTCCAACCACGGCAAGGTCAGCTTGGAAGCCGATGCTACGGGCGTTGAGTTGGTGTGGATACCCAGGTAGAGACCAGCATAAATCAGCAGGCACAGCAAACCCAAGCCTGCGATGGTCACTAGAGCGTGGCTGGCTAGTACCATCGAGCGTTGCACGGGTTGGGCCAAAAGCATTTCCATGGTGCCACGGTTCAGTTCGCCACTTACCACATCGGTTCCCCTAGCGATGCACCAAGTCAGCACGCATAGCAGCACGACCGGTTCATCGTAGGTGATGCCAATGATTCCGTGATACGTCAAAAACTGTTCGAGGGGTACCGGTGCAAATTTCTCGAATGCCTTGAATTGCTCGATAAGCGGCGCAAAACCTGTCAGCTCAAATTGGCTTACCGTCCAGATTCTTACCCATGGAAAAAAGAAGAGTACTAAGGCCAGGGCGCACCATAGCAGTATGGATTCGTGGAGGTATTTCTTTATCAGAATGCGAAACATGTTCTAGCAGGCCCACTTTCTGAAGGCTTTCCCGTAGACCTCGACGGCTCTTTGCAATTGTTCGATAGCTACCCACTCGTCCTTGCGGTGGGCTTGTTCGATGCTACCTGGTCCGCACACTACGAGTTTCGATAGCCTTTGCAAAACCGCTCCATCGGTTCCGTAGCTGACGGTTTTGGATTTACCCTGACCTGTGATGGCTAAGAGTTCTTGGATCCAAGGCGAAAGTGAATCCACGCTCCAATGAGCTTTTTCCCCTTTGTCGATCCATTCGAGGTTGTGCTCGCTTTGGATCTTTCGCAGTTGACTTTGGATCTCTTGACAATCCACTTGGGGCATCGTCCGGTAGAATATCAACGCCTCTGCGATGGCCGTAGTCACATTGATCGCTAAAGGTTCGTTTTTGATGACCATATTGAGCGTTACTGTCGGTGGGTCGAATTGTTCGTTTCTAAATGGTTTATGGGTCTCCGTTTGTTCCTTGAGTTCCAGCAGTTTTTGTAGAGCGGGTATCAGTGCATAGTTGGCGTTGATACCTCTTCCTGTGCTTGTGTGTGCGCTTTGTCCGGTGGATCGAAGGATCACCCCATAGGTACCCTTATGAGCATGAACCACTTGCATTTCGGTCGGCTCGCCTATGATTCCTATAACCTCTCTATGAATCATCTCATTCCAAAGTTTCGATCTTTTGTCGACTTGCTGGGCACCCTCCATCCCTATTTCTTCGTCGGCTGTGATAACAAAATAGATAGGCTTGATCTGTTCGCTAGGGTCGATCCTAGAAACTGCCTTGATTGCGCTGCATAAGGATCCCTTCATATCGCATGTTCCCCTACCGTAGAGCTTGCCTGCTCGCTCTACGACTTCAAAGGGCCCATTAAAGCCTGTAGACCAATCATCGACTGGTACGACATCGGTATGCGCTAGATAGGCTGCTCCACCTTTTTCTAGATAAGCCTCTTTGGGGTTTCTTACTGCCACCAAGCTGGCTTTACTTACCCCTGCTTGGTCTTTGTACTCGATCCATTCGATTTCAAAACTCAGTGTTTCTAGCCAGTTGGCTACCTTTTGGGTTATGGCAAGATTGCTCAGCGTGCTAACCGAATTTTCCGATACTAGTTCTGCTACGAGAGTTTCTAAATCGGCTTTCCCTATCCTTGCTGGATCCATACGTTCGGTGCGGTCCTATTTGGTTGCTTGTGTGCTAAAATAGTTTGCGTTCGTTGGGTTTTATTACCCTACTTGTTCATTTGACTTCGAGGTGCTTCATGACGGTTATGGATCTCAAAAGTGTTACTTCCCTCATTCTAGGGGGTGGTCGAGGTACACGTCTTTACCCTTTGACGAAAATCCGGGCCAAACCTGCTGTTCCTTTGGCTTCCAAATATCGACTCATCGATATTCCCATAAGCAATTGTCTTCATAGCGATATCAACAAAATTTATGTTGTTACGCAATTTTTGAGTGTTTCGCTGCACCAGCATATTCGTCAGACGTACCGCTTTGACAATTTTTCCGGTGGTTTTGTCGAGTTGCTCGCTGCTCAGCAGACGATGGAAAGCGATGCTGCTTGGTTTGAGGGTACTGCGGATGCTGTCCGCAAAAATCTTGTCTATTTCGATGATCCTAGTTGCAAGTATGTTTTGATTTTGAGTGGTGACCAGCTCTATCGGATGGACTACCGCCAGATGCTACGTACTCACATAGAGTCTCAGGCTGACGTAACTATCGCTGCGATACCGGTGGCTCGTTCTGCTGCAAGTGCTTTAGGGGTTATGCGTTGCGATGATTCTGGTCGCGTCGTTGGCTTTTTGGAAAAGCCTAAGACTTCGGATGAAATCGACATGGTCAGCATGTCTCCAGCTTGGATCGATGCTCGGGGTATCCCTTCGAAGGGCCGTGATTGTCTAGCTAGTATGGGCTTGTATATCTTCAACAAAGAACTTCTCTTTGACGTACTCAACAAAACCGATTATAGCGATTTTGGCAAAGAGGTTTTCCCTGCCGCTATCAGGTCTCGAAAGGTACAAGTGCATCTTTTTGACGATTACTGGGAGGACATCGGTACCATCAAGGCTTTCTATGAAGCCAATCTCTCTTTGGCCAAACCCAATCCACCTTTTGATTTGTTTTCCGCCGAAAACCCTGTCTACACGCGACCTCGTTTTTTGCCACCTACTGTCGTCGAGGGAGCCTCGATCACTTCGTCGCTTGTCGCCGATGGTTGCAGAATAGGCAAAGGCTCGGTGATCGAGAACAGTGTTATAGGGTTACGCTGCGTCATTGGTGACGGTGTTACTATTCGCAACTCGATCATCATGGGGGCTGACTACATGGAAACCGAGGCCGACGTCGCTCGGTTGGCCAAAGAAGGAAAACCTAGGGTAGGAATTGGTTCAGGAAGCCTCATCGAAGGAGCTATCTTGGATAAAAACTCTCGAATAGGACGCCATGTGCAAGTCACAAACACATTGGGCCTCAATGACTCCGATGAGTACGATCCATGTTGCATACGTGATGGAATATGCATTGTGACCAAAGATGGAGTGCTTGGCGATGGATGGTCGTTGGGCTCAAGGAAGTGACCCTTCTACCTAGAGAATAGAAATATAAATCTTGTTGTTGTAGAAGAGAGCTCCCCTAGAGTGTTCAAAAACAATCAAAACCTTTGGAAAACAAAGCGAAACAAAGCGAAAAGCGACGTGGAAAAGATGTCAAAGATGCGAAGGTTGCCGTAGGAAACAGGTTGGGAAAAGGGACATCCATCGACAGGAAAAATAGCATGTTCAAAAGTCGCTAGGGAAAGCCAAAAAAACAACAAGCAAAGGAACAAGTTATCAAGGTTATGGAAGAGTTGGCAGAAAAGAAGAAAATCCAAGCGGTAGCTTTTGACATGGATGGTCTTTTGCTCAACACAGAAGACCTCTACGAGGAGGTGACCAAAGAATTGCTTACAAGAAGAGGTAGGACTTTCAAAGACCCAGTAAGGAAAAGAATGATAGGGTTGCCAGCCCCGAAAGCTTACCAAGTCCTCATCGAGAGCGAGCTGCTAGAGGAAACATGGCAAGAGTTGCACGAAGAGACAGAAAAGATCTTCGAAGGTATTTTGGAGACGAGGCTACGATGTTTGCAAGGAGTCGAGCAAACACTCTGTGCGATCCAAAGCAAGGGACTTCCAAGATGCGTAGCGACAAGCTCCACGAGGAACTTCGCCTTGAAAGCTCTGGACTTAGTAGGAGTACTCGATAAGTTGGATTTCGTAGTGACGGCAGAGGAAGTAGCCAGAGGTAAACCTCATCCAGATATCTACCTAGAAGCTGCTAGGAGGATGGGAGTACAAACAGAAAAGATGCTAGTGCTCGAAGACAGCGAGAACGGAACTAAAGCTGGAGTCACAGCAGGTGCTTACGTCATCAGCGTACCGAATCGCCATACCCAGGAAGGAAACTTCCATGGAGCCAAATGGATAGCCAAGAGCCTTCTGGATGACCAAATACAAAGTCTGCTCTTGTGATGGGAAAAGATAAGATGAATACAAAGTGGATCCTTGTCCGGCATGCTAAAAGCGATTGGGAAGATACCAAGCTAGATGACAAGCAAAGACCACTCAGTGCAAGAGGTCAAAGAGCGGCCGTGCTCTTAGGAAATAAAATCCAGCAGTTAGGATATGTGCCTGAAAGAATCCTCTGTTCGACAGCGCTGAGAACAACGCAGACGCTTCAAGGTATCCTTCAGGTTCTGAGCCAATATAGCCAAGAGGCCGTCCCCGAGATCCTCTACTTCGATGAGTTGTATCTGGCTAACCCGGACAGCATCAAAAGAGTCGTGGCGATCCATCATGGAGGCAAAAAGCAAATCATGTGCATAGGACACAATCCAGGGATGGAGATCCTAGCCAGCGAGTTGGCTCAGCAGGATATCCAGATGAAAACGGCCCACATGATCGTATTCGGCAAAGACACAGCTTGGGGAAATGCTAGCGAAATGGAAAAAGGATGGGAATTGCTGGAAAATATCAGGGGAGAAGAAGCTTGAAAAAGCTATGGCAGGCGAAAGGGTTTTTCGGCTAGACTCCGACCTAGACGTACCGCAAACCCTCATTGGAGAAAGCAAGGATGCTGGCCAACCGGAATAAAAGTGCAAAACGACATAGATTTCTAGCTGTCTTAGCCATGATGGTAGCAGGGCAAACCTTAGCGACAGCCAGAGCTCAGGACACGGAGTCCTTGGTGGCCACTGGGCTGGGTTACACGCCTCAACAACAGAGCGTGGTTTACGATAAAGTAGATCCCAACGAGGCGTCCAAGTGCACAGGCAAGTATGAAACCATCGGTGGTATCGATGGCCTAATGATTTACGGCCCAGATGGGCGGTTGCTTAGACGATTTGCAGATACCAACGGAGATCGAAACGTCGATCTTTGGAGTTATTACAAAGACGGGATCGAGGTATATCGCGACATCGACTCGAACTTTAATGGAACAGCCGACCAGTACCGGTGGCTGGGAACCCAAGGGACTCGCTGGGGCTTGGACAAAGACGAAGACGGCAAGATCGATGCTTGGAAAAACATCTCCGCCGAAGAGATAACCTACGAGGTAATCGAAGCGATCAAGAACAAGGATACCAATCGCTATACGAAATTGCTTTTGACACCTACCGAGCTAGAGAGCTTGAAACTGGGTGAGAAAACCAAAAATAGGCTGCAAGAGAAACTAGAGAGATCCAAACTAGCTTTTAGTGAGTTTTTGGAAAGTCAGCGACTGATCGATGTCCAAGCGACTTGGGCACAGTTTGCGGCTGATAAGCCTGGCGTGGTTCCAGAAGGAACCGAAGGTTCGGCTCAAGACTTGGTGGCTTATGAGAATGTGATAGCGATCGTCGAGAGCAAGGGAGCCAACCAGCAGTTGCTCGTTGGAACAATCGTTCAGGTCGCAAACAGTTGGCGACTGATCGATGCGCCAAGGATGGTCGATGGCACGAGCGTTGGCGATTCGGGCTTCTTCTTTCCTTCGATGGCTGTCAATCGAGATATAGCAGCCGTACCGGCAGAGTCGGGCATGACACAAGCCATGCAAGGATTGCTGAGCGATCTGGACAAAGTCGATAGTGCGATGCGAGATGGCAACGCCACACCGCAGCAATACAAGGAACGTGGCGTGATCCTGCGTAAACTCATTTCAGCGAGCCAAAACTCAGAAGACATGGGATCATGGATCCATCAGTATGCTGACTCGGTTAGTTCGGCGGTTCAGACAGGTGTCTACCCAGAAGGACTCGAAGAGCTCAAGGCCCTCGATGCCAGCTTGGACCAAATTCCTGGTGGCAAGGAGCACAAGCCTTATGTCGCTTTCCGAGTGATCTCTTCTGATTTTATGGCGCAGATGAGTGATCCCAAGGCAAACCATGCTTCGGTGCAAGAGAACTACATCGAGCAGTTAGAGTCGTTTGCCGAGGCTTATCCAAAGTCACCTGATGCAGCCGAAGCGATGATACAAATCGGATTGAACGACGAACTCGGTGGCCAGGAGAAAGAAGCTCAGGAGTGGTATCGCAAAGTCGCAGCGAATTTCCCCGATACGGACTTTGGAAAGAAAGCTTCGGGGGCGATCGTCAGATTGAACTTAGAAGGAAAAACCTTAAATCTGCGAGGTAAGACATTAGAAGGCAAAGAGGTGCAAACCAGCGGACCTACGATCGTGCACTATTGGGCGACTTGGTGCGATCCATGCAAAGCGGATATGGCTGAGTTGCGTAAATTGCAAGCCAAGTATGCCAAGCAAAACTTGCAGATCGTCGGTGTGAATTTGGACAACGAAGCTGCTACGGCTGCGAAGTTCCTCAAAGAAAACGCGGGCAAATATCCATGGGCACATATCCATGAACAAGGTGGATTTCAAAGCGACTTGGCGACCAAGCTAGGGGTGCTCAGCGTGCCGGTGACGATCCTCATCGATGCCAAGGGAGTGGTCGTGAAACGAACAGCCGGCTTTAGTACAAATCCCGAGATGATCCAAGCGGTTGAAAAGCTCATGGAGCAAGGGCCGGTGGCTAAACCAAAGCAAGCGACATCTAAGCCCAACCCCAATAAGAAATAGCTTTCACCCACTACGTATCGAGAAGCTCTCGGATAATCGACCCTTGACTTACGGCCAAGGGTCTTCCGATAGGAGTGATCGATTCGACCGCAGGATCGACACCGAAGGCATGAAGAATCGTCGCGTGGAGATCTTCGATTCGCACGGGATCTTTGACACCGGCAAGAGGATCGGATTTGTTTTCTATCAGTTCGTGGGACGTTTGTCCGTGCACGTAACCGCGACGCAGTGGGCCACCGAAGATCGCTGTGCTAAATCCGTTGGGCCAATGATCGCGTCCGTCAGCGATGTTGATTTTGGGGGTGCGACCGAATTCTCCCCCGCAAACGACGATCGTCGAGTCTAAGAGACTTCTTTGATCCAATAGTCGGATTAAGGAAGCAAGGGCCGGATCGAGGATGCTGCATCGGCCCGATTGGAGCGTATGGTTTTCAACGTGAGAATCCCAACCGCTTAGTTCGATTTCCACGCAAGTTACACCTTGTTCGATCAGTCTGACGGCAGCCAAGCAACCTCGACCAAAGGGCGAGTCGCCGAAGGGTTCGCGGACGCTCGCAGATTCGCGGTCGATTTCGAACGCTTGGATTTGCGAGCTGGACATCATCTTGACAGCCCGTTCGGTGGAAATCGAGTGAAGCGTTTTATCCGATTCGATGTTCTTGATACGGCCTTTACGAAATCGCTGTTCGAGAATCTCTAGATCGCCGATGCGCTTCTCGAATTGCTTGTTGTCTACGGGGCTACGGAGATTCGGAAGAGGGTTTTTGGGGTCGCCGAGTTGAAAGGCATCGAATTGGCTTCCGAGGTATCCGCCACGCGAGGGCCATTGGCCTGCGAGGATCGACACATGTCGAGGGATCTCGAGATTCTCTTTGCTTTGGTGGCAAAGCACCGAGCCGATCGAAGGATGAAGCAGGGTCGGGTCGGGCCGCCAGCCTGTCTTCATATTGTAAATAGCGCGTTCATGATCCCCTTCTTTGGAAACCATCGAACGGATCAAGGTCGCATGGTGCATGACCTCTGCGGTCTGCTCGAGCGTGTTGGCGATCAGCGTATCACGCAGCGACGTCTTGATCGCTTGGGTCGATCCGCCGATAGCGGTATTCGGGTGTGGATCGAAGGTTTCAAGTTGGCTGGGGCCACCTTGGAGCCAAAGGAGAATGAGAGCTTTTGGGGTTTTCCGACCAGCAGGGGCTTTGGCTATCGACTCGGCCAGTGTAGTCCAAAAAGAAGTCGCACAGACTGCTGCCACCGGGGCTCTTTTCAGCAAGTCCCTTCGATGAGGCTTCGAACCTACGAAAAGCATGCTTCGGTACGATTCACAGGTGGCTTGAAGCTGCGTTGAATTGGACATGGCTGATCACCTTTGGAAAACTGCTGTTTTCATTTCGTCGATTCTAATAGCATCTTGGGGCTCAAGTCGCAAAAAATCGGGGATTGATCAACCAATTTAGGTTGAATGGTTCACCATGAGCTACCAGGTAGAGGTTTTCTGCGGATTAGAGGTATTTTGCCAGCGGTCCCCCTTGGGCCGCAAGAGCGTCAATTTTCTTGGTGACCTCGGGGGATTCGACCAACGGTGGAGCATGATGGGGCTTGATCCGAGCGTCGATGACCAGAGGGCCTGAGCATGACCAATGTTTATATTCGGTTTTTTCACCGATACCACGAAGATCGATCGCAGGGTTCGAGCGAGTGAAGGTGACCCACGCCCAGTTTGCAAAGGAGCGACTTGCAAAATCAGAGTCATCGACCAAGGTAATCAAAGCGATCCCATTGGCAAGGTTAGGCAGATCTCGCATCGGCGCAGAGAGTTGTTCAACGGCAGCATCCAAAGGCAATTTCGTTTCGATCGCGATCGAGCCCAGAGAGCAAAGCTTAGGATTCGAAAAGTTCGAATTGAATTTGAAATCGCTGGGGATCGTTGAAGAAAGTTCACGCCGCTGGGGACCGGTTATTGGGACGATCAGCTTGGAGCCTTGGTTCCAGCCTTCGCCAGAGTAGTCCAAAGTGTCGATGGTCGTCTTGGTCAGGAAGTGAAGATCGCGAGAAAAATCGATCCGTTCCCAGACCCATCGAAAGAAGGCTTCAAGATCGTAAAGGCTAGGAGCATTTGGATCGTTGCCATCGATGATGAAGAGATACTTGGCCAGAGACATTTGACCTTGGCCCAGAATCGCGTTGGCTTGGGTCAAGAGTTCTTGAGGGCGGTTTGGTTTGAGATAAGGTGTGTAGCGTTCCGAGCCGATCGCAAGTAGCAGAGGGTGAACACCGGCGACATCGACCGCATGAACTCCACGAACGCCCGGAAGTACCGTCGGTATGATCGGGCCAGTTATTTCGTGGATCAGTTCGCCAAAAGTTGTATCTTCTTGTGGAGGGCGGCCTACGACGGTAAAAGGCCAGATAGCATCAGGTCGATGGTAAACGCCGGTGACTTGCATCCAAGGGAACGGATGGGTTAGGGCATAGTAGCCGAGGTGGTCGCCGAATGGGCCTTCGGGTTTGAGCGAGTTAGGATCGATTATGCCGGTGATTGCAAAATCCGCGTCTGCGTAGATCGGGGCGGTGGGAAGTGTCGAAGCTGAAGAGTTTTTCTTAACGATCATCGGGATTCGGTGACCGGCAAGGGCACCGGCGAAAGTCAATTCGCCGACATCTTCAGGCAGAGGCATCACTGCTGCAAGCGTCATCGCTGGAGTACCACCGACGGTGATCGTCACAGGAAAAGGTTGGTTGGCCTTGAGAGCTTGTTGATGGTGGATACCGATGCCGCGATGAAGTTGATAATGAAGACCGATTTCCTTGTTCGCGATGTATTGGTTTCCCGATAGCTGGATACGGTACATACCCAAATTGCAAGCGTTAAGATTTGGCGAAATATTTTTTCCATAGGTAGGTGGAGCACTGAGGACTTGAGGAAGTGTGATGAAAGAACCACCGTCATCGGGCCAGGAAATCAGTTGGGGTAGATCGGAAATTTCGCAAGACTTGGAAAGAACAGATCCAGAGCTTGTTTTTTTCGGCAGCATCGACCAAGCGGTCGAGGGGGCTGATAGGTAACGCAGTGGGTTGCGTAGAAGAGCGTTAGGATCGATCTTCAACTCGATCGCACGACGCACGCGTTCGAGGGTATGGCGGAATAGAAATCGAGCTTGGTCGAGTGAACCAAAGAGGTTGCTGACCATCGGAAAACGGGAGTTGACCGGATTGGTAAAGAGAACCGCAGGACCTTGGCGAGCGTACACGCGTCGTTGGATTTCAGCGATTTCAAGTTTTGGGGACAAAGGCGTATCGATTTCGATGAGCCTGCCGTTTTTTTTCAGGTCGACAACGACATCGCGAGTGGAGCGGTGGCTCATGGTAAGGTCATATCGAAAGTAGTGTTTTTGCTGTTTTTTTCTTTGTCCGACCTTTAGCAGGATAACCTACCGTCAACCGCATAAGCAGGAGTGGCTGTAACAACCAGGTTGCTAACTACATATCGCCCCGCTGGCGGCGAGCTTCATACAAGAGAATAGTCCCAACAATGGCGACGTTTAAAGACTCAACCCCAGCAGCCATCGGTATCGAACAAACATGATCTGCCATGTCCTTGATTTTGGGACTCACGCCCCGGCCTTCGGCACCAAGCACCAGCAAGGTCGGTTGCTTCAAATCCAAGTCCCCTATCGATTGCCCATGCATATCCGCAACGATCACCCTTGCCCCCATGCTCCTGGCGTGGACCGACAACTCCTTGATTCCCGCCACTGCAGGTGGGGATCGAAACCATTGACCGGCTGTACTTCGTAAAAATTTCGGGTGCACCGGAGAGACCGAATCGGGGCTTAAATACATACGGTTCCCCCCCAATCCAACCAAGGAGCGAAGCAGAGTTCCTGCATTTCCTGGATCCTGAATCCCGTCGGTCGCTAAAGCCAGACTCCAATGGCTCCGATCACTCGATAGTTCATCCAAAGCGCGTGAGTGATCCTTGGGCTCCAACTTTCCGATCGCTACGACTCCATCGGGATTTTGGGTCGTTACTGCTTGTTTGAGCCAATGGGGTTCAACCAAGTAGTTTTCAACAGTGTCGATTACGCGTTTTACGAGCTCACGATTCTCGCTTGCCCATTTCTCAGTGTAGTAGAGACTGCTTAGCGGCCAATGAACCGTTAGAGCTTCGGTCAGCAGATGGGTTCCCTCGATCAAAAACTCTCGTTGACCACTTTCAACTCGGTGAAGTCGCTTGAGCCTGCGTAGTTGAGGACTGCTCAAACTCTGTATGCGTTGCACCACAATCCCATCTTTTAATTTGCTTGATCAGGCCTTTAGCCCAAGTAAGAATTCCGCATTGTTACGCGTCTTTTGGAGCCGATGGACTAACTGCTCCATGGCGTCGGTTGAACTAAGACCCGCGAGGGCTTTGCGCATGATAGTGATCTTCTGATATTCAGCCGGATCGAGCAAGGCTTCTTCGCGCCGTGTTCCGCTTTGGTAGATATCAATTGCGGGCCAGATACGGCGATCGACCAGCGCTCGATCCAGCACGATCTCCATGTTGCCTGTGCCTTTGAACTCCTCGAAGATAACTTCATCCATGCGGCTGCCAGTTCCGACCAAAGCTGTCGCGATGATCGTCAGCGATCCGCCTTCTTCGACTTTGCGAGCAGCCCCGAAAAACGCTTTTGGTTTTTGCATCGCATTGGCATCTAGACCACCTGTGAGGGTCTTGCCAGACTGAATGCACTCACCGTTCCATGCTCGAGCAAGGCGAGTAATCGAGTCTAGAAAAACGACCACGTCGATGCCGTCTTCGACCATCCGCTTGGCTTTTTCAAGCACCATTTGGCTGACTTGAATATGCCTGGATGCAGGTTCATCGAAGGTGCTGCTGATGACTTCGCATTTGGGCCCTCGCACTTCTCGCTGCATGTCGGTGACTTCCTCTGGTCGCTCGTCGATGAGCAGCATCATGACATAAGCATTCGGATAATTCGCCAACACAGCCCGAGCCATCTTCTGCATCAGGATGGTTTTACCGGCTCTCGGAGGAGAGACGATCAAGCCTCGCTGGCCGAACCCAAGAGGGGTTACTAGATCGACAACCCTTGTGGCCAATTCCGATGCTTGGGTCTCCATGATGATCCGCTCCTTGGGATGCAACGGAGTGAGCAGATCAAAGGACTTGCGAGAACGAACCTCATTGGGGTTTCGATGGTTGATGGCTTCGACCCGTAGCAGAGCAAAGTACCGCTCGTTTTCTTTGGGGGGTCGGATCTGTCCCGAGACGGTCATGCCTGTAGTGAGTCCAAATCGGCGAATTTGAGAAGGCGATACGTAGATATCGTCTGGGCAGGCAACATAGTGATGGGTTGCGGACCTTAAGAAACCGAAACCATCGGCAAGGATCTCCAAGGTACCCTCACCGATCATGATCCCCGAGGATTGCATCCGCGCGCGGAGCACTTGGAAGATCAATTCCGGACGTGGGAGTTGCTCCCAATTCACAATTCCTTCGGTCTTGGCAATCTGGCCAAGCTCTTCTTGAGCCATCCTCTGGAGGGTCCCAAAATCCAATACGGGCCTAGGCTCTGGGGAGGTATTTTTGATCCCCGAGCGTTCGCGCAGGATCTCTTCGGCAATCGATAGGACTTCGTTGCTGTTGCGGCTCGGTCGTGATCGGCCTGTGTCTTCGTCGGTCATTTTGGAATTGGAACCCGCTGTCGCACCTTCGGCGATCAAATTCCGATGCGCAAAGCGTCCCTCAATGACGCTCGGGAAAACGAAATCGGATTCGGGGTGTGGGTGGGGAAATCTGAGGAGAAACCGCAGAGATTTCTGCGACAATTGCATTATAGACAACAGATTCGATCGAGTACAATGAAATTTTACGCCACCTTACCCATCGAAGAACCCGCTGCGGACAGGCCTGACCCACTAAAGCAAGCCCAACGGGGATCGCAAGCACCTTGCCGAGTCTCCAAAAAATTTCAAAAACCTCACGTTTCTCTGATCCCAAGCAGCGATGCTTTTGGTCCAAGGTAATTCGATGCACCCAACGTGGAGTTCTATGGATGGATTCCAAATCGACCTTTGGCATTCGTTCAAAAACGTGTAACCTTTCAACCTCCCGCTTGACTGACCGACCCTATTGTTGGATCCCCAAAACTGTATGAAAACCCTCCTTGGATCCCTCGCTGTACTGCTGAGTGTTGCTGCTGTCGCCTATGGAATCTATCTGCTGAAATTCAAAGTGCTCGCTACGGCTGCTCCACCCCAAGAAGCCCGTCCAACGCCTGTCGTTTTCTCCAATCCGCAAACCATCGAACTTCGCGCAGCTTCGACCGTCATCGGAACGGTCGTCGCTCCGCGCTCGATCCAACTCAAAACCGAAACCGTAGGGACCGTCCAATCGATCCATTTCCAATCAGGGGACATCGTAAGCCCCGGACAGGTCTTGGTCGAACTCGACACGAGCGTCGAACAAGCAACCCTGGCAAGTGCCAAAGCAGCCGAACGTATTGCCGAGTCGACTTATCGCAGGATCAAAAAGGCGATGGAGGTCCAAGCCTTGAGCGAATTGGATCTAGATCAAACCGAAGCCCAGCTAGCACAAGCCAAAGCCGAAGTCGCTCGAATCCAGGCCGTCATCCGTCGCAAGGTTCTCGTGGCTCCCTTTCGTGCCCGAGCAGGCGTCTTCGATATCCAGCCCGGACAATACCTTTCCGAAGGTTCGCAGATCACCATGCTCCAAGGAATCGACGATTTTGTTTTCGTCGATTTTATGATGCCTCAGCAGGTGGCCGATTACCTCCAAGTCGGCCACAAGATTTCTCTCGAACACCTCGGTCAGCTCATCGAGGCCCAAGTTGTGGCACTGGACTCTCAAGCCGATCGGGTCACTCGATCCTTGGCGGCTCGCGCCAAAGTCATCAACCCACCGGCAACGCTTCAAGTCAACGACTCGGTCAAGGTGCTTGCCGAGTACGGTGACCCGCAGCCTACGGTTCTTATCCCCTCATCCGCTCTCCGAACGAATCCAACGGGTGCTTACTGTTTCGTCGCTCAAATCGACCCCAAGGATACTGCTAAGTGGGTCGCAAAGCGTCGCGAGGTCATCGTCGGAGCCACCGTGGGTAACAACGTATCGATCCGCCAAGGCATCGATCCCAAAGAACAAATCATCGCCGACGGTTCCTTCAAGATCTACGATGGAACCTGGATCGTTCCCTCGGAACTTACCAAAGCAGCACCCTAATCTCTCACAAGCAACCGGCACAGCGATGAAATCGATTACCGATATTTTTATTCGGCACCCGGTCCTTGCGATCGTCGTCAATCTGATGATCGTGCTCTTGGGAATCCGATCGGCGCAGTCGCTACCCGTTCAGCAATTTCCAAAACTCGAAAGCACTTCGATCGTTATTACGACGGTTTACATCGGAGCAAGTGCCGAGACGATCCGCGGGTTTCTGACCACCCCGATCGAAAAGGCGGTCTCCTCGATCGGTGGAGTCGATTATGTCGAATCCAAAAGCGTAGCTGGATCTAGCCAAATCACGATCCGCTTGAAGCTCAATCACAACGCGACCCAAGCCTTGGCGGAGGTCAATACGCGACTCCAACAAGTAAGACGAGAGCTTCCGGCCGAAGCCGAACCGAGCATCGTGGAAATTCAACGCGCCGATCGCCCTTATGCTTCCTTCTATCTGAGCTTCACTTCCACGCAATGGGATGTCCCCCAACTGACCGACTACCTGACTAGAACCATACAGCCTCAGCTAACGACCATCTCAGGTGTCCAGCGAGTGGGTGTCGAAGGGGGCCGCACGCCAGCGATGCGGATCTGGATTTCCCCCAATAAGCTCTCCGAGCTGAATTTGACTCCGGGCGATGTCTATGGTGCGCTTCGGCGAAACAATTATTTGGCAGCGATCGGGCGGGTTAAGAACGATTCGGTTCAAGTCGACCTGCTTACCGATACGGATTTGAAAACCGCCGATGAATTCCGAGATCTGATCGTCTCGCAAAAGGATGGGGCGGTAATCCGATTAGGCGATATCGCTTCGGTGGAGTTCGGCTCAGAAGAAGCTGGCATGGTGGCGATGTATCGCGGGAAAGAAGCCGTTTATGTTTCGGTATGGCCACTACCTGGTACCAATGAGATCGAAGTGGCCAACAGGCTCAATGATGCCATGGCCAAGCTCAAACCGACCTTGCCTGATCACATGGAAATGAACCTGGCTTACGATGCCACTCGTTTCATGCGAGATGCGCTTTCGGAAATCTCGAAAACTTTGATCGAAACCATCGCGATTGTCGGTTTGGTGGTCTTCCTTTTCATGGGTTCACTTCGGACTGCGATCGTGCCTTTGATCGCTATGCCCGTATCGCTCATCGGAGCGACGATCCTCATGTATTTGCTTGGATTCTCTCTGAATCTCTTGACGCTCCTGGCCATCGTATTGTCGGTGGGTTTGGTGGTCGATGACGCGATCGTTGTGGTGGAAAATGTGCAGCGGCACATCCGCGAAGGGATGACCAAGATCGATGCGGCCTTGCTTGGAGCCCGAGAGCTTTTTGGGCCTATTGTCGCCATGACGATCACACTCGCAGTGGTCTACGCACCGATCGGTTTTCAAGGTGGGCTCACGGGGATGCTGTTCAAGGAATTCGCTTTTACCCTGGCAGCAGCAGTCTTGCTCTCAGGTGTAGTGGCAGTGACTCTTTCGCCAATCATGAGCGCTCAGATGCTCTCGGCGAGTGGAAAAGAGGGGTTTCTCACACGTCTGGTCAATCGGATATTCGATGCGTTTCAACAGGCTTACGGACAACTTCTCCAATGGGCTTTGCAAGTTCGCTGGGCGATAGCCTTTGCGACACTGCTAGTGGCTTTTGCTGCCGCTCCTTTTTACATCATGAGCTCGAAGGAACTGGCACCTGTAGAGGATCAAGGAGCTATTGCAGTGATGCTCAAAGCGTCTCCTGATGCGTCGTTAAAGAGTTCCGTCGGTTGGGCCAAAGTGCTCGCAGAAAAATTCGCTAAGATGGAGGAGACCGACTACATGTGGGCCTTGGTCGGTTCGAACTCAGGCTTCGGAGGAATCATCACCAAAAGCTGGCACGATCGAGAGAAGGAACATCTGCGCAGCACCGCAGCGATGGTTCCCGAAGCCTTTGGCATCGCATCGCAAATCCCAGGCCTGCAACCATTTCCGGTCTTGGTTCCACCCCTGCCGGGTGCTGGTAGTTTTGATGTCGAGTTGATTTTAAAGAGCGATCTACCAGTCGAGCAACTGACGGAGCTATCGGAACAGATTTTGGCGGAGGCCAACAAGAGCGGCCTATTTATGTTCGTCGACACGGATCTGAAAGTCGATTTGCCTCAGGCGCAAGTGGTGGTCGATCGTGAAAAGGTCGCTGATTTGAAACTCGACTTGGCTTCGATCGCCGGGGAGCTTGGTGTCCTTTTGGGCGGAGGGTATGTCAATCGATTCAACTACTTCAATCGATCGTACCAAGTTATCCCTCAGTTGGCCGAAGAAGATCGTCAATCGGCTTCTTCTCTGATGGATCTTAAGATTCGAACACCCAGTGGACAATTGATTCCGGTCTCGACATTCGCGTCGGTCGTGCCGAAAACTGCACCCAGGGTGCTGAGTCGTTTTCAGCAGCAAAGCTCGATACAGATCCAAGCTGCGGTGATTCCAGGTATCCCAGGATTGACCAAAGAATCAGGACTCAGTCGCATCGAAGAGATTGTTCAGAAAGTGGTGGGGCCAAATGCATCGATGGACTACGCAGGAGAGTCCAGGCAGATCCGCAAAGAAGGATCATCGCTGACAGTCACCCTCGGGATCGCTTTGGCGCTGATCTATTTGGTGCTCGCAGCCCAGTTCCAATCGTTTCGAGACCCGCTGATCGTCCTCTTTGGCTCAGTACCTCTGGCCATCTCCGGTGCACTGCTGCTTACCTTTTTAGGACTCACAACGGTCAATATCTATTCCCAAGTCGGATTGATCACTCTGGTGGGGCTGGTCGCTAAAAATGGGATTTTGATCGTCGAGTTTGCCAACCATTTGCAGCAAGAGGGATTGAGCAAGTGGAAAGCGGTGATCGAAGCTTCCAAAACACGTTTGCGACCGGTTTTGATGACCAGTGCAGCGACTGTATTTGGACATTTGCCGCTGGTTTTCGTAACCGGCCCGGGTGCCGAAGCTCGAAATAGCATCGGGATCGTATTGGTCGCCGGCATGGCAATTGGTACGCTCTTTACATTGTTTGTTGTCCCTTGTTTGTATGTCCTGATCGCCGGATCGAAACAAGCCACTAGCCCCGCATGACCCGCGCGACGCAATCTAAAAAACGCTGATGCTCCATTACTCAACTGCCGGCGAATCGCATGGCAAATCACTCTTGGCTTTGATCGACGGTTTCCCCGCAGGGCTTACCGTTGACGAGGAATTTATCAATCATGAGTTGCACCTGCGCCAAGGCGGCTACGGACGAGGTGGCAGGCAGAAGCTTGAGCAAGATACGGTAAACATCCTTTCGGGTACTTGGCAATCGGTCACCTTAGGCTCACCGATTGCGATGCAGATCGTCAACAACGATTACAAGCTAGAGAGGCTTAAAGAACTCGAGCGACCCAGGCCAGGCCATGCCGACTTAACGGGTGCGATCAAGTATTTAGGTTCGATCCGAGGGGTGCTTGAGCGATCCAGTGCTCGTGAGACGGCCGCGCGAGTTGCCGCCGGTGCGCTGGCTCGACTCTTGTTGCGAGAGTTTGGGATCGAAACAGTCGGTTACGTTGTCCAGCTCGGAGAAATGAAGTTCGGTTCCCAAGGGACACAGGATCTAACGATCAGTCAAGTTCGTACTCTTCGGGATTCCAGCAGCCTCTATTCAGTTCAACCTCAGACGGATCCCGATGCCCAAGCCTACATCGACCGGATGGCCGACGAAGGAGACACCCTTGGAGGCATCGTCGAGGTTCGGGTCGATGGATTGCCTTTTGGGCTAGGTACGCACGCCCAGTGGCATCGCAAACTCGACGGCAAGTTAGCCCAAGCGGTCATGGCTGTGCAGGCGATCAAAGGGGTCGAGATCGGCATGGGATTTGAAGCCGCTGGCAAGCGAGGTTCCCAAGTCCATGATCCGATACAGCACGATCCAAGTTTATCGCATCTGCCCCATCTGGGTTATGTGCGTCCCTCGAACAACGCCGGTGGGCTCGAAGGTGGAATGACCAACGGTCAGCCACTGATTCTCAGGGCTGCAAAGAAGCCCATCAGCACGTTGCGCAAGCCTCTGGATTCGATCCGGATGGAGGACAAGCAGCCTCATCGAGCCAATTACGAACGGAGCGATGTGTGTGCGATATCTGCCGCAGCGATCATCGTCGAGCATGTCGTCGCGTTTGAAATCGCCACCGCATTGGTCGATAAATTCGGTGGCGACAGCCTTGTCGAGATGAAAGCCAGATACGATCTATTTATGCAGATGGCCAGGGCCCACTGAGGCTAGAATGTGAATTTCGCGGGTGCTTGATCGATTTGTGATATACTATTTTCTCAAATCAGCGCCCAAATTGGGGGCGTTAGTAGCCTCTGGATGCTAGAGCCTTTCCTCACCAAACTTCGGAGCTTGGCTCCTTATAGGTTCGACGAAAAATGAGCGATAAAAAGCAAGATCAGCCCAACGAGCAAACTGCTCCCCAGTCGGAGTTTCAGCCTCGCATGCCGTTGCCCCAAGAGCCCGAGCACAAACTTTGGGAGGGTGGGTATTCCCCGAAGGCGATGTATGGCACATGGTTGGCCCTGGCCGTCATAAGTCTTGCGGTCATCGCCGCAATGATCCTATTGCCAGCCATGAAGATCATCGGCCCGATCGACAAGAGCATCTGGTGGATCGCCCTGGGCATCCTGGCTTGCTGCTGGATCTTTGGCATCGCCAGTTTCTTGTATAAACGGCTAAGCACCTATTATGAATTGACCACTCAGCGATTCATCCACTCGCGAGGCATTCTGATACGAACCGTCGATCGAATCGATGTGATCGACATCGACGATGTGACTTATGTTCAAGGCGTCATCCAAAGGATGCTTGGTGTCGGCAAAGTTCAATTGCGAAGCAAAGACAGATCTCACCCCCAATTGATCCTAGCAGGGATCGACCAAGTACAGCGCGTTAGCGGCATGATCGACGATGTTCGTCGTAAGGAACGTCGCAAGCGCAGTCTGCATATCGATGCAAGCTAAAGAAGAGTCGTTCATCCCAGTTCATCCAAACGAGTTCCAAGCAGCCTTGGAACGCTCTTCGGAGACCGACCAGAATGCTCTTGAATTCGTACGTTCGATTAAAGCCCATCTAGCGAGCAAGATTCATCATCGGATCCACGAACGCTTCAAACGATTAATCGAAGGCTACACGTTTGTCGATCCAGATCGTGAGTCAGCCGATGCCGAGCTTGCAGCAACCATCGCATCGGATGTCTCGAACATCGAACTTATCGAGGCGACTGAAGATCTGCTGTTGCTGGCGAACTATCATCGCTTGACCCCAAGCCAGATTTATCAAGCCCTTCGAACTGCTACCTCTTGGGGGGTCAGTCTCAAGATCCGTTTCTCAGACTATAAGCGGCTTCGGGTCTATGCACGTGGCGATGCTCTTGGGCATCGAGTGGCTCGTCGTTGGTATAGACTCTTTCGCAAGAGCGAGTTTTCGGTTCCCATTTACCGTCAATTGGTTGTCGCCTTTGAGCGTTCCTCGCCAAGTGGGCAATTGCATTTGAGGATGCTCAAAAACATTCCTCACGCCGATGTCGATATGCTCTTGCCTGGTTCGATCAAGATCACTTGGCTCGATCAAGGCAAGATTGGGATACCGACCTTGTGGGGGTTTTCGATGACGGTGACCCGATTGGTTCGCAGCATGTGGATATTGGCTTTGCTCGGAGCCGTCGAGATCTTCCGCGCCGTTTGGATGTACATCGCCGTAGGGATCGCGGCGATGCTTTATTCGATCAAAGTTTTTTTCTCCTACCGCCATGCCAGGAATCGCCAACTGCTCAACGTAGCACAGAGCCTCTATTTCCAAACCTTGTCCAACAACAAAGGGGTACTGCTGAGGCTCCAAGACGAAGCCGAGCAGCAGAGCCTAAGCCAAGCGATGCTGCTAGTGTATGTGCTTAAAAATTGGGAAAACCAAGGAGCCCGGCTTCGTCCGCTCGACTCGATCGAATCGCTCGATCTGGCTTGTGAGGAACTGCTCGATAAGCTCGGATTTGGGAAAATAGATTTCGACATCCAAGCATCGATAAGGTTTTTGCTTGAGTCTCGAGTGCTCCAGCCGAGCCAAGAGCAGGAAGAACTGCAAGGTCGCGGCAAGGAAAATGGGATTTGGGAATTTGCAAAAGGCTGATTCAGACCTCCCGACAAAACGGTTTTTAAGTTAATTTCTAGGTGTTGTATGAGCTTCATGACTTTTTTTGGCCTGGGTAAGGTTGATGTTTGAGCACTTCTCGTTGGCACCCCCTGATTCGATCCTCGGTTTGAATGCCGCGTTTGAGAAAGATCCCCGTGCCCAGAAGCTCAACTTGACTGTGGGGGTTTTCAAAGACGACGCAGGCCAAACTCCGATCCTCGAGAGCGTTCAACTTGCCCAAGCAAAGATTTTCCAACAGCAAAAGACCAAGGGCTATCTGCCCATCGAAGGTGGCAAGGATTTCATCGACCAAATCAACCGCTTGGTTCTCGGCTCAGAGTTTGACTTTGGGCGAGTCGCCACGGTACACACCCCTGGTGG
>Ga0082207_1000071_pt1 | contig 62478 bp, 87 predicted proteins | sample LakMenEpi10Aug09_FD_71540 | JGI IMG/M metagenome (GOLD analysis project Ga0082207, IMG submission 71540) | reverse complement strand
GGGCTGTGGACGACCCGGTGAGTGCGTTGAGTCAGGCCAGCAAACAGATCCGGTCCCGCAACGGGCGGGCCCGGCGGTACCTGGTGGAGACCAGCGAGCTGGCCTTACCGAGAGCGACTTGTCTCGCCCCCGGTGAAGCTGTTCGGCTTCGGACGCTGGGTGCCCGAGAAGGCTCCTGAGGTGTCGCCACTGCGGTAGGTGCGGTTCGAGGATTCCACAGCGGGGTCACGCGACCCGGCCTTGAGGGTGTACTCGCCACCGGGGACGAACAACCGCTTCTGCGGGGTGTAGCCCACGAACGACAGGAAGTCGCTCAGGCTGATCAGCCGGACGCCCCGTTCGTAAGCCTGACGCTCGAGCGAGGTCATCAGTTCGTTCATCCGCAGCAGTTCGGCCTGCTGCTCTTTATCGCGGGCGTTCGCCAGTTCGGGCAGTTTTCCCTTGACCAGGAACTTGGTCTTCTCGCTGATCTTCGGCTCGCCCCCCTCCGACAGTTCGCCGTTGATATAGAGCTGGCCCTTCTCGTTCACCAGGTTGTCGATGGTCCCCCCGGCGTTTGTGACCAGTTCGTTCAGCAGGTCGAGATCGGCCCGGCCATCGCCGTCGATGTCGGCGACCCCGACGAACGAGAACGATTCACCGCGACCGGGGCTCCAGAGCGGGGTGTAGATGGGGTCGCCACTGGCGATCGGCCGGCTCAGGTCTTCGCTGCCGGGGATGATCCGGGCTTCGGAGATCCGGGCATCGACCTTGGTCACCTCGATCGAGCCTTTGACATCTTCGGGGCCCTTGGCACCCTTCGCCGCTTCACGGCCCACACCCGAGTGGTCCTTGATATAGACGCTGAAGGTGGTTCGCGGACGCAGCCCGTCAACCGAACCGCGGTTGATCCAGACCTTGCGCGAGACAGCGTCCACCTTGACGATCTGCCCCTTCGGCACTTCGAAGCTGACCTGCTTCGCCGAGTTGAGGTCGGTGGTGAGTCGCTTGTTCAGCAGTCGCAGGTTTTCGATTTCCTGGGTCTTGGCCTTCTTGAACTGGTCGAACTTGGCCTGCAGTTCCTCGTTGGCCTGTTCGGTTTCGGCCAGTCGTCGCCGCTCTTCTTCGAGGTCGGTCCGCATCGAGGTGAGTTCTTCCTCGTGGGTCTTGACCACTTCGCTCTTGCCCTGGTCGGCGAGATCGCGGGCCTTTTTCTGCTCGGCCATCTGGCTCTGCAGTTCGGTCACCTTGTTGTTGAAGGTGACCTGCTCGGTCTGCAACTGCTTCTGCAGGTCGTCGCGGACCCCGGTGGTGTTCTTCAGGGCCGCCTGCAGCTTGATCAGCAGGTCTTCGTAGGTGGTGGCCCCGAGGTCGCCCGCTTCTTTCTTCAGCCGCTCGCGGATGTGGCCGCGGACGGTGTTGATGTTCGATTCGTCATCGCCCACCTCTTCGAAAGTGATGCCCAGCACCTTCTTCAGTTCGCCCACGTTGTTGAGCATCTTGCTGAGGGCGTCGGTCGCCTTCTTCTGGTCGGCCTGGGCCCGCAGCGTCGTCTCCTTGGCCTCGTTCAACCACTTGTGATTGAGAATCCAGAAGACGCCGCAGACGATCGTCAGCAGCGACAGGATTACCAGGGCGTAATGCAGCCCGGTCGGTTTCGAGGAAGCCATGGGGACGCTCAGAGAAGAGGAGAGAGGCCTCGGTGTACTAGATTCTCGGGGGGGGGACGGGCGGTGTCAAGAAAAACCGGTGGAGTCGGTCACGTGGCCCCCTCAGGACCCCATTCCCCCTCCACCATCTCCCCACGCGACTTTCCCTGCGATCGACTGGGAAAAACCCGTCAATCCCGGCATAATCGCGCAGACTCTCCCCCAGGACCCTCCTTGATGCCCGAAACCCTCTATTTGATCGACCTCTACTCGCTGGTCTTTCAGGTATTCCACGCGATTCCGGAAATGACCAGCCCGAGGGGTTTGCCGACTAATGCGGTTTTTGGCGTTACGCGGGACCTGCTCAACCTGCTGGCACAGCACAAGCCCACCTACCTGGCCTGTGCCGCCGATGCCCCGGGACCGGTCGAACGGTCCACCTGGTATCCCGAGTACAAGGCGGGCCGGTCTGAGACCCCCCCCGAACTGATTCCCCAGTTCCCGGTGATTCGCGAGGTGATCGGGGCGTTCGGAATCCCGTATCTCGAATGCCCGGGGTGGGAAGCCGACGACATCATCGCCACCTGGACCACCCGGGCGGTCGCCCAGGGGATCGAGGTGGTCATTGTCAGCAATGACAAAGATCTGCGGCAGTTGCTCGGCCCCGGCGTGCGAATTTACCAGGTTCGCAAGAACGCCTGGTGGGGTCCCGCGGAATTGCAGGCCGACTGGGGAATCTCGCCCGCACAGGTCATCGACTTCCAGGCCCTGGTGGGCGACACCGTCGACAACATCCCGGGCGTCCCGCTGGTGGGGCCCAAGAAGGCGGCGGCTTTGCTGGCCCAGTGGGGGACACTCGAACGCGTGCTCGAAAACGCCGCCACGGCTCCGGGGGCGAAGCTCCGCGAAAACCTGGTGACTCACGCCGAGCAGGCCCGGATGAGCCAGCGCCTGGCGGCCCTCCGCCGCGATCTCCCCATCGCCACCGACCTCGCCGTCGCCCGCACCGGGGCCTGGGATGTCGGGGCTCTCCGCGACCTGTTCCAAAAACAGGGCTTCCGTCGCTTTGGTGACGAGATGGCCAGTCTCGATCGCGACTGGCACGGCACCTCGGGCAAGAGACCTGCCGCCGCCCCGAAGGCGTCCGGGGCGTCGTCCGGCGACCCCGGTCTCCCGGAGGCGAGTTCCAGTGCCGCCCCCATGCGGGGGGCGAAGGGGCGGGGTCAGCAACGGCTGGTTGCCCCCCCCCAGCCCCCCCCCCCCCGCCGACGACACCGCCACCACATCGGCTCCAGGGAACCAAATGCCCGTATCGTCGCCACCAACAGCGGAACAGATCAGCGGTGCAAACGATGAACCGCCAGTCCCTAGTCGCAGCCGCAGGGAATCCGTGACCTCCAGCGCGGGAGTTGAGGAAACGGGGTCGTAGATCACAAACGAACCCACTGACACGCCCGCAGGCGGCGAGAGCCCGGCGGTCATTACGTGCCACTCGCTGGGGACCGAAGAATTGGCAATCACCACTCGCGTTTGGGCAAGGTCCGCTCCAGAAAATGTCCCGGCCGTACCAGAGACAGCAGTGAACGTTGGCGAAGCGCTGCCGGCGGCGCCAATGGTGGCGAGAACCTCTGCCGCACTGGTACCTTCTAAGATCGTGCGAGCAAACGCCGTGCAGACAATCTCCTCCACCACCCCGGCGCCTGCCGATGAGCGTCCGAGAATCCTGCCGGTAGCCGAGACGTTCTGCATCCTGGCGTACGTGACTGCCGATGATGCGAGCTTGGCAGTAGTTACTGAGCCGTCCGTAGGCGTGCGTGGGTCAGAAAGCCGTGAATCGTCCCCTTTGCAAAACGTGCCCGATGTCGTACCAAAACTTCCGGCAGACAGGACGCCGCTAGTTGTGGTGATAATCGGCAGGCCGGCGGTGGATCCAATCGCCCCCGAGTTGTCAATGCTTCCGTGCTTGTGCGAGAGCGGATTGCGGGAATCAAATAGCCTGGGGTCGTTGCCCTGGCAAAAGGTATTTGCCCCGCTGCCAAAACTGCCCGCTGACAGGGCTCCGCTCGCGGCGGTGATAATCGGGCGGTTGGCATCACTGCCAATGGCGCCGGCCGAAGTGATCGAACCGTGCGAGTGGGAGGCGCTTGCCGCGCCGAGCGTGGTCAGCATGGCCCCCGTGGTGGTGTCAGCCAGCAGGGTGCGTGCTGTAGATGTGCAGACAATCTCCTGCACTACCCCAGCGCCTGCGGAAGAACGGCCCAAGATGCGGTCGGTAGCGGTGACGTTTTGGATCTTGTCGTACGTGACCGCACTGCCGGCGATCTTTGCGGTCGTTACAGATCCGTCTGTCGGCGTGCGCGGGTCGGATAAGCGGGAGTCGTTTCCCTGACAGGCAGTCCCAGAAGAAGACCCGTAACTTACAGAAACACTGCCGCTAGAGACCGACAGCCCCGTGCTGACGATGATTCCACCCAGGTTGGAGGTTGTCGCTGCCGGCAGCGTGTACGAAGTGCCGGAGGCCGAGACAATTCCAGAGCCGTCGATGGCTAGCCCAGATCCGATGCGGATCAGACCCAGAGTGGAGGACGATGCTGTGGGGATACTGGGCGTGTTGGAGAGGTCGTTGTAGCTGCCCGTTGTCGCGACGGTCGCCAAGCCAGAGACAGCCGACGACGAGATCGTCGCCACCGCCGTCAGGGCCCCGCCAGTTGTCGTAACGACAATCTGGCCGCTGGTATTCCCCAGCGTCCCCGTGGAGCTAATGCTGCCATGGGAGTGCGTGGACGAAGCCTTGCCGTCCAGGGCCGATTGCGTGGCCGTGCTGACTGGCAGATCGGCTGGGGCGGTATTGGCGACGTTCCCCAGGCCGACATCCGACTTGGTCAGGGACTGGTCTCGCCATGCGGAGCCGTCGTACCGCAGCACCTCGCCGGCCGCAGGGGACGTTAGTTCTACGTCTGACAGACCGTTGAGATTTGACGCCCCAAATCCGCCAGTGTACGGGAGGGCGGTCCACTGGCTGACGCCGTCCCCGAACTTCAGTTGAGCGGTATCGGTTTCGTAACCCAGCTCTCCGGCCCGAAGAATTGGATTCGTGGCCGTCCACTCCGCAGCGGTGCCACGGCGGTGCTGTATACGGTTGGAATTGCCGCGAGCCGTAGCCATCCTGGACTCCTATCAATAAGTGTCCGGAATGGCCGAATAGCCGACTTTGGCCGGGAAACCGCAGTTCTCTCCCCTCGCTCAGTAGCGCCATGCCTTGCATATGGCCCGGCTACTACGCTGTGCCTTCACTATGGCTCTCTCTGATTTCAAGAGCGTCGTTCCGGCTTCCGGTAGCCAACGTGCTGGAACCACTCGGCCACGCGGCTACCAATCGCGTAATACTTCCGCTCGTATCGGTGTTCCCCAAACAGGGTGCCGACCGTGCCATCCTCTCGGACGTAGTGGGCAACGTCCTGCGAGTCAGGGACGAGGTAGACGCTGGCCGCACTGACCTCGCGCTCCTCGCCGTCAAACGGGCCTCCGACGAATGGCAGTTTCATGGCTCTCTCTGCGGCGTGTAGTGCGGTCCTACCTAATTTACTACCTAGTTCCGGCGACACTACGCAGTTTCGTCCCTCTCGCGGCGTGTACGGTAACTGTCACTTTTCGCCAGTTTCTGTCTAGTGCAACAGGCTCGTCAGTTCGTGAGGCACCATCGCCCGCACCGCCTGTAGGTCGTGGGTGGCGTCGACAGACGGCGTGCCGTGTTTCAGCCGCCCGCGACAATGCTCGTCGATCTGCTCCAGAGCGATGAGCGCGTCACGCCCGGCGAGAGCGTAGCGGTGGGCTCGCTCATCGTCTGGCTCGCTGAGATCGAACTTTAGGATGGCGATCACGGATATACCGGCGGTGTATTCCTGGCGTTCAAATCGAAGAACATTCTACCCGTGCGGCCCAGCGGCGCAATGCCATCTCGGCATCCTATTTCGGGATAAGTGGCTGACAGCCAGTCCGCCCGAAATACCGTACCGTACTCTGGTGCAAGAGCGTCGTGAACTACCGAGCATTGCTCGGCAGTTCGCAACATAAGGTGAAGAGCGCAACTAGCCGACCGGCGGATCGGGCGGCAGCAGCGCCACCGCGTCGCCCCACGGGATCACTTCCACGGCCTGCCCTAGCACGGTCTTGTCAGCCGCTTCCCACATGGCATGAAGCAGGCCGCCGGGTTCGATCTCAGTGAGGATGTCGCCGCAGAGCATGAGCCGCCCATCGGTCAGAACGCGAGGCATCGGCACGCAGTTGGTGCTGCCGTGTTTGCCGTGCAACTCCGCGAGCCTGGCTGCAAGCTGCGGCGTGAACACAAGCGCAAGGCCACGAGCGTCGGCGTAGGTGATCGGCAGCGTGAGATCGGCTAGCGTCATCCCTGCCTCCCGAGTGCCGTCTGAAATGCCAGCATGGCGTTGTAGTAGGCGGTTGCTTGCGTGGCGTCCATTGAAGCGCCGACTGAGTGCGATTTGAGCCGCAGCGGCCACCAAGACGAGCCAACGCCGTTGTTGTTTTGGTTGTCCGAGAAGACATAAAACCGGATTGCTGACGAATCTGGCGCAACAGACGTAGATGATGACGCTACTGAATTTCCGTTCCAGTAGAGATCCAGTTGCGTAGAACTGCTCCGGTTCGCCATCTGGAACCCGGCGGCATCGTATGCGGCATTACTTGCGGCGGCGGCCGCTGTTTTCCCCCAGTACGCCTGCACTGAACCAGCGGAAAACGGTTGTTTAAAGCAGGCGTAAATGCTGGTGCTAGAAGCGTCGGAACGGCAGCCAATCAAAAACCGACCTGAACTGGTCGTACCGCTCTCCTTCCATGCCGACAAGTGGCCGGTTGCAACCGTTGGAAGCGCATTAAGTGCTACCCCAGTGTCTAGTAATTTGCTCGTTCCATTTCCTAAAAGCCCACCTGTGCTTCCAGTTTCAACGTAATCGCCTGAGACAAAGTTGACATTAGTGTCTGTCGTGTTGCCGTACTGCGTTCCCGTGCGGCTCTGCCCGCGATAGAGCGGCACAAGTGCGGCCGAAAGCCCTGTGCCGCAGAACAGGTTGAGCCGGTAGAAACGGTCGCGGATGCCAGCCGCGTCGATGTCATTGCAGAACGTGTTGACCGCAGCCGCAGTGCTGGTGCTGACGGTGCCGCCGTTGGCGTAGACGCGGTCGATCCAGTCTTGGGCGTCTAGGTTGGCGACTTGCTGGGCGAGGGTGATTCCCCACTTGCGGCCAAGGTAACGCTCCACCGCCGTGCGCTGCTCAGTGGAAAGGGCCGACGTGTAGATCAGCATCTCGGCCACCTGGCCCGTAAGGAGCAATGAGGACGATGCGCCAATCGACCCTACCGCAAAGTTTCCGGCGTTCGACCCAGTGTTTCCGCTTGTTGTGGAAAGTGACTGTGAAGTTCCGTTGACCCATGCCGATGCACTAATTCCATCCTGCCTGACGGTTACGACGCTGTAACTGCTACCGCTGTCTCCAGCCGCAAAGGCAGAGCTGTAGACGGTGCGGGAGCCGGTGGTGCCGGATGAATAGTAAAAGACGTACCCGCCGGTTGATTTGATCGTGAGGGCAAACGAATCGGCACGGTCGAAAATGCACTGCTCGCCGCTGCCGCCCGTGCGGCGGTACACCACGAAGCCTGTCTTGGTGTTTGGATTCAGCACCGACGCGGACGTAGTAAAGATGCGGTCGCCGCCGTCGAAGGCCAATGCAGACTTGCCGTTTTGTGCAGACGCCGCGAACGATGGGGCTACGCTGTCGGCACCCGAGTTTGTCAGGTTCATGCCGCTGGTGGACTTGTCACCCCAGTATTTCACCGGCCCGTTGGCCGATACCGCGCCTGGGCCGCTGCTCGTCGGCCCCAGGATTGCACTGTCGGCGGGGTCCAGCCACAGCGCAAGGCTGGAGATCGAACGCGGGTTGAAGCCCGTCGCACGGGGCCGAAGCAAACGGGTCGACATTGGCATGGCAGGTGCGCTCTTGTAGGTTGATGGAGAGACGTTAGCCCTTCACCGACACCGTCATGGCGCAGGTGGTGGCACCGACGACGACAGGGGCGACGTAGGCAAAGCCGAAACAGGCGTCCGGAATGGGGTGCGCGCCTACGGTCACGGCGGTCGTCAGGGCGGAGCCGTCAGCGTAGATGCGGATCGGCGCGTCTTCGGAGCCAACCGAAACGTGCCAGTTGATCTGCGTGGCTCCGTTGGTGTTGCCGATGAGGACGCCGCCGCCGGCATACCGACCAAACGGGAATCGCGGCGTGGTGGTAGCGGCAGAAGACCCGGCCGTGATCACGGCCCCTGTGTGGAAACGCTCAATCTCGCTCATGTTCGCCCTTTCGCTTTGTAGGCATGTTTGTCGATGAATCGCTCCCGCACTTCCCCGGCCTTGGCTCCCGGGTTCTTGCGGAGTTCCTTCCTGACCTCTTCGGCCACTATCCGTTCGTTGATCAGCTTCCGTTTCGGGGCGGCGGGGCCGGGGTCATAATTCACTGTCCCCGCTACGGACATGCGGCGCTTCTTGGCCACTCGCAGGACATCGTCGTTGGACGAGACCCACGCCTCCGGGTCTTGCCACCGTCGCTTGTCGGCCAGACCGCCGCAGTAGTATTTGCCGGAGATATTGATCCCGGCTGCCTTGGCCTCTTTGATCATCCACTTCGCGGATTCGGCTGGCATGTCGTCCAACTGCTGGTTGTTCATGCGGCCCTGCATGAATGCCCGGTCGGAGCCTTTGGTCCCGGGAGCGATCTGAAGTGCGACCATTTCCGCGAACCGCTCTCCATACTGAAGGGCGTTCTTGTAGACCTCCACAGCCTCTCGGCCGCGATCACTGATTTGCTGGGGGATTTGCATTGGGTTGTTCTTGTGGCGGCTGACCAGGGGGCGGACCCGGGGGAGGAGGTGGCGGAGGCGGAATCATGTAGCGAGCGACATCGACTTGCATGGCCTTGCCCCAGTCTTCCAAGAGGGCATTGAAGAGTTCCGGCCTGCCGGCCTGGAGCAACCCCTGGGAAATGGGCGCAAGGATCTGCATGGCGTTGGTGATGTTTTCGATGCGGGTCGCGATGTTGGGCTTTCTCGCGGATCCGGCTTCGACGCGGTATGAGTACTCGCGGACGATGCTGTCAGGGTTCTCTCCCTGAACGTGCATGCCCCATGCCTGTGCGGCCATCGGGCCCAGGAGCGGTTCGACATCCTGGGGATAGATCAACCATCTCGCACACAGGGCTTCCTTGCGTGCGACCTCCGAGAGAGCGTCTTCCAAGATCGAAGCGTAGTCGTCCGGCCGTACCGAAATCTGTTCCGCCTTCACCTGGGCCTCTGCGGCTGACCGGAACTGGTTCCTGGTCATCCCGTACACCAGCTCAGTCAGACCCACTCTGCGGTCAAAGAGTGCCGTGACCTCTGCGATGATCTGGTACATGTCCTGGGTCACCCCGGGCATGTTGAAGACCGAGATCACATCGTTGACCGACCGGCCGACCGCTTCGGAGATTTCGACAATGTTGAAGCCTTTCTCCGACTTCTCCAGGATCTTCGACTTCAGGTCTTGGTCCGCAGCCTTTGATACTCCGATCAACGTCTGCGATGAGGTCGCCACGCGGGTCGCGAGGAAGCTCATCGCCCAATTAATGAATCTCAATTCCCCGATACCAGGACGGATCAAAGAGATCGGCCATGAGTATCCAGGTTTGCCGTGCCACGCGAGCAAGGTGAACGGCCAGCCGCCCGGTTCTGCCCAGAATGGAATCGGCCATTGGCAGGCCATGAACATCTGCTGAGACACGCCTGTTTCGTCTACCGGCTCCTGGAGCATGGGGAGCGGCATGTTCAGTGGAAATTCGACCCCTTCCGCCACAACTAGGTAGCAATTTGGGCCCATGGCGTCGAACTTGCCACGGAGGTCCTTGTCTGCGTCCTTCAGCCGGTCACCGAAGCCGGTCTTAGAATAGATTTCCCAGTAGCAGATGATGTCGTTCGTCTGGCCGTTGCGGCGCTTGGTCTCATAGCCGCGTTCCTTCTCGTCCGACCTGGAGGCATACGATTCCAAGTGGCCCTTCAGATCGTCGCGGGACAGACCGAACTTCGCTGCCACTTCATCGATGGGCTGAATACGCTTGCGGGCACACCAGCGGATGTCCTCAAACTCATCGGCATCCGGATCCCAGACGAGGTTGTCCACTGAGTCGTAGAACGATCCGGCGAACTTCACTGCACTTCCAGGAGGGGAGTACAGTTCGTGCCACCACACGCCAGCGCCTTTGATGAACGCCTCTTCTACAACCTTGCGGGAGTGCTGCTTCAGGTTCAGTTCGTTAGGCGTGTAGTTCAGGTACTGTTCCAGGAGCGCGGCGATGATCTTGCGGCGTTCGTAGTTAAACTGCTGCTGTTCCATGCCCTGCCGGTAAGCCATCATGCCCTGGTCAGGCATCATCACCGGCTGGCCATCCGGACCCATGACGGGACCGTTGGGCCCCATCTGCGGAACCGGCGGCTGCGGGAAGATCCCCAGGAGTGGCGCCGGGACGACGGGGTAGTCCTTCGGCGTCACTGCCCGGGTGGGATTCCGGTGATGGATGACCGACGTAAAGAGGCGAACGGCCTCCCAAACGCGGTTCACGCAGATTCGCACGGCAGGAAGATCAATCCCCTTGGCATAGGCGCGGGCCTGTTCAGGACCCCACATGGCATCCGGATCGGAGGCGTAGAACCCCAGGGCTTCTTTTGCATCGTCACTGAAAGGTCGCTTATGGGTCTGCGCCAACTTTATCAGCTTTAACCAGCCGGCAGTGATTGGCGCAAGTGGATTATCAGTACTCATCCGACCACCTTCCAGGACTCGCCGCGATGCAGCATCGCCTCTAGTAGCTCTACGCGCTTTTGCAAGGCCCACACCTTGCGGTTGTAGTCAGCGTGCAGTTTCTGGTGTTTGCCACTTTGGACAACAACGAGGTTTTCCCATCGATTGTCGTCCTTAATGCCGTTCAAATGATGCACTTCTTCCTTGCGGCCAAGCATGCGGCGAAGATGCTCTGAGGCCACAAGGCGATGCTCCAATACGTAGCCGGCCTTGCTTGCCATTGGATGACTTGGGGCATGCACCATCACGTACCCCTGGACGGTGCGAGGACGGCCACCGCTCCACCTGGGGGCACATTCCCCCTTCCGATTCTTTGTAGAAGAGCCGCGAGATCGCAGCCCAACCCGTGCCGCCAGCCTGCGGCGGACTGTTGTTTGGCTGCACCTAAACTGCGAGGCTACTTCTGCGGTGGACTTTTCGTCGCGCCAATATGCCAAAGCCATCTCATCTGCTGGCAGGCGGATTCGCTCGCCGCCTATCCGGAGAGCGAATCCCGCCTTGCGCAAATGCTGCCCAACCGTCTTTCCTGTGCCGAGCCCAAGGCTTTTTGCGATGCCTTCACACGTACGACCTTCGTCAAAATACATGCGGCGCAGGTCTTCGGTGCGGTAATTCAGTCGGCTGGGCATTGAACGCTCCTACTTCTTAGTGTCCTTTTCCGCCCGCTTCTCCAGCAGGGCGACACGTTCCGAGAGGATGGCAAGCTGCCCGGCCGGCTTGTGCTGCCAAAAACCGTAGGACTTCCACGCCGGGAACTCATTCACGCCCGGGTCATCGACATGGTGGACGGACGCTTTCTCCGTCCCGCCGTAGCCCGGAGAGATAGCCCACAACGTGAGGGTTCTGGCAGATACATCCGTGACCAGGGCCGGAACCGGCTTGGCCCCCTCATGGGCATGGAAGAACACAAACTCGCCCAATTCGGCCTTGGGCATGATGAAATCGCTCATTGGTATTTCCCTTTCGGAGAGAGGTACAAGACGCCGTCGTCGTCTTTCTGTTGGCGGCGGCGCTTGTCGGCCAGATACTTCACCCACCACGGCTCTGGCCCGGTGACCTTGGGGGGCTTGTGATACTTGGGTTCGTAGGCACACATGTACTCTGCGGCCTGACAGGCGTGGACTTCGCCCCGCGTCTGTGGTTCGTCGGTCACGTAGACCTGACCGTTCACCGTAGTGGTCTTTTTGCGGTAGCGCTTAATCTCCCGCAGGAAGTTGGGGCATCCGCCCTCCAAGACTTTGAACCGCGTCGTCCCGTCTCCTTGGATGTGGAGGAGCTTCCGCATCAGCGCCGTGCGGGCCGGGATGTCGTCTGAGCCTGGAGTGAATCCAAAACCCGATATCTGCGAGCGGATGTTCCGCTTCTTCAGTTCCTCGCTGTATAGCTCATGCGGGAGCCTTCCTGACCCAAGATCACGGAGCATGCCGCCGTGCATGTCCATGATCCAGTTGTAGAAGTGCTGGTTCTGTGCCTTTGCTGCGAACTGTTCTCCGAAAATCAGGGCGTTGCACTGCCGGATGTACAGTTCGTCATAGAACAGAATGAATCGTTCGTCAGGCGGGATGGCTGCGAAGAGGCACGCCATGACCGTATGCCCAGGGTCAATGGCAACGTAGCGTGTCCAGTCGATGGGGACTTGCCCGTCAGGGAGGTGAGATCGGGGCATAACATGAACCGCCGTATTGAACGTCGGATACATGAGCGTGGATTCGGTGGTGAACTCACCCTCCGCACGCATGCGAAGTTCGTCTATGCCGAGAGCCGACCAGCGTTCGATGTTCTTCTTCTTCTCCTCGTCATCAATCGCGGAGTTGTCCAAGAAGCGCAGCGTGAACTTGCGGATGATTGCGTTAGGGTCGTTCTCAGACTTCTCGGCGCGTTCGCACAGTCCAAGGAGCGCATCGTTCTTGGAATGTGGCATGGCCGACCAAATAAAGCGGCCTTTGCGATCCGCGAGGCGGGCTTGCATTTCCCCCACCCAAGCCTCATTCGACAAATCTTCGTCACACCAGACCAAGTCGGCGGCGAAACCTTGGGGCGGTTCACCTTCTGATGAGAAGCAATAGATCGTCCATCCCGTGATGAGTTCAGCCTTCTGGAGATAGCCGGCGTTCTTCTGCACCCAGGCGATTTCTCGGATCATTCTTGGAGGGATAAGAGGAGGTGCTGGCTTGGCCTCTCCCCGTCTTGCATCGTCCTTGCCGGGAATGAATGCCCGCCACTTGTTCGTCTCCTCATCCCGGATCATCCGGAACGCACCGGGGCGAAACAGGATCCTGTGGATGACCATGCCGATGTGGGTCCACCCCTTGCCCACGATCACAAGGTTGCCGCCCTCTTTGGGGTATTTGTTGTGCGGGTCTTGGCCTGTCGCAGCCCTGGCAATTTCCGCCGCAACACACAGCGTCTTCCCAGCACGGTTTCCGCCGATCACGATCCGCTCGCTCGCCATGCACTGGTGGATCTCGTCCTGCTTGGGCATGGGCGTGTATAGCCGCAACGCCTCAATACGACGTTCCGCGATCTCCTGCTGCAACTCCTTCATGGAGTCCAGCGCGTGCTTCGTCATGCCCGCAATCGGGGCACTAGCGGTCGGAGGTGGGGGGATCTTGGGGTGCTTGCGCATTGAGTTCAGAAAGGACGATGTCTATGGCTTCCACTATCGACTTGTCGGACGGTCTTGTCCCGGTGAGAAACTCTGAGCAATACCGTCTCAGGTTCTTCAGGACGACGACCGCATCACCCAGCCGCTGGAGTTCCGTCTGCGTTTTCATGCTCACCGCACTTTGTTTCCGGAGTTGTCATGGGGAAGCGACTGTCCCCGCTCTCCATCGGTGTCGGGGGATACCGGAGGCACAACCCAATCCGTGGATCCTTGTTGACTTCGATCCACCACTTGCAAGTTTCGCACTGCGTCATTGAGGTCTTTCTGTGGTAAGGCGTTGATGACCGTCGCCGCTTCCAGAACACGTTTCTGTAGCTCCGTTTCCAATTCGTCTTCGGACCAGAGGGTGAGCGGTTTCTTCGCACCACCATCTGCGGAATTTTGTGCAGTGAGCCGGACCATCGTCTCCAGCATCTTGGTCCTAAACGCACCGCCGGCAGGGGCGTCGTAGAACTGCTTCATCCAGGCGTTGCCGAACCCGGCCACGCCACCGAAGTAGGTGTAGAGGATCTCCACCAACTCAGACGAATGGGGGATGTTCGATCCACCCAGGCGGGCGGCGGCGATGAAGAGATCGACCGCACCCTTCTCAATCTCTTCTAGCTTCTTGTCGGTCTTACGCTTGCGCTTCTTCTTCGCAATCGTATTGCGGCAGTGACGGCACTTGGAGTGATAGCCGTCCTTCGACTTGTGGAAGTGTTTGGGGTCTAGCGGGTAGGTCTTGCCGCACTCGGCGCAGGTCCGTTCGCTAGACACTCACTTTGAACTTGGGCTTCAGGTCCACGATCTTCACGGTCGAATCGAAGTTGGCTTCCCAAGACTGCTTCAGCTTCTCGGAGATGTGCTTGGCTTCAATGAACTGCGGCTTGCCGACGCACTTCGGCTTCCAGTGGCCCGCCCAAGCATCCCAGTTACAGAACAGCGGATTGTATCCCAGCTTCTGCGTGCCAACCAAAGAAAGATCGCGTGTCTGTGTAACATCTTCCGTGGACGCCTTCTCGGCCTGATACTTGTCGGGGTATTCGTAATAGAACCAGGGCTTGTCCGCTTCGGTATTGGGCTCCGTGAGTTCAAAGGCCCGCATGTCGTACATGATCAGACCCGTGGGGAGGGCGGCGCATTCCTGGATACCTGACATCTTCACGGCCTGAGACCGTTCGTACATCTTCAACTGGAAGTCCGGATTCGCATTCCCGGTCTGCATGTTCCGCCATTCAAAGACGTACACGCACTCCATCGGAGGCGGGCCGCAGTACGGGGCACCGATGACACACGGGCCCTTTTCGTAGTGGTCGTACAGGAAGTCGAAGGACGATGTGAAGAACGGTTTGCCGCACGGTTCGCAGTCGGGCTTCATGTCCGAATCGATCATCACCAACACATCCACCCCGTACTCGCGGGCCTGGAGAACGGCCCGGTTGCGGGTCATGGTGATCGGCGTGTCTGCGAGGTTCCAGATGCGGATGTTCTCAATCCGCGGATCCCGGGACGCCTCGGCAACGAGGGGTGTCATCCACTCACGGATGTCCGGGACTTCAGAGGAAATCCCGCCGTTGCCGCCGTAGGAGAAAGTAACCAGACCGACGTTCAGCTTGCGTTGTTGCATGTATCACCTCGGGGGAGAGTGAGTGTATCAGATTAGTGGACGGATGTCAAGTCCACGGGCCTGTAAAGCTGCCGTCCACAGGCCCCTTCCAGCCAGATTCGCGAAGCATCTCCTGAAACGCCGCGCGTGATGGACTGTCGGCACCAAGGGTTGCAATCTGACTGAGCATCGCGGCTTGCGATGCGTTCGGGGGCCGTACGACCTGACTCATGCGTTTGTCCATGCGCCGGCGTGTGTCTCTTTCGCGGGCAAGGCGAGCCATCACATCCTTTACTCGCTGGGCGGTCTTTTGTGCATGTGCTACATCGTCAAAAGGCTCTGGGGCCGATGTGATCGGGCGACCATACCAATCAGAAAAATATGCGTCCGATGCTTGCTGCGCCTGACGCGACGCAATCATGGCTTGTAATTTCTCACGGGCTGCGGCGTGCCGCTCCTGACCCGGCGCAATTGTGTTGATATGCAGATCAGAATGCGCAAATCCGTTCTGACTGTACGCCGACCCTACGTCCTGTCTGTGCAAATCACCTGAGATGGTTTGGATGTACTCATTGATTGCTCTCTCTAGCTGCGGATCAAAGCTCATCCCGGCATTGCGCAGCAAATTAACACGCTCCCGCGCAAGGGCCGCCCTTTCGTCAACACGTAGGTTCCTTCCAGTCCGAGTAGCCGCCTCCCCGCCCACTACTAGCGCGGTGCCCAGGTTAACGTCAGCTAGCGACTTGTATGGGGAGGTGGGGCCAAGGCTTTGAGATAGTGCAGCTAGCGCGCTGCGATTGTCGTCGGCGCGTTTCTTTGCTTGCATCGCCTCTTGCGGGCTGCCGTACTGCTGGCGGTCGTCAATTCCGTCCTTGTCGATATCAACGGGGCTCCCGCCATACGGCATCCCCTGGCTTCGTGGCGGGATAGGCTGGGCTTGGCCGGGGCGCGTCATCCAGTCCGGCGCGTACTCCGGAATCGGCGGATCGTTGTTGACGTAGTGAGCGTCTGACCAGAGCTTGCCGTCACGGTATTCAGCCGGGACGTAGGTCATGCCTGGGCGGTCGTTGGGGCTCTTGCTGACTGGGGCCTGCTGTGAAGGAGGCGGCGAAGCCTGCGACTGCCGCGTCATCCACTGATCACGCGGCTGATAGCCCGGGAGGGTGGAGAGCCACTGTTGATAGGGATCGGCCTGCATTGATGGCGCGGTGGGCGGCATCCTGGGCCCACCAGACATCGGGCCGTATGGATTACCGAACGGCTGCATGGACGGCGCGCCTGTTGGATTTCCATACAGGCTGGGCGGGGCGTACTGGCCAAGCTGCTGCATGGGGTCTTGCTGCAACCGTTGCAGGAACGGGTTGTAGAACCCGTCGTCCACCATCTGGTTGGCGTTACCCAACAGGGTCGGAACATCCAGCGTCTGTGGGCCCATGTTTTGATTCAGGGCATTGCCGAAGACGAACGGCAGTTCCGCCCGGCGCACTTGCTGCACCATGGCGGCGCGCTGGGCCTGCTGCTGCTCAAACGACACCGGGTTGCCAGAGTAGTCAAAGTACTGCGATGTGAAGCTCTGCGGACGAGCGTTAGGCGTGTTGCCGTAGTTGCCAAACGGACTTTGCTGATGCTGCTGCACGGAAAACGTCGGGCCTTGCGGAGCCCCGAATGACTGGCTTGTGGGCCTGGGGCTGTACCAGTTCTGCTGGCCGTAGGCAGTCCCCAGAGACGGCGTCTGCGTCGGCTGCGCTTTGCCGGGGGCGTAGGCGGAGAAGTCCATCGATCCGGACTGTTTGGTCTGCGGCGCGGCGGGCTGCTGCGAGTTCGTGCGGAAGATTGCGTCACTTGGGATGCCGCCCTGCCCAGGCCGCGGCGCGGCGTAGGGGGACGATGAGTTAATCCTGCCGGACGGCTGCGAACTCCAATTACCCCAATCGGCAAACGCCTTCTGTGCCTGCTTCCCCTCCGCAGTCTGCATGTACTGGTCATGCGGCATATCCTGATACTGCGGCGATTTCTGCCAACGCATTATTCGTCACCCTTCTTCGTTGGGATGCTGTCCATGCCCATGCCGGTTCCCTGGAGCATGCGCAGTTTGATGATGTCCACGGACTCTGGCTTCCGCGTCTCGGCAATGAGTTGCCGGAGGTAGTCCAGGTTCTGGATTGCTGGTTCCATAAAGAAAACGCCGCTGGCCAGTTGCCCAGCCAGCGGCGCCCCCGATTGCCCTGTGACGGGCAGTTCTTAGTAGCGGGTCTTCACGATGGCCAGGACGTTCGCCCCGGTGGTCGCACCCGTGCTGCACGCACGGCCGAGAACACCAAGACCGTTGTCGCCGGCACCAGTCGTCGCAGCACCCACTCCGCTCTTCGTCACGCGACCAGCCGTGGTGCCCGTCGAAGCCGCAGCGGTGATCGCCGCGAGACGGTCGCCCACAACCAGATCCGAGCCGCTGAGAGCAACAGCCACCTCAGTCGGACCTTCCACCGTGACCCAGAACACATCGTTCACCGCAACGCCCGTCGCCGGGAGATGCTCATCCACCACGCCAACGCGCTCTTCGTTGGTCGCCGTGGTGTAGCCCTTCGTCACCGTGAAGCCAGCCAGACCAGCCGTGGCCGTGTCGAACGACACAACCCGCTTGGGGGCCAGGGCGATGGACGACGAGTTCCGCACGGCAACGCAGGTCTTCACCCGGTTGCTGCGGACGCGGCCCGTGCTGGGATCAACGTCAGGGAAGTTCTTCACCACCCCAACCCAATTTGCACCGTCCGTGGCGTTGGTGACCCCAAGGGTCTGGCCAAGCGAGAACGGCGGATCAACAAAAAGACTCATTTCAGATTACCTCTTTCTTTAGGCAAGGGCAAAGAGTTTGAAGAAGTTGCGCGGGCTCTTAAACTTAAGGTTGCCCAACGTTGACACAACGTAGCGATACTGTTGCGTAATTTCGTCGTAAAACGGACCCTCCGAGTTTAGAAGCTGTCCTTCCATGCAGAGCAACTCCATGTTGCCCATGGCGAGACCGTAGCCCGTGTTCGCCGGAATGGAATTTTCCGACGACACCTCAACTCCGTCGAACTCAAACACATCCGTGAAGCCGTAGCTCCGCAGACCGTTGGTCCGACCGATGATGACCCGCTCGTTCTCGTCCAGCTTGTTGAGCATGTCGATGTACCACCGACGGTTCAGCAAGCACATGTCAATCTGATCTTCCTTCGTGTCGTTGCGACGAGCCTGATGAAGCGCCTCGCGGAGAGCCTTGCGGCAGTTGGCTGCCCAAGTCGAACCGCCGAAGTAGGTGCTGTTCACGTTGCAGATAACCGGCGAGAAGAAATCGAACTCCGGATCGGCTTCGCCGTTGGGCCAAACGCCCGACTTCTGCGATCCGCCGTACGCACCCAGGACGGTCGAAACACCGGCATAGTTGTCGTTCGGCCAGAAAAACGGATCGTCAGGGCTGGCCGCACGCGCCTGGCCGGCGGTGGCACCACTAATAGTGATCGTCTGCGGCGTGAGGCCAAGCCCCAGGAACGACTCCAGGCCGTGGAAGCGAAGTTCGTTGCCTGGCGCGTAGCCGTCAACCACCCACTCCTTGGCAAGGTACTGCTCCATGCTGGTAAGGAGACGCGAAGCCATCTTGCCAGCAACGTTGACAAGAGCTTGTGCGCTACGATTTTCCAACATCTCTTTCTTGTAGATCGCGTCAGTCACTTGCGCGCCACGATACTCCAGCTCGGCGTTCTTCCAGAGGTTCTGGCGAGCGAACGAGCGAGGAGTTTCGCCGTTGTTACCGCTGGGGGTATGGTTGCGATACTGGATTTCCCAGTCGAAACCTCGTCCCGACATGTTGGTGCGAATGTTGCCGCTGCCTTCCAAAGCAGCGAACACCTTGTACTTCCGCAACGAGGCGACCTCTTCCTCCCGAAGGTGGTTGACAATCGTCGTTGCGATGGAACGTGCCCAGTCAGTCGAACTAGCCATTAAAGGACTCCATCGTTAACGAGTTGGCCTTTCAGCCGCTCTTCAAAACTCATCCGAGAACGCGGTGCCCTCGGCTCTGTGGTGCCTGCACTTCGATTCGGAGCGCGGGTTGCACGCTCGCGAAGGAACTGCATGTTCTGTTGTGCAACGGGGTCAACGGGGGCTTGGGGCTGCATGGGGGGCTGCTGCGGCATGGCCTGCGGCGGAGCCTGCTGCATCTGCTGGTAGCGGAGGTTCAGGAGATCCCGCTGGAGCATGCCGGTGGCGTACTGCCAACGGGCCTTGGGATCCTGGATGCCGATCTGCTGGGCCTGCCCGATGTACGCCTGGATGGCCTGACCTTCCCGGCTCACCGATCCGTCCTGGTTGTAGAGCCAGTCGGAGTTCTGACGTTCCAGATCGGAGACGAAGTTCTGAGCCTGATACTGACCCAGGTGCTGTTGCACAAGCTCCTGGGCCTTCTGCATCGCGACCTGTTCAACGAAAGGCTTCAGCGTTGTCTCGGGATCCGTGACCAGCTTCCGCGCGAAGTTCGCGGTGTAGTCCTGGTACTTCCTGAGAGCCTGCTGGGCCTCAAACGGAGCGTTGGGGTCGATGACCTCTTTGCCCGTCTGCGGGTCGCGGACGATGTACGACTTGTAGGTGTCTTCGATGGACGGGGGGTTCCACCACTTCGGCTGCTCGGGAGCCTTGGGGCGGCTGGCTTCCTGCTGGGCGGCAAGCCACTGCTGATACTTCTCAGCGTTCGCCATGTATTCCGTCGTCTTCGGGATCAACGACTGGAACTGCTGAAGCTGACGCTGGGTCTCACCGTAACCGTTGAACGCACGGTACAGGTTCTGGGCGATGGCGAGATCGTCCTGGCCCGCAAATTCGGGAAGATGTTTGAAGGCAGAAAACGGGGAATCGAAGCCCTGCGATGCGTCTTGTGCAGGCGCCGACTGCGGAGGAGCGGAATCAACGGGAGCCGAAACGGGGGCTTCGGAAACGGATTCGGTCTGGAGAATTTCGTCGGACATTTATTTCACCTTCGGGGGGAGGAGGTTCCTCTGGTGAACTAATGTCTAGGTCGGCCAAAAATGAAAACCGATTTGTGGCTTACGGGTCAAACTTCTCCCGCTCGGAGGCCCGCCGGAGCCGGCCGACCATGTAGTCCAAATACGCCATGTCCATGTCGGCGTATCGGTTGGCGGCAGCGGCATGCGGCGCACTGCGATATCCGGCCGGGCGGTTGCTGTACGGAACTTGCCTGCGGTGAATCAATGCATTCGGTTCGCCGTACCCGGATGGCTCGTCTATGAATGGGTTCCTGTAGTCGGGCGGCGGCAGCGGCTCCATCTCCGTCATCCCAACATTGCCGATCATCATCTTGGCGCGCGGATCCATTGCGATCTCCTGTGGACGGACGTTCACAGGATTAATGTCCCGCTATTGCGTCCGAAGTCTGCGAATGACTGAGATGGGCTGCGAGTAATCGTCTAGCGAGTACGCGCGCGCTGGTGGCTGGGGATGGAGCGGCGATGGAAATCGATACGACCGATTAATTGGCAACTCAAACACCCGGCGGATACTCACGGCTTCTGGCGATATCGCCTGCAACTCATCTGCTAGACCAATGCCGTTCCAATTGTTCACCCACGAAACACCGGCATCTCGCATTGCCGGCACTAATCCGGCCGTGTTTCCGGATTGCGCAATCATTTGCTCTGCGGCGTTGTCTATCAGACTTGCGACTGAGGCATCGGAGTAATCGACGCCCGGGCCGGCAACTGTCGCGTAGACTATTCCTCTCCGCCCAATTGGCTCGTCCGGAAGAGGGCTTGGGACGCGCTCGTGCGGCAATCGCGCAAACGACATCCCGTAATCACGCGCCTGCATACCAGACAGGATACTGTCTAAGTTGCTGGATTCATGCGACACCATATGCTGTCGCGGTTTCGCGGCTGCGGCCACCCTTTGGATAAGGTCGTCTATTGACCGCAGTGGGTTAGCCATTACTCGTCACTCAATAGCCCATAGGCTATGCCCCCACCCATGACTCCTCCTGCGCCCATCAGCCCTCCGGCGATCTCGGGGTTCTCTTGGAGTGCCTTGCGGAGAACGACTTGCGGGGATTCTGCGGCGAGGCGGGCGAGGAGGTCGTCGTTCAGCGGGAGTTTGAATACGGCCGGGAGTTGGTCGTAGACCTCCGGGTTCTGTCGGCCGCTCTCCAGGATCGCTCGGGCATTGGCCAGTCGGCGTTCCTGGCGGGCGGCTGATGCGTCATGGGGATACGGACGCGGAGGATCATTCGGGACGCGAACTGATACTCGCTTCACCCCGCCGCGTGGAGGGACGGAAAGATACTCTCCAGGAATGTCACCGTAGATGTTGGGGACTGGGTTTCTCACTCCGCGTTGGCGGGTGACGTAGCGATAGCCCTTCCCGTAACGCTCTGCCTCTGATCGGGCCCATTCGCTGGGAAGTGGGGTGGTGTCTACATCCGCACCACGGCGGGCCATCATCATGGCTTCCGTAGCAGACTCAGGGGCTGCACGGGGCAGGCCGGCGAGGATGTCGTCGGCTACCCACGGAACGAGACCAGAGACATCTGCGACGTAGCGGGTTGGGTTGGGCATTAGCGCACCGGAAGGGGAGTGTTACGGAGACGGCGAATCACTTCGCCCGCATCATCGACAAGATGCGTTGCAGCGCCTTGGCCGTAGCGGGCGCGGTCCATAAGGCGGATGGCGTCATCGACACTCCGCACCAGGGCGCCGCCCTGTCGCATCGCAAGGCCGGGATAGACGAACGCTTTCAATCCGGACACAGGGGCGGTGATGTAGAACTCCGGGTCGGTCAGATATTCCGTTGCTAGGATCGAACCAGCACCGACACCATTCTCTTGGGCGGCGGCACGCCAGTCTCGCTCTTGCCCACGGCCGCCGGCTGACATCGGGGGAATGGCGCCAGCGAACGGAGCTTGCAGGGCGAGACGGGCGGCATCCAAGTATTCGCCATCGCTCGCCGCAGCAGAGGACGCAAAGGCCGTATCTCGCATTCGCCCGCCGTAATCGAACACGTAGTTCGCGGCCTGCTCTTCCGCGTCAAATGCATCAGAAGACCGTCTAGGATACAGCGTGTCAGCCACTGCGTTCATGCGAACGGCACGGGGATCTACGGACACTCGCATGCTGCGGTCGTAGATTGGCTCGTCCCGCTTGGCCTTTAGCCACTGGTAGTCGGGGGACGAGGTGATCTTGTCGTACTCGCGGCGCTGGGTTTCCAGATCCGCAGCGCGGCGTTCAGGAGAGCCTTGCAGCCAGTCCATCCAGTTGTCGGCCATCTACCACTTCACCCGATCTGCCACGGCTTGGCACAAATGAATAAAGTATTCTTGTGAAAACGACTGCTTCATCATGTTGATGTCCTTGTGGACTAGCTGGCAGTTGTCCTGCGTGTAGCCAAGGCTGCTGTCAATGCGATCAATGGATGCCGTGTGGCCGCTTCCGACTTCTTGCCACCCTATCTCCAGACCGGATACGGCACAGCGGCCGTCTTGCTCCGCATGCCATCTCGCCACATCCTCTGCGGCAATCTCAAACGGGATGCCCCTTAGTTCTGCGCTAACGCGAAACTTGTGGAACCAAGAAAGCCGCACGGGGCCACAGAGACCGCGATGGCAGTTGTCCGTTTTCCTGTTTGAGCATTTCTTGCACACCTTTCCGTCGCGAAGCGAAGCAATCGCATACCACCGTCTCAGGTAGTCCTGCTGCTCTCCGCATTCTGGGCACGGCTTGGTCCACCGGCCGTCCTCGCGTTTAGTTACTGCAACCACTGTGTAACTCTCACCATTTTTCGCGATTGGCCCAATACGCCGCAGACATCTTGCCCTTGGCGATGTTCTCTGCGTGGCGGGCCTTAAAGGCTTCGTTCCTTGCCGATCCGTCAGGTGAGCCTTCGACACCCTGTTGGCCGAAGCGGATCAGCTTCTCCTGGTCACCGGACTTCGCCAGGACCATGTGCGACTTCTCCGGATGATTCGGAGTACGCACCGGACGATTCGGAATCAGCTTCCGGATCTTGTCACCCTCGCTGTCCACTCAACTTCCTCCACTGCTTGGGGTCTGGGTAGTCCTTGTCACCCGGCTTGGCGGGCGCTTCGCCGCGTTCACGCTTGGCATGGACGTTGGCCCACAGACCCTTGCGGAGTTTGCGGATCTTGTCGCCTTCAGAGTCCATCGTTGGGTATCAGTCGATGCTGTATGCGCGGCCCTGTGGCTTCTGGCGCGGTTGCATGCGGGCCATGTTTCGGTCGCGGATGGCCTGCTTCCTGTTTGCCTCGTAGTTGCGGGCGTCGGTACTCATAAACTCATCGGGCATGCCTGGGTTGACCTGTTGCATGAGTGCGCCTCCACCGGGGACATCGCTCCCGAACGCCGGAGCATCGGGAGAGAACATCGCTGGATCGAACTCAGGTGGACTGACCTCTGGCAGGGGACTTCCGCCCTGGTTGCGCAGTCCGTTGAGAAGCATGCGAATGCTTGCCTCTGTGTCATTTGGCATCTTGTACGGCATTAATCAATCTCCCAGTCGTCGTCAAAGAGGAAGTCGAACATCAGTAGATGACTCCGCCACGGAAGGCGGCTTTGGGCTGGGGGCCAGATGACTGACGGGCCTGATCCAGCCGGGCCAGGATGGCATCCAACTCCATCTGCTTCATCATGCGCTCATGCTCCATGCGGCGCATCTCACGCATCTGGGCGACACGGGAGTCGTTCTCGTCCTGGTGGGCACCCATGGTCTGGGAGATCATGTCGCCAAGGGCCTTGCCCTGTTGTGCAGAACCCATTGCAGCGTGGTAAGCGCCTGAAGCGCCGTGGTTCATCATGGAATTTCCTGTGGCGAAGGGTGATGCGCGGCGAGCGCTCTGTTGGGCCGTGACGCGGTCTTGGATCATGCCTTGGGCATTGGGGTTGCGAGTGATCTTGCGTGGAGGACGGCCCTGCATCGCGGCCAATTGCGCTTCCGCGAAAGCCTCCCGCTGAATGCGGTTCTCTTCCTCTTGCTCTTCTTCACTCAGCAGGAACGGCCCGTCTGGCATAGTGATTCTCCTAAGAGATCACTGTCCCTTTTTGCGGGCATTGCGAATGGCTTTTCTCACCAGGATCTTTCCCGCCATGCGAAGGAAGGGAAGATTCCTCTTCGTCGCCTCTTCTTGGAGCCAGTCGCAGATGGTCTCCAAGTTACTTTCACACCAGCCGGGTTCCTTTACCTCAATCTCATCCATGAACCTCGCCCGCTGATTACATTGGCAATCGGGACTGGAGGTAATCCCGATCATGGAGAGGAGAGCTTTGAGTTCTGTGCCTGGGCCAGACTGCGGGGCTTGGTTGCGATCACTTGGGTATGCCGCGTGCTGCGGATCAACGGTCCACAACTCGCCATCCATGAGACGAACGCACGCCATCGCTTCCTCAACGGAATACCCGCGCTCGCGGCATCGCGCCTCAAAAAAACGCTTGTGACATGTAATCATGGAAGCGGATTGCAGGGAGTGCTGAATGTGAATTTTGACGGATCGCCTTGTATGCCGGATCCGTAGTCGGCTGCGTTCAGCGTGGCATTGTCCGGGCAGCTACACCCGTTGTCTTCGCAAGCGAGGGTTCCAAGGCATGTCCGTCTAAGCCATGGCGTCACAAACCACGCGTCCGAAGGAGTGCCAGTGCCTTGCCCGCCGCAACTTGGATCGCCGTCAAAGGCGTTGTTGAGCCTGTAGTACTCGCAAAGGTATCGGCCACACTCTGGCGGGGGGCACGGATCTGTTCGGCACTGGCCATTGCAGCAGTACTCGTTCGCCTCGCAGCATTCGCCGTTCACTCCGCCACAGCAACATTTGCCCTGGTCGCCCTCAACGCAATCTCTTTGACCGCAGCAGCACTTACAGCAGGCCATTAGACGCCCTTTCTAGTAAACAAGTGTCCAGCGTCACCCTGGAGGCGAAACGGGGCTTAGAGGGCGAATCTGGGCCTCTGGCGGGAGGCGACACGCGGGCGACATGGGGGGAAAGGCGAGAAGCATCGGGTTTTGAAAAAAGTCGGGTGGGGAATTGACATGATTCCGACGACGATTTGGGGGGGGGATGGGGGTGGGTGTCGCCATGTCTGCCTTGGCCGTAGGCTTGCCCTAAGTCTAGCCGTGCCATTGACTTAGGTTTCCACGCTGCACCCTGCGGTTAAGGCGGTGGTTTTTAAACGTCGTTTAGAAATGGCGATTCCCGGCCGGACGGTTGCGCGTGCATTGCCCATCCCTCCCCTTGCTATCCCCCCGTACACTACTGTTGTTCCGTACACTCCCCGCCCCGGCGCATGAAAAACCCCTCCCCCCGTTTAGAGGGGAGGGGTCGATAGCGTACGCTGTGCCAGTGTAACGCCGTACACTACTCCGGGGAGAACCCGCAAGCCTCCCGGACTAACTCCCTCACGCCGGGGAGTCCGAGACTCTTGGCGATTCGGTAGGCCTTCCCGGCATGCATGGGCGTACGGGCGATACGCTCCACGGCGATTGCCACACTCTCCGGTGTCGGGTTGTGACGCTCCCGGAGACGCTCTCCCATGGCGAGCCTCTCCCCTGTGACGGTACGGCGTGATGCCCTACGCTGGCCCGTCCTGCCCTGCCATCCACTCCGTTCCATGAAACGCCGCACGCCGCACAGGGCCGACATGTGAGCCCCTCGCGGGATACGCTTCGTGCGGTTCTCCAGCCAGAAGACGTAGGCCGTACTGGCTGCCTCCTCAATCCGCTCCTGTAGGCCTCTCCGCTGGACTGCTGTTGCAATCCGTAGTTTCCCCTTGTCCGGGGAGAGTTCGGCCGAGCGTATGGATTTGCTGGCCGCACGCCGGAAGTAGTCCAGAACCGCCGGATGGTATTCCGCCGGGAGATCGGCCGGGTTGTAATCGTCTTGCCGGGGCCACACGCACGCCATTCCGTACATAATGAACATTTGAACACTCCTCAGGTTTCCCCGTCCGTTGTGGGCGGGTTGTGCGAAAGTATAGTCGGCTGTCCAGCGGGGCGTCAATAAAAAAATCGTAGCGGCCGAAATTATTTTTTGGGCGAGCGGCCTATATCTAATGGCGAGCATGCCACACGCGAACGTGTGCGGCGTGCGGCCGGGAAAGTAACGTCCCGGCAACGCTGGTGCGGATTGAACTATCCGCCCAGGTGAGCCGTTACACTGAGCCGTGATATACGGTCAGCGTGCCCGCGAAAAATTTCAAAAGAATTTTTCCGGCGAGCGGCCTATATCAATACGGCGAGCATGCGGGGCGACAACTCGCCCCATGCGGGAAGGAAACGTATTACTTCCTGCGCATGCGGGCAGCCAATGGAGGTACGATGTACTGTGACATCAACTTCCCGACGAAGAAGGCTCTGAAAGCGGCTGTTGCCAGTGGGCAGGCTGTGACGATCTTCTCGCCGGGGCCGTTTCCCGTGGATTGTTCTACGGGCAAGCATTGCGTGGAGGGGCCGCACTATCCCAAGCCTCACTCCTGGTACGCCAGTGTGGTGGTGGCTGATGGGCGGATCGTGTCGGTGAAGTGACGGGATTCGATCCCGGGCAGTGGCAGCCCTTATGGGTTATTCCGTGCCGCTGTCCGGGTTCGGTTGCCGTTTTTCGGTGTCCGAATAGCCGCAGTCCAAGATGGCTGCGAAGTGATGGACCGCTGATCACGGAATATCACGCCGCTGGCGTAGTAAACTGCCACACATCAGGGCAGGGCCAAAGTCCCTAGTGTCAAACATCTGGATCAAGCGCCCAGGTGCCAGCGGAGAAACGCAGCGACTGCGGCTATTCGGCTGCCGTTCGGTAGCCATTCATGGAGGTGCGTATGGTCACAAGATCACGCACCGCCCGTCCGCTCGGTGTCATTCTGCACCGGGGCCGGTCTGACTTTGACGGCTCCCCGTATGTGGTGATCATGCCACTCGGGAAGTCTGGCAATATCAAGACCGGCGGTATGCTCCAGACCTATATCATTAGGTCGCATGTGCATCCCGTACAGGCGGTGCGTACAGGTGGCGACATCGCCATCTGCGGTGCGGGTGATACCGCCTGCCCGCTGCAAGGGGTTTTCGTCCGCAAACGCGGCAAGCGAAAGTTCCGTGCGTGTTATGTCAACGTAGGCCAGGGCCCTGCCATGGTCTACAGTGCGTTCCGGCGTGGTCGATACGTGGAGTATTCCGCCATTGACCATGACCAGTTCATTCGGGGTCGCAAGATTCGGTTCGGCACATACGGCGAGCCGGTGCTGATCCCCCTGGAGCTAATGAACCATCTGGCCAGTATTTCCGCTGGCTGGACGGGGTATACTCACCAGTGGTCAAAGGTTCAGTATGCGGGCTATCGGCAGTATCTCATGGCATCTGTCCATGGTCTTACTGGCCCGTGGTCGCGTGAGCATGCCAAGCATCTAGGCTGGCGTACCTTCCGCACCATGCGTGGAGGTGTGCCTGCTGACAGTGAGATTCTCTGCCCGGCCTCCCTGGAGGCTGGCAAGCGGCTCACCTGTGAGCAGTGCCGTCTATGTGACGGTGCGGGTACTCGCAAGGCGGGCCTGTCGTTAGTGGACGTTTACATTCCCGGGCATGGTGGCAAGGCGATTATGTCTGCCATTGCACATCTGCCCATCCTTCAGGCGTGAGGTGTGACATGGTCGATGCGTACTACTCCAACGAACTCAAATGCTGGGTTCGTCTGGAGCGTGAGGCGGATGGCGAGTGGTGCCATACGTCTGGATTTTCTACCCGCGAGGCTGCGATTCGCGGCCGGGAGGTGTGACATGTCTTCAGAGCCAACCTGTAGCGTGCAACTATCGGCATCCGACATCGACAGGCTGCTGGCGGCTATTGAATTTCAGTTGGCCAACGATCCCAGCCTCGCTCCCGAGTCCCGGGACAGCCTGGACTATCTCGGCCAGCACCTAGACCGTGCATATGTGGAGGAATGACATGGACGTATGTCCCGACAAAATCCCCTGGGCCACTGGGCCAGATTACGTGAACGTGAGGTGTGACATGCGAAGGCTGGACGACGAGCCGCTGCAATGGCGGTACGGGATCACGCTGCGTGGCCTGTGGCTTGCCTCCAATGGGCAGTGGGTGCGAGATGGCTCACACCCCTCCGTGCAGTACTGGCCCACTATGGAGCAGGCGCGGGCGTGGCGTGAAAGACACATGCCCGGCGAGCTAGGTGCATGGGCCGAGGCCATCGGTATTTTCCAAGGCGGCGTCAATGTGACTGCCGCTGTTCATAACGAGGAGGTGTGACATGGTGGCAATCACCAGCAAGTATCACGGGCCGACGAATACACGCGGCTCATGTGTTCGGGCTACGGCCAACGGCCGCATGGTCACTGTGCTGTGGGCCAGTGAGTTAGACAGCGAGGCCAACCACCGAGCGGCGTGCAAACTGCTCTGCGAAAAGCTGGGCTGGGATGCGGATCGCTTCTACGGCGGGTCCATGGACGATGGGAGGTGGGCTTGGGTGCCGGTCTTCCCATACGAATGGGAGCAGCGACAGAAGGAGACAACCAATGCGACGAGTTGAGACATACAAGGGCTCCAAGGATTTCGTCCTGGCCCTGGAACCTGATGATCTGGACAGCCTGCTGCCCACCTTCGACCGCGTGCGGTTGGAGTGGGCCAAGGAATGGCAGCGACGAGGCAGCCGGGATGAGGGCTCCTGCTGTCTGGGCGTGGGCGTGTCTGTGTACTACCTGCGACCGGGCAAGCGTAAGCCTGAACGTAGGCAGGTTATCTCTTGGACATGGTCACAGGGTGATCTGGAGGCAGACAGGACCCGCCACCTGCCGCTTGGCATGCTCGCGGAGCATGGCGTGCTAGGTGTGTACGACTGTGGGCGTATGGACTAGGAGGACGGGCGATGCAATGCCCCGTCTGTGATTGTTGCGAGGTGTCGTTTGCCGGCGTTCTAGGTGACGTAGGTCATGCGAGATGCCGGGACTGCGGGATTGTTTACACGTTTGACCCGTCATTGGAGGACGAGTGCTATGTGGGCAGTACGGACACGGAAGAAGATTGTGGCGACGTTTGATGAGCGATGGGAGGCGGAAGAGTGGATGCGGACTTGGCGTTCCATCCATGGACATAAGTGTTTCCTAGTGAGAACGGAGAATTGAGATGGCTGCTCGCAAGTGGGCCAAGTGCTGCGAGTGCGGCGGCGAAGTGTGGTTCGATGCGTGGGCCGACCTGGAGGGAGACATTGCCGGCGGCCCGTTTGACAACAACCGATGTTCAGAATGCGACGAGGAGGATGTTGACTATGACGAAGTCGAAGACGACGACGAGTGAGCGTGTGATCGTCCATGTTTCTGGCGGCATCGCGTCTTGCGTGTCCGATCCCGGCGTGGATTGTCTGGTGCTGGACTGGGATGCAATGTGTGACGGCAATGCACCGCCGACGATGGAGGATGTCCGCGAGTGGCGTGACCAGTATCGCGGCCTGTTGGACGGCCAAGAGGTGGATCGATTGGAAATCCTTGCAGGAGAATGACATGACCGCACATGACTGCATCGCCTGCGAGCGGCTGCTGCTGCGGGCGAAAGAGTTGATTGATGAGGCTCTGTGGCAGCACATCTATGACGAGAGCAACGGCGAGCGACCGGATAAGAACTGCGAGTACTCGCAGTGGCTGAATGACTGTGATCGATTCCTATTAGGCGAGGAGGCTACGACATGAGCTTTCGACCGATGGTGAAGGTGGGCAATGAGTGGGCTGGCAACGGCATTCGGTTTGCCACCCGTGAGGAGGCCGAGGCTTCGGCCCGTGATCTGTACGGACGGTGGACGCTGTGTGTGGATCACCGGGCAGATGAGTCCGATGACCCGGTAAACTGTGAGTGGGATTCGTCCCGTGGCAATGTGCATTTGGAGGTGGTTAATGCGTGACATGACCAACGATGACCGTGCCGATTTGGCGCGCACTGCCTGCGAGGATTTCTCTGAGTCCACAGGGCAGTCGATGGAAAACGAGTTGGGCAACATCCTCACAGACCTCATGGCTGACCTTCTGCACTTGGCAAACCGGGACGGATTGTGTGCCGACAGTTTAGTGCGGCGGGCAACCATGCATTACGAGGCCGAGATAACCGAAGAGGAGGAATGCGATGCCATCGATTGAACTGGCTGCGGCTGATTGGTCTGCGATATGGGATGCGCTGGACTACGCATCCGAGGATGTTGGCTATGACCTATACGACACCCGGCACGGCGATTTCTACGATGCCGAGGAACGGAAAGCCCGAGAAGACAAGCAGGCCAACTGGGACCGGCTTGCCAAGTTGATTGCACCGCTCGCGAAGGAGACTACCAATGCCAACGATTGAACTGACCGACGAGCAGGCCGAGGAGTTGCGGGATGTGCTGCAACGGGAGATCGATGGCGTCAGCGAATCCATCAGCGACGATCTGCTGCGCCTCATCGAACCCGACTACATCGAACGCACGCACCGCAAGTCCGTCCTGTCCGACATCCTTCACCTACTGGAGATTGCGTGATGACTGACCTAACCGTGATCGACAAGGGCAACCACTGCGAGATTCACCAGGGAGATGCGATTGCCGCTGACTATGTGGCGAGCGTGCGTCTGGCCAAACTGTTTGCCGCTGCCCCGGAGTTGCTGTACCAACTGAAGCAAGCCGTCGCCCTAATCGTTGAGAAAGACTTGTTCGATTGGGAGGATGCCACTAGCGGCAACAGTTTCCAGGACATGGAAGACGCAATCCGAAGAGCGGAAGGTAGGGAGTAACCATGGAGGGAACGAATGGCAAGGAGCGATCATTGGACTGACGATCACGTAGACAAGGCCATCCGCCTGCTTGTGCTGGCGGAGGCCGCTGTGAAGGACACCGAGCCTGACCTGTACCAACAGATCAGGCTTTTTCTTTTGGAGGAAGCATGATCCAAGAGTTCGACGGGACCACCGAGCAGTTCGCCCGCCTTGTGCGGGAGATGTTCCCCAACTGCCGTATCTGCGAGGACGATGAGGGGCAGCTTGTCATCTACACCGGGGCCGCTATTCAAATGGGCGGTGAGGTTGTATCATGGTTGCCTGATGATGAGGATGTGTACCAATCTTGGTGCGATAGAAACCCGGAGGTGATGTGATGGCTAAGAAACGCGCAAGGAAAATCACCGCAGAGGCGTTCATTGACGCCGTCATGCGGCATCGGGACGGGATGATTCAGGACATTGCCGATGAGCTGGGTGTCACCCAGCAGGCAGTGAGCAAACGACTGCGTGAGTACAAGGAACGCGGAGTCACGGGGCTCCCCGTATTCAACGGCCGGGTGGTGGATGTGGATGACGTTCAGAAGATGGTCAATAAATACAGGGGGAAGTGATGACAGATATCGAAGTGATCCAGTGGTTCTTTGACTTGGAGAAGGTGTCGCAGGGTTTCAACTGGCCGGTCAATGCGGCGGGCCTTGCTCATACCAAGCGGTGCCTGGATTCCCTGGTTGCTGGTAAGGCTCACGCTGCCGATGTGCTTGCAGCATACAAGGAGTTCGCCGGCACTATCGGGCCTTCAGGCATGAACCTTCTCTTGCAATCCGATGATGCCTTTCCCGAGGTCAATCATTCCGGCAAGCCCACTCCGCCCGCTCCTGGTGCGGTGGTGTTGTACGTTGCGCCGGACGGTAAGTGTGTGGTGGCCACGCCGACCAACGTGTGGGGGGCGGCACCGGAGTTGTCTGTTCGATAAGGAGTCTACATGTACAAGGATGTACTGATTCTCATGCATGTCATGGCGACATGCATCCTCTTGCTGCTTGCGGTGCAGCTAAAGGAGATCCTGATCCGTATACTATTGGAGGTCCGATGAGCGAGATGGCTGACTTCTGCGTTGGTTCCCTGGTTGTCCTTGCCTTCCTCTGGTGGAGTTCCCTTGCATGAAACTGTATCTCTATGGCCGTGTCTCAACGGATGATCAGCAGACATCGGCTGATGCTCAGTCGGTCAGGCTGCGTGAGTTCGCTGAGAAGTCCGGCCTGGAGATTGGCGGTGTGTTCGTGGACGAGGATGTCTCTGGCAAGATCCCCCTCCAAGAGCGACCCAAGGGGAAGGAGTTGTGGAATCTCATCCAACCTGGGGATGCCATCGCATTCACCAAGGTGGATAGATGTTTCCGATCCTTGGTAGATGCCGCCTCCACCCTGGAGAAGTGGAAGACTCTCGGCATCCGGGTCCATATCCTGGACTTGGGGATCGATGTGAACACGCCGGCTGGAGAGTTGTTCTTCTCCCAACTGGCAGCCTTCGCTCAGTTTGAGCGGGCCATGATCGGCCTGCGCGTGCGTGAGGCCCAGGCCCACAAGCGGCGCACCGGCAAGCCCTACAACAAAACCCGCCCTATCGGCTGGCGCAGGCAGGGTGACTGCTATGTGCCCCTGCATTCCGAGCGGAGGCTAGCCGAGCGTGTCATCGCTTACCGCGACCGTGGCGAGTCGCTGCCCCGGATTGCTTTGCGTCTGTGCAAGGAGAACATCCGGAGCGCTGACGGCTCTTGGCTTCGCCCTTCCCATGTCCGGCGGCTGGAGATCGCGGCGCGAGCCGGATATCCAAGGATTGCGAGACGGTCCTTGCAAGCCTCTGCGCAGACATGCTCGCCACACGGATCGGGATCTGATGTTCCTCCGACAGAGACCTGAGCGTCATGCCGTGCATGAAGCGGTTGAACGCCATCTCCTGGTCGTCCTCTGGCAACTCTTCAATCGCCAGCCGCAGGTGATCTAGCTCGTCGTATTCCGGCATGCGGTCAGCAGCGTCAGCCAGTGAGATGCGGTTCTCTCTCGGCGTGCGGGTCGCCTTCTTAATGAATTTCAACATGCCATTGAGGATGGCCCGAGCGAAGTAGGCTTTCGGATACGGGAGTCTCTTGGGATCGTACGTCCGTGCAGCCTTCGATAGGGCGAGGAACCCCTCCCCTTCCAGGTCGTCAACGTACAGCGACCGCTGCCATTGCGGGCGGTTCTGTACGAAGTACCTCGCCAACATGTGGACGAGGTCCAGGTAATCAGTGACCAGGCGCTGCTTTGTCTTTGAGAGTTTTGATCTCTTGCTCATGCATTTCCAGCCGAGCCTCATGGTCGGCCAGTGTTTCTTTCAGTTCTTCAAACATCTCAGGCATGCGTTGCACCGTGTCGGCAATCACCGCCACCTTGGCGTGGATTGAAAACGCCCACGGAATCACGGCCGCACAGGCCGAAATCACAAGCATCCAGAATTCTGCGTCAACGCTCATCATGTCATCCCCATTAGCACCATGCCCGCGTACGGATGTAGTTGGCCTTCCAGTACATGCAGTCTGATGATCTCCATCGCATCGGGGGTTTCTTCATCGGGGAACTGGTAGATGTGGGTGTGTCCGTTGTATTTCACGATGAGCCGAGTGAACTGGACGCCTCGCTCTTCAGCCTGCGGATCTCGCCAGCGTTTCTTTTGGATATCCACTTCAGTATCCAGTGAGAGATGAGGTTCGCGATAATGGGGAGAACGAAGAGAAGGAACACCGACCCGCATTCTGGGTTGAGCCTGCGGTATTCGGTGCGGATGCGAGACCGATACTCTTGCAGTGATGCCTCCTCATCCCAGACGACGATAGCCACCAGAGCCACATCCGTGGCACGGCTACTGAGCCTTCTCGTCTTGGTGTATCGGACTGCTTCATCGGCTACTTCTTGGGCGCGCACTGGCCACCTTCGCATCCCTTCGCCTTGCACTTGCAAGTATCTGGACATGGACACTTCGTCTTGTGTCCATCACCGTGCGTGATCACGCCGGCCTTGCATTGGCCGCAGCATTCCTTCACCAGCACCGGCGCCTTCTGTGTGGCGATCACGTACGCTGCCTCCGCCGCGACGGGCCCGGTGTAGTCGGGCGTTCCCCAGAACGACGCGAGAATGAGGAACAACTTACTCATTGCGGAGGAGTCCTATCGCGCCGAAGTCGGGCAGCTTCTGGGGTGGGTAGCCCTGCACATCCGAATACAGCCAGCAATCCTCTGAGTCGATGCACACCTGGAAGTCTTCGTCCTTCACCACGATCATGCCGGGAACCCAAGGCGGGTAGTCTGCCGGCCAGTCCTTGGGACGCTGGTTCCACTGTCCCCACTCCTGCATGAGGAACCAGACGCGGAAGGGCCAGAACGATTTCGTATCGTCATAGCCACCGATGGCCATGTCATGGTTCCAGCCTGGGGAGATGCGGTTGTAGTAGTGCTGGCTGTTCGGTTCGGCCGCCCACGCTGCGTACTGACCCGAGTGTGCGGCGTACCCGTTGATCATCGCGTCCATGAGGTCGGCCTGTGACCGGACGAGCGTGATGGTGCCGACGTTCCGCTCCTTGCACTTCTCTTTCACATCGTTCGGGACACCAGTCCTGCCCCATCCGATGCCGACTGACGAGTACTTCGTCAGGTTCACCACGCCGTGATCTTCTCGCGAGAGGTAGCCGAAGTCCCTCTCAAACCTGGACGCCTTGGCTGGGCTCATGCCCTGCCCGCCATGGCCACGCGCCCCGTACGTTGGCTCCAGTGCGCCGCGCTTGTAGAAGTCGTGCGGCTCGCCATGCACCAGAATGCGGGTTGCCCTGGTCATGTCCCTCGCATTGCGAGAACCATGGGCTACGCAATCTCCAGTAATTTGATTCTCAGTAAACGCAGTCGGGTCTAGCGTGCGGAGGTAGCCGAAGAGCAACGCACGCTTTCCCTCACCCATTCCACGGATGTTGGGCTCATTGAAGTACTGGTACTTCTGCGTCTCCAGAAACTCAATGCGGCCACGCGGGTCAGCGAAGTACCCGGGCAGCCCACCATTCTGGTAGGCATTCAGGATTTCGTACGGCGTTTCAAAGTCTTCAGCCACCGGCTTGCCTCGCGATCTCTAGGCAAGCCTTCTCCAGGTTCCTCCACACTGGCTGGCCTTGCGACTCTGCCGTGAGGGACAGGTTGTCCAGGGAGTTCGACTTGGCGAGGACTTCCTCTACCGCCTTGTCTAGTCCTTCGTACTTCCCGACGAAGGGGGATCCGCCCACGGCCAGTCGGAGTTCGCTACTGTGGATAGCGCGCCACATCGCTGTGGAAACGATCTGGCTACCCCGGTCCCTTGCGGTCACATCGGCTAACGCGCGGTAGATGCCGGCGACCCTGGCCCTGTCGGAGGAGGAGGCCGACGCAAGGGCTTTAGTGACGGGACCGGACTCAACGACCGGCCGTGGGGGTAAAAACGTATACGCAACGAATAGCGCAGCAAAAACAAGCGGGAGGTGTTTCATCATTCCACCCCCAGCAGAACACGCAGGAGAGCATTGCACGCCTGCGTGACTTTCGGATCGGTGTACGCATCCCGGATCCTGACCACCTGTTCAATCGGATCCAGGAGTTGCGGCTTCGCAGGGATGATCGCTTTGAATGAGGGGAGGTAGTACCACGCCGTCACTCCCAGGAATGCGACGATGGCAAGGATCTGATAGGTGGTCACAGGATTTTGGCTCCGGGGATCCAGATGGTCACGCCATCCTTCGATGAGCGGACTTCGTAGTTCAGCAGTTTGTGTGGGTCCAACAGACCCCAACCGTAGATGTCGTCACGCCCCTGCTCACCAACATCACGGCATGAGTAGGACAGTGCGGAGGTGGCGGAGTGGAAGTCCACCTTCATGCCTTCTCTCTTACAGGAGGAGACGTACAGAGCGAGGACGCCAGCGACGAAGGGCGCGGCCATGCTCGTCCCGGAGATCGTGGCGTAGCCATCAGCCAGCCAAGTGGAGGTGATGTCCTGGCCCGGCGCAGCGACCGTGATCTCTTTCCCACGGGAGGAGAACTCGCAGGCATTCCCATTGCGATCCACAGCACCGACTGCAATGGTCTCTTGGAACGCGGCCGGGTAATCCACTGCGCCGCCGTCGTTCCCAGCAGCACAGACGACGACGATCCCATTGGCGTGCGCCGCCTTTATCGCAGCATGCAACTGGGCGTCCGGTCTCGCAGACCCGAGCGACATGCAGATGATGTCGACCTTGGCTTCCGTGGCGTAGGTCACGGCTTGGGCTACGGACTCATTCGATCCCATGCCAGAGTGGCCAAGGACTTTCAATGAGAGAAGCGTACAGCCAGGAGCAATCCCCTTGGCTGGGCCCTTCTTCGCACCGATGATGCCAGCGACATGCGTTCCATGTCCCACCGTATCGTGCTGGTCTGAATCACTGGAGAAGTTCCGGTGATCCTTCACATCCAGCGCGTAGTGCGGGGCGATGCCCGTGTCTACGACCGCAACCGTGACGCCGTCTCCGCAAGTGCCCTTCCACAGGGAGGGAATGCCGTAGGCGTGGAGACCCCAGTCTACTCCTTCGGAGAGCGGCGTCGGTGAAAAGGTAACTCTGTACGGCGGAAGGTGGACGTAGCTCACTTCCGCACAAGGGCTTCCAGGATGGCGATGATGATCGGCAGGATCGTGTCGATCAACAATTTGTAGTCAATGCCCAGTGCCTGGACTTCCGCACCGCAAGCGAGAACTGATACGTCATGGTCTCCGTAATCATGGAGCGTGTCCCACTCCACGGTCAGGAGCTTGGGGGTCACGGCATCAGCTTCCAGGATGGGGATCACCAGTCGGGCGATCTTGTCCACGATCTCCCACTGGTCGGAGTACTTGGCATCCTTCCGGAAACCCTTGGAGACATCCACAATCTGAAGCAACACGTTCTTATGCTTCAGCAACCACTGCAAAACTTTGAGATTCATTTCCGCTCCTGGTGGTTAAGGCACGCCAATGCCACCACGGCATGGCCGGCGATATCGATCAGAGTCTCTTTAAGTAAGTGTCCATCGTGCTGGGCCTCGCCCCGCAGACGCCGGCACTTTTCCCCGATCCTGGCAAGCTGGTAACGCCAGGGTTCGATGCCGTCCCGGGCCACCCCAAGGGCGTTGGAAAGTGGGCCATCGTCGGGGTTTCCGTAGTACCCGGACTTCCGGAGCATGAGCCGGTGGATGGTGTCGGTGACTTCCTTGTATGGATCGTCACCACTCCATTCCCCGGCTGGCTTTGACGATCCTCCCGTACTCTGCCCAGAAGGTTTGGTGGTGGTCCGTGTCTTCATCGTTGTCCTCCGTGTCCAGGAGGTGGGCACACCGCGCGTGGGCCCACTCCTCGCAAAACGTATCGATCATTTCGCCGTGGTTCAGGGTGTCCACAACCCCGATGCAACCACGTTCGCAGTCATCATCCATCGTGAAATACCCGAGCATTCCGCCATCATCCGTCACCATCTGGTCCCGTCTCCGCATGTACACCCTCACCGGGAACAGGACTGGGAAGCGATCTTCCGCCCAACGTTTGAGCTTTCGCAGCAATTTCCTTCGCCAGTCCTGGGACATCGTCCAACCTCACAATCGCCAGCCAGGGGCGGTTATTCCTGCGGTGGAGGACAAGTGGGATTTTCCCACCGGCATCACGCACCGCCTGATCCATCCAGTCATAGGGGTTACCGCGTTCAACACGCTTCACCTCTAAGTGGATTGCCCCGCAATCGTGAACGACATCCGGGGAATCCGTTCCGCCCGCAAATTGCTGGCCTCTCCGAGCCTGACAGCCGGTGACCCGAGCCCACTCCTGGGCCCCTTCCCTCTCCCCGCGACAGCCCTTGGCCCGTCCGTTGGTCATGCGCCTACCCTTGCGAGCCGGCCATGGTCATCCCGGGAGGTGACGAGCTTCAGGGTGGGGAACTGTTCCTGGACTAGCTGGACGACCTCAGTCTCCCGCCTCTTGTCTAAGACCTTCTCGTTCCTCGCGACCCACAGGCCGATCTCCCCGGCGTACTTAAAGTCCCGGGCGTCACCCAGCGTGTCCCAGTAGCAGTCGATTCGGTGGACCATAGTCCTGACGTTGCATCCTGCCTGCATCATTCGGGCTCCACAGAACGAAGGAGACTCTCCAACAATTCGGCGTAGTGGTTCGGGCGTTCGGATGCGAACCCGCTCTCCAGGAGGAACCCGGTCAGTGTTTCCCCGGAGGAAATATCTTGGAGATCGCCAAGCAGCCGGCCGTACGGATCCCGGAACCAGTCGGAGGTGATGAGCCGGAACCGCCCGCCCTCCTGGTGGACCTCGCACCAGTCAACGATGGCCTGCTTGGCATCGTCATTGCAGTACACACCTTCCAGCACCATGTACTGGGTGAGCATGGACTGCACCTGTGGTACTGCGGAGCGAATCATCACTGTGTCTGGCCTAGTAACTCTGACCACTATGGCTTCCGTGCCGACCATCCCTGGACGTTCCTTAGTCTTTCTTCCTTGTAAGCATCGGGTAGTTCTTTTGGTTCGTAACCGAGATGCTTTTTGTGCTTTAGTGATGCGAGGAACTTGGGGTCGTAGTTAGAAGGGTCGCACTCTCGCTTCACGCCCAAGAGTATACTCTTGTCCAGGTCGTGAAGTCCAGTGATGAATGACCCCGAGTGCAAGACGGTGTGGCAGTTGTTACAGAGCCTGACATATTGCCTGATGTCATGCTTGCGTCCGGCTCCGCCAACGAGGTGATGCACCTCCAGCCAGCGACGGCCGTCGCTCTCCGGCCACCAGCAGACGGCGCAAGATCGATGCTCCTCCAGCCAGCTTTGGAGATCAATGCGTTCTTGCTTGTTCATTTATTGCAGCAGAAACATCTGAAAGAAACTTGCAAAACTCTTCGTCGGAATGATGGCCCTTGGCAGCATTCAAACCCCACAAAATCATTCTTGTGTTCTCTTGCAGGTATCCGAGTGAACTGTCAATCCTGTCTGGAGATGGCCTGCGTAATGACATGTGCCCGTAATCAAACGGAATCCCTGTGATCTCGCACACTCCAGCGGAAAGTTTTTGCGAAAACCAGTCCACGGTCAGGTCAAACGTCAGCGTGCGATCCAACGCGCGAGTTCTAGCCGACCGATATAAAGCCATAGCCGGATTCGCTAAACGCCATTCCCGAGTTTTCTGGCGGTTGCATTCACGGCAAATGTTATGTAGGCCGTCAGGGCGACGACTGTCTGCCGAAAAGCACGATCTCGGCAACGACCTGCCGCAAGCACCTCCGCACAACTTCTCAGCCTCCGCGATCATCCTCCACGCCTAACTACCCGTCGTGCCGAATAGTGTACGGCGGTACACAACGCAAGTAAATCACACAGTTAAACGGTGGAGAGAGGCAGGCAGGCGACTCCGGCCGGAACCGGAGACGGCTGCGTTAAACGGCGGAGCCGAGTGAGGCAGACGGGCGTGCGTAGTTGATTACGGAGTCCACGGCCTTCTCATCCTTCTCTCCGTGCGGCGGGTCCGAGACCTTGCATCCAGGGCTGGAGTCGTCAGCATGCCCTGCTTTCCGCAAAACCAATGGTTGACCTGTATCCCAGGCCGGGCCATTGGTGGTGCCAATCACTCGCCTACCCCATGGGGCGGCTTCGGCTGATGGCGTTTGGCCGGAACTCCGGCGCCGGTCGACAATCGGGGTCTTACTTAAACTCGCGGGTGAACATCGTTCTCCAGCCTGGAATGCGGAGCCTGCATCGCTCCTCGTTCCAGCGGCAGAACTCTGTCAGATCCCGTGATTCGTATTGAGGAAGCGCCTTCGCCATCGACCAGAGATGCCACGCATAGGTGGCCATCTCGGCGCAGTAGCGGTCGCTTTCCTGGCGTGTCGCCAGCTTCAGTTCGCCCCGGGTAATGGACCCGGAGGTGTACGCTGCCCACTCGTCCAGGAGCATGAGCGGCTGGACGGACCAGTACTCCGTCGCTCCCTGCTTGCGGTAGGTTTCGTAGATCGATCCCCGTTCTTCCTTGGGGATCGCGGCGAAGACCTCGGCCGTCAGAAGCGGAGGCGTGGGGATGAAGACCCGTATACCGTTTCCGATATACACGCCGTGGAACCCGGTCTTCCCACGGCACAGGAAGTGATTGCCTTCATGGGCGTAGGTGACAAGATCGGCGTCCTTGGCGTCCGTGTTTACCGGGAGCCGGGCCGCAATGTCGGTCAGCGTCCAGGGGAATGCTGCCGGCGGAGACGAGACAACCGGGGCGTACTCCACCTCGGCTGCACCAGCCGCAAGCTCCCCGAATAACACGATCAAACTGATCATGGCACTTCCTTGTGCGGCGTCATCTTAGCTACTCGTCTTCTGAAATGCCATCATAGAAATACGCTTCGTCCTTGCTCACATCGAACGAGCAAGACTCCGAATGGTAAGTGTCCTCCTGGACCGAATAGCCAACCGACCCCGGATCTGGATGGGCACCGATAAAATACCCGTCCGTCCATGCAATGCGGTTTGTCGGGAGTGCCAGGAGGTTTCCGTCCCAGGTCTCCATGACATGGGCACACTTGTTCTGTTCCGGCCGCAGCGTAAACCCTGGGCGTTCCGGGGAATCCGGTAGCCAGTCCACGGTGAACAGGTATGAAGCGCTGACGTTCCCGGTGCGTGTCCGGCAGATAGCCTCATGTTCATGGAGGTAGGAGAACACAGTGATGATCGGCCGGCTGGAGAAGCAGTCCCACAACTGGCATGTACTCAGGGCAATCGTCGGGGCGTCTGGCTCCGTGCAGATCGCATGGATCGGCACGTTCCGGTAGTGGGCCCCGGACTTCAACATCACATGGAACCCAAGGGCCCTGCCGGCCACGGACTGGACGGCAAAGGCATAGCCCTCCTCCAGTCCCTCCTTCTTGGAGATGAAGGGGAGCCTGACCCACACACGCTGAAAGGGAATGTCGGCGTTCATTTGGCAAGCATCCAGAGCCCGATGTTTGAAAATGCGTAGCCGGCGTAGGCCAACGACATCCCGGTATTGCCGCGCGCAAACTGATCCACGGCAACGTACAGATAGATAACGCCTGTAATGGCAATCAGCGTTCCACTCATGGCTCCCCCATGGATAGGTTGTAAAGCAGCATGGCACACGCAAAGATCAGGGCAATGAACCACTGCATAGGGTCGATCATCGGTAGACAACCCCGGCGGTCATGGAGCCAGTGTGAACTTCCACGCAGCACGCACGCGGAAACTCCTGGCTAATCCTTTCCGCAGAAGCGACGAGATCCTCCGCATCAAGCTGCGCCTTGTGAGCATGAACCCAGTTGCCCACCACGGCGTAGTCAGACTCCGCAGATGGACCATCCTTAGTCCGCTCCATCCATACCCGGATGTTCCTGTTGAGCGTCCGGAACCGCAGAACGTTCTCAGGTGTCTTTCGCTTGGTTGTGAACCACATCATCGCGTTGCCTCCTTGCAATAGCTGGGCCGTTGGGCCCGTAATGAAACTCCAGTCCCGCATCATCCAGTGCCTTCAGCATGTCGGCGTTCTTCACCGAGTGCTGATGATTCCGCTCGCGGAGATCAGTGATATGTCCGATGGCCTCCCGTGCGAGACCGTCCCCCTCGGTAGCCATCCACTCCAGCTTTCCAAGCAGGCTCATGCCTCACCCCCATCGTCAAAGATGTCCGGGTGGTTCCCCATCATGTACGCGACGACTGGAGTGCCTGTTTTATAGACAGACTTGTACATGCGCCAGAACCTCTCTTGTCCGCCGCAGAGTTCGACCATCGTCTTCCAATCGTGCGGCGTCTTGCTGATGTCATTACCGTCCGCATTGCAATACTCAATCTCTAAATCGGTTGCGGGGATCTGCTCAACGAGACCAGAGTTTCCCCACCACTCAGAGTCAAACTCTGGTAATCCCTGCATAAAAACGCATGTGCCCGATACTCGCAAGTATTCAAAAGCCGATGGATTCCCGTACTCGTCCATGGTGTCAAATAGGTCTGCAATGCTGCTGACAACAGCAACTCCAAGCAAGTTGCCGCTGTTGTCGCCGCGCTCACGAATCAAATAAGTTCTCATGCTTCACCCCATGTGCTTTCTAGTTTTCTTCTGAGTCTTTCCATCTCGGCCTCCAGCATCCGGATGCGTTTTCGCAACGTATCGTTCTCTTTCCTCAACCTCTCCTCCTCCTCGGACGAAGAGACTGGTGTCTCCATCTACGAACTCCAGGAAATCTTGCGGGTACAGGTACTGTTCCAACTCATCTGCGTGGCGTAGGTGCTCCTTCGGTGCTACGAGCATCCCCATGTCATGACCGCGAGTGCGGTCCTTCACCGTCTTCTCTTCCCATGAATCATCCCTGTCTAGAGGCGTGATCCACACCCACTTGCCTGTCACCGAAGACAGGAACACATAGGCAAATGGATGAATGAACTCCCGGCCCAGGCCGCGTGTGTCGTCTACGAACACGGTCGGGTACGGAAAGTCGTCCGGACACGTAAACTTCAGACTCCGTTCTTTAATCTCCACGGACATGAGGACTGCTGCGTCTGGCGTGCCGCAGTGATCCAATGTCTTGCTGTGATTAGTCAGCAAGAGCTTCTTGCCGTGAGCCGCCGACCGGCCGGAGTCGCGCTGGGAATCAACCCAAGCGCGCTCCGCACGGTGGCCGCTGTTAAGAGCCGCTCGGAATTGCCGCATAGTTCCAACCAGTCCATTGGTAGGATTGAATCTCCACCCGATCAGGAGAAACGCTCTCCCAACGGTCCTCACGCTGCCGTATCTCCTTGGCCATCGCGAGGATTTCTTCGGGACTTGGGTCACCCGGCTGGTAACCGTCGTCCAGATACTCCATCCAGTCCGGGATAAACTCAGCCGTGCGAAGTGCGTCGGCGTCGTCACGCACGCCGTGCGCCCACCACAGCGGCTTGCCAAACCATTCCGCGATGTCCTCGTCGGTAATGTCAGGCACCCTCATGGCCACCAGAGCCAGACGTTCCTGAGACGGAACCTTCCCGCAGTGACGCAGGATTCGGAGGACGCCAACAGTTGCGGCCTTTCCCAATCCCAGGCTCTTGCCCACCGTCATCGGCGGCTCGCCGTTGACGATCACGCGATGGTACAACTGCCCAGCGAAAAGGAGCGGACAGTAGACTGCATACTCTTCGCCAAAAATTGGGGCGTACATGTCCCGCTTTCTCATAACTCTCCTCCTTGGTAAACGTCTCCGGAAACACATGCGGGATTTCAAACACCTCCCGCACCACAGCATCAATTAAGTCTGGCTCGCTCACGGCGATCCCTTTCCTTTCTGAACAGGTTCTTCACCCAGCCCTCACGTAGGTCACGGCAGGCCCAATGGATGTAGCCATTCGTTAACTCCGACATCTTCATGCCGGCGTACTTGCCCTTCAGCGGGTTGAAGTAAGTGCCGACGCACCGCGACCCGGCGCCAATGTCAAACTCGCGGCGGCGAATACTTCCAGATGCCTGCCCCCTGGTAGCGGCGCGGCGGGCTTCGATCTCCAACGCCAACTTCCGCTTGGCCTCTTCCTCCGCACGCAGGGCAGCAAGCTCCGCTTCCGTCAGTGGAGCCTTGGCCTCCGCCGCACGGCGCTTCACCTCCTTCACAACCTCTGGCCCGGCCTGGACAAACATGTCCACGGCCGTGACGAGACGGTGATCCAGGCTGGCGTCGGTGCAGTCAACAATTTTGAAGTGCGGCTTGGCGCTCTCGGCTATGCGTTGCCGGCGGAGGTCGGGAGTGGAGCCCTGGAAATCGACCACTCCCGGCAATGGACGAGTAGCGCGGCCAACACACTGGAGCCAAAAGCTCCGAGAGCGAGTTGGTCTTCCGAGTATGAGTGTTGCAGTTGGAGGGAAGTCGAAGCCAACGGCCACAACTTGGCAATTAACCAGCACCTGAACATCTCGCGTCTTAAAACGTCGCAGATTCTCTCGGCGTTCATCCTCGTCCTGTTTGCCATGCACATAAACTGACGGAATTCCGTAGTTATTGTTGAGGTAATGGCACACCCCGGCAGCCGCAGCCACGCCCGCAGTGAACACCACGGTCTGGCCTTCCATCTCTTCCTGAGTGATCAGGCAGATTCGCTGAAGGGTTGCTTCTTTGACCATCTCGTCAGCCAGTGCGGATTGTTTAAAGTCGTCGCCTACGATTGCTATTCCGCTGAGATCCAAGGAGGCAACCTTGGAGATGCGACAGACGGGGGGCACGGACCAGCCGTTGTCGATTGCCCATCGGAGGTCGTAGTTACACAAGGATTGTTCGTAGAACTGCATAGTAAACCCCTCCCGTCCATCCGAAATGGAGTCGCCGTAAACCCAGCAATCATCGCCCCGTCGTTTTGAAAGTAACGCAACATCTCAACCACTGGCTCACTGCACATCAGGTGAGCCTCGTCCACAATCACCAACTGAAAATCACGGAACCGCTTGTAGCGCGGCTCCCCGCCCCGCCGGCTGAGTAGCGTCTGCTTCGATGCCACAATCACCTTGCTGGGGTAATCCTCTTCCGCACGGAAGTCGGCCATCTCAACATCAGGATCCTGCTCTGTGATGTCCCGCACCTTTTCAATCGCCTGCCAGACCAGCTCACGCATCGGGCAGATGATCAACGTCCGACCAAGAATCCGTGCAGCCAATGTCACAAAGATCACGGTCTTGCCAGCACCCGTAAACAAGCCGTTGAGCGTGGAGGTAACACCACGATCCATAGCCTGGAGGTTGGCGGTAACAATCTCTTCTTGGTAGTCACGGAGTTCCATAAGAAAAAACCCGGGGGCGAGGAGGGACGGGGGTTGCCTCGCCCCCGGGGAGCCATCAGAAGGTGGCGAACTCCTCCTGGGGCTCAGGGCGCTTCCCTGCGCCCAACAACGTGAGGGAGCGGACGGCCAAAACCATCTTGCTCTTCTTCTGTCCGTCCTTCTCCCAGGACTGCTGATCCAGTTCCCCGGTCACGCAGACCTGACAGCCTTTGACGAGGTACTCCAGTACGCCGCCGATACGCCAGTGATCGCAGTCCAAGAACATGACCTTGTCCTTGCGGCCATTGACCGCGATGGAGTAGCGACCGACCTCGGTCTCGCCGACCATCTTGGACTCAGCGTCCTTAGTGATCCGCCCAGTAAACGTGCAGACATTCGTATCCATGATTACGCCTCAACTTTCTGATAGGTGTCATCAAACTTCTTCTGGATCCGTTCCAGAACCGCCTTCGGGCATGCCTTCTCCAACACACGCTGCTTCACCAACGAGACAACCTTCTTTGCCTCGTCCACGCTCTTGGCTTCCGCGAGCGCCTTGGTCGCCTTGCTCTCAATCTCCATCCCCTTGGTGACGGCATCCGCCTCCGACGAGCGGGCCGTGTGCTGCACGGAGTTGCCGTCGTCGTCAGCCTCACCGGAGAAACCTCCGGTGAGCGCCATGAGGAGCGTCCGCTTGGCATACGTCATCGCCGCGCCGAAGCCCTGCATGTCACCCTTCGGATTGACAAGCGGAGCTACGCCTGAGATGTACTGACCGCTGCTGTGCCGGAGCGTGCCGACCAGCACCCACTGCGAGCCTGCGAGACCCGGACGAAAATCGGGAAGCGCAATCCCGTTCTTTGTCAGCGGGCCACGCAGGGACTCGCAGCATTGAGCAAACGAACTGAACTTGCTGCGGAAGTGCGGGTTCGCACTATCCAGAGCAACGGCCTGGTACTCCGATTGAGCCTTGGCCAAAGCCTTCGTCAGTTCAGCCGTCTCCGGCGAACTACTGGGCCCGAGAATGAATTGATTGTCCATCATATAAGCACCTCCTCCTTCTTCTGTGCCCACGGCGGAATCACTAACTCCGTGATCTCGCCAAACGTCGCGGGCGTGTAGATCCCCGTCTCTCTCCGCAAACGAACTTCCTCCATGACTCGCTCCATACGCCGGCCGGCTTCCTCCACAACTTCCTGTGGGAGGTAGAACACTTGGCAATCAAACGGCGGCACCGAATGAACAAACACAAACGGCATGCGGAAGTGATCCATGCCCATCGCCATCGCGGCACGGACATAAAGCCACTCTTGTTCCGAGTAGCCGTATGAAAACACGCTGCGGTACAACTCGTCCCACGGCGCGGAGGTGGACTTCAGGTCCCACCAGTAGTCGATGGCACAACCGTCAGGCCGGACCTTCACGCGGTGGCCGTTGATCTCGCAGAAGACAGAGACCTGAGTCTCCACCGTCTCCTTCACACACCTCAGTGCAGCAGGGTTCGCAAGCAGGGACTCCGCCATCGTGCGGAGTTTGAATGCGTACTCCTCGTTGCAGGCAATCTTGCCCGTGGCGACCGTCTCGGCTTCCCACTCCTTGTACGCCTTCGTCCCACGCCGGCCGTCAACGCCTAGCACATCAGCCGGGGCAATGGCCAGGAGCTTGTCCATCTCCTTGCCGTCGCAAATCTCCATGACGAGCGTGTCGAAGTCGGATCCCAGGCTTGTGGCGCTGTTGCCTTCAAAGATTCTGTGGCCCAGGTCCAGCCACCTTTGAGCGAATCCACCACCCTTCAGTACGGCGACAAAAAAAGACCGCGAATCGAAATCGTTCTGTGCGAAGTAGTCGGCGTTCGCCATGCCGACAACCTTCCTTGGCAACGTGTCCATACGTTCACTCCTAGTTCTTAGACCGAATCCTCTGAAGACGGCGGTAGGCGGCGATGAAATCGCCAAGCTGTCCCAAGGCCAGCAGGGTCAGTGCAAAGCCGGACCAGCGAAGAAAAATGAAGGTGGTCAGCGCGGCCAGATAGGCGGCGCTAAGAATGGGGTAGTCCCGGGAGAAAACCCCTGCCAGCCATGCGTAGACAACTGAGCTACGCGCGCGATTGTGGGGGCTTGACCCCTCTCCTGGGACGGATATCTTCTCCCCCCCGAGAGCTACACCATGAGCCTGCTGAACCTCGTTGACCTGTACTGCAATCACGTTGGGGCCTCGCTGGGCTACCGATGGCAACTGATCGTTTTGGTCAGGCGTCTGGCAGAGTGGACGGTCACCGATTTGACCGTGCCCCAGATTGACGCATACCTCACCACCGCACTCGCCAAACTCTCGCCGTCCACTGTCCAGAACCATCGGAGAATGTTGGGGACACTCCGCCGATTCGCCCTCCGGGAGGGCCTTGCGGTGGATCAATGTACACGCACGCTGCGGCGAGTCAAGACGATCTGCCCGAACCCGATTGCGTGGACCCAGGCGGAAATTTCTCACTTGGTGGAGGTCGCCCGCGAGATGCCTGGACGCACGGCCTACTGCAACCTGTGCGAGGTGCTGCCGGCTTACGTGATCGTGGCCTACACCACTGGGCTTCGTGCCGGTGACATGCTGTCTATTCGCCATGACCAGATCCGTGGTGATCGCCTGTCCCTGGTGATCCACAAAACCAATCAGCCGCATGTTGCCGTGCTGACTGATCAGTGCCTCGCTGCAATCCGTGAATTGCCCCGGCGAGGTGGGCGTATATTTGGCGACCTCATCCCTTGCCGTCAACTCTCACGGCATTTTCGCCGCCTAGTCCTGCGGGCTGGGATGGCAGGAAGTAGCAAGTTTCTGCGGAGATCCAGCGCAACTTTCGCTGAATTAAACGGGATAGACGCCACTGGACACCTGGGTCACAGGACGGCCCAGATGAAGAGGCACTACGTCGATATGGCGATCATGTCGCAAAATCGACGGGCCGTGCCCCCGCTAGAACTGGTTCACCACTCCTAGCATCTGGAGCGGATCCAGGTTGGCCTTCTTCTTCTCGCGAGCCCGCTTGGCGGCTTCGCTCTGGATGACCTTGTACAGCAAGTACATCTGCTGCTGTTCCCGGGGCATCGCACGGAGAACGTCTTCTGGCACGGTCACGTTTTCGTAGGTCCGCACGCCGGGGGTGGTTTGCAGCATCTCGTTGAGCATCTGCCGGGCTGCGAGTTGCTTGCTCCGCTCTTGGTCGATGTCCGTCAGCTTGGTCCCGGCCAGGAGATTCCAGGCTGCCTTCATGTAGCGGTCGGATGGGTCTAGCCGCTGGTCGGTCAACTGGCGGTACAGGCCAATGCCGCGTGACCCGAACGGCAGGAAGTTGACAGCCAACTGTTCCAGCGGCCTGCCCACCTCGCCCAGGTCTCGCTCTAGCACAGAGTAGAGGTCTGTCAGATCGCGGCCGGTGTATAGCTGCCGGTTCGTCACGTACTCCAGCGGGGCTTTGATGAGCGGATTCGTCATTCCCAAAACGTTGCTGCCGGTCTTCTTAATGGTGTCGGCCAAGGCGGAGGATGCCGTTGCCCCAACGCCGGGAGTGAAAAGCTGGAACGTGCTTTCCCACGGGAGATCGACGTTGGTGAGGTAACGACGCAGCCCCTCCTTGCCAGAGCCACCCAGGATGAACGGGAGGTTTTCTGGAAGCGGGATCGCTGCGGATTGCCGCATGTACTCCGGGAGGAAGCTGTCTTCCGTGGGCTGCGTGCCCCGCGTAACGGCCCGCACCGACTGGCCCATCAATCCCCCTGGGCGATACAGGAGGTTGTTGGCGATGCTGGGGATGATGCCTTTCTGGAAGCTATAGAAGGGCATCGCCCGCTTCAGGACGTTTCTCTCAAAGTCGGTAAAGGCAGAGGGCGAGTAGTCCACCTGACTCAGGCGAACCAGATCCGCTGCCTCCCCCGGGTCAACTCCCTTACGCAACTGGTTCAGGAACGTGCCGCCACGAAGCGCATCTTCGACTCGCGAGCCAAGGGCATCGTTCGCCACAAGCAGCGGGTTGGTGTTCCGTGGGTTTGGATTCTGTGTAATTCCAACTCCACGCATGCTGAAGAAGTCGTTGAGGAAGTCGCCCCACGATCTTCCCTGCCGGTAGAACGCATCGGCTACAGATGGCTCGTTGCCAGCGCCAAGCCATGTCCCTCGGATCTCTTGCTCCGGGAGGTTAGTGACATCATCGAAGATCGTTCCGCCGCCAATGCGATTTGCCCCGGTGAGATCCTGGAAGCGATCAATGCGTTGCTGCGGCGTCAGGTCCTGGAAGCCGGGGGCGTTTCGCAGGCGCCTCTCCAGGGCGTTGTAGTTCCCGCCTGATGCACGAAATGCCGCCCACCAGTCCAGCGGATTGAAGGCCCCGAAAGTCGCCGCATTCAACGCGCCGGAATAGGTGTTGCGAACATGGAACGCCGGGGCTGCGAGGGCACCGACCTTAAACGCATTCGTGAACTGGTCGATAGTCCCAACGATCCCGCGCTCCACATCGCCCAATCGGGTTGGCTGCGAGAGAGTTTTGAGGGACGCAACCAAGTTTTCCGGGACGGCAAGGTTTGTCGAATCCTGGCGGAATCGGCTTTGCCACATTCGGCGAAAGTTCTGCGCGTCATACCCAAGTCGGGATGCGGCGTCTGAAAGCTGGACCATTCCGTCCGCGAGGCCATTGGGGCCGATGGGCTGGATGGAGGCCTCTAGGCGGGCCGTCACACGATCCGTGTTCGCCAAGGCACGGTTCTGTCCACGCTCATAGCGGCGGAGGTTCGTCCATCCAGGGGTGTCGAAGATGCCGGTGTTGTTCTGTGCGAACTGGAGGTCTGCGCCGCGCAGGAGATTAATCAAATCATCCTGCCGGGTGTTCATGCGTTCCCGCACGGGAGCGAGCATTGCAGCGCGCTCCTGCGACGACGCTGCCTGGAACTCCGGTGAGCGGATGACCTGCCGATACTCCTCCTGGAACGGCCGTTGCACGCCGATGGTGTCGAAGGCGCGGTTCATTATTCCACGCGCCGGATCAGCGTCAGCGTTGATCAACGCCTGCTGAAGTGCGGCAGAGTCCAAGTTGGCATTGGTGTTGCCGGTCAGCATTCGGAACGTACGCTGCCCGCCAGCGATGTCCGTGTAATCCTTTCGACCACGCCCAAAATTGTCAGTTGTGTTGAGGACGGTTTCTCCCTGCGTCCACGGGCGCTCAACGCGGCCCACCGCATTCGGGCGGTCGGGATTCAGGATGCGCTGCCACCACTTAGTTTGGCGTGGGAAGAACTCTGTTCCGTACTGGCTCTGCCACGATTGCGTGGGCAACCCAGCGGCTTCCGCGAGCCCGCGTGCCCGCCGTGTCGAAGATTGATACAGGTCGCGAATCTCGCGGAACTCAGGGACGTTCTCCAAAACCCAGTCTGAAACACTGTCGCCGCTAGTTTTGAGTACGGGGCCGTATACACCAGGCGCCGTGGGAACAGACGAGGACTCCGCAAAATCAACCAACGCCCGCTGGAGGTCTGTGCTGTTGAAAGATCGGAGGCGATCTGGGATGGGGACGTTAGCGCCATTGATGTTGGCCACATCCGGTACGTCCGCACTCATTGCCTCTCGCAACTGCCGTGAGCGGAGAAGCTCCTGGGCCTCGTCGGCGCGATCTGACGCTGCCCTAGCGAGACGGGAATCCCACTGAACATCGTAATCCAGGCTTTTTACGGGGGCTTTGAATCCAGCGTACAAAGCCCTAACCGCAGGGCCGGTGTATGGGTTGGTCTTGGATGCCTCTCCGAGATAGTCCAACCCCTGCGCTACCCGGTCACCAAACGCGCCGCCCAGCAAGTCGGTGCTGAGGCCGATGTTGGTTCCCGGAATGCGGACATCCATCAACCGTGCGGCTGGCGCATCTAGGTTGTTGGGATCAACCCCGAACCGCTCCGCCTGCTGCCGCCACCGGGCCATGGCATCGACTGGGTCCGGAGATTCAGCGATAGCCTGACGCGGCGTTAAGCCACGGAGATACTCGCGTACGCCCGTGCCGGCTTCGCGAGCCTGGGCACCGCGCGCCACTGCCGCAGCAGGATCCAGCCCCTCGTAGGCTGCCTCTGCCGCGTTGCGGAGTCTCCCGGCCCCTTGCAGCGCCTTTCCGGTGGGCGTCAGAGCCCCGCGCCCAAGGATCGCCAATGGGTTCGCGTAGGTCAGGGGGTCCAAAAGGATCTCGCCCGCCAGCCCGAGCCCGAAGTTGCTCCACGTATCTTCGTCGCCAACCATGCCGTACTGACGAAGAAGCTCTCGGCCGGTCACGCGCTCGTCGGAGGTTCCGAAGACACTAAGCGGCTTCCCAGCAAGAACGCCACGCACAAGCGCCCCGGGGCTATCCAACAAATAGCCAACAGCCGACAGGCCGCTAGAGCCCATCTCCGCAAGCGAGCGGAGCATGCCACGCCTCCCCTGCTCTGGCATGAGGTCGGAGATTGTGGCCCGGCCAGGAGTCAGCATCCCCGTGTCGGGGTCATAATCCGGCGTCAGCCGGGCTTGTTCGCCAATGATCCCGTACGGATCGTAGATGTCGAACAGTGGGGAGCGAATGGCCATTACTGCGGTGCGGTGGCGTAGTCAGGGTGTGCGACACGCCAAGCAGACAGGAGTGATCCACGCCCCTGCTGGCCAGGGATGTCGCTGTTTATGCCGTACTCCTGAACTATCGACCGGCGCGTTTCGGGGTCTGTGATTCCAAGGCTCACCAACATGGCGTCCAGTCTTGCGGCGTCCTCGGTGAAGAAGCCATTCCAAGTCTGATCGGCCTTGGCTGCCATATTGCGGAACGCGGCCTGCGCGGACGGGTGCTGGAGGTTGCCTCGCAAAATCTGCACGGCTCCAGGCCCGTACATTGAAGATGCCTCCTGCTCCTTGCGAGCTTGTTCCGCCAGCCCCTGCGCCTTCGCTGCGGCAGCCATTGCGGCGTCCTGCCTTTCGCGGGCGAGGCCAAGTTCAGCGCGGGACACATCGCCTTGGTTCTGAATCTGCGCCAGTTGCGCTGCAAGTGCCGTGCCTTGCTGATCGCCCCGGCGCCGGCCTTCTTCCTGCTGAAGGTCAAACTGCTTGGAACGCTCCTGCCACTCCAACTCGCGAGCGGCACGCTCTTCGGCAAATCGACGCTCATCTGCCTCGCGTGCGGCCTGCCGTTCCTCGCGAGTCAGTGTGCGATCCTTCTCACGCTCTTCCCGAGCTTCGGCGCGAGCGGCATCTGCCTCTTTGAATCTCGCATCGTTCTCAACGCGAAGCAGATCCAGGCGGCGATCCCACTCATCTCCACGCGGGCCAGTGCGCTCGCCGTATCGCATACGGTTTTGGATTACGTCCTGCTGCTGCTCTGGCGTCAGGCGGTCGAAGGCAACAGTCGCTGCGCGTGTCCCCATGGGGCCGCTAGTGGGACGGCCTCCAGCCAGCATGGTCTGGGACTTCCACGCATTGCGGCGAGCGATAGCGTCATCGTCCGTCGCGCCCTGCGCAGCAAGGCGGAGTTCTTCGATGGACATCTCCTGAGCCTTGTCAGAAGTAATGCCTGCACGGCGGGCAAGGCGGCGCTTGTCCACGTTTTCAATCTGTGCGGCCTGCCGTTCGCCGGGGCGATAGACGTTCTGCTGGCCGAGCGGCGATGCTACCGTTTCTGTAGTCCAGCCGGCGTCCGTCAGGTCTCGGCGTTCCCCGGATCGCCCCGCCGCCCCGGGGAAGCGGTTGGGGTTTTCGCCGGTAATCGAACCCGGGGGATACCCAACTGAGTATCCGACAGAGCCATCGGGATTCAGGACGGGGACCATTCCGCGTGCAGCCATTGCCCTGTCTTTGGGCGATGGCTTGTATTCGTTGCGACGGCCGTCCCACTCGCGAGTCGTGTAGTCCTCAATGGCTTCGGGGTCGTTAATCATTCCCGGCTCTGGGACGGGGCCACCAAACGGCATGCGTGGTGCCGGGACGCGCTGGTATCCAGGGCCAGCCTCGGACTCACCGGGCCGCATGTTGGCGGTGGATCCGCCGGCAGCGGCGGGCTCCTGGAGTCCCGTGGCCCGGTCGTATGACGCCTTCCTGCGGTCAACGCCTGCCGCCCACTGGTCGGATGCTGCCAGCCTCTGTTCGCGATTCATGCCGGTTTCAGCTTCGGCCATGCCGGCAGAGAATGCGTTGTAGTCTCCCGGTGCTGCCTGCGGCTCCATGGCGTCGTAGAAGATGCCCGGATCTCCGGAAAGGCTCTGATGCTGTGCGGCCCTCGCAGCCGCTGCCTGCATGGCTCGCTGCGGTTCAATTCCGCTGGCAGACAGTTCAGCGGCGTAGGCGCGAACGGCCGTCGCAACGTCGCCGCCAGAGTCCTCCAACACTGCGGCAAATGCATCCGTCCCAACGCGCCTGCGGAGCGGCGGGTCTGGGGTGATTGGCGAGGATGCCGCTTCTACTGGGTCTAGGTCTGACGGAGCCAGCGGTGGGGCCATACCCCAGGCGCGGACATTAGGGAACCCGAGAGGCCCATAGGGGAGAGTTTTCCTGGCCATTAGCGCCTCTGGTAATTGAGTGGGGAGGCCGACCGGCGAGCTTCGTTTGCGAGACGATGGAGATGTTCGATCTCTTGCATCATCTTGCGGTCGGTTGACGGGTCCAGCCCTTGGCGGCGATAGGAGTTGAGTCTGTCAATCTGCTGCTTCGCCTCGCTGGAATACATGATCGCTGCCTGCTCCGCTGTCATTGGCGGCTTCTTGGGGGCAGGCAATTCCATAGCGACGGCAGGCGTCGAAGCCGGGATCGGCCGGGACTCAGCTACCAGATCGGCCGTGTCCATCGGGGAGAAGTCCGTCAGGCCCATCTCCGCATCAGACAGAGTGACAGGAGCAATCCGCTCTTGCGGACTTGGCATGTCATCGACCGGCAGCATGTCTACGTCAGGAGCAACGAAGTCCATGAGGGGATCGCTCTCCGGCATCTCAGGAGCGGGAGCATTGGCTACGCTAGGCCCATCGCCAGGAAGCCGGCCCGTAGTCTCGGCAATCATTCCGCCCAGGCCAGCAGCACCGAGAATCGCAGCGGCCGTCGCCATACGCTCTGCTTGCGTGGCGGCAGCGGCGCGGTCGATGCCCTCTTGTGCGGCAGTCAGAATGTCATCGCGGCGGATGCGGTTGAGGTCGGTGTTCTGGTTGCGGAGGTTCAACGTCCGGCCGGAGGCCAGTTGGTTGAACGACGAATTCGACTTGTCGTAGTCCAGGCCACGGGTGTAGCCGGGGAACGATGTCGGCTCCATGGCCGGGATGTCCTGGGTGGACAGGCCACGCAACGACATGCCGATATCGGGATCCCGGGAGACGGGCGGATCAAAGCCACGCAACGCCTGAACGACGCCCATGCTCTCAGGGTCAAACGACACGGAACGAAGAGCGGATTCCACAGCATCGGCAGAATCCATCCGGCCGGCGGCACGAAGGGCAGCGGCAGCGTCCTGCATCTGGAGCATTTCCACAACAGTGCGCGGAGCGCGAAACGGCATAGCCATTATTTCTTTCCCTTCTTGGGCAGATCGGCCAACTCGCCGTCGCTGCGAAGATCGTCGTCTTCAACCATGGGCGTATTCGGCTTGCCGTGCATCTCTTCGTCCAGGTCGGCAAGATCGTTCTTGGGCGGAGCCTTGGACTTCTTATCCAGCGAGGAGAGGATTTCCTTCTCCTCGGAGTCAGAGGCGATAAGCAGCTTTTTCACCATGCGCCGCAGGGCAGCGTTGGTGAGGTCGTCTAGGTCGAAGTCAATCTTGGTCACGAGAGTAGCCCGCCAAGGAGTGAGGAAAATAGGTTCATGCCGGCCTGCTGTCTTTGGAGTGAGGCCAACTGTTGTGCGTATGCGTTCTGCTGATTGAGAGCACCAAGCGCCTGAGCGTTCTGTTCTTGCGAAACCTGGGATTGCAGCGAGAACTGCGAGTCTGCTTGGCGGTTGCGCAAGTCTTGTTCGTAAGCCTGGGCCATCCGCTCCGACATCCGCTGGGCTGAAGCAATGCCGGCTTGGTTGACGGCCGCACGCCCGCGCGACATGCCGGGGCGGTCGTAGGTCTTCATGTTCATACGCGGGTCGCCGGCCGCGATGGCGTTCGCCACGTTGTTGTTCATCTGCGCACGGGTCGCGGAAGCCGGCACGCCGAGCGGGAGAGGCTTGGTGATGTTGACCTTATTCATTGAACAAGCCCCCCAATAAACCGCCGAACATGCCAGTCAACGCACTGAAGCGGCGAGTCCCCAGATCCGTGGCGTTTTGCTGCGCCTGCGACATCTGTTGAAGTCCTTGCAAGACGAGTTGGTTTTCGGCGGTGCGCTTGGCGAGATCGTGGTTGGCATTGATGGTCCCCTGCGCGACTGCATAGTCGGCGTCCGACTTGCCCATCAGGCCATCCAAGACATCCTGATGGTTGGCGCCATACGCCTTGTAGGGGCTCTGCGAGCTAGGTCGCGGAGCCGATCCAGGGGCGTCGGGCTTAAAGGATGTGCGGTAAGTGAGCATTAGCGGTCAAGCACAGGGTAGTAATTGGCAAGCCCGTAACGGTCCCCGACAAGCTGCTCGCGTTTTGGCACGCCACCGTACGTGCGAGCAAAGTTCTTCAGGCGCTCTGCGGCTTCGTCCTTGCGACGGTCTTCGCCGCGTTCAAACTGCGACTTAAACACGCCTGTCTTCCCGAGCGAGGAGTCGAACAGATCGCGCAAGGCCCCGCCTCCGCCCTGCATAGCCGTACTGTACAGGTTGGAAAGCTGCGACGAGACGTTGTTGAAACCGCTGGCCAAGCTGCCCGGTAGGCCAGAGTAATCAGCGCGGTTGGCGGGATTGTTTTGGGTGTCATAGTACTGGTTCATTCCGCCACGGCTCTCGCCGTATCCACGGTCGCTGAGTTGCATCAGTCCACTCAGCGTCTGACCAAGCATCTGTGACGGCATGTTGCGGGATGTGTAGTGCTGAAGGTCCAGGCGGTTGTAGCCGTCCTGGAGGTTGTTGTTCATGCCGCCAGTGATGTCGCCTGCCATGAGGTTGCCCTGCAACGAACCAAGGCCGGCGTAAGCCGGATCGGCATAGCGGCTAAAGTCGTTGTTGCCGAACTGCGCTCCGCCACCCCAGCTTCCGCCCCCGCCGCCGCCGTAGCCACCGGATGCGATCTGGCCATCGGGACCGGATGCAGAGAAGGTGTTGTTGCCACCCCCGCCGTCGCTGCCGCCAAAATTAAAGTTCAGGCCCTGGAGAGCCCCGGCGGCGGCGAGCTTGCCGCCCAGGCCAGAGTACGCGGACCCGAGTTGCCCGAGCGCGTTGTTTCGACTGGCGCCGTAGCCCGCGAGCCCCTGCTGATTGGCAACGCCCAACTTCGACATGGCGTCGTTGTAGGCCGCTTGGTTCTGGGCCCAGGCACCCATTGCCGAATTAGCCGCACCGCCATACGCGGACAGGCCGGCAGTCGCGATGTTGCCCAGCGCTCCCTGGCGAGCCGCCTCGGCCATGGCATTAGCGCCATAGAAGTTAGACCGCTCGTTCGCCATGGCGGTCCCAATGTTGCCGAGACCGCCAGCCAGCGAGCCGTACGCGGACGCCAAGCCCTGGCCGCTGTTGGAATAGATTTGGCCGTAGGCATCTGCGAACTTGCCGAGCGCCCCCATGGTGGCAGCGATGGAAGCGCCTGCCGCGTCACTGCCGCCGGGCGCGTATTGATCTAATCCAAACGGAAGTGTGGCCATGAGTATCTCCTACCTACAAATGTCCTTATGGGGCGTAGAAGGTTTTTCGGATGGGGTTTTGATCGGCCAAAGAGGTCACTACGGCCCGCTGGTCCACGGTGGCAAGTTTCCCGGTAATTTCCGCTGTTACGTCGGAGTACTTGGCCTCTTCCACGATCACGTATGCGGATTCCCCGGTCAGGGTGAAATTCTGGTTAGTGGGCGTGGCGTAGGTGGGCGAGGTGTCGATGTCATACTTTCCGCCAGTAAACCCGCCGGTCACGGATGCCTTGGTCGATGTGTGCGTCAACGAAAGCCCCGATAGCGACAGGCTCGTCGGAGTGGTCGTAATCGACAATCCTGCAAGGCTGATCGGCGTGGATGCCGTAGTAAGCGATAGGCCGGACGCAGAGGCGGTTACGGCGCTTGGTGCTTTGCCTACGAACGTCGCACTGAAGCCTGAATAGTTGACAATCGTTGCGTACGTCGGAGTAATCTTCACAGTGCAGGTGGTTGAATCGAAGGACGCCGAGACGCCGGTTACGACTTGCACGGATGTGGAAGTGGGCGTGATCGCCACCGTCCCGGATGGGGTGGGAAGCGAAACAGAAATGCTCCCAGAAATCCCGGTGGCCTTGTCGTACGACGCGCTGCCGCCGGACACCCCTGTCGCCTTGTCGTATGTCGCCGTGCCGCCCGAAACTGCGGTCGCCTTGTCATATGTCGCGGCGATTGCTGTTGGCGCCGGGATCTCAACCGTACCCGTAAGCGACGAGATGACCTGACCCAAGACCGGCACGGATACGGAGCCGCCCTTAATGGCGTTGGTCAGTGCCGTAGTTGAACCAGCGCCTTGCGGGACGCTGATCTTTACGCTGCCGCCTTGGATGGCGTCCGTGGGAATCGGCAGGGTGCCAATCACGGCGCGATACTGCGGCACTGTGATCGTGTCTGTGCGGAGGCGTATCGGCCCGCCACCGCCGCCGCCACCGCCAACTCCATCACGGCCATCTCGTCCGTCGCGCCCGGCGGTGCCAGTGGCCCCGGGCTCGCCTGGAGCGCCAGCAAACCCAACGCCGGCACTGCCTGCCGCGCCCGTCGCCCCGGCGGCACCAGTGGCACCATCGCGGCCATCGCGCCCACCGCCGGGATTGTTAACCGTATCGCCGCCATAGAACTGGTTGATATTGAACTGCTGGCGGTTACTAAAGTCGTACTGATTGCCTTGGTAGTTGTTGTAGCTGTTGCCGCCGTAAGTGCTGGTGTAGATGCGAGTCTCGCCAGGAACGGGAAATAGCTCCCGGTAGTCTCCGGGATTCCATGGCGCCCTGCCACCGCTTCCATAGACGCCACGTTCGTTGCCGAGCGCGTAGTTGGGCTGAAAGTTTACGTCGCCGCGATGCGTCAGCGGCTGATTGCAGTTGCCAAGCGCTTGGGTCAGTTGTTTTAGGGCATTGGGCGGCAGAACGCCTTGCAGAGCTTTTACGATTGCGGGCGTTGCTTGTGTAAGCATCAGTCTGCGCCGCTCATCCGGATGGCGTAAATTGCAATCTGATCGGCGCTCTGTTCGCCCGAGATGCGAACGGCCACATGCCGGTCGCCGCCTGAAGAGCGATCATCCAGACGGCCGGTGTACCGCGCCTGCGCAAAACCATTGGCCTCGCCCAGCGCGGACCTGTTGAGGTTCATATTGAGCGTTGCTGCTGTGGAGCCGTGCGTTGTCGTAAAGCCATCGCCCCGGTCGGCTGCAATGGCATTGGGTCGGGCGTCCGAAGAATTGTTGTAGTGCAATGACAGGGCAAGCGATGCGTCCGCATCTGTCGGCCGGTAAAGCAAGGATACGGAGCGATTTTGTTCCGCCGAAAGCGCGGCGTTGCCAGTCTGGAACACGTACGGGATGGCCGTTCCGCTATCGGAAAGACCGGCAGCCTTCAGGAATGAGCCGCTGGACGTAGCGCACAAGACCTCTTGTTTCGACGCAATGCCCGCTTGGCACGCTGCGGTGATGGCCTGCGGATACGTTTCTTCCCACCACGCCTTGGTTGCGAAGCAATAGCACAGCGCCCGCACCGGAGCGGAATCCGTGCTGCGGCAGTAGAAAAAGCGCACGGTTTTCGTAGAGATGTCGGCCTTTATGTGAAACTGCGACGACTTGGAGAAGTCGATGATGTTGTCGCGCCAGTAGTTGTCGATTGGCACAGACAAAGCCTCTTCTTTGTTTCCGTCGAACGCATACATTCCGTAGCTGTCCACCAGCACCGCTGCGCCAGCGACTACGTCCCAGCACTGCGCGTTCAGGATTCCCCTATAAGCAACAAGCAGGATAGACGCATCCAGGACAGGCTGCGCAACGTAATTCAGGGCGTATAAGTGCGATGTTTGAGCGACCAGCAACTGGCCCCCCAAGGGAATGAGCGCAACGACAGCGTCCGGCGTGGAGGTATTTTCCTGAACGACAAGTTCGTTTTCGTCGGGAACACTTTCGGGCTCATCGACCTCCGAGTACAGAAGTGAATTCGGACGTTCGCCAGTAGTATCAACCGCATACCACGCCCGGTCTTGGAACATGCACGCAATGGCAAAGTTCCCCGGAGGAACCCCGAACCTTCGGGCGTTAAGCTGCCCCGAAGGAAGAGTCACTGGCATGACCCCGTACTCCGCGCGCTCCGTATCCTGGAGGTTCAGGTCGCTCAACGTGTCAACGTAGGATGTGTTGAAGGCCGCGTCCGTGCGCTGAATTGTCGCCACGCGGAACAGCAGGACTGACTGGTCACCTGTCGTGCGCCATAGCTCCATCGCAGCCACGCGGTCGTCCAGTGGGCCATGCGAAAATGTCCATGTCATAGTGGACGCAGAGTCGCCAACATCAACCTCCTGCAAGTGCGAGATGGACGACGGCACGGGGCCGTTATTCAACTCAGGCGTACCGTCCAAATAGCGAATCGCGCACTTGTACGTCCCGGCCATGCTCTGGGAGATAGTTGCCTGTGCGGTGGCCTGCGTATTCAGAATGATCGCCGTGGGCGGGGCGTAGTACGCTCCGCCGAAATATACGGTAGCCCCCGTGACGCTTCCAGAAGCATTGACCGTCGCGGTCGCAGCGGCGCCGTTGCCTGACACATCTGTCGATGCAGCGCGGAACGTGAGGACTGGCGCCGTGAAGTACCCTGTGCCTCCGGAAACAACGGTCACAGAAGACACGGTGTACTTCATGTCAACTGCAACGACGGCCCCAGTTCCGCCGCCGCCGATGACGGTTGCGGTGACTCCGCTGGTTGTGGCGCCCGTTCCTGAACTCAGGATATTGACTCCAAAGATTCGCCCCTGCGCGTCCACCGACGCGGCGGCAGTGACGCCGGTCAGCCCCTGGGCCGTGGAGAATTGGAGCGTGGGAGTCGTCGTAGCGTTGGATGTGTATCCAGAGCCGTATGACAGGACGCGAACGGCATCGACCTGTCCTGAAACACCAACGCTCAGTGTCGCACCGGACCCAATGCCGCCAGAGAACGCCACGGTTGGGGTGGACTGATAGCCCGCCCCGCGTTCCGAGATGGTGACGCCAATCACTTGTCCGTTGACAAGGATGGCCCGCGCAGTCGCCTGGGTGGTGGGGCTTCCGCCAGTGATCGTGACTGCGGGAGGGGCGAAATAACCCGCGCCGGGAGTCACGATTTGAATGTCACTCAGGTGCCCGCCGGAGGTAGCTGCGGTTGCGGCGACTCCTGGGGCCGTGGCTGGGCGATTGATGCCGATGGGCTGGACGGCAGTCGCAGCGCCGTCCCAGCGAATCCCGCGACCCATGCCATCCACGCCATAGAGATCGTTATATCGCCCCTTATAGAAGCTCATCGGTCGCAGCGGCCCAGTGTAGGCATAGGCCACCGCAGATGCCCCCGTCCCACTGCCGCCTGAAAAGGACACAGCCGGTGCCGTGAATCCTGTGCCGGAGGCGGTGATGACAACAGAGTCCACCGCCGTTCCGGCCATCACAGCGTACGCGGTCGCACCGTTACCGCCTGAAATGGTGACAGTTGGGCGAGAGGTGTACCCAGATCCTCCGGTCGTCACGCGGACCCCAACGAGTCCGCCAGTAGTCCTGGCTCCGATCTGCATCAGGATGGCCCTCTGGCAACGAAGATTTGCCCTGCGGAATTCTGGTAGACGATGTTTTCCGTAGCTCGCGGATACCTAAACGCTTTGACGATAGGGGCCGTTGATCCAGTGTGCGACGTAAAAGACACGGCGGCCGTACCTGGACGAACGGTCAGTTGCCCAGGAGATAAGACCTGGAGATTGACCTGCGTAACCCCGGCTCCTGGCGGGAGCGCGTAAGGGCTGGCATTTGCCACAAGGCCAGCCCACTTCTCAACAACAATCACGGCGAGCCTCCGTCGTAGTCATCGGCCTGAAGTGGCGTTCTCCATCCATAGGCATCCCAGACGATCCTGAGAGACCCAGACATTGGAGCGACTTGGTCGTTCTCCATGGCAAGACGCAAGTCACGCTGGTACAGCGAGAATGCATTGTCCGGCTTGGCGTTTCGTGTACGGGCCAGCCAGTACTCGCACGCACTCAGCAGGCAGTTGTGCATTCCGGGCGGCATGTCCACGGGATCGGTGATCACGTACTTCACGCCACTGGCGGTCATTGACTTATCAACCACCAAGGAGGTTGCGCTGGCTACGGACACAACGCGGGCTTGGTCGGCATACGGATTCATGGACCCAAGCGTGTCTGGCACGGCTGTGGAAGTACCCAGACGCAGCACGGAGCCCACCATGGTGGAGGCGAACGATGTCCCCGTCCCCGTTACCGTAGTCCCGGACACGGACACCGTTCCAGCCCGGGATGTCGCTTCGTGCCCTGACAGCCGCATCTGTCGCGGCGTGCGGCGATACGTGAAGTCCAGCGTCTCCACGTTAATGGGATAGCCGTCCATCAGAATCTTAATGGCGTACCCGAACGAATTCGGGTCTTTGACGACCGTCCAGTAGTAGGGCGGGCCAAGTGCGTTGTTGGATGACTCTATCTTCATGGCAACGTCTTGGCTGACGTACATGAAGTTTGTCCACCCTGTCTCATCGACAGGGGCGTCAATGTTGCGGAAGTCGGATGGCAGCGGATAGATGGAGCGATACATCCGCGCTTCAGCGGAGATCGGAATGTCGCTTGGGAGTGTCAGCGTGGAATCCAAGACAAGCTGCGTTCCGCTGACTCGCGTAGCAATGCCGCACACGTAATCGCCAACGCGAATCCGGTGCGACACCGCGTCAGTCGGAAATGGATCCCCAGACTGTTTGGTGATCGTGCGGGTGGAAGCGACGTATGTCACAGACCCGATCCAAGAAGGCGACAGGTAGATGCGGCCCTGCTGGTTGAAGTACTCCCAGTCACGGATCGTGGAGACTTCCGCGTACGCCCGCTGGATGGCGGTGCGGATGTCCTTCTGCTCCGCATCCTGCGGCCCGCCGAAGGACGAAGTGATCAGATGCTCAACGCAGTCTTGGTAGGTCAGCATTAGGAGATCACTCCTCGTTCAATCCCCAGTTTCGCCACATATGCCATGAGCGCCCCAACTGCGACAGCAAGATCCTGGTCCTGTTCCGCAGCAGTCAGGATGTCTTCCACTTGCAACCACACGCCGCCGTCCGGCGCTACGCTCACGCCATCCTCACCAGAAGAAAAGTGTCGCAGTCGCACGCGAGCCGTCGCTGCGCCGCCGACTTCTGGGGCAGAAATGACGATTTCGTCCACCCAAATCTTGTCGTAGGTGGCCGAGATTTCGATAGGAGTGGCGGCGTACAGAATCGGGATATCCATCAAAGACCTCAGAAGGGTGAAAGCGAGATGCGTTTCCAGGAATTCGTGGCTATGCAGATGTAGATGTATAAAGTGTCCCAGCAAATTTCTCCCTCATTCCCAGTCGCCGTGGAACTGGCCGGCGTGCGCTTTGTCGCGAGCCGCAAGGTGGAGCCTGCAATGTGCAGGCCCACGCCGCTGGAGATCGTCGGGTTTGATGTGCCAATACCCACCTGACCTCCGGACGAAATCCGCAGGCGCTCAGAGGAATTGGTAAAGATCGAAAATGTGCCGGCCCCCTCTTGGACGAATGACAGGCTTCCGCCGGATCCGTAGTTTGTGAAGAAGAACGAAGTGCCAGACTGCGTTAACTGGGAGGAGTTAGAGCCGCTACTGAGTGTAAGCTGCGCCGCATTTCCATCCGTGCTAGTTACGCCGATGCCGCGTGCGCCGGAGCCGGACACATGCAGGGCGTGGCCTGGAGTCGCGGTTCCTATCCCAACGGAGCCGGTAGCCGTCACCCGCAGCCGCTCCGCACCCGCCGACGACACCGCCACCACATCGGCTCCAGGGAACCCAATGCCCGTCTCGTCGCCACCACCCC
>Ga0082207_1000070_pt1 | contig 62497 bp, 63 predicted proteins | sample LakMenEpi10Aug09_FD_71540 | JGI IMG/M metagenome (GOLD analysis project Ga0082207, IMG submission 71540) | reverse complement strand
AGAACCTTGTGCGATCATACTCTAGCAGAAATCGGCAAAACTGGCGCAACTACGATTGTTCGTAACTTCATATCTTATATGCTGAAAACCTGTAATATTTATTTTTGTGAAATTCCTAAAACGGAATCCAATCTAATTTATCAATCCATTCTTCACTGTCGGTAGTTTCCCAAAGCAAAAAAATCGCTTCTGCCCAACTGCCTAAAGTTGTACCTGGACGTAACCACATAACTCCCCAGATATGTCCACCTTCTGCCCAATGTGATTCTAAATGTCCAGGCATACTTTTACGGTTATCTGTCACCAATAACCGTTCAGATACTTCCAGATAACGCAGCAGTTCTGGATCTAGTGTTCCTAGTGAGGGAGCATCTGGATCACCCACACGAACTATATCTATTGCTGGGTTAAGACGCAAAACAGCAAACTTTAGCTTTGGTGACAAATTTTCATCGAGCAAGAAACGGATTTTCATACAAGATTTAACCGCTCCTGTTCTCGTTGCGCTTTGATTGCTCTCAAGCGCTGTATCATTGGAGAGGGATTAGCAGCAGCCTCTTGATAACGCTGTTCCCTCCACCTAGCCAACCGCAACATATAAGCATCTATTTCCCCACGATTATGGAGATAGTAGGTAATAGTAGCGTGAATCTTTTCTAAATCTAGCGATGGCAAATCTTCCAGAATTTGTTCAGGTGTGTATCCTTGTAAGTAATAATCAATCACATCATCAATACCGATTCTATGACCCTTAATGCGGATATCGTCTGGATCTAAAAATTCAAAATAATCCTCTAGTTGCATATTTTTACCTTGATACAGTTAATGAATAATCTTGAGCAATAAATAACATCCGTAGCGATAGCGGAGCGCGATCCAGGAATCGCTAATACTCTAGCAGAAATTGGCAAAACTTGCACAACAACCGTTATCATTAGTGGTGACTCTGTAGTTGATCGCGTTATCAGCTATGCTAGAAATAGCAAACTTCAAGGAGAGAGCAAATCATGGAAGAATTACTAGAACTCAGAGAATTAGTGGTTTCTGGCAACCTAGAAGCGGCTCTATCTTTAATTGATGAATTAGAAGAAATGAGCAAAGAAGATAAAATCAATAAAATTTATAGCTATTGTGTAGTGCTTTTAGTCCATTTAATTAAACAACAAGCAGAAAAAAGGACAACTCATTCTTGGGATGTTTCCATTCGCAATGCTATTGATGCAATTGAGCGGATCAACAAACGCAGAAAATCTGGAGGATATTACATGGACAAAAAAGAAATAGAAGAAATTTTACCAGGAGCTTATAATAGAGCTTTAGATAATGCTTCTTTAGAAGCTTTTGGCGGAATTTATGATGAATTAACCTTAAGAAATATGGTAGATCAAGAATTAATTATTAAACAGGCATTAAATTTTATTTCTAATTAAATAAAGCGCGAACTTATTAACTATCTACAATTAATAAACAAAATCAAGGAGAATAATATGCAAATACAAACTTGCAAACATATTTACACCCCTGAAGAATATTTAGAATTAGAAGAAAAAGCACTTTATAAAAGCGAATATCGGGATGGAGAAATTATTCCTATGACTGGGGGAACTGGTAATCATAATAAAATTACACTAGCTATTGCGGCGATTTTACTATATGCCATGAGACGCAAAAAATATGAAGTTTTTATGGGAGATATGCGTTTATGGATTCCACAATTTAAAGAATATACTTATCCTGATGTAATTGTAACTGATGGTCAGGCTAGTTATACAAGTAAAAATAACACTACTATTACTAATCCTTTATTAATTGTTGAGGTTTTATCCAAGTCTACAAAAAATTATGACCAAGGTGAGAAATTTACTTTTTATCGTTCTATTCCCCAATTCAAAGAATATGTTTTAGTGGAACAAAATCAATATCAAGTGATGCACTATAGCAAAACTAATGAGGGAGAATGGATTTTTAGAGAATATAAATCTGAAGATGATATTGTTAAGTTGCAATATCTTGATTTTGAAATTAGTTTAGTAGACATTTATCAAGATGTTAATTTTGACGATAAAGAATAATATCAAGTTCGGATAATTACTGACGATATAAAAGGTAAAATTATGGAAATCCAAGAAATTAAAGCCTTGATTAAGGAGATAGTTCAAGAAGTATTGCAAGAAGAAAGACTAACACTTTATAATACTCTGTTCTCATATAGGAATAATACAGAAAATCAAGAATGGAATCAATTTTCTCTTGAACAGGCCATGAGAGGTTTAGAAAATGATCATCTTCCCGAATACACAGAAGCGGACATTATAGAAAAATGGCAATAGTTGGTCAAAAATATGAAGGATGAAGTTTTTGGCTTTGTCCTTCATTCCATCAATCGCGTTATCAGCGCTATGCTATAAATAGCAAACTTCAAGGAGAGAGCAAATCATGGAAGAATTACTAAAACTCAGAGAATTAGTGGTTTCTAGCAACCTAAAGGCGGCTCTATCTTTAATTGATTAATTAGAAGAAGAGCAAAGAAGACAAAATCAATAATATATCTCTATTCCTATTGTTATATTCATCACCTCTGCCACGAATACCTATCAACTCACCCTTGGGATTTAACATCCCCCACTCATGCCTCTGACAGTGGAATTGCTATAAACTAAATTGTAACTACCATATTGCGGTTTTGACCGACTTCTGTACGGGTAAAGGTAAAATATTGTCCACCTTCTGCGGCACAATAGAATTTATTACCTCCAGCGTAACTAGGTTAACCCATGGACGCAAGGCTTGCTAAGGCTGTTAATGACACTGTAGCAAATATTTGAGTCAATTTTGGGTATAGTTGATCAGATATTTCTGTAGTCATATATTCAATTATTTGTGTGATTTCAATGATATTTTAACTCATAAGTAAGTATTAGGGAGTTAAGAATTTTCCTTTTGTCTATCCTCTAGAGTAATGATAATTGCTCATTAGGAGGCTTAAAATCCATGTGTTGATATGCTGCTTTAGTCGCTATTCTCCCTCTTGGTGTCCGACTTAAATAACCTATTTGCATTAAATACGGTTCATAAACTTCTTCAATGGTTTGGGTATCTTCCCCAGTGGTAGCAGCAATGGTTTCTAAACCTACCGGACCACCATTAAAGTTTTCAATTATTACACTGAGCATTTTTCTATCTGTCCAATCTAATCCACAGGGATCAACTTGAAATAATTGTAATGCTTCTGCTGCTACAGTTTCATTAATTTCCGCAAAGGACTTTACTACCGCATAATCACGGACTCGTTTTAGTAATCTATTCGCAATTCTCGGCGTTCCTCGTGAACGTTTAGCTATTTCTGTAGCTCCATCTAGTTTAATTGCGGTTTGTAATAATTCAGCGGTACGAATAACAATCCTTGTCAGTTCCTCCACTTCATAAAAACGCAACTTTTGAATTAAGCCAAAGCGATCGCGTAGGGGAGAAGTTAAAGCTCCGACGCGAGTTGTCGCCCCCACTAAGGTAAATTTAGATAAAGCTATACTTCTAATTCTGGCGCTAGGGCCCTTACCCACGGTAATATCTAAACGATAATCCTCCATGGCTGGATACAGAATCTCCTCTGTCATCCGTGACAAACGATGAATTTCATCTATAAATAGCACATCTCCTGGTTTCAGATTTACCAATAACCCGACAATATCCCGTGGTCGTTCTAAAGCTGGAGCACTGGTAATTTTACAATTTACCCCCATTTCTGATGCTAAAATCATCGCCATTGTAGTTTTTCCTAAACCTGGAGGTCCATACAACAGCAAATGATCCATAACTTCATCCCTAGATTTAGCTGCTTTAATTGCTATATCTAAAACATCCTTTAAATCCTTCTGGCCAATGTAATCAGCAAATCGTTGAGGACGAATACTCTCTTCTGGTTTTCCTTGTTCATTAATAGCAGCCGCTGATTGTAACAGATTTTCTGCGGGAGGTACTTTGGCTAATTCCCGTTGTTTTTTCGCTTCTCCATTAGGTTCTGGAGACTGTTTTTTGGAGGAGATAATCGCCATAATTTTAGGAATTCAGAAGTACAGAAATGGGATATTCAGCAGTTCACAGGCAAGTTCAGTATAGGATATTTGCGGTTAGTTGAAAATACAGATACTATTTTAAAAATATAAATATTTATGTCATTATTTATTTCATTGTGTAAATTTACCAGTTATCTCTCTTTGGATAATTTCACCAATATAGCGACAATTATGGGATAATTAGCCGTATATAGCTCCAAATAAAGCATAGAGCGGTTAAGTATTTGATATCGCAGTTGAATACGATTAACCCCACTATGCTATCTTACCTTCATATTAGAGCAATTAACTACCCCATCCCTTGCTGACTAAAATGGGATATCATCTGGATCTGGTTCTGGCCCAACTCCTACAGGGGATGGAGACTGAACAGGTGCAGGGGGTTGGTATGTCGGTTGAGAGGCTGCTACCTGGGTAACTGGGGCTGATTGCAGGTGGTTTGATTCATAATTATTCGTAGGGACATAGTTTGACTGTGCTGCGGGCGGTTCATTGACCGATGTGGTTCTCATCACTGCTGCTGGTGAACTGGTATAATTACCCTGTCCAATGGCGTGAATCTTTTGTACTGTCAATTCTGCGCGTTTTTCTTTAAATCCTTCGGGACGATCAATTGTATTCATGCCTAAGCGTCCTTCAATGATCACGCGATCGCCCTGATGATAACTTTGATGAATCTCTTTAGCTAAATTTCCCCAACCTACGACCTTTAAAGGGTGGGAAGGATCATCCGGTTTTACTCCCGCTACATGAACAATCATTTCCGTAATTTCTAACCCATCTGGTGTATGACGCAGTTGGGGATCATCGTAAATTTCTGCCATTAAAATACAACTATTCATCAATTTCTCCTGATCCTTGATTTAATCCTATATATAACCTAGCCCTAGGCCCGCTCCAATACTTGGTATTGAATTAACTTAATTCTTACATAGATCGATCATGTCAGTCTACAAAGTTTTTCTAAATAGGCAACCACTACTAGTTATAATTTTCTGTAAGTTGAAAGAAACCTGAAGATGAGCGTAAAAATTACATTAAAATAAAGATTACGCTTCTATTAAATTGATCAGCTGATACCCAAATTAGGAGGAATATATATGGCGCTTGTACCTATGCGGTTGCTATTGGATCACGCTGCTGAACACGGTTATGGCATTCCCGCTTTTAACGTTAACAACTTGGAGCAGATTCAGGCAATCATGAAAGCCGCGACTGAAACAGACAGTCCTGTGATTTTACAAGCTTCTCGCGGTGCTCGTAATTATGCAGGGGAGAACTTCTTGCGCCACCTGATTTTGGCGGCTGTAGAAACCTACCCAGAAATTCCCATTGTCATGCACCAAGATCATGGTAATGCTCCTTCTACCTGCTACTCAGCCATTAAGAACAACTTCACCAGTGTCATGATGGATGGTTCTTTGGAAGCTGATGCTAAAACTCCTGCCAGCTTTGAATATAATGTTAAAGTTACCAGCGAAGTTGTCAACGTCGCTCACTCTTTGGGTGTCAGCGTTGAAGGTGAATTGGGCTGTTTGGGTTCTCTAGAAACTGGCGCTGGTGAGGCTGAAGACGGTCATGGTTTTGAAGGTACTCTTGACCATTCTCAACTATTAACTGACCCCGATGAAGCTGTTGACTTCGTAGAAGCAACTCAAGTAGATGCTTTAGCTGTTGCTATCGGTACTAGTCACGGTGCTTATAAGTTTACCCGCAAACCCACCGGCGAAATTTTAGCTATTAGCCGCATTGAAGAAATTCACCGTCGTTTACCTAATACCCATTTGGTTATGCACGGTTCTTCTTCTGTACCTGAAGATTTGTTGGCCCTAATTAACCAATATGGTGGCGAAATTCCTGAAACCTACGGTGTACCTGTGGAAGAAATCCAAAAAGGTATTAAGAGTGGTGTACGCAAGGTAAATATTGACACTGATAACCGGTTAGCGATTACTGCGGCTGTGCGTGAAGCTTTGGCTGCTAATCCTAAGGAATTTGATCCTCGTCACTTCCTCAAGCCTTCTATTAAATATATGCAAAAGGTTTGTGCTGACCGTTATGTACAATTCGGTACTGCTGGTAATGCAAGCAAAATTAAGCAAGTTTCTTTAGAAGATTTTGCTGCTAAGTATGCTAAGGGCGAATTAGTAATGAGAGCGGCTGCTAAAGTTTAATCTTTCTCAGTCATAAATAGGGTATAGCGAGGCTATGCCCCTACAAAAACAAACTGGGAGGCTTTAGAGTTTCCCTGTTTTTTGTGTTTAGCTATGGAAATAACTAAACACAATTAAATCCTTTTTCATTATTGAGATAATCCCTAATTTCTTTGAGTATAGTTACTTGCCCTTTTGTAGTAATTGTTGCGTTAGCCATTATTACTTTAACTTCTTACTAATATACTCAAAAAGGTTAAAAATCAAATATTAATGATAAAACCCTTGTAGTGCGGGCATCTTGCCCGCTAATAGCGTACCTCATGCAAATGGAATGCGTTGTATCTTCTATTTGGCGGTGATCTGTAATTCAATTCGTTGACCGAGTGCGGACAATGTCCTTTCTATGGTAGATAACTTTGTTGCATGGTGAGGATCTAAAATCCGTCTTACTTCCTTTTCATGGATATTAAGAGTAGCAGCAAGTTGGACTTTACTCATACCTTTTTCACGTATGACTAGATATAATGCCGCTTTTAGTGCTGTTTGTGCTGGTACTGCTACTAAATATTCTTGATTTTCTGGTGGTGATGGTTGGGGAATTTCTAGTTTATCATCAATCCGCAGGGCTATAGCTTCTTCTAAACAATCAGCAGCTTCATTGAGTGCTTCTTCCAAGGAGTTACCTTGAGTAATGGCTTCGGGTAAATCACGAAATGTCACTACAAAGCCACCATCTTTTTCATCGGTAGTCAATAAGGCTGGATATACAAATCGAGTCATAATAATCCTGGTGTTAAATTTCATGTTCTTCGATTCCCAACTGATTTAACATGGCTTTGAAAGTACCAGTTTTTAGTTCATCTTTGGGGTTGCGAACTATAGTCAAGTTATCTCCAAAATAGAGTGTTACATGGCTTCCTTTCCCACGTTTTTGATCAACGTAAGATTCGATACCACGCTCTTTTGCTAGTTTTTTTACCTTTCTAATAAATTCACTTCCTTTCATTATGCAATAATCGGATAATTTTGTCCGATAGTCAAGTAAAAAACTTATGGAATAGGTAGGCCATTTGTTTCTAAAGTAGCAATATAGCCTGTAATAACTTCTTTAATATTTATCAATGCTTCGCTTTTGGTTCTACCTTGACTAACACAACCTTTAAGGCTTGGACATTCCTTTAGTCTAAACGCAGGGCAAACTTCTACCTTTACTGCTACAATTAATGGCGAAGCAGCTTTACAAAGCATTACAGTTGATTATAATGCCACTCCTGTACCCTAGGAAACAGATGCGATCCCTGTTATCGATAGCACTGTTCTTTTTGGCACTGGAATTTAGGCAAAACGCAAATTTGCGGCTCGGACAAAATTAGTTTAGTACAGCAATATGCCTAATCAGGCTATTGAGGAAAAAAGGCCAAAAAATAGGGGAAAGTTGAACTTTTCCCCCGTTGTTGTTATGATGATCATTTGGCTGTTGATTTTCTTTGAGTTTCTTTCTGAGCATCTGTCTTTGTTTTTTTAGTTGCCGTTTTCTCGCAGAACCACCTCGGCCTTTGTCGTTTCTGCCTTCTTGACGTGGGGACTCCCAGCGTTTAAGCTGCATGGTTTTTGTGGATAAAATTTCACAGTCTACCGCTATTATAGCATAGTTTTTATTTCATGTCTACTGCATTTTCCGTCATTTTTGGCTGTCATAGTTTTAACCTTGCTGGATATAACTATGCAACATAACTAAGGTTTCCGCTAATTGACTCAAACGATTTTCTATGCTTTGTTTTCTTCCTAACAATTGTCGTAATCTTTGGTGACGAGCGATCGCTATACTCACACTAGGGACTTGTTCGACAGGACAGGGGCGCGACCATACCTGACCAACCGCATCTACTCCACATAGTTTATAGTCAGTATGTAGCATTTTAGATGATTCTTTTTCGTCATTGGCGCAAATTTCTTCTATATAGTTCATTAACCGAGCTACTTCAGCATGGCGGAGAGTAGCTGTTCCAACTGTTTCTGATTCTTGGACATTAGATTCTAACCAACCATCAATAATTTGTCCTTCTAAGTAAATATCCTGAATTTGCTGTACTATTTTTTGTAGTTCTATTTGCCAACTCGCAACTTTTTCTTGAATTTCTTGGAGCATATTCATGGCCAGCGCTGGATTAGCGCAGTGACGATGATTACTAAAGGAAGGAGTTTTAAATTTAGGAAGAGTTGGGGTTTTTTCTCCATTCCTTCGGGACGGAAAAACTGGGACTGAATCATGGTGAGGAAAATTTATTTCCTCTGCAGTTACAGAACTTTCTTGATCTGTATCTAAATTGGTATTATGGACTTCTTCCCTACCTTGAGAACTTTCTGTAGATTCCTGGGGACGAACACTAATGCGAAAGGAGAAAGAGCGTTTTGTTTCCTCACCTATTTCTGTGATGGTATCATCATTACGAGTTTTCAAATCATGTAGCGTGGCCTCTATTCGTTTTAGTCCTGCTTTCATAAAAATATCCTAGAATTTATGGTCTTGGCCAAGAAAGAATTCAGAACCACAGACGGAATTTTTCTCAAATTGGTAAATTTAGTTGGCTTTCCTGTGGGGATACTTTATTTAACTTGTGTATTCTTCCTTTTTAAACATTATATGATGAGTAAAGTGATTTTGGTGACAGGTGCAGCCCGTTGTGGTAAAAGTGAATGGGCAGAGGATTTGGCAATAAACTCGCAAAAAACTGTGGTGTACATTGCCACAGCTAGACAAAATCCAGATGATTTAGAATGGCAGCAGCGGATTCAAAAACATCAACAGCGCCGTCCTCCAGATTGGATAACTCTCTCTGTACCTGTAGAATTGACTGCTACTTTAGCTCAATCTCAGCCGAATACTTGCCTGTTGGTTGATTCTTTAGGAACTTGGGTGGCTAATTTTCTGGAAGATGATGATCTAGATTGGGAAAATAGAATAATAGAGTTCTTAAATATTTTACCGTTAGTTGAGGCTGATATTATATTTGTGGCGGAAGAAACTGGTTGGGGTGTAGTTCCAGCTTATCCTCTGGGGCGCAAATTCCGTGACCGTCTGGGGGCTTTAGTTCGACAATTAGGGAGAATTTGTGAACCTGTTTATTTAGTTGTAGGTGGTCATGTTCTCAATTTGAGTTTATTGGCTGTACCGTTACCAGTACCGCGCAGTTCGGTGTATGGTCTATTTAATAATGATGATTCCTAATTAAGCTGCTGTGCATTTGACTTGTATAAGTCTAGCGGGCAAGAAGCCCGCACCACAAGCCCTAACTATTTTAGGATTATTAACTTTAGCTGCGTAACAGCTTAATTACAACTTTTGCATATTGTGACTAACAGGATCAAAATTTCTAGGAAATTTCGTGCTTTCATCGTAATATGCACCATGTAAATTCGCTCCATATAATTTAGTATAATGCAGTTTAGTACCGCGCAGATTCGCTTCAGTGAGATTGACACCAGATAGATTTGCTCTAGTTAAATTTGCCTGTGCTAAATTTGCCCTACTTAAATCTGCTCCCCAAAGTTTAGCCTTAGCTAAATTAGCCTCGCTTAGATCTGCTCCCCATAAATTAATCCCTGGTAAATAGACATTAATTAATTTAGCTTTGATTAAATTAGCAGAAACAAAATATCTTTGACCTGCAAGATAACGCCGTTTTAGTTCCTCAGTTTCCATATCTAATTAAGCCACAAAACCTCTATCTCCACAATACTTCCTAAGTTATTGATTGGCGTTTTGTGACCATCAAAATTTTTGCCCATATCAAACTAGTTGTATTATTAGACATAAGTAAGTTACTAATGCTTATACAAATATAACTATGTTACACATAAAAAACGCCTGAGTTGTTTAACCCAAGCGTTTCCCCGTATAACTTTTTACCAATTCACTATTTTTGTGACATTTAAAACCCGCAACTAAGATAACAAAAAGTATAAATAGTGCTAAGGAACTTGTAACAAATATAAAGTGAATTGGTATCACTCCTTGCATTCACTAAAGATATCTCTTTTAAAGTGAAATAGCTAGTGTAGAGAGTGACACTTTCTTGACTGAACACTAGTTAAATATAAACCCTGGCAGATAGTAGCTAATAAAACACTAATAAGCAGCAAGTAGCAGGTATTTTTATAGTAAAAACGCGCATATTATCAGTATGGTTATAGTAGTTGAAGTTTAACCATGCTGATTGTCAACGATAAAAATGATCAAATGCTAATATCTGTAGTCGCAGTTACAGCTTTAACAGGAATTAAATAATTAATCTGAGAATACTGATTTTCTGAGAATTTTCTGAGCTAAAATGGAGCTAGTGGGGTCATCTCTGGTAGTAAATTCTTTAAATTGCACATTTACACAACTCCAGCGAAAATGTCTCAAGAACCTCAAAAATCACCTCAAATCCAAGAACTAATTGGACTGAAACCACAACACTTTGCTGACCTAATTAGAGCCGCACAATTAATTTTTGATCCGACTGCGGGGGTTACTGGTAGAAATGTCAGAATTAATTGGGAAGATTTTGGTATTCCTCAAAATATAGAGGATAATCTCAGAATTATTGGTGAAGAATTTCAATATGCTTCTCCCCATGTTCCTGTTGATTTTATTTGGGGTAAGTTAACTACAGAAACTCGAATTTGGTTTCTGGAAAATAAGGAGCAATTATGGCAGTTTGAAGAAATTTTACCTGCACTTGACGAAGATTAACTATTGCCAAAAACACTTTTTTAAGTAGGATATATAAATTTTATATCCTACTTATTTACCAGAAAAAATTTATGGAAATTATAAATTCTCGGGTTTTATTGGTTTCGTTGTCTTTGATATTTCCCATGATAGATCCAGTTGTTAATAAGCCTGTAATGGCTTTAGTTGCTAGGACAATAAATGATAATCAGTCAATTATTAATCAGCAAATATTCGTTAATAAAAGTGAATTTGGGGTTAGGATAATTAATTCATCAGGAAAGGTCAATTTTTTCCCAACAACTAAAGTTCCCTTAAAAGAAGGTGATGCTTATGGTTGGAGAATTACAATTGATAACTATCAAGGTGAAGTAAAATGGCGTGAAGTTTTGACCTTACCAAAATATCCAGAAACTTGGATAACAGAAGATCATAAAAATTTCTCAATATCAGCAGATGGAAAAACAGCGATTTCTCAGCGTACAGTAATACCTATTAATGGTGTAATTGAAAATTTTTGGACTATTTCTCCTGGAGATCCTTTGGGTAAACATCAAATAGAAGTTTATATTGATGAACGTCTAATTGGTACTTTTGTATTTGAAATAGTTCCATTTTAAAATGACAGTTTTGTGCTAAATATAAACATAGCATCTTTTTTGTAGACTAATTATGTCAATCTCATCTTACATTTTTCTAGCTGGTGCTAGTCGCGGTGTTGGTCAAGAAATCGCTAAATATTTGACAGCACAACAAATTCAGGTTAAGGCACTCTTAAGAACAGAATCCGCTGCTATGGAACTAAAAGCAATGGGTATTCATCCAACTTTAGGAGATGCCTTAAATATAACTGATGTTGAACAGGCAATTTTAGGAAATGAACCTATTAAAGCTGTTATCAGTACATTAGGAGGCTTACCTACGGATGATATTAAACCTGATTATATTGGCAATAAAAACCTCATTGATGTGGCAATTAAAGCAGGAGTTCAAAAGTTTATTTTGGTGACTTCTATCGGTAGTGGTAATAGTGTTGTAGCTTTACCTCCTCAAGCTTTAGAAGTTCTCAAACCAGTTTTAATTGAAAAGGAAAAAGCCGAACAATATTTAATTTCCAGCGGACTTAACTATACAATTATTCGTCCTGGTGGTTTAAAATCAGAACCGGCAACCAACAACGGAATTATTACCGAAAATCATCGAATTGTTGGTACTATTCATCGTGCGGATGTTGCCCAATTAGTTTGTCGCTGTTTACATTCTGCTGATACTAATAATAAGATCTTCTCCGCCGTAGATCGAAATATGATATATCCAGGATTACCGGAGTTTGTGGAATTTAATTTAGATTAATTAGGTGCTACGACACTAATCTAAATCAACAATTAATAAAGCAGATGAAATTAGGTTTTCAGGTGTTTTTAATAAGTGGTTAATTTCTACCATTTTAACCAGAAAATACTACCCGAAAACCACAAATTCTTAAACCACCATCTGCTTCATTCCAACTTCTACTAGCGCTGCGACAAAGTTCAGCGCTAAAATTCCATGCACCACCTCTTAAAACCCGACGATGTTTATCACCTCCATCTTCCCATACACTACCATTTGTAGGTGCACCATGATAATTATTATGCCAAGGATCTGCACACCATTCCCAGACTAAACCGTGCATATCATATAAACCAAAAGCATTAGCGACTTCAAAATAACCAACATTTGTTGTTTCTTTACGAAATCTACTTTTAGGTTCGACAGAATAAGTATCGCTACCACTACAGTTAATTAAATCGGAAGTAATTGTTTCTCCAAAATGAAAAGATGTGGTAGTTCCCCCACGACAAGCATATTCCCATTCAGCTTCACTGGGTAAACGATATTGTCTTCCAGTTTTGACGGATAATCTTGCACAAAATTCTACAGCTTCATACCAAGAAACATTTTCTACTGGCAAATTTGCACCTTTAAATTTTGATGGATTGGGGTGCAATGGTTGTTTAATTTGAGGTAAAGCTACTACGGTTCTCCATTGTAATTGTGTAATAGGATATTTTCCCATAAAAAATGGTGGAACTATAACTTGATGTTGAGGACGTTCATCATCATCACCTTCACAACTGAGAGAACCCATGATAAAATGTCCACTAGGAATTGATACCATTTCCAAAGTTGTATTTCTGCCTAATTCTTCTGCAAAATATTTAGTATTGCGTCTATCTCTGTTAACTTCTCTCCCAGAAGTATCTACAGTAATCACATAAAAATCGAAATTGTATAAGGGAGGTAAGGGAACAGTAATTTTTGCAGGAAGTTCGGGAGGTGGTGGTATTAATGCTTGTTGAGTAAAGGGAGAAAATTTGATAACTACGGGAGATTTAGGAGAGTTTAAAGCATCTAAAATATCCATTGCTGACTGATATCTATCATTAGCAAAATGTTGGAGTAATTTATCTAGAATCTGCCTTAATTCTTCACTAATATTAATTCTTTTGATTTGCAATCTTTCTGTCCATAACCATTTAGCATTCATAGCATCATAAAGATGATCTTGAAGTTGTCCATAATCATCCTGAAATGGTAAATCTTGAGTTAATAACCGTACACAAGTTACACCCAAAGCATATAAATCACTTGCTTGACAAGCAAAACCGGCCATTTGTTCTATTGGTGCATAACCAAGAGTATAAATAGCAGTTGCTTGTCTAGCTAAACTAGTTTGAGTAACTTGTTTTGCACCTCCAAAATCAATTAATACGGGTTTTTTATCACTATCTCGACGAATAATGTTTTCTGGTTTAATATCACGGTGAATGACATTATGTTTGTGAACAAAATCCAAAACTGGTAATAAATCAGCTAAAAGTTGCCTAATTTCTGTTTCAGAATAAGCTTGATTTTGTAGTTCCTCTAGAAGAGTTTTACCAATTATAAATTCCTGCACTAAATATAAGCTAGAACCCTGTTCAAAATAAGCCAAAAGTCGCGGAATTTGAGAGTGATTTTCTCCCAAATCATACAATCTAAAAGCTTCTTCTTTGAAAAATTTTGCAGCTTTAGCACGTTGTCCAGTTCCTTGAACTTGGGGGAAAAATTGCTTAATTACACAAGGTGCATTCAGTCTATCTACATCTTCAGCAGCGTAGGTTCTGCTAAATCCACCTTCACCTAATAACCTCAAAACCCGGTAACGATTTCTTAGGGTTTCTCCAAAGTTATTTTCTTGACAACTGAGACAATATGTAGCGGTTTTCGGGTTGAAGGGGTTGGAACAATTGGGATTTTGACAAATTTGCATAGAAGTTGGGAAAATAGCATCCTGTAAAAGTAATCCCCAATTTTATTAATTTGTCAAAATGATTTTGATTGTTGTTAGAAAAAAATAGTCAAAATATAAATTAGTTTATGGGGGAAGGTGAAAAAATCTAAGTTTTGATTTACTTATAAATAACACTTTCAGTTAGAAAAATCTGTGCTGTTTGTTGCACAGATTCTAATTTTTTTCTTAGTCTATTTACTGCTTTGTTGGTCTTTATACTTCAACTCAACCTACAAATCTACAAATCAAAGGTTTTCCAATTTGGACTAAGTACAGAAGCAAAACTTTCTAGAAATTTGGTATAGAGTGTCTATTTAATTAAGATCCCTGTGGGGACTACCAGCAGGAGTATTTAAGGGTAGAGAAAATCAACATTTCAAACATTTTACTTGACCTATCGCTAAGGTTACACTTAGACGTAAAGTAATAATAAATATCAGTATTGAGATTGAGTAATAGCGGAGAATACTTGCACTACTCATATTTTATTACTTGATAATTGCGGATAATATGGTAAATTTACTGGAAAGTCAAGGGAAAATACATAAATTCTCTTTTATACTATTGAATAATTTGATAATCAACGCTGTAGTATATTTGACAAGATTTTATGATTATGGTATATTTATGGAGATTTTAGAATTTAACTTTTTTTATGTCACATTCTCCTACACCAGATAAAGATCCTGATCAAATCCAGAATGCTGATAATGCTGATTCTGATAAAAAACAGAATATGAATTCCCAAGTTCATAGCACTTTACTCGCTCTGACTGATTTAATTCAGCAATTCTCTAAATTAATAGGGATATTAAAGAATAATCCCATATTAATTAATATTATAGTGGCACTAGGAACGGGATCAATTTCATGGGCATTTTATTCGAGTGATTTTCAAAACCAGGCGTATCAAGAAGAAAAAATTAATTTGGAAGAAGTGTGTCAATCTGAGACAATTAAAAAAAGAATGAGGGAGATAGATGAAATAAAGCCTAACCTAGACAAATATAACCTATCTAGCGGTTCACCCAAGTTAGTAGAGAATAAAAGAGTTTATCCAGTATTTCGATGGGTATGTGAGTTCGAAGCAAAAGGAGAGACTGAGTTAAAACCTGAGCCACTTAAAATAGGCCTTGATTTGGATGAATATTGTCGACAAAAATACAAGGCTGAATCATTGAAGAAAGCAACTCATCGAAATTACAAAGACCCTAATTCTTTGTATTGTGTTAACCCTAATTGAGAATACACAGTTATTAGCATAACAAGTGCTAAAGAACCACAATAAATAAAATCAATAAAGACCTAGATTTGTGGAGATTTAGCACTGCTAAACCGCTCCGTATTCAGGATATCTGAGATTGTGGGATAGGATTTCAAGATTGGGAAAATACCTACCCTACAATGATTTAAATTTCGCAGCTTAACTCACCGGCTTTTTTGGTAAAACGGCGATTTTCTCGATAATCTACCCGACAATCTATCACCGCTGGAACATCTTGCGCGAGTGCTTCTTTAAGTAGGGGAACAAAGTCTGCTACAGATTCCACTCGATAACCTTTTAATCCCATACTTTCGGCAAATTTGACAAAATCAGGATTACCAAAATGGACAAAAGATGAATTACCTGCTCCAAATTGATTTTCTTGTTTCCACTCAATTAAACCATAGCCACCATCATTAAAAATCAAAGTCACAAATGGTGTTCCTACTCGCAAAGCTGTTTCTAATTCTTGACAATTCATCATAAAACCACCGTCACCAGTAGCAGCGACAACTTTACGATTGGGATAGACTAATTTGGCTGCTAATGCACCAGGAATAGCAATACCCATGGCTGCAAAACCATTAGAAATAATGCAAGTATTGGGACTATGACAATGATAATGTCTAGCAATCCACATTTTATGTGCACCAACATCAGAAATCACAATATCATCTGGTCCCATAACTTGCCGCAAATCATAAATTAATTTTTGCGGTTTAATAGGAAATTCATCATCTTTAGCGTATTCTTCATAATCATCCCGAATATTAGCACGTAAGCCGATAGAATAGGGATTGGGTTTATTATGTCTATCTGCTAATTTTAATATCTCATTCAAAGAATCAGAAATATCTCCCACTATTTCTACTTGGGGAATATAACTACTATCAATTTCTGAAGAAGTTGCTGCTACATGAATAATAGGAATAGTCCCTTCAGGGTTCCATTTTTTAGGAGAAAATTCAATTAAATCATAGCCGATAGCTATAACTAAATCTGTATTATCAAAACCGCAGGTAATAAAATCTCGTTGTTGTAATCCCACAGACCAAAGCGCTAAAGGATGAGTATAGGGAATTACTCCTTTACCCATAAAAGTATTCACAACAGGAATATTCATTTGGGTAGCAAATTGGGTGACAGCGTCGCTAGATTTAGCCCTAATTGCACCATTTCCTACTAAAATAATGGGATTAACTGCTTGGGAAATTGTCGCAGCAGCAGCACGAATACTAGCAAAGGAAGCATAGGTTTTTTCACTATTATCCTTATTTAAAGGTTTGCCTTCTACGGGCATAGCGGCTATATTTTCTGGTAAGTCAATATGTACAGAACCGGGTTTTTCTGTTTGTGATCTTTTGAAAGCTTTTCTGACAACTTCAGGTGTAATACTCGGTCTAACAATCTGTTTATTCCACTTAGTAACTGGGGCAAACATAGCCACCAAATCTAAATATTGATGGGATTCAATGTGCATTCTATCTGTTCCCACCTGGCCTGTAATTGCTACTAATGGCGCACCATCTAAATTAGCATCTGCTACTCCTGTCATTAAATTAGTTGCCCCTGGTCCAAGAGTAGAAAGACAGACTCCGGCTTTTCCTGTTAATCTACCATAAACATCGGCCATGAATGCTGCACCCTGTTCATGACGGGTAGTAATAAATTGAATTGATGATTTTTTTAAAGCTTCTAAAACGTGCAGATTTTCCTCTCCAGGAAGTCCAAAAACATATTGAACTCCTTCATTTTCTAAACACTGTACTAATAATTCTGCGGTATTCATAATTTTGGTGATTGGTGATTACTATTTCACTAAATTTCTAAGTTTCTAATAACGAACCACGGAGGCACGGAGAACACAGAGAAAAAATACTATGTTCCCTTTACTTGACCCAAATACTTTTTACATTGACAAATTCATGTAAGCCTTGAATACTTAATTCTCGTCCGTAGCCAGAACGTTTAATGCCACCAAAAGGTAAACGAGGATCAGATTTGACCATGCTGTTAATAAATACTGCCCCGGCTTCAATTTCTTGAATTAGGTGATTTTGTTCTTCTGTATTTGTTGTCCATGCACTTGCACCTAAACCAAATGGAGTATCATTCGCTAGTTTAATGGCCGCTTCGATATCAGGAACTCGGAATAATAATGCCACAGGACCAAAAAATTCTTCTTGAGCAATTGGTGTATCAACAGGAATATCTATGATAATTGTTGGCGGGTAAAAGTTCCCTGGCATTTCTGTTAAAGAATGTCCACCTGTGAGGATTTTTCCACCACTTTTAACGGCTTTTTTAACTTGTTCGTCTAATTCTTGGAGAATATCAAAAGTTGCCAATGGTCCCAAATCTGTATCTAAGTCCATAGGATTACCAATTTTCAGAGCTTGAAATTTTTCTAACAGCAATTTTTGAAATTTATCAGCAACAGCCTCAGCAATAATAAAGCGTTTAGCCGCAATACAAGATTGTCCATTATTCAACATTCTCGCTGTAACTGCGGTAGAAACTGCTGTTTCTAAATCAGCACTTTCTAAAACAATAAATGGGTCACTACCTCCCAATTCTAAAACAGTTTTTTTGATTTGTTTCCCAGATGCAACCGCTAGGGATATTCCCGCTGGTTCGCTACCTGTTAAAGTAGCAGCTTTAACCCGATTATCAGCCATTAAATCGCTAACTTGAGCAGCCCCAATTAACAATGTTTGAAATACACCTGTCGGAAAACCTCCACGGTTGATAATATCTGCAATTGCCAGGGCGCACTGTGGTACATTAGATGCGTGTTTGAGTAAGCCCACGTTGCCCGCCATGAGTGCTGGTGCTGCAAACCGGAAAACTTGCCAAAAGGGAAAATTCCAGGGCATGACGGCGAGAATTACGCCTAAAGGTTGATATTTTATAAAACTATGAGCAGCATCGGTTTTAATGGTGACATCAGCAAGAAAACTAGGGGCATTTTCGGCGTAATAACGACAAACAAGGGCGCATTTTTCAACTTCAGCGATAGCCGCTTTTAATGTTTTACCCATTTCCAGGGTCATCAATTTCCCTAAATCTGCCTTTTCTTGGTCTAAAATTATTGCTGTCTGTTCTAACCAGTGGGAGCGCTCTAAAAAACTGGTCTGACGATATTTTTCAAAAGCCTTTCCTGCTATATCTAATTTAGCAGCAATTTCTGAATTTTTCAGCGGCTCAAAAGTTTTCAGTGTTTCCCCAGTGGTAGGGTTAATACTAGCTATAGCCATTACCTGACCTCCCATTAAAAAATAGTTTGAGGTAGTTTACTAATGTTATACACATTCACCACAGAAGCTAACACAAAAATTGTACTGGAAACAACCTTTTTTAAAAAATAATTTGTCATTAAATCAATACTTGCGCCAATTTGTCACATATTAGGTCATAAAACTTATAAAATTGGGATGGCTTCAAGATAATTTTAGCAAGGGTATTGCAAATTACTCTTACTTCTGTCCTGTAAACCACCAGTATGAATTAAAAGTAAAGATTCCGACTCAAAAAATCCTTTTGCTATTAAATCCATAACTCCATAAAACATTTTTCCTGTGTATATATAATCTAAAGGTATATGATGTTGTTCTTGAAAATCTTGACAAAATAGTTTTAACTTATTATTTATCTTAGCATAACCACCAAAATGATAATCAGATATAAGTTGCCAAGGTGCGGGAGAATTAATGGGTGTGGGTAAGTCAGAATTTAGGTAATTTTTTAGTAAGTCATTAATATCTTGATTGAGAAAATCACCACCTTTTAAAACAGGAAAACCAATTACTTTTTGTGCTTGATTTAATGATAGTGTTATTCCTGCTAATGTTGTTCCTGTACCGCAAGCTAAACAAATAGTATTAAATCCTTCAATTGTTTCTAGTATCTCTATACAACCACGCATACCATTTAAATTACAACCTCCTTCAGGAATAATAAATACTTTCCCAAATCGCTGTTTTAATTGGTTTTGTAATTCCTCTGTATGACGTTGTTTATATGTTTGACGATCAATATATACTAATTCCATACCTTGTGTAACTGCAAATTGTAAAGTAGAATTTAAAGGACTATTTTCTTCTCCACGAATTACCCCAATAGTGCGGAGTCCAAAAATATTTCCTGCGGCTGCGGTAGCATAAATATGATTAGAATAAGCACCTCCAAAGGTCAAAATCGTAGATAAATTTTTCTCCTGAGCTTCTACAAGATTATATTTTAGTTTAAACCATTTATTCCCGTTAATTTGGGGGTGCATAAGATCAAGACGCAAGACGTATAATTTAACATCTGCTTTATGTGCAATTTGACTATTAATTTTTTGAATAAGTGGCGGAAAAAAAATTGACGACATTTCCTAAAAAGGTTATTCTTTACTAGAATAGTACAAAATACTAAATTTATGGCTAAAGTTTTTGATTTTATCACCGAAGAATTGCAAAAGTTCATTATCACTCAACAAATATTTTTTGTCGGAACTGCACCTCTGAGTTCTACAGGCCATATTAACCTTTCTCCCAAAGGTTTAGACAGTTTTCGCATTCTTTCCCCCCACCGAATTGGTTATTTAGATGTAACAGGTAGCGGTAACGAAACATCCGCTCATTTACAGGAAAATGGGCGAATAACCTTGATGTTTTGTGCTTTTCAAGATCCTCCCTGTATTCTCCGTCTTTATGGTCAAGGACAAACTATATTACCGGATTCTAACGACTGGAATTCTCTCTATCCTTTATTTCCTCCTCTTCCGGGAACTCGACAAATTATTATTGCAGATATTGAACGAGTGCAAACTTCCTGTGGGTTTGGTGTTCCCCTCTATGAATGTCTTGGCCAAAGAGATACTTTAGTTAATTGGGCTAGTAAAAAAGGGGAAAAAGGAATTAAGGAATATCAACAAAAGAACAATCTTATCAGTATTGATGGTTTATCAACTCCTTTGCATAAATCGCCGAATTTAGGTGATTAATAAAATTAAAACCATGAATTATCAAGTAGTTAACCAATTGAATGAAACCCAAATTTCCCAACTTGTAGAATTATACAAAAATGAATTTTGGAGTAAAAACAGAACATATCAAGGTGTTGTCAAAATGTTGGCTGCATCTGATATTATTATCGCTTTAATAAATCAAGAAAAAGAACTAATTGGTTTTTGTCGGATTCTGACTGATTTTGTTTATCGCGGAGTTCTTTATGATGTCATTATTAAATCTAATTATAGAACAATGGGATTTGGTGCTAAATTATTAAATGAAGTCATTAATCATCCCCAATTAAAAGAAGTTGAAAATATTGCTCTTTTCTGTTTACCAGAAATGATTCCATTTTATCAAAATTGGGGTTTTACTGATGTTGTCAAATTAGAATTAATGTACCGTTATCAATAATATAGCAATTCTTGATCATGTCTAATCAACGCATAATTGAAAGTATATACACAGATGGTGCTTGTACAGGTAATCCCGGTCCTGGGGGTTGGGGTATAGTAGTCTATTTTGATGATGGTTCAATTCATGAAATGGGTGATTCAGCCCAGTATACTACTAATAATAAAATGGAAATGCAAGCAGCGATCGCTGCCTTAGAATTTTTCAAATTATCTAGACAAACTCAACCTATTACCCTGTACACTGATAGCGAATATCTGATTAATTCTATTACCAAATGGATGCCAGGTTGGAAAAAGAAAGGTTGGAAAAAATCAGATGGTAATCCTGTCCAAAATCAAGACCTTTTGGAAATTCTTGATCAACTCAATAGCCGACTGATACAATGGCAACACGTCCGAGGACATTCTGGTAATATTGGTAATGAACGCTGTGATGTCATTGCGCGTTCTTTCGCAAACCACAAAATCCCCCACCTAAAACAGTCATTACCCGAATTGCTTTACGAAACTTTACCTAAAATTGGGGAAATAAGCGTAGCAAAAGGATCTGAAAATACAAGCTCTACAATAATTAATCAAAATACACTGGAAAGCAGTCCCTCCGCATTAGATATAAACACTATGGAATCATTTACAACACCGACCGCGACGACAACCAACGAACAACCTACAGAAATCAGGGTTTTACAACTTCGCAACTTACTAGAAACCTTGCGTATTGCGGATGAAATTGCCGAAAAAGGCTACCTAATTACTAGTTCAGAATTAGCAGACCTAATGAGTGTCCACTCTAGCGCCGTTACCAGCCGTGGTGACGAATGGCGTTGGCGAAATTGGATAGTTTCACGGGTAAGACGTGAAGGTAATCAAATTCTCTGGGAACTCGAACGTGGAGACAAAGTAGAAATAGAAATAGAGTAAAATACCTCGCACACCTTCAGGGTGTGTACTTCATTAAACTGGGAAACGCTATAATTATTTTCTGGAATGTTTAGCTCCGGTTTATTTCCAAGCTAGGAAACAAGCAATTAACGTATGTTGAGTATAATAAATAAAGAATATTGAAATTTAGGACAGTGAAAAATGTATCAAATAGATCCGCCACTTTCTCCTAAAGTAACATTACCCACAATGTATGACCTTCCTAGCGAGAACCCGGAGGAACCTGGTTTGCCAGATCAATTTCATGTATTTCAACCACAATTATTAACAGACACATTTTGTCCCCCTAAGTATAATTGGCAAGAAATATTTACAGGAACAGACATAAATCTCTATTATGATTTACGTCATACATCATGGTACAAAAGACCAGACTGGTTTGCAGTTTTAGGAGTCCCATATCTGTATGAAAATCGAGATTTAAGATTAAGTTATGTAGTATGGCAAGAAGCAGTAAATCCTTATATAGTTATTGAATTGCTATCACCAGGAACAGAAAAAGAAGATTTAGGACAGTCATTAAGAGATTCGGAAAAACCGCCAGGAAAATGGCAAGTTTATGAACAAATTTTGCGAGTTCCTTATTACGCAATATTTGACAGATACCAATCAAAATTTAGAATGTTTAAGCTAAATGGAGGAATTTTTACAGAAATAGAATTAGTAGATGATCGTTTTTGGATTCCCGGACTAGAATTAGGCTTGGGGGTCTGGATAGGTAATTATAAAGGTGTAACAATGCCTTGGTTACGTTGGTATGATCAAAACGGAAATTGGATATTAACCAGTATCGAAAAGGAATGCCAAAATACTGAATTAGAAAGACAAAAGGCTGAATTAGAAAGACAAAAGGCTGAATTAGAAAGACAAAAAACAGAAAGATTAATAGCTCAATTAAAATCATTAGGTATAGAACCTGATTTAGAGTAAAATTAACATAAGCTGCCAGTTAGGAGCATTGCCTGAATCAGGATATCTAGGATTAAAAGATGAACAAGATAAAAACAGTATTGTTAATATCCCAAAAATCCTGATTCAGATAAAAGTAATTAAGGTTCTACCCAACGTCCGTCTGCTTTAATTAAATTAATTAACTCTTCTACCCCTTGTGTTTCTGGAACTTTTTTAATTTCTTCTCGACCACGGTATAAAGAAATATAACCGGGGGTTTTACCAACATAACCATAGTCAGCGTCTGCCATTTCTCCGGGTCCATTCACAATACAACCCATCACAGCAATATCTAACCCAGTTAAATGTTTAGTAGCTTCTCTAACAGTGTGCAGCACTTCCTCCAGATTAAATAAAGTCCGTCCACAAGAAGGACAAGCTACATATTCCACCATTGTTTTCCGCAAACCTAAAGCTTGCAGAATGCTGTAACAAACAGGAATTTCTTTTTCTGGTGCTTCCGTCAAAGAAACGCGGATTGTATCACCAATTCCGTCAGCTAATAATGTGGCAATTCCCGCAGTAGATTTAATTCTACCATATTCACCATCACCTGCTTCTGTCACACCTAGATGGAGGGGATAATCCATACCTAAATCATCCATGCGTTTAGCCATGAGACGATATGCAGCCACCATAACAGGAACTCGTGAAGCTTTCATCGAAATTACCACATTATGAAAATCTAAAGATTCGCAAATACGAATAAACTCTATGGCAGATTCTACCATCCCTTCCGGGGTGTCACCATAGGTAAATAGCATTCTTTCCGCTAAAGAACCATGATTTACGCCAATTCGCATGGCTTTACCTTGATCTCGTAAGGAAATTACCAAAGGGGCTAAAGTTTCACGGATTTTTTCACCAATTTCGTCAAATTCAGCTTTTGTATATTCGGTGCGGCTGGTATTGGGTTTTTCAAATACATATAATCCTGGGTTAATTCGTACTTTTTCGATATGTTTGGCGACTTCTAAAGCGATTTTCATGCCGTTGTGATGGACATCAGCCACAATCGGTACATCACGATAAGTTTGAATTAATTTTTGCTTAATTTCCGCCAATGCTTTAGCGTGTCCAAGACTAGGCACGGTAACGCGAACAATTTCGCAGCCTATTTCATGAAGACGACGAATACCCGCGACAGAACCATCAATATCCAGGGTATCTTCATTAATCATTGATTGCACCACTACCGGGTATCCACCCCCAATGATGACATCTCCGACCTTTACAGGACGGGTTTTGCGGCGTTTAATCGTGGTATCAAAGCCAGGTTGACTAGATGTAATGTTGGTAATTTCTAAAGTCGGCAGAGTTTGCATAATCTAAATAGGTGGATTTTCTGTATCTAAAATATCAGATGGCCAGAAGTTATATTTCTCAGATTGCCACAATTCAGGGCGCTTTGGGTGATAAATTGGAAAAGTATCGGGCAAAGAAGCAAAAGTTTTGCAAATAACTAACTGTTTAAATTTTAATGGCTAAGTTAAATTTACTAAACTGATGCGGAAAACGATATGATATAAGACATCACTTCAGTCATCAAATAATGAACGCTCTATGAAAACGGAAACCGTTCGGACGACATTAACCATTTCCAGGGAACTCCTAGAAGCCACGGATAAAGCAGTTTTGGAAGGAAAGGCGAAAAGTCGTAATGATTTTGTCGCTCAGGCTTTACGAAGGGAACTGGCTTTGCAAAAGCGATCAGAAGTTGATGCCGCATTAGCAGAAATGGCTAATGATCCAGATTATCAAGCGGAAGTTCTCAAACTAGAGGTAGAATTTGCTACGGCGCAGTGGGAGGCGTTGCAGTTAGAGGAAGCTCCAAGATGAGAAGGGGTGAGATTTATGATGCTCGTCTAGAAATGACTGAAGGCTCAGAGCAGGGAGGAACTCGACCAGTGATTATTGTTAGTCGTGATGTGATTAATCTATCTAGTCCTGTGGTTTTAGTAGTCCCCTGTACTACTTATCAAGACGGGAAGCGAGTTTACCCTACTCAGGTGCTAATTCTATCACCTGATGGCGGACTGAAGAAGGACTCAATCGCTATGGCAGATCAGGTACGGGTGTTATCTAAAACCCGCTTTCTACGTTTAAGAGGAATACTTTCGGAAGTTGTGATGACGCATTTAGATCAAGCTCTATTAATTGCTTTAGATCTACCAGGGTGTTAGCAAGTTTCATCAAGGAGGAAACAGGGAATAGACAGAAAGTAGGGTAGATAGGTAGGAATCTGATATAATTTTGTTAATTAATGTGACTTGGTATAAGATGTTGAAAAAACCAAAACTGATTATCGTAATATGCCTAAATCGGTAAAAATATCAAATCACTTAACACAAAATTCTCAAGAAAAAGAGAATGAGGAGCAAGTAATCAATCAAGTTAGACTATTATTAAAAACCTTAATTTCTCAAGAAGAAATTACAATTAAAGAAATCATAGATTGTCTTTACGATGTGGGTTCAGTTAATTTAGTAAATCAAAGGTTTAAGTTTGGAACTCTCAATAAAACTCTAAAATTTATCACTAAAATGTCTAAACCTGCATTTAAAATGCTTGCTTGGGACTGGTTTAAGAAAAATTGCCCTGACTTGATTACTAAATGGTTGCAAGGTAAAGTTGCATTTATGAGGGTAGAAGAAACACAGATTGCAGTAATGATAGAAAATGAAGATCTTAGTTTAGTTTCTGTTCCTCAACTTCCAGAAGAAAATCAAATTGATCAGATAAAACGTCTGCATTTACAGGTAAAAATGTTAACGGGTATTTTAATTATTACAGTAACTTTATTTAGTGGAACTTTGATTTGGCTAAGTAATTCATTAGACCAATCCCATTTACAACCTGTGAAAAAACTCCAAAACCAAATTAAAAATCTGGAATCTAGTACCAACAACTGATATATGTTAAGGGTTTTAATTCTTGGTGGAATTGGTGATGCGGTAGAATTGGCTATTAAGATAGCAAATATTCCTGGTATTGAGGTGATTACCTCTTTAGCTGGTCGGACTCGTGAACCCGCTAATCTTCCCGGTAATGTCCGGACTGGTGGTTTTGGTGGTGTACGGGGATTAACCAATTATCTGCGAGAAATGCAAATTGATCTATTAATTGATGCTACTCATCCTTTTGCTAATCAGATTTCTGAAAATGCAGCCGCAGCTACACAGGAGGTCGGTATTCCTCGATTAATGGTAATTCGTCCACCTTGGGAAAAACTAGAGGATGATGACTGGTTAGAAGTTGAAGATAATTTAGCCGCAGCTACAGCTTTAGCAAATCGAGCCAAAAGGGTATTTTTAACCATTGGTAGACAAGAAATTGGCACTTTTGCACATTTACAGGACATTTGGTTTTTAATGCGGATGATTGATCCACCAAATACTGATGTTATCGTGCCTCCAGGATTAATTTTATGCGATCGCGGTCCCTTTAACTTAGAAAATGAACAGGAAATTCTCCTCAAATACAATATAGATACCATTGTCAGTAAAAATAGTGGAGGTAATGCTACCTATCCTAAAATTATCGCTGCTAGGAAATTAGGGATAAAGGTGGTGATGGTAAATCGTCCTCCTGTACCCCCAGGAAAACAAGTTGCAGACGTAGATAGTGCGTGTAAATGGTTGTTTGACAAGTTAGATATTTCGTTACAGAATGCTAAATAATCTTACAATATTACTTTGGTTAGCTGCAATTATTTTATATGCTGTTAGCTTATATCAACAAGAAGATAAACTTCAAGTTTTTAATATAATAAATTCGATAGACTCCATATCTGATGTATGTATTGATTGGGAATTTGATCAAGATGAATGTCAATTAAACTGGGAATAATCCAATAATTCTCAAAAATCCAGATTTTTCCAACAAATATAGTATGATCTGGATTCTAGACGAAAATATCTATTATATAGTACAATAGTATCAATAAACTATTGTCACTTAATAATTTACAGGTCATAAAATGGTATTAGTTAATCCGTTAGTCAAACCCTTTGTAAAGTGGGCAGGAGGAAAAAGACAGCTTGTGCCGACAATTCTAGCCAATCACCTGCCTAAAAATTATAATCTTCAAACCTACTACGAGCCTTTTATTGGTGGTGGTGCACTTTTGTTTAGTTTGCAACCTAAAAAAGCGGTAATTAATGACAGTAATGCTGAATTGATAAATTGTTACAAAATAATTAAAAATTCTTTAGATGAACTAATTGAGGATTTAAAAAATCACAAAAATAATGAATATTATTATTATGATATTAGAGACTGGGATCGAGAAAAGAATTTCAAGTCTAAAACAGAAGTTCAACGAGCATCCAGGATTATTTTCTTAAATAAAACTTGTTATAATGGTCTATTTAGAGTTAATTCTCAAGGTCAATTTAATGTACCTTTTGGCAAATATAAAAATCCAAATATTTTAGATATAGCTGTTTTGAAAGCAGTTAATAAATATTTAAATGAAAATCAAGTTAGAATATTAAACTCTGATTTTCAAGAAGCTGTTAAAGATGCAAAACGAGGAGATTTTATATATCTCGATCCTCCTTATGATCCAGTTTCCGAAACTGCTTCTTTTACTGGCTACGATGTTAACGGTTTCAATAAACAGGAACAGAGAAGATTAAAAGAGGTATTTGATGATCTAAATAGTAGGGGTTGTCATATTTTACTAAGCAATGCTTGTACAGAATTTATCGAAGACCTATATAAAGATTATCCGCACACAAAAATATCAGCTATCAGAGCGATAAATTGTAATGGTAAAAAAAGAGGTAAAGTGGATGAGATTTTAGTAAAAAACTATGAGTGATAAAAATACTAAAAAAACAAAAACAAAAAATGATATTGCTTGGGAAGCACTATTTGAAAAATACTCTATTTTGGAAAAAATCAATGAAATAGGATATTTTGAAATAGAGTCAAATAGCATTAATGAATTTAGAGAAAGTAGGTTAATGGCTAAGTTTGATCATTCTGGTACTTTGCCTAAGATTTTTAAAGAACATAAACTGTCTATATTACCTATTTCTAGAAAAAAATATATAATAGGTAGATTTGATACTTACCTAAAAGTTGATTATGACCCTTCTCTAGAGCCTACTCCTGTTGATTTTCCTTCCAGTATAGAAAGTATAGATTATTGTAATCTCTTTTCAGAAAGTGCTGCTTTAAGTTGTGCTTTCAATATAGATATTATAGATGATTTAATTAATAGTGATGGAGAAATTTTTAAACAAACTGTTTATGGTCGAATGTCTACAGGTAAGTTTAATTTTTTTATAAAAGATAGAGTAGATAATAAACAGTATCAAATTGAAGTTGATAATTCTCAGTGTGAAATAGATGCAGGGTTTGAGAGTGAAAATTATTTTGTATTGGTGGAAGCTAAATTATATGATGTGGATAATTTTTTAATTAGGCAGCTTTATTATCCATATCAACTATGGTTTAATAAAATTAGAAGAAAGCAGGTAATTCCTGTTTTAATGACTTACTCTAATTCTAGTAATATATTTAGCTTCTTTATATACAAATTCGAGAATTTATTAGATTACAATTCTATAAAGTTGGTAGAACAAAAAAATTATGTTATAGCACCCGAAATAATCACTCATGATGATGTATCTGAAATATTTAAATCTATTACGATAGCTCCTGAACCAAAAAATATTCCATTTCCACAAGCAAATACATTTGCAAGAATTATAGATTTACTCACAATTTTGTTAAATAAAGAACTTACAAAAGAAGAGATTACAGCAAATTATCAATTTGATCAACGACAGACTGATTATTATACTAATGCTGCTAGATATCTTGGATTTGTTGAGAAATCTGAAGACAGAAATACCAAAGAAATCAACTTTAAATTAACTGATGAAACTACAGATTATTTAAAAAAAAGGCATAAAATAAAAATACTATATTTTATAAGAAAAATTTTACAATATGAGGTTTTTTATAAAACTTTTGAATCTACCCTTTCAAATGGTGAAATACCGGATAAAAATGAACTTATTAAAATAATTTTATCGTGTAATTCAAATTTAAGTAATACAACTGCTGACAGACGTTCTAGCACAGTTAGACGATGGATAGAATGGATATTAAGTATGATTTCCGATGAGTAAATTAGATATAGAGGTGTAAGATAATAGCCTATCCCTCTTAAAGTTTAAATATATAAGAGGGAGAATTAAAAGACATTACCAGTGATGATCATTATCATCACAAGTGTTAAATTCTGCAATAAAACTTTACAATCTTTGCGTTTTACCCAGGTAAAATCCATGGTCTATTGAGAATAGAGTCATTAATTGATCAAATTTGGTATCACAAATACCAATGCACAACTTGGACACAATCCTCAAAATCTTAACATTCAACACCTCTGCATTATCATTAATTGGGGATTTTATTTTTTGAAAGTCCCTTGACAGTCAACTGTTAACAATCATCTTTTAATAACTGAGAAAATCCTGAGAAATAGCAAAGGCTTTACTGACAATTTCTGATGCTAATTGATCAGATTGAAATACAGAATAGCCATAACTCCTATTACGTTGATGCCCATTAGAAAATGACTGAGATTGTAAATAAATTCCTACAGCTATACTAGGTAGATAGCTAATATTATAATCTGCGACCTGCAATGAAGAAACTGGAGTGAAAGACAGATTAAATAAACTGTGCAAAGGCAACTTATACAGGTCACGGTGGGGAATTAAAATGATTGTCTCTACCCCTTCCAATTCTTGAATAATTGTGGGAATACTCAAGATATTTTGCAACTGTAATAGTTTTGATGGTGATCCTGAACTTTGCCAATCTGCTAACCAATATTCAAATTCAATTAAGCGTCTTATTCCTTCTGGAATTGTTTCTATATCTTGGATTGGGGTAAATAATAGAATAGGAGATGGGCTTTGATCTTTGATAATAAATGTGTGTAAAGCTGCCGGACTAAGGTGCCAATAAATTATAGCTGTGGAGGGATTAAGCAATTTTTGAATAGAGCTATAATCTACGGAATAAAGTTGATCATTTAGATCGGGCATTAACCACCGTAAACAATTATTTTTAGCTTGTTCAGCGATTTCCCAAGCTTCCACCAAGTCTCCTGAATTGACAGCAAAATCAACCGCTAGTTGTCCCAAACCTGCGAATTTTAGTACCAGTTGTTTTTTGTTTTCATCAGAACGAGTAGGGTTAGTCAGTAATTGTTCTAATAATTCAATCCCCCATTTTTGTGATTCCTGTGCCGCTACTGTTTCTCCCAAACAGACCAGCACTTTGGCTAGAAATTGCAAAATTTCTAAATGCAATTCTGGAAAATCTTCTGGTGTGAGAGTGGATAGCGCCAATTGGTATTCAGATATGGCATGATGCCAATAATCACGGGGTATAGTTGATTTTTTACCTTGTTCATAGTAAGTATTACCAACAGCTATATGTAATCTTCCCCAACCTTCTGGATGGGTATCTGGGCGAAGTTGCTTTAAACCCTCTTGATAACTTGCTAATTTACCCTCATAGCCGCCTAAATTAAGAGCAGGATTTAATCTAGAAATGGGACTAACCACAATTAGTGATGATTCCTGGGAGCTAAGATGAGCCGCTGCCGCACCCCTACCCAGCCAAGCTTCCCAGTAGTCCAACTTAATTTCTAAAGCACTATCGTAGCAGGATATAGCTTGGGCAAAATGGTCTAGGTGAAACAGGGCTACGGCTTGATTATACCATGCCGGGTGGAAATCAGGTTTAATAGCGATCGCTTGTTTATAGGAAGTGATCGCCTCTTCACGACGACCTAAGTTTTCAAAGGACACACCCCGATTATACCAACCTAGATAAAATTCAGGTTGAATGGCCAGGGCTTGATTCCAAGACTCTATTGCTGCTGACCATTCTTTTAAGTTAAAAAGTACCACACCCCGGTCAATCCAGACTTCATAATAGTTTGCTTGCAGATTGAGAGACCGATCATAACTAGCGATCGCATCTGTATATTGTTCCAGTACAGCTAAAGCCATACCCCGATAGTACCAGGTTTCTGGATCTTCGGGTTCGAGATTGAGAGCTTGATCATAACTAGAAATTGCTTCCCTGATGAAACCTGCCTTTAGTAATGCTAAACCCCTGTTGGACCAAGCAGCTTGGTAATCAGGTTTAATAGCGATCGCTTGATCAAAAGAAGTAATGGCCTCCTCAAATTCTCCCAGTTCAGTAAGAATACACCCGCGACGATACCATATCTTATATAAATACGGTTTAAGTTTTAGTGCTTGTTCATAAGCGGCGATCGCTTCAGGAAACCGTTGCAAATAAAACAGTATCAACCCCTGATTAAACCAATAATCATAAACTTGGGGTTGTATTTGACTGGCTCGTTCATAGAAATCCAAAGCCGTTAACAAATCTCCAGCCTTAGCTTGCTGTAAACCCTGGTAAAATAGAGTTTCTGCCTGATTAGGCTCAACTATTTCTGATCTTGATTGCTCAACAATTTGACCATCAGGAATTGCCAATTCTGAGGCCAACTGCTGGACAAGATTACTACTTTGCTCCAGTCGTACCACCAATTCATCCAAAGTGGATACTAACTGCGATTCTACATTTACTAAAGACTCGTTATTTACTAAAGACTGGTTCCAGTCCTTCTCTATTAAAAACTCTGGATCTGGAATGATATCCTCAACATTCTCGGAAAATTCCTCAATTCCAGACTCATAAACCTGATCAGCATTTTCTGTAGAGGAGATGATAGGTAACAGGTAATCAGTGATAGAATCTACTTCTCCCTGTTCCTCGTTTTCTGTTTCCTCTATCAGTATGGGAATTTCCAACTCCAGTGACCCTTGCTGACGATCATAGTCCTGATTCAGATTACGCTGTAATAAATGTATTCCAATGTCATAGGACAAATTACTAATTTCACCAATCTCTAACTCACCCAGCTTGATCAAGCGTTCAGCCAACTGAAGATTTGGGGCAGGAGAAGCTAATAATTTATCAGCAAATATCAACAGCCAATCTATCCAACGGTCAACAGTAATGCGCGGTTCCATCCGCTGTAAATACTTTAATGCCCACTGTTGTCCTCGTGCCTGATGCACTCCCTCTAACAGTTCATTAAATAACAACTCTAGATCCGCATTCGTGAGTTCTGGGGGTTTATCTGCCACCAGATTGCCTTGACCGGAATGGGGATCACCTATCTCCAGTTTGCCAAAGGGGTACTGTAAAAATTTATTAAGCCACTGCAAGAGCCACCTGAACATCTGCCAATTTATTGGATTTTCTTTTCACTAGATTGTAGCAATTGTTGTTTCAAAAAAACTATTAATTATGGAACGGACTAGAAAACCTCATATAGATAAGTAAAAATATTGATACCCACGTCGAATCAATATAACTTAGTTACTAAGATCGGTTTTCAGGAGTTGGTTGCGGGGTCTCCAGAAGATTCATGAGCTTGATCATACTGATTAACCAATGCTTGAATAATTTCTTCTGGATTATTTGTTTCTATCCCTAGTTGTTGGGCAATTTGCTCGCACAGGTTTTGATCCTGCTGTAACATGATCAATAATTCATCTAGGGTGACAGTTTTGTATTCCCCTTCTGGTAAATTTTGTTCAGCGTTGGCAGGTATTAAGGGAGGATTCTCGACTGCATCAGGTCCATTATATTCCCAAATTGGTTCTCCAGGATTGCGTGTTAAGAGTTTCATGCCTATATCGTAGGATAAATTGCCAATTTTCCCAATCTCTAATTCCCCAAGTTGGACTAATCTGGCCGCTAATTCATTATGGGGTTTAGAAGATGCTAACAATTTGTTACCAAAATTATTTAACCATCCTAACCACTGTTCCCCCGTAACACGATGTTCAAGATTGTGTAACCATTTTCGCGCCCAAGTTTGTCCCTTGACTTGATGAACTCCTTCTAATAGTTCTGTAAATAGAAGTTCTAAATCTGTATCAGATAAGGGGGGTATTACTGGTTTGGGGGTATTTTCTCGACTGGGGGTGAGATTTTGCTTCCTACCGAATAAACGCCGATACAATTTTTTGAGCCATTGAATTAGCCGCTTGAACATTGGATGCACCATTAATGTTGCTATTAAAATTTTAGCGGTCTCAGTGACCAGCGCCTATATTTGATGGAAAATTGCCATGAGTTGTTAGAATGGGAAAACCCTAAATTACCTGGGATAAGTAGGTTAACACCATCAAACCAAACTGTGTAAAGAAACGTAACATCGCTGGAAACTTCTTTACTATTGCTTCTTGCCCTGCTATAACGACAATTTTTAACACCACCCTACTTATACGGATTTAAACCTGTCCCCATGTCTTACGAACCCCTGCACCATAAGTATCGGCCAAAGAGTTTCGCTGAACTGGAGGGTCAAGAGGTGATCGCTACTACCCTGACTAATGCCATTCTCTCAGCGAAAATTGCTCCTGCCTATTTATTCACTGGACCTAGAGGCACAGGAAAAACTTCCAGTGCAAGAATTCTCGCTAAATCGCTCAATTGTCTTCAAGGCAACCAGCCCACCCCTTCACCCTGCGGCGTTTGTGAAATCTGTCAGGGTATTACTAAAGGCTATTCTACAGATGTAATTGAAATTGATGCTGCTAGTAATACTGGTGTTGATAATATTCGTGAATTAATTGAAAGGGCGCAGTTTGCGCCGATGCAGTGTCGTTATAAAGTTTATGTGATTGATGAATGTCATATGTTAAGTACCGCTGCGTTTAATGCGTTACTTAAAACTTTAGAAGAACCACCTAAGCACGTTGTTTTTGTGCTGGCGACAACAGACCCCCAAAGGGTATTACCAACAATTATTTCCCGGTGTCAAAGGTTTGATTTTAGACGTATTCAGTTAGAAGCAATGGTCAAGCATTTAACGGATATTGCGACCAAGGAGAGGATTAATATTTCCCAGGATTCTCTGGTTCTGGTGGGACAAATTGCCCAAGGGGGATTAAGAGATGCAGAGAGTTTATTGGATCAATTAGCTTTAGTTGCTGGGGAAGTAACACCGGATAAAGTTTGGGATTTGGTGGGTTCAGTTAGCGAAAAAGATTTATTTGGACTATTAGAAGCGATCGCCCAAGATCAGGCGGAAATAGTTCTAGATTCTACCCGTAAAATCCTAGATAGAGGACGAGAACCCCTAATTATTCTCCAAAATCTCGCCGCTTTTTACCGGGATTTTCTGATAGCGAAAACTGCCCCCAATCGTCAGGATCTTGTAGCTTGTACTCAGTCAACTTGGATATCATTGGTTGATTTTGCCCAAAAATTTGACGTTAGTACGATCTTACTAGGACAACAACACCTAAGAAGCGCGGAACTACAACTAAAAAATACCACTCAACCCCGTTTATGGTTAGAAGTCACATTACTGGGATTATTACCTAGTGCTAATCCTAGTTCCAAAATTCAAATCCCAACTACAAATACTGTGACTTCAGGTTATCCTCCTGTTGCTGCACCACCAGTATATACTCAGGCAAATCACCATGCAGTTGTTAATTTCGCACCCCCACCAGCAACTATTGCTGAACCACCACCTCTTAACCAGCAATCAGCACCAATAAGTCCGGTAGGAGATGGTTCACAATCGGATTTAACTCAACTTTGGGAACAAGTTCGTGGACATATTCCGCAATTACCTATACAGGCGTTACTGGGTCAAATGTGCTATTTAATGGAGTTTAATGGTTCTGTTGCCCGTATAGGTGTAAAATCAGTGTGGTATGATAAGGTAAAATCTTATCTACCTGTCATCACTACAGCTTTTAGACAAACTTTCCAGCAGGAAATTGAAGTCACCTTAGAAAAAGCTAACACTGCAAATGCGATATCTACTAAAAGAAATCCAATACCGCACAATTCTCCCCCCGTTCAACAACCACCTCCACCTATATCGAATCAGGAAGTCTCACAACCGGAAACCACTCCAGAACCTGCACCACAGCCGGTAGCTACAGTATGCACACTGTTACCCACACCAGTTAAAACTGAGCCTGTTATTACGAACACAGCACCAGTAAAAACTGCTGCTCCGGCTCCAGTGCAATCATCTTCATCAAATTTGGATCATGATGGTGTGGTCAAAGCTGCGGAAAGTTTAGCTAAATTCTTTTCTGGAGAAATTATTCGCATGACAGATGATAACTTCCAATTATCAGATTCTGTTACTTCTACCGAAACGCCTGATGTATATGAATCCTATGTTGATGATGAATATAATTGAGCAATTCAGAATTGATAAATTTCTCCTGTTAACAAATCTTTGATACCGATATTCTATCAACTTCTACTTCACCTAGTGGATTCAGTTTTGCTACACCATGAAGTGCAGAATGTGGGATGTAACAAAATCAATGCTATGACATTGGAAAAAGCATTAAAAAATGAGGAGTGGCTTATTAAAAAGTATAAAAACCAGCTTCCTGATATAATTATCGCTACTACAGTCATAAATCAAGAGGTATTTCTATCAGCAAGAAGTGTCGGGAATATTCAAATAATTACTGGACTAAAAATTGAGAATCTTGCGGTAAAAAGATTTAGAAAAATCGGTTGTTTTATTTCGCTTATAGTTTTCCATGAGTTCAATTAAAAAACTAATAAATTCAAAACTTGCTATCATAATTTCATAGGTTAGTTCAGAATTAGAATCAAACTGTATTCGACAAACAATTTGGTCAGAAGGTAATGTAGCAACATTCCAGGTGACAACAAAGGGAATATTTTGACTAGCCTCAATTTTGCGGTATCCCTCTAATTTACCCTGTTGATAAAGACTGATAGCATAAGGTAATAAATTTCTTTTTCCACCTTGAATATATGGTAGATACAAGATAGATTGTTGTTGATTTGCTGGTTGGAGTTGGTCAAAAGTGGTAGACATCGTTGTAGATTCCTAAAATTGACTGATAATTAGCGATCTTTAATATAGAATGAATATTTGACTTTTGAAATATAGATAGGGTGGTCAATGTCCACCCTATACTACTGAAAATTGTGCAAATATCAAATATGATTCCTATATTCAGGGGAATGTACCTAAAGAAACTACGATTTTAATTTAAGTCGCTGTTGCTTTCAAAGCAAAAATTTGCTCAATTATATCTTCAACTACTTTATCCGGTGTGGAAGCACCAGAGGTAACACCAACTTTAATTTCCCCCGCAGGTAGCCAATTTTCTGTAATTATTAATTCCCCTGTTAATTGTCGATGTTCAATATGATTAATTGATTGAATCCTTTCAACACAATCAATATGATAGGAAGGAATACCTCTATCAATGGCAATTTGTTGTAATTGGGTAGTATTTGATGAATTAAATCCACCAATAACTATCATTAAATCTAGGTTGTCTTCCACCAATTCTAACATAGCATCTTGACGTTCTTGAGTAGCATCACAGATAGTATTAAAATTTTGAAAATGCTGATTTAACTCTGTTGGTCCATATTTCTGCATCATCGCCCGCTCTAGCATTTTACCAATTTGTTCAGTCTCACCTTTGAGCATGGTGGTTTGGTTAGCAATCCCAACTCTTTCTAAATCTTGATCAGGATCAAATCCTTGAGAACAAGCTTTTGCAAACTTAGTTAAAAATTCCTCACGATTGCCACCATTGAGAATATAGTTAATAACATATTCCGCTTCTTTTAAATTCAAAACAATCAAATATTTCCCAGCAAAAGAAATCGTTGCAACAGTTTCTTCATGCTTGTATTTTCCATGAATAATTGAAGTATAATCGCCTTTTTTGTGTTTTTCAACAGTGTTCCAAACTTTGGATACCCAGGGACAGGTAGTATCAACCATTTGACATCCTTTATCATTCAAGATCTGCATTTCTTGAACACTTGCACCAAAGGCTGGTAAAATCACCACATCACCGCTACCAACAACAGAAAAATCTTTTACTTTGTCAATTACAGGAATAAATTCTACCTGCATTTCTTGCATTCGTTTATTCACAGATGGATTGTGAATAATTTCATTAGTAATCCAAATTTGTTCTGTAGGGAAATGCTGACGGGTTTCATAGGCCATAGCTACAGCCCTCTCCACACCCCAACAAAAACCAAATGCTTGTGCTAGTTGAATGGTAACATCACCACGCTTGAGAGTGTAGTTAGAGTCCCGGATCTCTTGAATCAAGTTGCTCTGATATTCAGATTGTAACTGGGTAGCAACTTCCGCTTGATGACCAAAGCCCTTACGATTGTAATTGGCTGAGTGTTGTAGGCCGCGCTTGAAAGCTTTTGTATCCATTTGATGTTGATTACTAAAATTACTATTTTGATTTTCTCGCGCTCGAAGGCGATTTAGATGGAAAATTTGGATTTATATTCTATTTCTTGAGTTGATCTTTTCTAATTGAGGAGCTTGGGGTGTTATTTGTTGGTTAGTATACATCTGTAAAGCAGTTCGCCAAACTAGATAACCTGGGGGACTCAGATGTAAACCGTCGGTAGTAAAATCTGAACGAAGATTACCCTGCTTATCGGTGAATAAGGGTTGTAAATTCAGATATTTTGCACCTTTTTCCGTAGCGAGATGATTCAGTTTCTGATTTAACTTGTAAATCCGAGGATTAGGAATGGCTTGGAGTTTTTCTTTTCTTTCCCAAGTTATATTTTCCCCAGCGTGGGGTAAAATCGACTGAATGACAATTTCTGCTTGGGGGTGTCTTTTTCGTAAATAACCGACAATTTGCCCATAATTAGCTAAAATTTCCTGATCATCTAGTCCCCGAATTAGATCATTAATACCCACCATTACGAAAATCTTCTCTGGTTGGGTACGATCAAAGAAATCTAATCTTTGTAATAATCCATTACTAACCTCCCCAGAAATACCCTGATTCAGCCAGGTTCTATCCTCAGGTAATAACTCCGGTGGAAACCATAAACTTAGAGAATCTCCCGCTAGAATGGTTAACCGTTGGGGATGTTTATCAGCAGTCATTTTAGCTTCTTGCTTGAGGATATCCAACCATTGAGGATAACTGAGTTTATGACGGGGGCCTAACTCTGGTTGTACATATTGATTCTTCCAATTTAGGTTAACTGGTTCTGGCGGATCGGGAATAGCTGTATTTGCTAACACAGGGGTTAGTTTTTGCTGTCGCCAAATCAATAAAATAACCGCTAACATGAGGATGATATTAGTTAACAAGGCGAATAATCCCCAGACAGGAAAAGTTTTTACGCGATTAGACACGACTAGTAAACATGACCGATATTCAACTTGATTGTATCTCTAGTAATGAGTAATTGAGATCAAAATTATAATATTAACTGATCAAAATATAGTTTATTTATGAATATCCAGGTTATTTTTAGATGTAGAGACGTTACATATAACGTCTCTACATAATTTACTTATTAGAGATACGATCTGCAAACTCGGAGTTATAACCTTCTTCTCCGTGTTCGTTGATATCCAAGCCTTGATCCTCAGTTTGATCTGGGACTCGTAAACCAACTGTAGCATCAATAATTTTCAGAATGATCCAGGTTCCAACTCCCGCAATAATATAGGCTAGGGCGATCGCTCCTAGTTCCACAAATAATTCACTGAAGTTACCACGCAATACCCCATCTTTACCCCCAGCATTAACTCTAATGTCGGCAAAGATAGCTGTTAAAATCGCGCCGATAGTCCCACCGACACCATGCACAGGATAGGTATCTAAGGCATCATCAACCCGCAACTTGTGCTTGAAACTGACGGCATAGAAGCAGACGAAGGAGGTAATGAAACCGATTAAAATTGCGGCTAGAGGGGTGACAAATCCGGCGGCTGGGGTGATACCCACTAAACCAGCTACTGCACCTGTGGCTGCCCCTACGGCGGTGGGTTTTCCCCGGAGTTTGGCTTCTAAAATCAACCACATTAATGTCCCGGCGGCGGCTGATGTATTGGTGGCAACAAATGCTACTGTAGCAACTGAACCGGCAGATAAGGCACTACCAGCATTAAAACCGAACCAACCAAACCAAAGTAACCCCGCACCTAACAAAATAAAGGGGACATTATGGGGAGGGCTAAGACGATCTGGATAGTTTTTTCTTGGACCGAGGACAATGGCTGCTACTAGGGCGGAAATACCGGAACTAATATGTACTACTGTCCCTCCAGCAAAGTCTAGAGCGCCTAGACCGCCATATAAACCTAAAAATCCTCCTTTTGCCCAAACCATGTGAGCTAGGGGTGTGTAGATGAAGGTTGACCACAGCACTACAAATAGGCAATAGGCACGGAAACTCATCCGTTCAGCGATCGCTCCCGAAATTAAGGCTGGGGTAATAATTGCAAACATGGCTTGATAGATCATGAATGCTTGATGGGGAATTGTTCCCGCATAGGAAACAACTTCTACCGGGGCTGAACCTTGCAGATAACCTGTTGTTTCTAACCCGACACCATTTAACCCTAACCACTGTAAACCACCGATGAAGGGCAAACCAGGGGCAAAGGAAAGACTATAACCCCAGAGAACCCAGGTGACTCCGACAATGGCCATCAACACAAAACTCATCATCAATGTGTTGAGAATATTGCGCGATCGCACAAATCCACCATAAAAAAATGCTAATCCTGGTGTCATTAGCAATACTAAAGCTGAAGATATCAGCATAAATGCTGTATCTCCTGTATTAGGATCAGGTACAGATGCTGATGTTTCTGCAAGGGCATTTCCTGTGAATAAACCTAACAGTAGGGATACGGTTAAACACCCAATAATGACTGCTTTTTTGAACACTTGTTTTCCTTCCTCTCCATCTACGATATTTGTCTTGGTTAAATACAATTCGTAGTATTTGTTACTTTTTTTTGTCTTAAAAGCTACTTAACTTTTAATTTTCTAGTAATCTTAACAAAAATCTTACCTTTTATGTGGGTTATACTTGAAAAATATTTCTTTTGTTATACAATCCAGACATATTGTACTTGGGTATAAAATAGCATCTTGTATTGCTTAGGTAAATTACTTAAAAACGAAAGCCAAAATATTTTGATTTTTGGTGACAACCATTAGTGGCGTTACTGATTTTAGGGATGAGAATGTGCATACATTTATATCCTTGTAGAGACGTGACCTGGTTAAAGATTCTCGGCTCTACACCCAAAAATCGCCAATTCAGCAACCTCCTATTAGTAATACGCGCTAACTAGGCTGTAAGTAATACCGACAAGCACTAATGATGTAATGATGACATAGATAAAATTTCGCTGTAAAAGAAAAGTGCAGAAAGAAATAATTACGCGCAAAATAGGGACAGCAATTAGTATTAATAGTCCTAATTGAATAATTCCCCGACGGCTACCTGCCAAAACCGCATTTACTACACCTCTTGGAGATTGAAACTCAGATGGTGTGCCTATAAATACTTGATATTCAGCAGGCTCAGAGCCATGACGAATTAAGTACAAAATACCCCCAAATAATACTACAGCACTAGCGATTAAAACTCCATACATGAGGAAATGACTGAGTAAATATTCTAATTGTTTTTCATCTGCCGATTTTGTCAGTTTTTGAGGACTAATATTTTCATCAAAATTTATTTGTGCTGCATGATTGATAATCTGCTCTTCTAAATGTTGAATATCAGAATCTTGCTCCTCTGCTTCAAAAGTAAAAGTTCCAACTTTTATTTCTGCCTGTGCTGTGCAAGTCCACCGAAAACCAGAATTTAGTTTATACATAATTACAGCCCTCCTATTAGACTGTTATAGACCATTTTAAACGCCATGACCACCAATACAAAGCTGAAAATAATTCTCAGGATTTGAGTTTTAGCACCAATTAATATTCGCGCTCCTAAAAATGCACCTGGTAAAACTCCCAACATCACTGGCATCGATAAACCTGGATCTATGTATCCCTGGGTTAAATAAACACCTGCTGAGGCGGCGGCTGTGACACCAATCATAAAATTACTGGTGGTAGTCGAAACTTTAAAAGGGAGACCCATGGCTTGATCCATGGCCAATACTTTAAAAGCCCCCGAACCAATGCCCAATAGACCAGAAAGCACTCCGGCTACTAACATAATACTGAACCCAGCAGGTAAAGCACGAACTTGGTAAGGAATTACACCATCAGGAGTAGGGTAAGTACCATTAAGCTGGAGATATTCTGCTAAAGGATCTGGAGACATAATTTCTGTTTGTTCTGGTCTGGGGCGTTGAGATAAATATGCTGAATAAATTAGCACAATCGCCAAAATTAAGGAAAGTATTTTTACGGTTACATGAGTGGCAATGAAAGCGCCAATGAGAGCACCAATAGTAGTGGCTACCTCCAGAAACATACCTAATCGTAGATTAGCGTAGCCTTTTTTAATATATGTAGAAGCTGAACCTAATGATGTCGCAATAACTGATACTAATGATGCTCCAACGGCATAGCGAATATCAACACCAAAGACGGAAGTTAATAACGGGACTATGACGACTCCACCACCTAATCCAGTTAATGCTCCGACTAGGCCAGCAGTAAATGATCCCAACCAAACCAGTAAAGAAAATGCTAGTATGCTCAATTTTAATTCCCCTTTTGTTAATCTATATTTATAAACTTTAATAATTTTTATCAGATGAACGTAAACAAAAGAAAATAATTTATTGATGAATGGCTTTTTGGTTTTAAGCTACTTTGCATTTAATTTGTATAAGTCTAGTGGGAAAGATGCCCGCACTACAAGCCCTAACTATTTTAGGATTATTAACTTTAGCTGCGTAACAGCTTATTACCCAAGCTAGTGGCACTTGTAAAGCTGAAGAAACCCAATATTAACAATACAATCTTTGTACCGGGAGTGACACCAGAAAGAGTGATTTAGGTCATATCCACAGCACTTTTCGCGCCCAAATTATTGAGCTAATACTTGTGAGAAAGAAAGACAACTTGGCGTTAAACCATCAATACCTTGATCTGATGTTATTTCTCTATAATAGAATTATGCCTATTATAGATAGGAAATCGGCAGTCTTTGATGTTTGTTTAACTAAACCTAAATATTACCTAATATATTTCTATTATGCAAGTATTTAGTATTAATTTTTAATAGAGTTTAACAAATTTATTGATATTTGATAAATCCTCAAAAGTTGATCGGAATTAGTGGGAATTTACGATCAAATCCGTAACGCAGGATTATCAAGGGTTTTGTTCTTTGTGCTGTGGCTAATAAAAGCTGTAAATGTACGTGCTTTTATAGTTTTAGTGCGCTTACAAAAAATAGAATACCTAAATAAACGAACCACTCCAGACACGGAGGACACAGAGGGAATAAGTAAGAGATTTTTTCCGTTAGGTGGTTGAGTGTTTTTTATTTGGAAGTCTTTAAGACAACTTTGTATTTACTACTACTGGACATTTTATCATTTATCAGTTATAGTACAGTAACTTGACTGAGATATCGGAGTTTTAGAAAAAACTACAAAAACTATTTCTCAATTAACTTACACTTGTATTAGTATGGACTACTTATCATTAACAGGTTTTAGCTTTTTTATTGGCATTGTTGTGGGTTTAACAGGTATAGGTGGTGCATCTTTAATTACTCCTATGTTGATTTTTGTTTTTCAAGTACCACCTGCTATTGCTATTAGTTCTGATGTAGTTGCGGCCACATTAATGAAAGTAGTAGGGGGAGTAAAACACTGGCAACAGAAAACCCTTGATTTAGAAGTAGTTAAATGGTTGTCAATGGGTAGTGTTTCTGGTTCGCTATTGGGTGTAGGAGTTTTACACCAACTCAGACAAAGTGGAGAACATAACCTAGATAACCTCTTGTTGCGGTTACTAGGAGTAATGATTTTGGTAGTTACATTTACAGCATTAATCCAAATGTTGTTGATGATATTTTTCCCCAAAGTCAATTTACCCGAATTGCCAAAATTAAATTTAAAAACTAATAAAGGACGTTTTCTATCCTTACTAATTGGGGCGATTTTAGGCTTTTGTGTGGGGATGACAAGTATTTCATCAGGCTCTATGTTTGCCTTAGCTTTGATCGCATTTTTCCGTTTAGATGCCCGGAAATTGGTGGGTACAGATATTACTCAAGCCGCCATTTTACTAATATTTACATCTCTGGGACATCTGACTTTAGGAACTGTTGATTGGAGTCTAGTAATACCTATTTGGATAGGTTCTGTTCCGGGGGTTCTTATTGGTGCGAAACTTTGCGAAATTACCCCTCAACGGCCACTAAAATTTATTATTTATAGCATCTTAATGATGGTAAGTTGGAAATTAGTCGCACAAGCATAATTACCTTCACAATTAATTATTTTTCACCAAAAATAATTATAGTAACCAAGATGAAGGAAAGGAGCTAAAAAATAATTACAGTATATTTCCCTTGAGTGAGATACAAAATTAGTGGGTAAGATGCCCGCACCACAAAAGTTTTATCATTATGGAATTATGGTGAAGAGGATATTTGGTATTACGAAATTTAACAAAGTATTAGGGGTTTAACTCTCCCCAGTTTGGCATTTCTTGAGGATCAAAAAATCCGAAATCCTTATCTGTTCTTATTTCTAATTTTACCAATTTATTCCTTTGAAGATTCTTGAATATCGGATACAATGGGAGATATTAATAAAGAAATTGGAGTTGAGTTTGCTATTGATTCCAACTTAGGGATTTCTTGGGGTATTTTTACGGAGGTAATTAGAGAAGTATTGTTGGGATAATAACCAATCATTTTATCATAATTAGAGACAACTGCTAAAAATGCCCCAACTAAAATAGATACTGGTAATGGTATGGAAAAACCGTGTAACCACTTAAAAAACTCCGCCAAAGCAAAGAGAACGAAAAAGCATACCAGCCAAACTCTCATGATTTTACTTACTCCTGACTAATTTATCTTTTCACTTATTTTAGTTGGGGAAATGGGAAAGGGGCGGCCAATTACCCATTCTTTCGCTAAGATTGTTTGGGTATTCTCATAATTAATGATTGGGCAAATGATTGAAGTTGAACATTTGAGTAAAATTTATGGCTCGACAACAGCAATTACTGATGTTACCTTTAGCGTTGAACCAGGGGAAATTTTGGGGTTTTTGGGTCCAAATGGTGCTGGTAAAACTACAACTATGCGAATTTTAGCCGGTTATTTACCTGCCTCCAGTGGGACAGCGAAGATTGCGGGTTATGATGTCCATGATCATTCTCTGTTGGTGCGGCAGCGGATTGGTTATTTACCGGAAACGCCACCATTGTATCCAGAGATGACTGTAGAAGGGTTTTTACACTTTGTCGCTAGGATTAAAGGAGTTTCTTCAGGTGACCGTGCGAAAAAAGTAACAGTAGCTATTCAGCGCTGCAACTTAGAAGATAAGCGCAAAGTTATTATTCGTAAACTCTCTAAAGGCTATCGGCAAAGAGTGGGAATTGCTCAAGCGATCGTTCATGAGCCGCCGGCGATTATTCTCGACGAACCTACAGTTGGTCTTGATCCTCGGCAAATCATCGAGGTACGGAACTTAATTAAAAGTTTAGCAGGAACACACACCATCATTTTGTCTACTCATATTCTCCCAGAAGTGAGTATGACCTGTAGCCGAGTTGCCATTATTAATTATGGGCAAATAGTCGCAATAAATACCCCAGAAAATTTGATGACACAATTAACAGGTGGAGCAGGATATGAATTAGAAATTGGCGGTGAAGCAGTTTTAGCTAAAGAAATGCTGCAAAATATATCCGGTGTGAGTTTAGTAGAATTAATGCCTAACCATCAACAATTATCAGAAAATCATACTTGCCTACGGGTAATATTACAGCCAGGAATAGAACCAGGAACAGAAATTACTGCTGCTTTAATTCGGGCTGGATTTGATTTATATGAAATGCGGCGGATAAATGCCACACTAGAAGATGTTTTCTTAGAATTAACCACAACAGAAAAGAATTTACCAACTGAGATAAATTCAGAAATTGAAGAAGGAGAAGCTGCGTAAATGGGTATAGTTATCGCCAATATTATTGCCATTTATCGTCGAGAATTACAGAGTTATTTTGTTTCGTCATTAGCTTATGGGATAGCCAGTGCATTTTGGTTTTTAGCAGGTTTATTTTTCGTGATGATTCTGTTAGGACCAGAAGGAATTTTAGTTACAGTTTCTGGTTATGATTTACAAGGGCAGCAGCTTGGAGTTGCAGCACCAATCATAGATGTTCCTTATGAATTTGTGCGGGCATTTTTAGATAGAATGGGCTGGTTAATGTTATTTGTATTGCCTATTTTATCAATGGGACTCTATGCCGAAGAACGCAAAAGAGGAACTTTAGAACTCTTAGCTACATCACCAGTTACTAACTGGGCTGTAGCTGTAGGTAAATTATTAGGGGTATTAACATTTTTCTTAACAATGTTTTTGCCTTTGATAGTATTGGAAGCGATCGCTTTATCTAGTTCTAATCCACCTATATCACCCACAATTCCCTTACTTGGTCATTTAGGATTACTCTTACTAGCAGCAGCAATTTTGTCTTTAGGAATGTTTATTTCCTCATTAACAGACAGCACAATTTTATCTGCTGTTCTCACCTTTGCGGTCGTTATTTTACTGTTATTTATGGATTTAGTTGCCAAAACTATCCCCGGTCCAATTGGTGAAGCTGTAAGTCATTTATCCCTTCTCAAACATTACAATACTCTGATTCAAGGAATTTTCGATACTAGCGGCTTGATTTTATTTACCAGTTATATTATCTTAGGTATTTTCCTCACGGCCCAATCAATTGATGCACTTAGGTTTCAACGTCATTAGTTAGTAGTTAGTTGTTAGTTGTTGGTTGTTAAAGAATTTTTAAATCTATTCCCTATTACCTAATGAATAAAAATAAACTTTGGAAACTTGTATTTTGGTTAGGACCATTCTTTTTAGCTGCTGGCTTAACCGTTGGTTTAATATCAGAAAAATGGAGAATTATCCCTTTATTATTAATAATAATAGGTCTGATAATTTGTGGCTTATGGGTGATAGTACAAAGTCAACAAAATAAGTGGTGGCAAAAACGTTCTACCCAATCTGGTACTAATGCCTTCGTTGCTACTTTATCAGTATTAATTATCTTGGGATTAATTAACTTTTTAGGTATCCGCTATCATCTGCGTCTGGACTTAACAGATAGTCAATTATTTACCCTATCTCCTCAATCAAGAGAATTAGTGAGTAATTTACCCGAAACAATGAAAGTTTGGTTATTTAGTAAAGAACAAAATATCCAAGATCGGGAATTATTAGATAACTATCATCGTCAAAGTAATAAATTTAAATTTGAGTATGTTGATCCTCAATTAAAACCAGGAATAGCAGAAAAATTTGGAGTTAAAGATTATGGTGAAGTTTATCTAGAATTTCAAAACAAACGGCAAGTAGTCCAGATAATTAGTGAAAATGAACGTCTATCAGAAGTAAAATTAACTGCTCGTTTACAACAAATTACTAGTTCCAAAACTGCTAAAATTTACTTTCTTCAAGGTCATGGTGAACACCCACTTTCAGCTAGTAAAGGGGCAATTTCTCAAGCAATTCAAGGATTAATTGATAAAAACTTTATTACATCAGGTTTAAATTTAGCAGAACAGCCGCAAGTTCCTGATGATGCTGCGGTGATAGTTGTAGCTGGACCACAAAAAGAACTATTAATAGGAGAAGTTACAGCTTTACAAAATTATCTTAATCGTGGTGGTAACTTATTATTGATGATTGATCCTAACACCAACCCGAAAATAGACACTATTTTAAAAGATTGGGGTGTGCGTTTAGATAATCGTTTGGCTATTGATACTTCTGGGGCAAATTTGCAACTAGGACCTGCTGCTATTCTAGTTACAGAATATGGACAACATCCTATTACTAAAGATTTTGGCAAAAATATTTCTGTATATCCCTTAACTCGTCCTCTGGAAATTGATTCTGTGTCTGGTATTGAGTCTATGGTTTTGTTGAAAACTAAACCCTATCCTAGCAGTTGGGCAGAAAGTGATCAAAAAAGTGAAAAATTAGAGTTTAATGAAGGGAAAGACTTAAAAGGTCCCTTAACTTTAGGAGTAGCATTAACTAGAAAGTTATCAAATCAAACTTCACCAACACCAACTCCAATTCCCACAAATTCACCAACTCCAATTCCTACAAATTCACCAACTCCAATTCCCACAAATTCACCAACTCCAATTCCCACAAATTCACCAACTCCAATTCCTATAAATTCACCAGCTACGGCTAAAGAATCAAGGTTAGTCGTATTTGGAAACTCAAATTTTGCAGTTGATGGTTTATTTGGACAACAGTTAAATGGAGATGTATTTTTAAACTCAGTTAGTTGGTTAAGTCAACAAGATCAACAACTTCTCTCAATTCGTCCTAAAGAACCCAAAAATCGCCGAATTATTATATCAACTTTTCAAGCCAACTTATTAACAATATCTGCCCTGTTTTTATTACCTTTAATTGGTTTAGTAACAGGTTTTATTATTTGGTGGAAACGCCGATGAATCAATTAAATCAACCAAATTTTTCACTTTTAGAAACAATATTATGGCAACCTAATGATGGTTATTTTGTTTTAGACCATCATTTAAAACGGTTGCAATCTTCAGCAATTTACTTTGATTTTCCTGTTAATATCAATAGCTTAAAAACTCAACTTGAGCAATCAACACAATCATTTTTAAATCAAGCTTACAAAATAAGATTTTTGTTAAACTCTCATGGTAATATGACATATCAAGTTATGGCTTTATCTTCTACGAATCATCAAGAATTTGTCAAATTAAGTATATGTCACACACCTGTTGACTCTAGTAATATATTTCTGTATCATAAAACTACTAATCGCCAAATTTATGAAATAGCAAAAGCCACTTTTCCTGATTTTGATGATGTTTTATTATGGAATGAAAGAGGTGAAATCACAGAAACCTGTGTTGGTAATATTGTGGTAAATTTCCATGAAAAATTGCTGACACCTCCGGTAAAATGCGGTTTGTTACCAGGGACTTTTCGGGCTGATTTACTTGAAAAAGGTAAAATTAGAGAAGAAGTTATTACAGTGGAACAGTTAAAAAGTAATAATGGTATCTATATAATTAACTCAGTGCGAAAATGGCGAGAAGCAATTTTAATTTCTGACTAATTAGATAATTTATAATTCATTAATCTTCAATCTTCAACATGAAATTACCAAAAACAACTTTAATTTTAATAGTTTTAGCAATTGGTTTAGGAAGTTTTGTCTACTTTCATGAAATCAAAGGTAAAAATCAGCAAACAGAAATAAAAACTCAAAAACAGAAAATTTTCTCTTTTACCCCTGCTGATGTTCAATCTTTAACAATTAAAATCAAAGATACAACATTAGAACTAGAAAAAAGGAATACTTCTGAAAAACCTCAATGGGAAATCAAATCCCCCATATCAGAACCAGCAAATGATGCCATTGTTTCTTATTTAATGGATTTGTTAGTTGAGGGTAAAAGTGAAAGAACATTACCAATTTTAACTAATGAATTATCAGAATTTGGTTTAGATAAACCTGTAGCGACCATTGATATTAAACTTAAAAACCAACAAAAACATCAATTAATTTTAGGGAAAGGAGATTTTAACAATCAATTTTTATATGCCCAAGCTGATGCTAACCAGAATATGAACTTATTATTAGTATCTAAAGATTTTGTTAATGCAGTAAATCGAGACATATCAGAATGGAAACAAACAGCAGAAAAGACAGATATACAACCATTACCTAGTCTTCCTTCCCCAACTCCCACAAAATGATAAAATCTCCTTTCACTATACCCCTGTTCATATTCCCAGTCAGATAGGGGTAAAGAGATAAAACAGCAAAAATTAGTATTTATTAGTTATTTTCCATGACAAAACAAACAGCAACTTTATTAATTTATTGTCCAGATCAACGAGGATTAGTAGCGAAATTTGCCAATTTTATTTATGCTAACGGTGGCAATATTACCCATGCAGATCAACATACGGATTTTGAAGCTGGACTATTTTTAACTCGCATAGAATGGCAATTAAAAGAATTTAATTTACCCAAAGATGTAATTACTCCTGCTTTTAATGCAATCGCTCAACCCTTAAATGCAAAATGGCAATTACACTTTTCTGATACTCTTCCCCGGATTGCTATTTGGGTAAGTCATCAAGATCATTGTTTATTTGATTTAATTTGGAGACATCGCGCTAAAGAATTTCATGGGGAGATTCCTTTGATTATTAGTAATCATCTCCATTTACAACCAGTGGTTGAACAATTTGGTATTGACTACCATTATATACCCATTACTAAAGACAATAAACAAGAACAAGAAGCTAAACAACTAGAATTACTACATGAATACAAAATTGATTTAGTAGTTTTAGCCAAATATATGCAAATAGTTAGCGCGGATTTTATTGAAAAATTCCCGCAAATTATTAATATCCATCATTCATTTTTACCAGCATTTATTGGGGCTAATCCCTATCATCGCGCCTTTGAAAGAGGAGTAAAAATAATTGGTGCAACAGCCCATTATGCTACTCCTAACTTAGATGCAGGTCCAATTATTGAACAAGATGTAGTGCGGGTAAGTCATCGAGATGAGGTAAATGATTTAATCCGAAAAGGGAAAGATTTAGAAAGAATGGTATTAGCTAGAGCAGTAAGATTGCATTTACAAAATCGTGTTTTAGTCTATGGAAATAGAACCGTAGTTTTTGAGTAAATTTATTTAAAATAATCAAAAACTCTTGTGGTGCGGGCATCTTGCCCGCATAAGTTGTACCTCGCTCAAACTAAACGTACTGTATATACCCATATTCTTTTTATAGCGTTGAGCCGCAAGCCGTAACTTTTCACTGGGTTCTGGTGGATTAAGCAGTGCTTCTACAAAAACTTCTTGATCTTTTTTGCTTAAAAGCATAATTTCCTTTTCTTGAATAGCCTGATTTCTAACACTACAAATCATTGTCTACTGATTTAGTAATAAATGTCAACTATCCCCAATCTCCAGACTTTCCACCTGTTTTACTAACTAAATGAATCGCTTCAATTTGAATCGTTTTTTCTAACGCTTTAGCCATATCATATAGAGTTAAAGCAGCAATAGACACCGCTGTTAAAGCCTCCATTTCCACACCAGTTTCCGCTTTAGTTTTCACAGTAGCATCAATTTGATAACCAGGTAATTGGGCATCGGGGATAATCTCAACGGTAATTTTTTGCAAAGGTAAGGGGTGACAGAGCGGAATTAAGTTTGCTGTCTGTTTAGCAGCCATGATTCCCGCTAACCTCGCAGTCGCTAAAACGTCCCCCTTGGGGGTGTTTCCAGCTTGAATAGCCGCGAAAGTCTCCGGTAACATCCTCACCTTACCAGTAGCTACTGCTTGGCGAATTGTGGCTATTTTGCTTGATACATCAACCATTTGAGCTTGTCCCTGGCCATCCAAATGAGTTAAAGAAAAAGAATTTGAAAAATTATCTTGCATAATTGGGAAAGTGTATGCTATTATAAAATTCATGAGTCGAGGGTGTGTAGCTCAGTGGACTAGAGCACGTGGCTACGAACCACGGTGTCGGGGGTTCGAATCCCTCCTCGCCCATTTTACAATTTTAAATGCACAAGTTCCTTTTGTGGACTTAGTGCATTTTTTATTAAATTCTACATCCAGAAAGTAATAGAAGAGGGGTATTTTCTAGCGATAATTTGTAAATTGTAAAGCTACAGGGAAGTCTTCTTGTTTAAGACGTTGAATAACCAATTGTAAGTCATCTTTCGATTTAGCTGTCACCCGCACTGCGTCACCTTGAATTGAAGCTTGCACCTTTTTAATTTCCTCTCGAATCAATTTAGAAATTTGTTTGGCAATTTCTTGGCTGATACCTTTTTTGAGAGTGATTTCTTGCCTAACACGGTTCCCACTGGCAGACTCAACTTTACCAAATTCAAAGATTTTTTGAGAGAGGTTACGCTTGGCGGCTTTTTCCCGGAGAATGGTGTGAACCGATTCTAAAGTAAAGTCGCTATCAGTGCTAATGGTAATTTTTTCTTCGCTTAATTCAACAGTAGTTTGAGTATCTTTAAGATCATAACGGCTTTTAACGTCTCTTGTGACTTGATCAATAGTATTCACTAATTCTTGTCTATCAAAATCGCTGACAATATCAAAAGAAAAAGAAGCAGCCATAAATAAAATTGGTAATGGGTAATGGGTAATTGGTAAAGGGGAAGATTAAAAATAGATAAATATTCTTCTTATTCCCTTTTACCTAATTATTTAATTTGCATGAGACTGAGGTAAAACAAAGTTCCAGAACTAAAAGAAGCAATACCAAACATGAGTGATCTCAACAGAGGTATATTGGCAATATAGAAAATAGAGTATAGCAAACGAGCAATGATAAAGATTATTGCTGCATTTCCTCCTTGAGGAGAATTCACCCCAGTAACATAAGCCATTAAAGCTGCCGCTGCAAAAACCATAAACCCTTCAAAAGAGTTTTCATGAGCCCATGTTGCCCGTTGGGCATAGGGTGGCAACTTGTCAAACATGGCGCGGGGAGCAGAAAGATCATATCCTATCTGCACTCTAGCAAAAGCTACTAATAAATAGGGTACATAAATGAGAATAGCCGCGACGACAATAGAGGATAAAAAAATAGCAGGTACTGGTAATAGAGATAGAGACATTCAACTAATTTAATGGGTTACTTGGGTAATCTTGAGCATTTTTATGAATTAATAAGGGGTAATTTAGTTAACTCATTACCCCTTAATTTTCCATCTCTATCATTGGCTTGGCAAAAACTGCAATTCACTTTAGTCAAAGTAAAAGAGTGTTACCACTTTTCGTTGTTCTTCCGCGTCACTACAAGTTTGTAGCAGAGTGCGACTATCATGAAATGCAAAACAGATTAGCTGTTGACAACGAGAGACGATTTCTTTGTTACATAAGTAACTCGCTTCAGCCAAAGACAGATCATCATTACTGGGGTTTTCCACCAGGTGCATGACCTGTTCTAGCTGCTGGCGTGATTCTTGGGGTTGACGTTCCAAACTCTGGGGTAAAATGACCGTGAGTAGGTTCGGGTCAGCCTTGGTTGCACCGCGAATGGCCGCAGAATTTGTGCCTGTAGCGCCAGAGGTAATGATGCGGTTGCCCGATAGAATTAGGGCATAGGTCATCATTTCAATGAGGTTCTGGTGGGTAATTGGCACATGACGAGAACCTAACAAAGCAATCCGTTTAGAACCTGTTTGCTGGATAGTTGCTAGTTCTTGGGCTAAGGTATCGAGTTTGATAGTATCTATTGACTGACTCAAAGATGAAGATCATGAGATTAAACAACCTAGACATTCTACCAAACAGCGTGTACATAGGACACTAACCAGGGTTACATATTGCTACAATATATTATTTCCTAGCAAATTACTGACGGACTATTATACTCGTATTTCTTAATCCCCTCCAGCCAATGACAATATAACCAATTGCCAATAATAAGCTATTCATGCCAATTCGTAATTCTTTCCAGGCATTTTCCTGGATTTTTTGTAACTGTAGTGCTTTTTGGTTGCGAATTTGGGTGATTTTCTGGGTTGCTTCTTGATTCATTTTATTGATTTTCTCGGTTGCCTGGGCTGCTAGTTGTTGCGGATCTGTTTGCTGTTTAATAAAATCATCGAGGGCTTGTGGATTTGCTTTATATTGCTTGAGTAAATTCTTTTGTACTTCAGGTAATTCTTTATTATTAAGTGCTTGATTATACTTTGCCTCGTCTTTGATCAATTCATTCAATTGAGCGGCTAATTGCTGTCTTAATGCTGGACGTTGTTTCTCCAAAGCGGCTTTTATTTGTTCATTGCCAAATTTATTTTGTACTTCTGCTAATTGATTTTTAATTTTGGTTTGCTCTTCGGCTAATTGATTGTTAATTTGGCTTTCTAACTGTTGAGATTCTTGATTAATTTGGGTTAAAGCCTGATTTTTTACTTGACTTACATTACTGAGGTGCAAAGGAAAAATTAATAAAAACATCAGCCCTAACAAACTGGAGAGGATAAAAACTGGTAACTTTATAAACGAAGATGAGCGTGGTCTTTCATTAGCTCTATCAATCCAATACGCAGTTAAAAGTAATCCTAAGCCCAGCATTGGGTTAATACCCTGTTCTACAAGAGTTCGGGACAAGTTGATTTGCCAAGATTTATCCGTGAGTTGCAATGGTAATAATAAAAATAGGAAATTGAAAACAAAGGACAATATACAAATTATACCGATGAATTTCAGCAGTAAAGATGTATGAGAGGGTGTTGTATGGGTAGTCATATTTGTTAATACTGTGAATACATTAGATTAATTAGCATATCTAACTCTACTTTCATCATGTTCTCCGCAAAATTAACCCTATGCTTTTGTAATTTTTAATAGGTTTAAAATCTTGCTCGCCATTTTTGTACCTGCTGTAGTAAACTTGCACTCAACCAGTGATCAAACTGGGGATACACTGGTAAGCGCGGTATCAGTTTCCAATTACCAGGCTCTAAAATGCTTGTGAGTTCCTGGTCCTGTAAATGTGGATAATCAGGGTTAACCTCATCTTTGGGACTTATTCCCCCTAAATCCCTAGCTCCAGCGGCTATACAAGCAAGTAACCAACTTTTATCTTTAATTAAATTGGGGGGAATCTGAATAGCAATGTCTATTGGTAAAATTTCCCGCGCTTTAGCGATAACTTCCGGTAATTGATAGGGGTTAAATGGTGGTGCGTTAAAGGTTTGCATTGTTCCCGGACTGTGAGGTTGAAGAATTACCTCTTGAATATGATGGTAATTGCTATGAGATTCAGAAATAGCTGTTAAAGTCTCCCACCAATCTTCCTCCGTTTCCCCTATTCCTAAAAGTAACCCCGTAGTAAAGGGGATTTTTAACTCTCCTGCCCATTGTAACTGTTGCGATCGCACTTCTGGCAATTTACTCGGCGCGTGTCGATGAACTGTATTTAATAGTTTTGGTGTTAATTGTTCTAACATTAACCCCATTGACACATTTACGGTTTTAAGCTTCTGCATTTCCGACCAACTCAGTGGACCAACATTAGTATGAGTTAAAAATCCCATTTCTAATGCTAATACACACAAATCATAAATTCTCCCAAACCAAGCTTCCCGTCTGGATGAATAGGGATGAACTTCACCACTGAGGATGAGGATTTCACAGATATTTTGATTTTTAAGTTGTAAAAAAATCTCTTGAGCCTTCCCAAGAGTCAACCAGGGACTTTTCCCCGGTTCGGTACAGAAATTGCAGTAGGAACAGCGGTTAAAGCATTCATAAGTAGGAACGATAGTATAAGCAGGGCTATAAGTAACAATATTTCGACTAGATAGAGGCATATATGGTAGGGGTGCAGGGACTGGTTTAGGAAATTACAAGAAAATCAAAAATTATTACAAAAAAATTAATGGCTAAAAACCTTACTACATCTAGTTTATAGCTCTGAAGATCACTAAATCGGCAAAATTTATTAAAAAATATTACGAAAACCCCTTTACAAATCCAAACATAAAGCTTAATGTAAATTCATAAGGTAGAAACACCTACCAAAATATACATAACTAACATACACCCCTTCTCTTTTTCTTCCTGCAGGTGATTGTATCTATTTATGTAGAAATTAAGCCTAATTTATTGTTTTATTTGCTTTCTCTATCTACTGACTTATTTTTTTATCTCCCCCCTCTTTTTCCCAGTACACTTTTTCGCGTTGCTTCCATTCTGGAATTGTGGTTTTAGAAAACTCTGGAAACTCTGATAAAATGACAATATTTTCAACTCACATAAGGAGTAAATTAGCAGTGCAGGGCAATTCTTCTTTGGAAAAGCAGCCACAACTTACAGAGGAAACGAAATCATTTCCCCTCTCCTACGGTCAACAAGCTATGTGGTTTCTTTACCAGATAGCACCCCAGAGCATCGCATACAATATCTATACAACAGTACGGATAAACTCAGAGTTAGATTTGGAGGCATGGCACAGAGCGTGGCTTCAGATTGTAGAAGGTCATCCTATCCTGCGAACTACTTATACACAGTATGAAGATCAACCTATTCAAATAATTCACCCATATCAAGAGATAGATATTAAAGTAACAGATGCTTCTGCTTGGGAATTAGACTACTTAGAAAAAAAAATTCTGGTAGAAACCGAGCGTCCCTACAACTTGGAAACAGGTCCAGTAGTGCGGGTACATCTATTTACAAGATCATCAGAAGAACATATCCAATTACTGGCCATGCACCACATTGCTGGAGATATGTGGTCTTTTGACATATTATTAAATGAACTGCAAATTCTTTATGCTATAGAAGTAAAAACATCGTCTCAAGCTGACTTAGAGGTTATTGAAAATTCAGATATTTATAATTCTCAAACAGATAATAGTCTCTCTCTTCCAAAGCTATCATACACAGATTATGTAAGTTGGCAGACCGAGATGTTGTCAAGTTCTCAAGGTGAACAAATTTCAGCATACTGGCATAAACAATTAGCAGGTGAGTTGCCAGTTTTAGATTTGCCCTTAGATAAACTTAGACCAAATGTGCAAACCTACTCTGGTAGCACACACATCATCAAGTTAGATGAAGAATTGCTTTCCAGGCTGAGAAAGTTGTCAGAATTAGAAAAAACCAGCCTGTATAGAATTTTCCTGGCTGCATTTTTTATCCTATTTTACCGCTTATCAGGACAAGAAGACATCCTAGTAGGTTGTCCGGTTGCGGGTCGGTCAGGTAACAAGGAGTTTGAAAGTATTGTTGGCTACTTTACAGACCCCATAGTATTACGTGGAAATCTAGGGGAAAATCCAACGTTCAGAGATTTTCTTGCTCAAATAAGTCGCACAGTTTCTGAGGGTAAGAAGCATGAAGATTATCCCTTTCCCCTATTAGTAAGACAGCTTATTCATGAAAGAGATTCTAGTCGTCCTCCTCTGTTTCAAGTCTCTTTAACTTGGCAAGAGCATCGCTGGTATGATAATAGCCAAAAGTCATCTTTAGTGATGTCGCCCTTCTTAATAGAAGGACATCAACGAGGAGCAGCATTTGATATAGATTTGGCGATTATTAAAACTGGTAGTGAGTTTAATTTTTGCTGGCAATACAACACTGATCTGTTTAATATTTCCACTGTAGAACGAATAGCAGGAAATTATCAAACCTTGCTAGAAAGTATTTTAATTAATCCACAGCAACCTATTTCCCAATTACCATTGTTAACAGAAATTGAGCAATATCAATTATTAGTTGATTGGAATAATACTAAAAAAGAATATCCATTAGATAAATGTATCCATCAATTATTTGAAGAACAGGTAATCAAAACACCCGAGGCTATAGCAGTAGAGTGGGAAGGGGAAAAATTAACTTATCAGGAATTAAATCAACGGGCAAATCAACTAGCAAATTATCTGCAAAAACTGGGTGTAAATCCAGAGGTTTTAGTAGGAATTTGTGTAGAGCGATCGCTGTTAATGGTAGTAGGATTATTAGGGATTCTCAAAGCTGGTGGTGCTTATGTTCCTTTAGATCCAGCTTATCCAGCCGAGCGTTTAGCTTATATGTTAGATGATTCTCAGGCAAAAGTGCTACTAACTCAACAGCAGTTAGTGAACTCCATACCAAATACTGGCTTAGAGGTGATCTGTTTAGATACCGATTGGGAATTAATCAGCACTCAAAGCGACAAAAACCCACAAACTCAAGTTAAAGCCAATAATTTAGCCTATGTAATTTATACCTCTGGCTCCACAGGAAAGCCGAAAGGAGTAATGATTGAACATCGGTCTTTAGTGAATTTAACCCAAACCGTAAGAGATAAGTATGGGATGAACAATAAAGACAGAGTTCTTCAAGCAGCATCTATTAGTTTTGACGCAGCTGCAGAAGAAATCTATCCCTGTTTAATATGTGGTGGAACTTTAGTGCTACGGACTGCCGAAATGTTGGGTGCTGTCTCCACATTTGTACAGAAGTGCTGGGAATGGAAATTAACAGTATTAACGGTGGGAACAGCCTACTGGCAGCAGTTAACTGCGGAATTAGCAACAACAAATGAAACCCTACCACCATCAGTAAGATTGTTATCAACTGGGGGAGAACAATGGCTACCAGAAAAATTAAAGTTGTGGCAAAAGTGCATGGAGGAGAGGTCAAGTATTCAGAATTTAAAAGCACCACCGCTATTAATGAACGGCTACGGACCAACAGAAGCAACGGTATTGTCAACAGTATACGACTTATCAAAGTTAGCAACAGAGGATACACAGCCAAAACAAGTAATTGGCAATGCTTTTGATAATGTGCAGATTTATATTCTTGATAGCTATTTACAACCAGTTCCTATGGGTGTACCAGGGGAGTTGCATATTGGTGGTATGGGTTTAGCTAGAGGTTATCTCCACCGTCCAGATTTAACAGATGCAAAATTTATTCCTCATCCTTTTAATCCATTAGAACGTATTTACAAAACAGGGGATTTAGCTCGTTATTTACCCGACGGGAATATTGAGTTTTTGGGTCGCATTGATAATCAGGTGAAAATACGCGGTTTTCGCATTGAACTGGGGGAAATTGAAACTTTACTGATTACACACCCCCAAATATCAGAAGCGGTAGTGATTGATTCTGATGATATTCCAGGTTCTAAACGCTTAGTTGCATACATAGTAGGGACGTTGAATGAAACGTCTTTACCCCAGTCGCAATTGCGTTCTTTCCTGAAACAGAAGTTACCAGATTACATGATACCTTCTGCTTTTGTGGTTTTGGATGCTCTGCCTCTTACCCCTAATGGTAAGGTAGATCGGCGTGGTTTACCTAAACCTGATACAACAAGCCATAAAATAGAAACGGATCTAGCAGCACCGCGCACGGAGTCTGAAGAAATACTAGCAAAAATATGGTGTGAAGTTCTGCATCTTAAACAAGTTGGTATCCATGACAATTTCTTTGAGTTGGGTGGAGATTCTATTCTCAGTATTCAGATTATTTTTAAAGCTAAACAAGCTGGATTACAATTAACGGCTAAACAGATATTTCAAAACCAGACGATTGCTGAATTGGCGGCAGTAACTAACATCACTCAGACGGTGAAAGCAGAACAAGGTTTGGTAACAGGATTATTACCGCTGACACCTATTCAACACTGGTTCAAAGAGCAAAATTTCCCCGAACCTCACCACTTTAATCAGTCATTGCTGCTGGAATTATCTGGGGTAGTTGACTGGACTTTATTCCCGGAAGTGCTGCGACAATTATTATTACATCATGATACTCTGCGTTTACGTTGTCCGTCCAATGGGGAACAGATTAATATTACCCCTGATGATACTATTCCTTTTTCTTATGTAGATTTATCGGACATACCAGATGCAGAACAAAAAGCAGCTATCGAAGCCACTGCTAGTTCCCTACAAACTAGCTTAAATCTTGCTTCTGGTCCAATAGTGCAAGTAGCGTTTTTTGGTCTAGGTACTAACAAATCCAGCCGATTATTAATAATTATTCATCACCTAGCAGTAGACGGCGTTTCTTGGCGAATTTTGTTAGAAGACTTAGAAACAGCTTACCAACAGATTAGTCGCGGTGAAAAAATTCAGTTTCGTCCTAAAACGACCTCTTTTAAATATTGGGCTGAGAAACTAAATTCTTACGCACAGTCTGATATTGCCAAGCAAAAACTAACTAATTGGCAAGGTATTTCACGTACACAGATAACCCGTATACCAGTTGATCATGCCTTGGGTGCTAATACTGTAGCATTCAATCAGATCATATCAGTCTCACTCTCACATGAGGAAACCCGCGCTTTATTGCAGGAAGTTCCTAAAGCTTATAAAACCCAGATTAATGATATCTTGCTAACTGCTTTATTGCAGACTTTAGGTAGTTGGATTGGTAGTAATTCTGTGTTACTTGATCTTGAAGGTCATGGACGAGAAGATATTTTTGAAGATGTAGACTTATCGAGGACAGTCGGTTGGTTTACGACCATCTTTCCCGTACTTTTAGAGTTAAAAGCAACAGATAATCTGGGAGATGCTATTAAGTCGATCAAAGAACAACTGCGTGCTGTTCCCAACCGAGGTATTGGCTACGGTTTGCTGCGCTATTTGAGTGGGGATAAAGATATTATCTCTCAACTTTCAACAATGCCAAAAGCTGAAGTTAGTTTCAATTATTTGGGACAATTCGATTGGGGAAGACAAGAAAATTCCTTCTTTAAACTAGCTTCTGAATCAGTGGGAGCGGAACATAGCCAGCAAGAGAATTGCAGTCATTTACTAGATATTAATGGACTCGTAGTAGATGGTCAGTTGAAACTAGATTGGACTTACAGCGAAAATTTTCACCACCGAGACACTATTGAAAATCTCGCTGAAGATTTTGCAGCAAATTTGCGGTTTCTAATTACTCATTGTCTATCTATTGATGTATCTGCAAACCAGGAAATTTATGGCTTTTCTCAACCAATAAATAATTATCAGCATCAGGAAAATAATGTTCCTGTCCCCCTACATTTATTAGAACTGACTCAAGATATCTCTGAGTTATTACCTGATGATACACAATTCGCATATCCTCTGGCCAAAATGCAGGAGTTTATGTTGCATCATTACGCGAATGATCATCAAAAAATGGGGGTTTATCATGGACAGGAATTATTAGATATATATGATGAAAATCTTTCTATAAGTGTCTTCAAGAAAGCTCTACAAATTCTAGTAGAAAAACATCCAACTCTGAGAACGGTGTTTATTTTTCAGAACGGAAAACCATTATGTCAAGTGGTTAGAAAAAATCTGAAATTTTCCATCAATGAACAAGATATTAGTAACATCAAATCAGACGAACAGGAAAATTACATTAATGCAATCATAAAGCAAGATAGGCAAAATTTATTCAACGTTGAGAATTGCAATGAAGCACTTTTTAGATTATGGCTTTTTCGCAAAGCTGAAAATAGATTTGAGTTCTTTATGTCAATACACCATGCAATTACAGATGGGTGGAGTGGTATTGAATTTGTAAATCAACTAGAGGAATTATATTCTGCTCTCAAGCAAGGAGAAGAAATAACCGTGATTCCTGCAAATAATGTACATCAGGAATTTGTCGCTTTAGAGAAAGAAATCATTAGCTCAACAGAAGCATCAAATTTCTGGAAACTTCATTTACAAAATTACAAATATAAACCATTGCAGCCGTTAAAGACAACCGTATTTCAAGTAAAGTCTGCTTCCGATAGCCAGAAAGCCATAGAAGACAACTTTAACGCAGAAATAATTCTTGATTTACGTGAATGTTGTCGAAAATTAAAAGTTTCACCAAAAGCAATTTTCTTGAGTACATACCTGGATCTCATTAGTATTGTCATGAAAGAAAATCAGGTTTCTGTAGGAGTTATTTCTAATGGTAGGATAGAAAGATTATCTGATCCCTTCGGAGCTTTGGGTTTATTCTGGAATATTGTGCCATTTTGTCAAACAATTACAGAAGATAAAAGTGTGCAAATTAAAAATGTCCAGCAAACCCTAATTGATATTGAACCTTGTGTGAGATATCCACTGCTGGAAATTTTGTCAGATCAAAAAACAACGGAATTATTTTTGGCTACGTTTAATTTTGTAAATTTCCATAATACCAAAACTGTGGACAAGCATACTAGCTTAAAGGTACAGAGAAAAATGATTTATGACAAGTTTAACTTTCCTTTAAATTATGCTATTTCCATGGAATCATTATCAGGAAATGTCAGCATTCATGTAGAATACGATCAGACATACTTTAGTTACAAAGATATTCAATTAATGCTGCAAAATTATGTTGAAATCTTAAAAGATAGAGTTTATGGATAAAAATTGCTGGAAACCTATCAAACTTTTGTATGTAGTTGGGCTTTAGCCCTTTTGACGAGTTAATTAAGAGGATTTAAACATGAAAACCCTGATTATTGACAACTACGATTCTTATACTTTTAACCTTTACCAATTGATTGCAGAAGTCAATGGAGAGTATCCCACTGTAATTTATAATGATCAAGTTATATGGGATGAACTCAAACAGTGGGAATTTGATAACATCGTGATTTCACCAGGTCCTGGTCGTCCAGAAAAATCAAAAGATTTTGGTATTTGTCGTCAAATGATTGAAAATGCCCAAGTACCACTTCTAGGCGTTTGCTTGGGACATCAGGGACTAGGATTTAGCTATGGAGGAAAAGTTATTCACGCGCCTGAAGTTCGACATGGTCGGCTCAGTGAGGTTTATCATACTGCTACTGATTTGTTTGCGGGAATACCTTCTCCTTTTTCTGTGGTGCGCTACCATTCTTTGCTGGTTGCAGATGACCTACCGGACTGTTTAGAAAAAATAGCGTGGACAGAGGACAACCTGATCATGGGAATGCGCCATCGCTCTTTACCAATGTGGGGTGTACAGTTTCATCCAGAGTCAATTTGTACTGAGTATGGACATACTTTGTTTGAGAATTTTAAAGAAATTACCCAAAAATTTGCCCAGGAACGAGATAAAAGTCCGAAAAAACATTATTGGACAGGAAATAACGGGAATGGAACTTTACCCACAAATTCTGCTAAGAAAAAACAGCAACAGGAATTTGAACTTTGTACGCGCAAATTGAATTTGTGTCCCGATACAGAACAGATGTTTGTACATTTGTTTAGTAAATCAGCCAGTGCATTTTGGTTAGATAGCAGTCGGGTTGAACCTGGTCTTTCTCGCTTTTCTTTCATGGGAGATAACAGTGGTGAAAACAGTCTCCTAATTCATTATCGGACGCAAGGGCAGGAACTGACAATTACACAGTCCGATACTGTCAGTTTCAAAACAGAGGGGATTTTTGATTATCTCCAGCGGGAAATTCAACGACGACATTGCTCATCTGAGCATTTACCTTTTGATTTTAACTGCGGGTTTGTGGGTTATTTTGGCTATGAATTAAAGGCAGAATCTGGAGGAAAATTCAATCACACATCTGCCTTACCTGATGCCATGTTTATGTTAGCAGATCGAATGATTGCAATTGATCACCAAGAGCAAACTATCTATCTGCTTTGTCTAATTCAGAAAGGAAAAACAGCCTCCGCCGAAGATTGGTTTGAAGCGATCACACACCAAGTTAACAATCTTCCTCCTCTGTCGCCTATTGTTCCTCAAAACGAAAAAACACCTGTTGTTTTTAGATTAAGCAGGTCTAAAAAGACTTATCTTGATGATATTGAAAAATGCTTACAAGAAATTCACGAAGGAGAAACTTATCAAGTTTGTTTAACAAACCAGATTTACACAGATACAACACCTGATCCGCTAGAGTTCTATCGTTCATTACGCCGCATCAATCCTGCTCCTTATGCTGCATTTTTGCGCTTTGGTGATGTGGGAATTGCCTGTTCATCTCCAGAACGATTTCTGCAAATTGATCGCCAAGGTTGGGCAGAAACAAAACCCATCAAGGGAACATTACCACGAGGAAAAACAC
>Ga0082207_1000069_pt1 | contig 62980 bp, 64 predicted proteins | sample LakMenEpi10Aug09_FD_71540 | JGI IMG/M metagenome (GOLD analysis project Ga0082207, IMG submission 71540) | reverse complement strand
ACTCAAACAAACCATTATCCCCCCTATTCCTGCCTCCGTTACTTCCATCACTTCTAAGACCAACAAAAAACTTGCTAAATAACCATAACGTTATTCCCATAGCAGAAAGTTTGTTATGGGGATAACAAATAACAGGGATAACAGAATTTGTTATGGGGATAACAAATAACAGAATAACAGAATTTGTTGGGATAACAGAATAACAAATAACAAATAACAAATAACAGGAGACTAGAATGGGAGAATTAGAATTAATGTTGGCGGCGAGATTCCCATTAATTTATATGGTGTCTGCCGAAGAAGAACCAGCAGAAGAAGAACTTTTGAATGTAGCTAAGTCAAGAAAATCACAGATTTACTTCTGGGATTTTGCGAGAGGTTGGAGTGATAATAATGCTGATAAAGGTCAGCCAATGGGGGCTTTAACTCGAATAGCTAAATCTCCTAAAGACCAACCCACAATATTTGTTCTCAAGGATTTAGGTTGTTTAATAGCTCCTGGTTCTAATAATCAGATAAATCCTGGTCAATTACCTTTAGTTCGGGAGATTAAAAACCTGGCAAGGGAAATGAGCCGTGACCGTCGTTGTTTAGTGATTCTAAGTGACCAATTGAGATTACCAACTGAACTCCGCGAAGAAACAACAATTGTGGATTTCTCGTTACCTACCATCGAGGAAATTTCTTTATTAGTAAATAATTTGGTTGGCAAGAAATTAAAACTATCAGGTGAAAGTCTTGAACAACTTCTTAAAGCCTGTCAGGGGTTAACTCGGTGTCGCATAGCCCGTGTATTAGCTAAATGCCTAGCCCGGTCGGGGAAAGTTGATGAGAGTGCCATCGGGTTAGTCATCGAGGAAAAACGCCAAACTATTCGGGAAACTGGGATTCTTGAATTTATACCTGTACAGACTGGGTTAGAGTCTGTTGGGGGTTTGGAGAATTTGAAGGCTTGGGTTAAATTGCGATCGCATTCATTTACTGATGCTGCACGGGCGTATGGTTTACCAAGTCCCAAAGGTGTGCTACTTGCAGGTATTCAAGGCACAGGTAAATCTCTAAGCGCTAAGACAATTGCTGCCGAATGGAAATTACCGTTATTGAGATTAGACGTTGGAAGGTTATTTGGTGGGATTGTTGGGGAATCTGAGTCGCGGGTCAGACAGGTAATTAAATTAGCAGAAGCTATCGCGCCCGTGGTGCTTTTCATGGATGAAATTGATAAATCATTCTCAAATAATCAATCAGATGGGGATTCAGGCACAAGTAAGCGGGTATTTGCAACCTTATTAAGATGGTTAGCCGAAAAGACCGCTCCGGTATTTGTAGTGGCTACTGCCAACAATGTTGAACTTTTGCCTGCTGAATTTATTAGAAAAGGCAGATTTGATGAATTATTCTGGTTAAGTTTACCGACTCAATCAGAACGGGAACAAATCTTTAAAGTCCACTTAAACCGTTTAAGACCCTTCGACTCCGCTCAGGAGAGCCCTAATCAAGAATCCAATCAATTCAACTTTGAATTATTAGCGTCGGGTTCTAAAGATTTTTCCGGTGCTGAAATTGAGCAAGTAATTTATGATGCGATGCAATTTGGATTTAGTCAAAACCGAGAATTTACAACTGAGGATATTTTAGATTCAATTGCAGATTGTATTCCTTTAGCTAAAATTGCCAGTCATCAGATTGAAGCCTTAAAAGATTGGGCCAGTCGGAGTGGGGCTAAATCAGCTTCTTTATCTCCAGATTTAGATAATAATTTGCTACCGCTTTTAGAAGTTGATTATCAAGAGGATTTCATTTAATGAACAAATCAATTAAAGCCAAAGCATTTTATTCAAGGAGAACAGCAACTAAAGAACTAATTTCTATGATTCAGGAATTGGAAAATCATCTAAATTGGATGATAGAAAATGATCAAACCTTAGAAACTTTAGAAGAAAATATTGTTGATTCATTCAATAATATTCAACAAATATTTGATGAACTCACTAACTAAAACTATGCAAGTAGTTAAACCCCAAACAGCTAACTGGAAACCACCAAAAAATTTACCTCAGAATTGGAGAACTATTAGATTATCTGAAATTGAACAACAACCTTATGGCGTTTATCGGAGTCGAAATGGTCTAGCAGTCATAATAAGTTGCTGTCGTTACGAAGATAACAAAAACTGGATTCATTTAAGTATCTCTCGAAAAGACAAGCTCCCTTCTTGGTCGGAATTTGTTCAGGTCAAAGAGATCTTCCATGGTAAAGAATCGACAGCAATTCAAGTAATTCCCCCTCGTTCACAGTGGGTAAATGATCATCCATTCTGTTTGCATCTTTGGCAATGTTTAGATGAAACTTCAATCCCTGATTTTCGCATAGAGGGAACGATTTAATTAGCTACCGCTTGATGATTTTAGTTATTTTTAGGAGAAAACAAATGCAAGCATTAACAATCCGTGAACCTTGGGCAAGTCTAATAGTCTCAACTAATAAGAAATTTGAGACTCGTGATTGGAAACGGAACTATCGAGGATTACTGGCAATTCATTCAGGAAAACAATCAGTTCCCGTTGAGGATTATCCTTTGGGATTAGAGGAAATTCTTGATGATTTAGAAATTACTCAAAATGACCTTAATAACAATAAGCAGAAAATTATCGCTATTGCAACCTTGAAGGAAATTCATTTAATGACCGATAAATTCATTAATGAACAAACAGAACTTGAAAGGTTAACTGGGTTTTGGGAACCTGGACTTTATGCTTGGGAACTCACGAACATTAAGCCACTTTCTGAACCAATTGCGGCACGGGGAATGCCTGGGTTATGGGAGGTTCCCGATAACATTTATGTTCAAATTCAACAACAATTAGGAAACTAGACATGAATAAAGAATTTATTAACTTACAGCTTTTCAACTTATCTCAAAACCTGCTAGAAATAGTTGGGCTACCGCCCAGAGGTTGTGAGTGTAAAAAGTGTGAGTCGGGGATGATTTTTGAATGTTACCGTTGCCACAAACTTGTTCCTTGGTGTCATGGCGCAACTGATGATTACCTAGACTGGTGTAATTCCTGTGTAGCTGATTACATGAGAACTGAAGGATTTTCTGAAGACTAAAAGTTAATTAATCCCTTAATCAAATCAAGTAATTAATTAGGGGAGCTACCGCTTTTTGATTATGATGTTTTATCTAAAATCAAATGTTAACAGCAGAACAACTTAAAACGGAATTAAGTCAATTCAATGGAACCGAAAACTATTACAAGCATTCTCTCGGATTTTCTTACACAGATGGAATTAACTTTCTAGCTGAAAATGCTGAATGCTATTGGCTATTAGATGCTATCGGTTCCTATCAGCATAAACTTCGATTGAATCCAATGCTTCGTGATTTTCAACTTTGGCTTTTAGTTGTTGGTGATTCTCATGAGTTCATTAAGCCTGAAGCTAGAAATATGGCGGTTTTAACTTGTTGGGAAGATACACCAGTCTTAGGTGTTAAACCAGCAGTTAGTCAAGAATTTCTATTTACTGATTTCCCCATGAGTGAAATTAAGATTTACTTAGAAAACAAAGTTTTGCTACTGCCAGATGAACGTTAGTTAATATTATCCCTTAATCAGAACCAGTGATCAATTAGGGGATATTTCCAGAAATTAAGGAGAAATCAACAATGCAATATTACCAAGTTGAATTTACCATCAATCCCGATGGCACAATAACTGAAAAAGTCCTCAATGGTTCTGGCTCTAATTGTACCGAACTTACTAAGGATTTAGAACTTGGTGAAGTCAAATCTCAAGAACTTTTACCTGAATATCAAGAACAAAATCAAATTACTCTATTACAAGAGGATAATTTATGGCATTAAACCCTAATGATTTAAGAACATATCCAGTACAGGAAAAACCTTGTAAAACTTGTCCGTTTGAAGGTGAAAATCCTGTTCCCATTGTTCCTGAACGTTATGCTGACTTCATCAATAATTTAGCAGGAGAAGGACAACATCTTTGTCATAGTGCTAACAACAAAGCTATTTGTCGTGGTGGGAGACGTATTCAATTAAGAATCCTTAAAGCAATAGGGATGTTGGACGAGCCAACTGATGAAGCCTTTAATCAAGCAATTAATGAATCATTAACTCAGGAGTAAATTATGTCACATCTAACAACTATCAAAACCTCAATCAAAAGCCATGTTATCCTTGAACGAGTTCTCCATAAATTACTACAATCCCAACTTGATATTCTAACCGGAGCAACTCTCGAAACCAATAGCATTATCAAGGATTATTATGGCAATAGCACAATAGCAGACTTTGTTATTCGACGACCAAGGCATAACTATAATTTAGGATTCAAGCTCAATTCTCAAGGAGAATATGAATTTATTTCCGATAACGATGCTTGGGGGAAAACTAAATTTATGGAGGCTTTATTACCGATGTATGCAAGGGAAAATACAATTTATCAACTACTAGCTCAAGGATTTGAGATTGAATCCCAAACTGAGAATGATGGAACTATTAAGATTGTTGCTGGTAAATGGAGCTAAAACCAATAATATTAAGGATAAAAGTCTTCAGGATTCTGAGGGCTTTTTTTTATTGTGATTTATTATTGTCAAAAATAAAATATTGTAGTATGATAGAAGTACAGTTGTTATTTTGAATTAAAATGGTTTCACAAATTACGGCTAAGTTAGCAGTTTCGACACTAAAAGATGCAGTTTCAGATTTTAACTTTTGGGGAGAATCAGAATCGGATAGTCCGTTAGCAATTAAGCGCTCAAAGACCCCGTTAGATGATAAAAAAGTTCTAAGTTTAGATGCCGCAGCCCGGAAAAAAGCTGTTGGAGTAGAAGGGTATAAACCCCCGGAGCGGACTGTTCGAGTGATGGGTTTGAAAGAAACATTTTCCCCATTAGTTCAGCAAGCCCTAACTGAATTTCAAGCCGGAGCAACTGCGGTAATCGGAGGAGCCGGAATTGAAACTTTAGAAGTCACGGCAGAATCCTCGGAATATTACATCCAACTGTACTCGCTCTTTAAATTGTTAGATACTCCTAGAGTTTTGTACGTTGAAGATACGGGAACTTCCCCTGACCCCTATACCGGATTATTCATTACGGGACTAAGTAGTGATGGTGAAACAATTTATGCACAAGCCTTGTTAACTCAAACTTAATTTCTTGTCTCTCCCTTTCTAAAGTTTTGGCATTAAAAAAAGACTATGGATCAGCCCATCCTAGTCTTTTTTTATGGACTTAATTTCGGGGACTTAATTTCGGGGATTCAGGAAAATAAGTATTTTAATTTGGGGACTTCAGAAGCAGATTTCCAACCGTCTTGTCCCTCAGTCCAAACTAGGGTATCGGGGGTGATTTGCCATTTTAATTCCGATTCAGAAATTGGGATAGCAACCCCATCTTTAACAATGTGCCAAATCCTATTTGATACTGCTGCTGGTACTGGCGGGGGTACAGATGCCGGAGCGGTTAGAGTCGGGGGAATAGTTGGGGGAGCAGGGGTAGTTGGGGTAGTTAAGGTAGTTGGGGTAGAAGAAATAGAATCAGAATCCTGAATACCTTTCTCAAAACTATCAAAGAACCGGATACGGGGTTTAGTTCGGGGTTTAGCGATAATTGATTCTCCAGTGCGCGGATTCCGAGCTTGTCGTTCACCTAGTTCTTTAGGGTAAAAGACTCCAAAATCAACGATTTTAACTTCGTTGCCTGCCCGTAGTTCTAATTGAACAAATTTAATCAAGCCCTCGATAACTGATTCAACTGTAGTTCCACTTAATCCAGTTATTTTTTCAATGTAAGTGGTGTCTAACATTAACATTTGTTAATTGTGCTTAGATTGTGGTTATTAATTCGATTGTAATTGTATTTACTAAAATGGTCAACCACCCAACTTTCACAGATTTTGGGGATGAAGAAAAAACTAGACGATAGGGAAAAGCTAAGTGAATCTAAAATGTTTAAATGTTCAGATGTTTAAATGTTTAAATATCTGAATGTTCAGATAACCAATTATCAACGAGTTGTTCAATGATTTGACTCATTTCCTCACCGTCTATTGTGGCTTGGGTTTTGAGCTTCCGGTGCAGTTCGCGTGGAAGGTAAATAGTGGTTCGGACATAGTTGGGGTCTTTGCTTTTGCTGAGTTTGTCCGCACCGGATAAATCGTCTGGGGGTGTTGTGGCATCTTTGCCTTTGGCGACATTAAACAAATTATCAAAACGGCTCATGGTAAAATCTCCCGTCCAACTTGTTGATAACATTGCCATGCGGCTTTGGAATAGGCATCATTGACCTGATTAACAGAAATACCTTCTAAGGCGGCTTTCTGAAATACTGCCAACCGTCTAATCCCTCCTTGAAAAATTGGAAGTCCGGCTTTTTCTATAGCGAGTCGGGCTTCAGAGCCACTACGATTCGGTTTGGGGGGAATCACAGTCAAAAGGATTTTATAATTACTCTGAAGACTATGCAGAGCATCGACCATTTGTAAGGTAGCTCGGATTGCTAAAGCATCGGGAGAAGTGGGGAGCACCAGTAAATCACATCCTTCCGCAATCGTTTTTAAGTCTTCGGGATTGGGTCGGGCTGGTGTATCAATCACAATATGCTCAAATTGTCTGGCAAACTTGACCCCTTGTTTCTCATCCACAACTTTCACAGGCAATGTCCCCCGACTAGCCCAGTCCAAAGCACTGCGGTTTAAATCTCCATCCACTAACAGAGTGTCGGCTTTGCTTTGTAGATAAACTGCTAAATGCAGGGCTGTGGTAGACTTCCCTACTCCCCCTTTAAAAGAGGCTATTGTTATAATCATCTGGACATCTGAATGTTTAAATGTTTAATCAATTCCCAAAAACGGGATAGGCATTTGGGTCTGCAAACGCCATCGCTACACTAACACCATTGACACTCAGGTCTGAAGACACTGAGTTTTCAAGCTCCCAGACTTTTCTGATAACTGATGAAGCATTAGAGAATGTTCAGGATTAATTTAGGGCCTCATCGGTAGGAAAGAAACCCTCAAGAGTCCTGAAAATATCCTCCAGAATAGGCTGAGTTTGCAATTCCTCCGCCACCCATTGCAAAGCTTGGGGAATCTTCAATAGCTTCCTGAGTCGGGGTTTCCAATCGGTACAAGTGAACAGATTCCAGAATTGTGTCCAAAACCGTTTCAGCAATTCCGATTCTCCGGCCGGAGGTGCACTTTCTGATTCGGGAACATCACTCACAACAACTTCTATATTATTTATAGACTGCGGTGTTCCCTCCTGTTCCCTGAGTAAATCCCGTTCTAACCAATGGTCAAAGATAGAGTAACGCCAGGTGGGACAATCAAAAGCATAAACTCGTTGCCTTGTCCCATCGGGTAACTTAATTTGGCGCACACATTTGAGAGGTAGACCAATTTTATTCCTCAACACATCCTGAACAATACGGATAGGAGAAGCTTTACTATCGGGACTAATCCCCAGATAATCCCTCATATCTCGACTGTAGGTAATCACCTTATCCGCAAACTCCAGAATTTCCTCCGACTCCAAGGTAAACTCCGCATCAGGGTTAAGTAAATGTTCAACTCCTAATAGTTGCAACACCTGGACTTGTGCCGACAATAACTTAATATCCTGCAAACAAACTTTTCCTTCCCCTGCCTCCAACTGTTTCTGTAAATGGTGTTTATCCCGTTGATGAACAAACTCAGGATGCAGTAAATAATAATGTAACCGCAACTTAGGATAATCCCCCGCCATATCCCTCAACACCAACTCCGGCGAGACTTCCACCCCATAACGATAAGAAATCTCATAATGACGCTGTTGGGCTAACTCATCTTGGGTTTTCTTCCGTTTACTTTTTAGTTCCTCATATTGATTTCGAGAAACCAAGAATTGAGCCGCAATAAACTTAGCATAACTATATTGGTTCTTATCCCTGGTTTCCGTCGCTTTCTCTAAGTGATTTTTGGCAGTTTGTTCTAAATGATGGAGTTTTTGAACCGTTCCTTTTAATTGTTCAGTGAACTCAGGAACCTCAGCTAAGGGGTCTAAAACTTCACCTAATAAACGCTCACATTCTAAAGAAGTTTTCTCAAATTCAGACAATTCAATAATATGTCCTTCCGCTTCTAATTCCCTGACTAAAGTATTTTTAAATTTCCATTGACCTGCATTAACCCGTGCAGCAAACTTAGCCCAGAATTTAGTATGTTTAGGAGTCAGTTGCTCATCAAAATCTATAGATAACTCTAAATCAATTTCTTGCAGAATCTGGAGATTGCGTTTAAAAACCTTATTTTGATTTGCCAATAAGGGTTTCCAATCAGTCTGGCGATTACCAATTTGACCACAACCATAGTTCGCCGCCCAAACATGACAAGGAACATTCAAATCTCGAACCCTTGCCAAAAATTGACAAGCATCTTTAACATTAATTGCCCCTTGGAAAATCCCAAATATCGCTTGAAAATGATTAACTAAATCAATACTAACTCCCGTACCAATCGTGGGAGAAGTAATAACAACATCATAATCTTTAATATGATTATTGATATCTTCCATACAGCCAAAAGCTTCATGGGTTTCATCAGCAACAGTTTCCGAATCAATCCGCAAAATCTTCAACTCAGGAAAAGACTCTCGTAATTGACTTTCAATATTAATACAAGAAAACTTCCCTTTAACCTTCTGACTATCTAAAACCATTAGAATCGGAGCTTTCCCTACAGATTCATAGAGTTTAGTGATTAGATGGGACGGATTTGATTGATTATAAACAATAATTTTCCGTTGTTGATTATGTTTATATTCATTAACATAAACTTGAGGGATAATGTTCCCCCCAGCACAATCAATTAAATAATCAATAGCATAATCAGATAAATCCGCATCTTGAGCAACAACTAAACCATCAGAACCCAAAACCGTCTGCATTAATTCCATGAACATTCGGCATAAAATGGCTCGTTTATCTGTACAGGTTGAACTATTGAGTAAATGCCAGATAATTTGTTCAACTTCGTCTAAAATAATAATAGCATCCTCCCATTCCGAGGGATTAAATTTAGCTTGACTTAGGGGATGTAAACTATCAATACATAAACCAAAACCAAAGATAGAATCGTAGGGATTTTCCTTCTGGTCTTCGACCCAAACTAACCCTAATCTCTTACAAATAGAACGCCCTAATTGAATCCGGTGGCTAATTACTAGAACTTTCCGACCAATGCCCATTGATTCTTGAATCAACTTAATGAGATTCTCAGTTTTTCCGGTTCCTTTTCCTGATTTAATACAAACTAATCCCTGTTCTGGGAAGTTCAGGTTTAAATACCGACTATTAAGTTTAGTTACAGGATAAGTAATAGAATATTCTTTCTGATAGTTCCAATACTCTAAATCCGTTGCTTGAGTAAATAATTCATCAAATTGATGTTCACCATGATGGACAATAAAATCATCAACACCTTTATCGGGGCCAGGTAAAGTAATTACCCAAGCGGGACACTTCAAGGGTTTGAAACTCTGACCCAGTTTGGAGATTTCCCGATTAACTGCAATTTGGGTAGTGCGTTTCCGGTCATGGTCAAAACAAATATAGAATGGTCGGCCATTCGTTGCAAACCGTTCCAATTCAGGAAGCAGGAAACTATTGATTTTCACCCTATTACTATCTCGCTGAACCCGTACTCCCCCGGTGATACCAGGTAAACCAATGGCCACATAACCAGCAGTTAATAAAGCACCAGCTTTTTTCGCCCCTTCACAAATCGTAATGGGAATATTATTCTCTAGTACCCAGTCCCAAAACCCAATATCTTCCTCAGACAGAAGCGAGTCCAGTAAACTATCGTATCCCTGGAGTAAATGCGCCGGGGAAATATTGAAGGGAAGCTGTAAATGATGTTGTAGACGTTGTGAATATTCTTGGCCATAGCCATGTTTGAGAGCAATCTTTAGACCAATATTCCAAGATACCGAGAGTTGAAAGATACTGGTGGGGACTTTTGGGGGATGTTCATATTTGATGACCTTAGATTTGCCATCATGTCGAGGTTGGTCAGGTTTAAAACAGCCCCATTGTCCTAGACCTTGACAAAACCAGCCCCCAAATTCCAAGTGTCGATAGGTGGTTAGGAGGGGAGAACTAACTCTGCCGCTGTTGAGTCGCTTGAGTTGTGGCGAATAAAGCAGGTACTCGGCGGGTTGATATCCTTCTAGGCTAACAACGTTTAGACCAATGATATTTTGATGGACTCCAGAGCCTTGCCATTCAATAAAATGCGGTTCCTTGAGAAAATCTGGAGAAAAAGTTGAATAAACGCTTGCAGTATGCCCTGATTGTGCTAATATATCCATAAGTTTATGAAAGGGTTTCTACAAAACCCTGGTTGAATAACTAACTATCACCCGCAGAAGCCTCGCAAAGATTCCTGTGGGTGATAATCATTTAAGCCTAAATAAGTACAAAAATCAATCAATTTCGGTAACATTTAACAAATCTCTCCTGAGAAACTCAATCTCGCCATCAGAAAGGATTGGATTTAAAGCCCAAAGCATTAGCCCGTCAGGATTATCTAAGTCCTAGCAGTTTGGACGGCCATTAAAATTCGTGAGGGGCTTGATAAACATTTACCCTTGATTGGTGAGCAACCAAGGATAAGGGATTGCACCATTCCCCCTGACATTGAGGAAATTATCAGAAAATCTGCTAGTGGGAAAAAACTAAACAATATTGAATCTGATAAATTAAAGAATTATTTTAATATTGATGACTGATGCGATGCTCAAAAGCTAAGATTAGAAAAATTCCCAACTATCGAATCAGTTGGAGAAGTTACCCGACAATGCCAGATTATTTTAAAGGGTGTAGGAGTTGAACGAAAAATTAACCGCTATTCACGAGACAGACAACTTAGAGGAGTGCCAACAAATCAAGGAAGTCTACGAGGATACTTACCCAGATACTCGGTTTCGTTTGCAAGTCAAGGACAATGCTAAAAAAGGCGATTTACTCCCAGGATTCAAGCGTTACACCTGCATTATTAAAGAAATTTAGGGGATTTAAAAATGAACTATTTTGTGATAAATAAAAACCAAATAATCCATAGTTCGGGCGGGGTTGTTCCGATACCGGGATTAAAACCCCAATTTGTTGAACAAGCGATGGAAACCTTGCAAATATCTGATGAGAAATGGGCTAACTTTAATTCGGGTGAGGATGAATGGAAAAAACGGCGGGTTGTTGAAGCACAGTTAAAAGTATTAGCTAATTACTCACAATGTCGTTATCGAGTAACTACTGATGATTTGTTGACATTAACCGCCTTATCTAGCTTTTTAAACACAAGACTGGATGAACCCGCACCCACGGAAGGAATGAAAACTAGCTATGTTTACTCCGTTGACAATCAGGCTTTAGTTGCAGGGCTTGAATATCGTGGGAATTGTTGGCAAATTACCCCGATTAAAAAGCTAGATAATCCCACATTCCGAGAACTGGCCTTAGCCCATCGTGATGCTAGAGAAGTGGCAACAGCTTCTTAGCTAGGCGCTCGGAACGTGGCTAAATTGGTTTACTCCCTCAAAACTTCAGAAAGTTGGGGGAGTAAAATTCAATGGCAGTAAACCTAAAAATAATTTCATTGTTTTTAAAGTTCTAATTTGTTGACCTTCCATGCCCCCTGATTGCCAATCTTACCCGCTCTAACAAACTCCCACCCGCCCCGGTGGAATATTTCACCTTTGGGTTTAATTCCAATTAATGCCTCAACCTCGGAACTAGACAGAATCCAGCCTTGTTTAGCCGCTTTCTCCAGTTCATCATGAAACCATAGGGGGGAACGGGGTTGAATGTTGGAGACTATAACACCGACCAACCGCTCTAACATGACCATCGGACTGTCTTCTGTTGAATTTACAGTGTCTACTATCTGGTAGACAGTAGAGGGTTCAGAGGTGTCTATCTGACTGTCTGCCGTGGTGTAAATTTCAGGACTAGACACAGGGGTAAAGCTGCCTAACGTCCCCCCTTGTTTTAGATGTTCTACCAGTTGGTCTAAAACTTCAATTTGTTCCGGTGTGGCGTAGGCGTGACCCCGATCATCTTTCGGTAAGGTAATCTTTGCAGCTTTAATCCAATCATAGATTGATTGCCGTGTTTTTAGCCCGTAGCGTTCCTGTAGTTCCTTAATTTTCATCTGTCTACCAATGTGTAAATTTACAGTGTCTATTGTACAGTTTACACCTGTCTACCAAGTGATAGACACCTAAACGGGAAACCCGTCTTCATTAATTTTTATCCCTATAAATTCTCCATTTACGTCACGAACTTTAATCATGCCTGGGCTAGTCGGAAGGTAAATATCATCATCTGGAAATTTTATTAATCCTGCATAGATTCTTTGGAGATGATTACGATTATCTGGGTCTGTGCTTAACGGCACTTTTCGCACAGTTGCTACTCAAACACCTGACCCTGAAATATCAAGCGTTTTGGGGATTATCTGATTGATCTCGATACGATTCCACAAGCACTAGATGAAAAGTTAAATTTAGGCTTCTGAGTAATTTTGTTACACAACTTTACATCGTGATAAATTTTGCGCGTATCTTGTCTTTACCCCAGAATGATTGTTACCGCTACAGTCACGGCAATATTATCCTTCCAGTTCCGGCAATATTATCCTTCCAATGACAGATTTCAACCCTTAGTCGGGTTTGTCCTTTTTGAGCGATCGCACCAATAAAACCCCCAAAGCCAAAAGCCTAGTGGGTTTGATTTTGTGAATGTGTAAACGTTATGAGGTAAGGATTTGAGCGTTTAAGGTTACGATAATTCAGCTTATCTTATTTACAAAACTTTACAAGGCTGCACCTGGTGACACGAACCTTCTATTTCCGCCTATAAGCAAATGGCATCGACAAAACCTGTGCGATCGCTAAACGCATCTGTGCTTCAGTAGGAGCAACATCAAAGCGAGGGGATATCGAACGGCTTAAGGTTGTGATCATTATTTTAAACTTCAAACTGAGTCTTTTTAAAGGAGTAAAATTAAAGGAGTAAAATTTACCAGTCTTCCGGCCCTTGAGCTACAAAACGTTTGGCACGTTCTCGTTTTTCCTCTTCTGTCAAATCGTCATAACTTCTTTTTGGATATTTCTTAGCCATTCTGTCGTCAAATTCCTTCAATGTCTCCCCTTCCTTCAAAGCATCCTCATCTTCAGATACAACAGCAGGAGGAACGGTTTTTATTTTCTTTTGTCCTTCTGAAGCTTTTTTAGCCTTAACCATGATTGATTTTCCTATTATTGGAATGAACAATTTTTATAATTCTATTATACTCTATAGGCAAGAGAGAAAAATTATTCATAAATAGCATCAGAACCTTTGGGAACAATCCACCGGATTCTTTCACCGGATGTTGTAGGGTCACGCTCCCATAATGCAATTATTTTGAATTTTATATCTTTATTAATTGATGCGTAAACATCATTATTTGAACGTTCATAAGATTTACGCTCTAACGCTTCTAAAACTCGTTGGGCTTCAGCTTGGGTTTTGAAGTCAGGACAATTGCAATCTGACTGGGTGCAACTGGGTAAACCTGACTGGGGATTAGCATTAACGTTTCCTCCGTTCCTTGTCTCCCTCCGATAATCCCAAGGCATAACAGGGTTTGACTGATTCCAATACCCTAATCGTTGCTGTTTGGCTTTAGCTTCAGCGTTCAGGTATTCATTCTTATTAGCAGAACAACCGCTTAAATATTGAGTGTAAACAACAGCTTGACCTTCTGAAACCATTTCTAAATTAATGTTTCTCCCGGTGTTACTTGTCACCACTTCCCCAACAGTTCTGCCATATTTATCAGTGTCAATCTTTCTAATATCAACTTGAATTCCTACAGGTAAAAGCGTCTGTAACCTTTGCCGTGATTGTTCCCCCCAAGGGGTTCGTTTCATCTCAGGAGAATCAATACAACCCAGTCGAATTGTAACTGATTTGTTATTAACGTTAACTCGAATCGTGTCACCATCCCCAACACTAACAACTGTTCCTAAAATTTGGTTATCTATTTGGGCTAATGCGACATTGGGAACCAAAAATAATAACAATAATGAGGAAACTAAACCTATAAATAATTTCATAATTTGTTGACCTTCCAAGCTCCTTGATTGCCAATCTTACCCGCTCTAACAAACTCCCACCCGCCCCGGTGGAATATATCTCCTTTGGGTTTTACCCCAATTAACGCCTCAACCTCACTGGTAGATAGAATCCAACCTTGTTTAGCCGCTTTCTCCAGTTCATCATGAAACCACAAGGGGGAACGGGGTTGAATGTTGGAGATGATCGCACCCACCAAACGCTCTAACATGACTATCGGGGTGTCTATCTCTGAATTTACAGTGTCTACTATCTGGTAGACAGTAGAGGGTTTAGAGGTGTCTATCTGACTGTCTGCCGTGGTGTAAATTTCAGGACTAGACACAGGGGTAAAACTGCCTAACGTCCCCCCTTGTTTTAGATGTTCTACCAGTTGGTCTAAAACTTCAATTTGTTCCGGTGTTGCGTAGGCGTGACCCCTATCATCTTTCGGTAAGGTAATCTTTGCAGCTTTAATCCAATCATAGATTGATTGCCGTGTTTTCAGCCCGTACCGTTCCTGTAATTCCTTAATTTTCATCTGTCTACCAGGGTGTAAATTTACAGTGTCTTTAATTTCTAACTGAGTTAGGAAAACCCCAACGGCTTTTTCTTGGTCAATAACAATCGTTCCTCTACCCCCACTTTGAGAATAAAAGGAAAGGGCTTTTTTTAGCTCATAAGCTAACCCTAAATAATCAACAATCAAACCCCCCGTTTTCTCAAAAAAAACTCGGTTAATTCGTGCGATGGCTTGCATTAAATTATGGGCTTTTAACTTTTTGTCAATGTACATCGTATGCAAACAAGGCGCGTCAAACCCCGTTAACCACATATCACAAACGATGACTAATTCTAGGGAATTATCGGGGTCTTTGAGACGTTGAGCGAGAATTTGACGGTCTTTTTTATTGGTGTGGTGTTTAACAAGGTTGGGTTCATCGGATGCCGCCGCCGTCATCACAACTTTAATCTTGCCATCGTGGAGAGTGTCACTATGCCAGTCAGGACGCAATTTAATAATATTCTCGTAAAGTGCGGCGGCAATGCGTCGGGTCATGGTAACAATCATTCCTTTACCCCGATTAACTGTTTGTCGTTGTTCAAAGTGGGTAACAATATCCTCAGCAATGGTTTTTAACCGCTTGGTAGAACCAACAACGGCTTCTATTTGGGTTTGATTCGCTTTAGCTTTTTGAGTGGCGCTGAAGTCTTCATATTGCAAATCATCATCCAGTTCATCAAGTAGTTGTTTTCCCTTTGCGTCGAGGTCAACTTTCACTAACCGACTTTCATAATAAATGGGAACCGTCGCCCCATCTTTCACCGCTTGAGCAATATCATAAACATCAATATAACCCCCAAAAACAGCCGGGGTATTTTTATCAGTTTGTTCTACAGGAGTTCCGGTAAAACCCAGAAAAATAGCCTTGGGGAGAGCATCCCGCATATACTGAGCAAACCCTTTTTTTGTCTGTTTCCCAATAACCTTTTTTTCTGCATCTTTGATGTCAGCTTCTTTAGGAGTAAAGCCATATTGACTGCGGTGGGCTTCATCTGCTAAGACAATAATATTAGAGCGTTTGCTAATTTCAGGATAAAGGGTTTCGTTAGTTTCAGGAGAGAATTTCTGTACTGTTGTAAACACAATCCCCCCAGAATCAACATTTAAAAGCTCTCGGACTTGGGGGCGGTTGTCGGCTTGTTGTGGGTCTTGGCGTAACAGTTGACGACAGCCAGCAAAGGTATCAAACAGTTGGTCATCTAAATCATTTCTATCGGTTAAAACAACAATGGTCGGGTTATCCAAAGTTAATACTAATTTTCCCGCTAAAAAAACCATTGATAGAGACTTACCGCTTCCTTGGGTATGCCAAACCACACCCCCCTTAGAATCTCCTCTGCTCACGGCTTTATTAACGGATTCAACGGCTTTATTAACAGCATAATATTGATGATAAGCTGCAATTTTCTTAATGGTTTGTAGGGTCGTAACTTCGGTTTCAGGGTTAACAAATTTAATTTTTTCAAAAACAGTAAAATGCCGGATAAAGTCGATAAGTGTGGTTTTATTGAGGATACCGTTGGTTAAAATTTCTAATTCATTGCGGTTAGAATCTTGTTCACCGTTGGGGTTTTTCCAAGCCATAAAACGGTTATAATCAGCCGAAAGTGACCCCGCACGGGCTTCTAAACCATCTGAAATAATTAATAAAGCGTTATAGGTAAATAAACTCGGAATCTCTCGTTTATAAGTTTGTAATTGATTGTAAGCAGCTTTCAAATCTGCTTGTTCATCTGAGGCGTTTTTTAGTTCAATGACAACCAAAGGTAAACCATTAATAAATAAAATAATATCCGGTCTGCGGTTGTGGTTATCTTCAATAATCTGATATTGATTAACGGCTAAGAATTCGTTATTTTCAGGATGATTAAAGTCAATTAACCAAACCTTTCCCCCTCTGCTTTCCCCATTCCATTGATACTCAATATCTATTCCTTCTGTTAGGTATTGATGGAAGGTTTCGTTATTATTGAGAAGGTCAGGAGTGTTAAGGGTTGTAATTTGTTTAAATGCTTCTTCTCTAGCTTCTAAGGGAATATCAGGGTTAAGCTTGGCGATGGCATTTTTCAGCCTATCTTTTAACAAGATATCGCTAAAAGTTTCTCGTTCTGAGTGTTGACCTTCCGGTTGAATATCATAACCATATTGATACTTGTAACCGAGGGTTTCAAGTAGTTCTAGGTTGTAAAGCTCGATTTCGTCTTCGGTCGTAAATGCCATAATTTAAGATTATATTTGATCGAGAAAGCGGGCAAAGTTTAGAAATTCTTCTGGGGTTTAATCATTGTTTTCTTGTGCTTGGATTTTTTCATAAAGACTATCAACGGTTTCTCCAGCAAAGAGTTTGTCTTTGAGTTGGGAATATTCCCCACTTCCTAAGTTACAAATTGCCCAAAAACGGCTGATTTTAGAAGGGTCTAAATTTTCGATTAAAATATTAAAGACTTCATCTATAATTTGTTGGTCGTTGTTAAGATTAATTTTCATCATCTAACTCCTCGATAAAATTAATAGGATTAATAGCTGGGATAGCTAGGGCTTCACAACGGTTGAGTAGTCGTTTATCACAAGTGATAAAATAATTACTTTTTGAAGATTCAAAACTAGCAACGTGAAGGGCATCTATGGGCTTTATGCCTTCTGTTTCCAGTTGTTTTGCTCTTTGCCTGATCGTTTCATTTAGAGGTTGAAAGAGACTTGCTTTGGTGAGGTATTTCTTAATAGCTGTTTGGATGATAAGAACTGGGTTTTTCTGATTTTCATATTCTAATACTGATGAGTTTACGGATTCTATCTGTTGGGTTTCTATTAAATTAAGGATGATTAGGACAGCTTGAGTCTCTAGGTATATTTTAGCTTGTGTTTGGTCATCATAAGGGCGATTATATACACTGGTATCTAAATATATTCTCATGGTTTTACTCCTCCTCTATTATACTCTCACCTTCCTTAACCCTAATTTGACCACTCATTAATTTAGGTAATAGAGCGTCACGGGTTTTAGTTAGGGTTTGAATTTGTCTATAGTTAACTTCAATTCGCTTAAATAAAGTTTCTACAACTTCTGAAAAGTAAATAATTGTTTTTGCTTCAGGAATAATCACTTCTATAGATGTCATGTGACCAACTTTAATACTAGGCTGTGCTGTTCTTAGTAATCGTCCAAGCATAGACTCTACAAAATATCTCGTATTCATGAATGACCTCAACCAATAGGGGCTACATATTTTTTTATTAGCTCTTAAAGCAATAATGTTTTGAGCTATACAAATTTTTCTATCCTGTGGTGTAAAGCCCCACTTTGGAAGTGTTCCTACTGTTGCACACAAAATATCTAAATATTTAGGATGTCCTGAACGAAACCAGTTTTTATATGTTTCTTCGGAAACAAACTTTTGCTTATCTTTATCAGTGTATTCGGGAAAAGATTGTTCACAAAAAATTTGATTTCCTTCTATCATTAAGATTCCATTTTCTTCCAAAGGCGGCGTTTTCCCTCTATTGTCAATAATAGTTTCAATAAAATCTTCAAAAACACCAACACGCCAACCTGCGGGAATATCCCCCAACTCAGAAGCAACCATCGCCCCACCGGATGATTTATAAGGTTTGCCGTCATCGTTGGGAAATTCAAAGTCAATAAACCAATGCTTAAACAGCGTTTGTGCGATTTTTTCTAGGGTTTCGTTTTGGCGGCGGAGATTGTCTATTTTGTTGTCGAGACAGGATAATATGTCAGCTATTTGTTTTTGTTCTTCTATAGGAGGGAGATTTATCTTTAATTTACGAGCAGCACCGATATTAAAGTGCTGTTGAACAGCGCCCACACGATAAGAGTTAATATAATGTACAGCAATTGAGTTTAAATAGTAAACTAAAAATCTTTTATCTAGTTTTTCTCCAGGGCGTACAATAACTAAATCAGAACAATTTGCTTCAGTTAAAGATTCAGGAATAAGAGAGGCAGCACCTGGGTTTCCTGTCCGTACAATAACAACATCATCAGGAGTTAATGCTGATTTTTTTATTTTTTTATGAAAGTTTTGGCTAATATAACGAATGTCATTCCAGTTAATTCTATAAGGTTCAACATTTTTAGAGCGTAAAAATGGGACTCCTGATTCTGTATATTCAGTCGTCATAGAACCAACAAATCCTACTGTAATTTCATCAGCAATATCTTCAAGAAATATCTCTTTCCACTCACTCATAATTCAAACCTCACCCTCACTAACATTAACCCAATTTTCTATTCTCAACCTATCAAAATCTTGAAAATCAGAATATTGAAAATCAGAAACATTATTAGTTACTAAAACTAAATAATGATAAAACCTTAACTTTTCCATTATATTATGATATTGTTGCGGATGTTTAGCCTCAGATCAAATATTCCTATCTAATCTATTCAGAATAAAACTTGACTTTTATATACTCCTCAATCGCAGAAATAAAAACATCAGCCTGATCTATCAACTCCCTCGCGGTCAATTCATCAGGTTCTAACATTTCCCCATAATCACTCATTTGGCGTTCCTCAAAAGCACGATGCAAACTACGCGATAAATCCTTAGACAACTCACCTGTTTTGACAAACTCCCGATCAAAAAAACTAATAACCCCACTATGCTTAGAACTGCCAAGATTTTTAAGGCTTAACAAACCCATCGTCGCGTAAAACATCGCATAGTAAGAGCGATTAATACTGCCCCGATAAGCGCAATTATTGACTAAAATTCTAGCCTCTTCTAAAGTTTGCTTTGCTTGTGAAAAACGATACTCAACTAATAACCGTAATTGCTCAGACATCATATTTTAATCCCTTCTTGAGCAATTTTAGCCATCAAAGGACTAGCACCCACAGCCCCAGTTTTTAGCTGTTGCTCCGTCACAATAAAAGTTGAAATCACGCGATCATATTCAAACCCAACCTCCCAAGCCAAATCGATAATTTTTTTCCTCAGAGAACGATCCATCCTATCAACCTTAATAAACACATCCAAATCCGACTCATTCGTTGCATCACCCCGCGCCCTGGAACCAAAAACTTTCATCTCCAAAACCGTAACAACCTTTTGTAAGCGTTGATAAAAAGCTAAAGAAACTTGGCGATCAACTTCTAACATCATGGTTAACCTCTCTGATTTAATCTCTAGGGAATAATTAACCGTCATAAATTAACTTCTCTCCCCGGTGATTTATCCCGTAAATTCTCAAAAGTATCATCATCAATACTGTCTAAATCTACCCTTTCTCTAAAATCCTGTAAAGCCGACCAAAAATCCTTAACTTCTCTAATTTCTAATAAAACCTCTTGATTATCGGGAAAATCTACATCTTCCAATAATTCAATGATTTTACCTTTTTTAATCCCTTTAACAAACATTACTAAAACCTCCTTTCTCTAAAAAAATTTCTGCTTGCTTTTGTTGGGCAAAATTCTCACTACTCAGCCTAGAATTAGAAGCCATCCCTCTTAAACTTTTAACCCATTTTTCTTTCTGCTCTTGAGTAATGACTTCTGAATCAGAGTCTTCAATCTGAGCCAACCGTTTTTTAAGCTGCTCCAATAACAAAACCTGATCCGCGATCGATAAATTATCAAGGGATTTTAGCACTTCCTGTAATGTCATAAAACCTCCTTGTTTTTTTTAAATCTAACCCTCAATCCTAAAACCAACTTTAGCTAATTGTAACTTAATTTCCAGATCTAACGCCTCAGCTTCTCGCATCTGTTGGGATAACTCAGACGTTAATAACTCCATCTTTTCCTCAAACGTTATATCCTCTTCCTCCTCATCAGGAATGCCCACATAACGCCCTGGAGTCAACACAAACTTATGCTTTTCAATCTCTTCTAACGTTGCTGATTTACAAAACCCCTTAATATCGTGATAATTGCCGTTTTTCTGCTTCCATTCATGATAAGTATTAGCAATTTTATTAATATCGTTATCCGTTAAAGTTCGGTTTCTACGGTTAATCATTTCTCCGAGTTCAGAAGCATCAATAAATAATACCTCTCCTTTTCGAGAACGATTTTTATTGCCGTTTTTGTAGCGACTCAGAAACCATAAACAAGCCGGAATTGCTGTGTTATAAAATAACTGCGTCGGAAGCATGACAACACAATCAACTAAATCCTGTTCTACTAACTTCTGTCTAATCTCTCCCTCACCACTGGTATTAGAAGAAAGGGAACCATTTGATAATATAAACCCTGCGCTTCCCGTTGGGGCTAAATGATAAAGGAAATGTTGCACCCAAGCAAAGTTAGCATTACCCACTGGGGGAACTCCGTATTTCCATCGTCCATCGGTTCTTAACAGTTCCCCGCCCCAATCACTATCATTAAACGGGGGATTAGCGATAATAAAATCTGCTTTTAAATCAGGGTGAGCATCATTGAGAAATGACCCCTCATTGTTCCATTTAATATTAGATGAATCAATCCCCCTAATGGCTAAATTCATCTTACAGAGTCGATAAGTAGTTTCGTTACTTTCTTGACCGTAAATCGAAATATTATCTAATCGTCCTTGATGATTCGCTATAAACTTCTCACTTTGTACAAACATCCCACCGGAACCGCAGCAAGAATCAAACACCCGCCCGTTGTAGGGTTCCAACATTTCAACTAATAATTTAACAATCGGTTCTGGGGTGTAGAACTGTCCCCCTTTCTTCCCTTCTTCTAAGGCAAATTGTCCTAAAAAATATTCATAAACCCGCCCTAAAACATCCGCTTGTTGTAGCTTTTTAACATTTTGTTCTAAATCTAATTCTAACTGTTCAGATGAATTCTTCTTATCACTAACTAATTTAAAACTACCGATTAAATCAATTAAACCACCCAAGGAGGTTTTATCTAAGTTTTGTTTCGCATAAACCTTAGACAACACCCCTCTTAAACCCGGATTTTCCTGTTCAATAGCAATCATCGCCTCATCAACATATTTCCCGATTTCCGGTTGTTTCGCTTGGGCTTGTAGATATGACCAACGGGCTTTTTCAGGCACAAAAAAGACGTTTTGGGCTAAATATTCGTCTTTATATTCGGGGTCGGCTCCGGCGTATTCTCCCTCGCCGTCAATTAATTTTTGATGCAATTCTTCAAAGGAATCAGAAATATATTTGAGGAAAATCAACCCTAAAACAACGTGCTTATATTCCGCCGCGTCCATATTTTTTCGCAGCTTATCAGCAGACTTCCAAAGCTTCTGCTCTAAGGTTCCGTTGTCTTGAGTTTTACTGTTACTGGTTTTCGCCATTATTACCCTAACTTACCATGGAGATTCGTTCAGCTTCCAACGTCGCCACTCGTTTCTCAAGCTGAAACACCATTTCTCTAAGTGAAATATCCTGCACTGAACCCAAATAAGCCGCCAGCGCACTAGCCATCACTTCGGATTTAGATGCTCCGGTTTTCTCGATATGCTCAGATAACCGTTGATGCAAAGAGACAGGGATTCTAGCCCCCACATAGACCGTAGACATTATAAGTGCCCAAATTGAACGGTTTTCAGCTTGTTGGTGTTGTTTTCCATGCTTCAGTTTAGGAGATGTCTTACCTTTCTCTACAGTATTTTTACTAAAGTTATTAGTGAGATGGTTTTTAGCTTGGTACTTTAAGGCGAAATGGCGAAGCTGTTATGAAGTGCAAAGTAGCTATTAAAAACCCCTCTGTGTAAGGGTTCTAGCGATTAGTCGTAATAAATCGTTACAACCTGTCCCATTTTGCGGGTATCTCGGTGGCTACCGGGCTTTACCTCAAATAACAAAACGTCAAAAATCAACCGATGGGCTATTGTCGTTGGATGGTAAAGGTTCTAGGGTGGGGTTGTGAAGTAATTCCTGTTATTTCACCGAACAAGATTACCCCAAGGAATTGAGGATACGGATGAATGTTTATTGGAGTTTTATCACCAGGAAACCTTACAACAGGGGGGACGAGTTCGGGATAGATTACGCGATGGGGTGGAACGGGCTATTAGGCGTTTAGGAACGGGTTTTTTACAACATCAACAGAATCAAAGTTTACGGCAATTAATTGAAGAAAATCAGTTAATTTCTCAGGACTTTTATCGGTTATTATTGTTTTTGATTTATCGGTTATTATTTTTAATGGTAGCAGAATCCCGTAATTTATTATTAGCGGGAGAAGATGCGGAAAAAGTTAGAATTTATCGAGAATATTATAGCATTGAACGGTTAAGAGCTTTGGCAGAACGTCCGAGTTATCGCCATAAGAAAGAACGAAAAGATTTAGAAACGGGTCAAGGTTCGTTTAATTTTGTTGATTTAGAAACCGGACGCAGTGAATATATAGAAAAATGGCGAGAGTTTGCGGAAATACCGGAAACTACTCCAAAGGAAATTAAGCAAAAACAAAGTCAATATCAACAAAATCACAGTGAAAATAATCAGGGTTGGTGGCGTGATTATTCGGCTTGTAATTTATGGACGGCGGCGTTTTTTATGGGTTTAACTGAACAGAATTTACAGTTATTACCAACTACGGAGGCGTTAAAACAGTTATTAAATGGAAATTCTGTAACTCAAAAGTTGGTTGATGCGGCGAACAAGTTGGCGGAAGAAAAGCGGTTTTTTCATTGGTGTTTGGAGTTTCCTGATGTGTTTGAACAAACTTCGTTATTGGGCGTTAACCCTCAAGAAGATGCGCTGAAGCGCAACAACGGGTTTGATTGTGTTTTGGGTAATCCTCCTTGGGAAATGATTCAGCTTGATCCAAGAGAATTTTTTGCTGCTAGAAACTTAGAAATTGCTAATGCTAAAAACAAATCTGAAAGAGATAAATTAATTAAACTGTTACAAAAAACCAACTCTAAATTATTACAAGAACTTGAAGATGCTAAACATGATTCTGATGCTCAAAGTAAATTTATTCGAGAGTCAGGACGTTTTCCTTTAACTGCGGTAGGAAGAATTAATACTTATGCTGTGTTTGCGGAAACAACTAGAAAAATAATTTCTGATATAGGTAGAGTAGGTATAATTGTTCCAAGTGGAATTGCTACAAATGACACAACAAAAGACTTTTTTGGTGATGTAATTAAACAGGAATCTTTAGTTAGTTTATTCGGCTTTACTAATTGGGCTTTCATTTTTCCTGATGTTGGTGATAGATTTGCTTTTTGTTTGTTAACTTTAGCAGGTAAAAAACTAAAGAAAATAGAAGCAGTTTTTACTTATCACTGTCACTATGTTTCTGATCTGAATGAAGCAAAAAGATATTTTACTTTATCGAAAGAAGATATTGGTTTAATTAATCTTAATACTTTTACTTGTCCCGTTTTTCGTAGTAATCCAGATGCAGAATTAACCAAGAAAATATATCAAAATATTCCTGTTTTAGAAAATGAGAAAACAGAAGTTAACCCTTGGGGTATTTCATCTATGTTAATGTTTATGATGAATACTGATAGTCATTTATTTTTTAATAAACCAAGCGATGATTTATTACCTTTGTATGAAGGAAAAATGTTTTTCGTTTATGATCATCGCTACGGATTTTATACTGATGAGATGCTAAATAGTGATCAAGTAGATTTTAAAATTATTCCTACTCCTAACATTGAAAATTTACAAAATCCTAATTTTAAAGTTAATCCTCGTTATTGGATTAGTAATACTGAAGTAGAAAATCGGTTATCTAATTGTAATTGGAAGAAAGATTGGTTGTTAGTTTTTAGAGGTATTACATCTTCAGTAAATGAACGCACAACGATTTTTAGCTTATTACCTAAAGTTGGTGTAGGTCATAGTGCGCCATTAATAGTTTTAGAGCAAAATAATGTGGATTTAATTTCTTGTTTATTAGCTAATTTTAGTAGTTTATTATTTGATTTTGTTACTCGTCAAAAATTAGGAGGAAATAATTTTAGTCTTTTCATCCTCAAACAACTCCCCATCATTCCCCCCGACTGGTACACCCCAGAAGATATCGAATTTATCAGTAGTCGAGTCTTAGAATTCTGAAGGGGGGACGAAATCAGCTACAAGACAGACTCTATAAGCCTCATAGCTCTTAGGCCTTGTTGATAATACTTACATTTATTGCGATTTAATTTCATTAGTTTCGTGACTAAATCCATACAAACATCCTTGAAATTGACCCAAGTTTGACCATATAAGCCGATATAAAAACTACTATGTCTCCGTTCTATTCGACCATATTCTTTGATCCGAGCAATATATTTCTGTATTCCTTTTCGTTTGATTTGTTGACCCTGTATTGTTGCAGAGGAGTAGGCAATTGCTATCAACAAAACTAGAGAAATAAAGCGTTCACCAGTTACATTGGTATCCTCTAAATTATAGCCTCCCTTCTTAAAATCTCTAAACATTTCTTCAATATCAAATCTTTGTTTATAGGCAGAAATAGCCAATTCTAGTGCATCAAAATTCGTTAAGATAAACCATCCTTCTTTCGGTGCTACTCCGTTGATTTTACGTTTCCATTTACAAGCAACGTTAAAGCTCATAAAACCGCGAGTCTTTGTTACCTTTACACCTTGAATAAAAAATGATACTCCGGGTGCTAAACCTAGATGATTTAATTCCTGAAAAATATCTTTTTCAAATTCTACAAATTCGTTCTTTTTTAATCGCAAGCAAAAGTATACACCCAATGATTGATTGCTACATAAATTATTTCTTCCTTGGTAAAATATATTGATAACCATTCTTTGATAATGGGTAACCAAATTTTTTCAATTTTTAAATTGGGTAATGAGAGAAATCTTTGTATTCTTTTTCTTCTACTCTCAAATTTAATTGGCAAAGGTATCCCATTCGCTAGCCTTTCTAAATTCACATTTTTGATTGACTGTAAGATGTTCACCAAAATTTGGAGAAACAGGTATTCTGCTAAACTCAATTGACTTTTTAAGTGCTTTTGATAGAATAAAGGTATCATTTTCATTAGATGGGTCTTATTGACAATATCTGACCTATCTTTTTTTTACCATAAATCGTTACATTCTTTATACTGTCTTGTTTTCAGCCTTGTTTGTCGCCCCGTCAGTAAAAATAGTCCAAATTATTACATGGCAATTATTTGGGCTTTTATTTAGAACAATTTAGTTGAAAATTAAATTGACTTAAATATCTGCGGAATGTGGGTTCTATATCAAGTGTTATAGCCACAGGCTGCACCTGGTGACACCAACCTTCTATTTACGCCAAGATCCTAATGATCAACCTGCTAGTGAATTGTTAAAGGAAATTGAAGCTAGTTGATTGATGTGAACAATCCCAATCGGAATCTTTTCTTCTACAACAAAAACATTAGGAACTTTTTTTTCCTTGAAAAAAACGATTAGTTCTGATACAGTCATCTTAGACGAAATACTTAGGGGTGAGGGTGTCATATATTGGCTAACAGGTTCTTCTAAGGAGACTTGAGCTTCTAAACTTCGACGAAGATCTCCATCTGTAAAAATCCCGACATACTGATTTCGATGATTGACAATACCAACACATCCTAAGCTTTTGGAGTTCATTTCAATAATAGCTTCTTTGATAGATGCACCTAAGCCGATTAGAGGGATTCGATCATCCTTATACATAAAATTCTTTACGGGAATAAGCAGTGTCCCTAAGTTACCACCAGGATGAAATTGCTTAAAATTTTCCGCAGTAAAACCCCGTAAAACCATGACAGTTACAACTAACGCATCACCTAAGACTAATTGGCAAGTTGTTGACGTGGTAGGGGCTAAATTGTTAGGACAAGCTTCAGGAAGATTAGGGATTTGTAAGATAACATCGGCAAAATGAGCTAGGGAACTGGTGGGGTTTTTAGTGACTAAAATAATTGATATTCTTTGCTGGGAAGCATATTGCATGATGTTTAGTAATTCAGTTGTTTGACCCGAAGCAGAAAGAGCAAGAAGTACATCTCTGCTATCTAATAAACCCAAATCTCCATGACTAGCTTCCGTTGCATGAACGAAAATTGCTGGCATTCCTGTAGATGTAAATGAAGCAGCAATCTTCTGACCAATATTCCCACTTTTACCAATTCCAGAAATCACTAATTTACCTTTACAGTCTCGAATCATCAGCACAGCTTTAAACCATGATTCGTCAATGGTTTCACAAAGTTTTGATACGGCGCTAATCTCTTTTTCAATGACGCTTTTAAGTTGTTCTCTAATGCACTCATAAGTGAACATTTTCTAAATCCTAATCAGATTTTAACCTAACGGTTGAATTTAATTCAGTTTGATCGCAAAAATTCAAACCCAAAAATCAGAGTTTCTTTGAAACCTCCTTAATTGCTCTCTTTTTCTCTTTCAAAAATCATCTGACCCCAATTTTTATCAATTGCGAATTGCTTCATATTTTCCAGAGAGCTTAATAGCTCTTTTTCATATTTATAAGCATACTCTACTCCATCAACAGATTTAGTTTTTACAGGAGCCCAGTTCGTTAAATCTTGTTGATCGCCAGTTAGGTAGGCTACATTCTTAAAGTTGGCAACTTTTACTCCACAGTAGTCTAAATGGCTTTTCAGATGTCTTTCATGGTTTAAGTTATTTTCATCAAGATTGTTATAAATATATTCTAAGGCTTTGAAATTAAGCATAAATTCAAGCAAACTCAAATAATCAGAAACATTTTGGTTGCTACAAACTGCATGGCGATCATTGTAACCATTATAATTTTCTCCTGTAGGTATCCAAATAAACTTTGAATCTAACAAATTTAATGGCGGATGCTCTACCATCCAGAAAAGATCTGTTCTTGTAATTACAAATCTCTGATATTCAGAGCCAATTTCTTTAAAATGTTGTAGTCTATCAAGGAGTTTCAAGTAATTAAAATTCAAATGAAATCCAGAGCCTCTACGCCCTTTTATTCCACCTAACCAATTCCCTTCAATATCAAAATATTTATGCCATTCACTTTGTTTTTCTGGAGTTAGTCGGCTAAAAAAGCCCTGCAAAAAATCTTCGTAGTTATCTTTGGCTTCCTCATAAATACAGATATCAACTATATTGCAACTTCTAAACTTGTTGAGCGTAGTTTCATCTTCGGAAGTCATCCGAGACACACAGAACATTAAATCAGCATTCAAAGGCTGAATTACCTTTTCAATCAAATTTTGGTAGGTTAAATCAACTGCCCGCAAAGTACCAATTATACAAACAACTGGACGTTGTTCTGTAACTGTTATATTATTTGCCAATGTCACATCATCCATAATCATTCCTCAGTCAGCTATTGTGTTAATTATCTTACTATTATTTCAGCTTCATCTGTTCATGCAGCACTCGTTTGAATTCAGATAAATCTACTTCAAAATCAGCATTCTCATCAAACTGATCGTGGACAATAAAGTAATGCTCTTGTCCAAGTCCTTTGAATTGGGTGAAGAAAAATGGCGTGGGACAACTTTCTGGATACAAAACGAGTATTTTGATTTTTCCTGAAAAGAGAGTTGTTGCCAAACCTGCGCCGTGAGGCGCTACAATAATTTCCGCTTTAGTAAAGAGTTCTACCTGTTCTCGAAATGACATTTTTTCCAAAACAACTGGCTTAAATCCATAGTTTGCTAGGTATTGAATAATCTGATCTTCGTTTAAAATTCGGCGATGTTTTGCATTGGCACGGGAAATATAGATTCGCTCAGTGGGGTTTTCGAGAGGAGTCAAATCATATTTTTTGAAGACACAATTCTTAATATATTCATAATACTGAGAAGGTAAAAATCCGTTCTCACAACGACTAACATAAGAGGGCATGACGAGACGATCAACTTTGATCCAAGAACCTTTCGGAATATAGATTGTTTGGAAATTATTGGGTAGGACACAATCTAGCAATTCTCTAAAAGAATCAGGTAAAGAGTTGGGTACAATCACCGTTAATTTTTGATTAGATCTCGCAAGAATAGCCGAATATATTCTGGGTACGCAGTCATATAAAAAGTGCCAAAAGTTTTCTGCTGAAAGTGAGAAAATATAGACTGCTGTAATCGGTAAATGTTCTGCCCATAAAAGATTTAAACGATCAAAGTATCCCAACCTCCATCTTGCTATTGTGACGCGATATTGCATCCCAGAATCAACGATCGCTCTAAAATCTTGGGTACAAATAGTTCCTAAACCAATATGGATATAAGCTGGTACAACATCACAGACAAATATTTCGGAGCGATCGAAATATTCCGCTTGATAATACAGGCAAACTTTAAGAAATTCTCGATCGATCTCATTAACACCAAACTTGACTCTTTGAGGAGAAAATAGAACCTGATAATTTTCCACATTCTCCCCCAGCATTTCTTTGGGATGGACAGTTTGCCTAAGTCGCAAGAGCCGAATAATCGGAATTGAATCTAACAGTTTGGTAATGAAAGTATTTTGAGAATTTCCTATCCCTGATAAGGGATCAGCTTGCTCCTTAATTAACTGAGTTTTTAACGCTTTTAATCGCCTTTGTCTTTCTTCCGTCAGCAAAGCGAAATTACACTGAAATTTATGTTTTTGAACCTTTGTTTGACTTTTCATTATATTTTAAAAAAGGCGAAAATTTCATGACAAATTCAGGCAATATGTTTAATCATCTTCAGTCCCATTGGCGTTAATATCGTGTTACGGCGCTGAGGATTAATTGGGTGTTGATTTACTAATTTTAGGGAGTGGCGAGAAACTGCGATCGCTACCGTCAGCTTCAGTAAATAAAGGGCGATTTCCCCTCCAATACAACCTCTCAACCCCCCACCAAATGGGAGAAATTCATAAAGAGAAAAACTGTGATCGAGAAAACGCTCCGGTTTGAAAACATTAGGTTCTGGGTAAATATCTTCCCGATGATGAATAACATACGTTCCCACCGTAATTAACGTTCCTGGATCGACCCGATAACCCATAATTTCTGTTACTGATTTCACCATTCTGGGAATCATAAACATGGTGACAGGATACATCCGTAAAGTCTCGTTACAAACTGCACTTAAGTAAGGCAAACGAACAATATTCAGAGGATCAGAAGATAATTCTAAACTATTTAGCTCTGCCAGCAATTTGGTCTTAATTTCAGCATCACGATAGACATTATACCACAACCAGGACATTGAAGCAGCAGTCGATTCGTTGCCTGTAAACAACAACGATAGCACCTGCCCCATTAACTCCTCATCGGTCAAAGTATTGCCTTGTTCATCACTTACTGACATCAGCAAAGTCAGAATATCCGTCCTATTTTGATCGGGATGAGCACGGCGATCAGCAATTTCACCATAAATGATCTCTTTCATTTGCTGCCGCTGCTTCAGAAATTTTTTCCAGGGACTCATTGCACCTAAATCCCTTTGTAAAAACCTGAAAAATAGAGGAATACCAGCAATATTTGAAGCAAACAAATTCACCATCTCAAACATCAGGTGCTTAATCTCTTGATACCGTTCTTCCTGATAAGAACCAAACAAAAGATTAATCATTACCTGCATCGATATGTCCTGTGCAACATCAAAAACTGAAAAGGTTCGATCGCTTGGCAATGATTCCAGTACATCGTTCACTAAATCGCAAATTAATTGCCCATAAGATTGAATATGTTTACCATGAAGCATCGGAATTAACAACTTTCGTGCCTTTAGGTGGCGTGTACCTTCGAGGGTAAAAAAAGAACTCTCACCAAAAATTGCCTTCAGTTCACTTTCAAAAGTAGTTGTAGACAAATGTTTATCACGATTTTCGATAATTTGCTGGGCAGCTTCTGGCGTATAAAACACCAGCAAAGGACTCCCAAAATCTATTCCTTTTGCCCAAAAACCATCTGAATGAGTTTGATAAGCACTCTTCCAATAACCGACTGGATTAGTAATGTATTGAAATCTCTGCAACCAGACAGGAGAGTTCAATGTTTCCACCTGCTTCATAAGTCTATTTTTCTAAGTTAGTTGTGTCTTGGAACGTCCTGGAGCGGTTCATTCTAAAAGTTTTTCAACCCAGATTTAGTATTATTAATCTGGGTTGATTCACCATTAAAAGTTATTTAGTCGCAACGATAATACCGCTAGGTGCCCAAAAGTCAGAGTAAATACGTTTCATTTGGCTAAATCCTGCATCCCTCAAGCATTGTTCATAATCGCTCCAAGAGTAAATCATGCCTCCTTCGTGGGGAATCGAAACAAAGTAAGATGAATCGAGCGCTGCCATCAACGGCCCATCTTCTTCATCAGAAGTCATCATATTAAAGATGATCAGGGAACCACCAGGTTTGAGGGCTTGATATGCTCGACGAAGCAAGGATGTATTTTTATCTAAAGACCAGATGACTAATACATGAATAAACAGAAAGCAATCCTGATCCTTGGGAAATTCATCAACGAAAATGTCTCCCCCCATTACCTTAATTCTGTCTGTTAATTGCTTCTGATCAATATGACTTTGAGCAATTTTACAACTGTCTGGAATATCCATCAAGGTAATTTTAACGTTGGGGAAAGCTTCGGCTAAAGCAATTGAGTTTGTGGCATCACCACCGCCTACATCCACAACAGATTCAAAATGGGAGAAATCAATTTTCTTCAACCACAAAGGAGTAACTAATTTTGACCAAGATCCCATAAAGTTGTAAAACACTTTATCCAGACCCGGATCTTCATGCAGACGATTGTACAAATCAGGCCCTTGTCCTTGGAACTGTCGCAGACCTACGTTTCTATTTTGCTTTAATGATTCTACATAATCGATCGAGCCCCGATAAACAATCTTAGCTTCAAATAACACAACATCATAAAATTCTTTCCATGTATTTTCCAGAAATAGCATCTGAATCACTAAGCTATTACGATATTGATCGCCCACTTTTTGAATCAATTTTAATGCTGTTAGTCCGAGTAACAATGCTTTAGTTGGATAGGCTTCTAATTGGAGATGTTGAGCAATTTCTGTCTGAGAAAGATCGGGATTTTTCCAGAGCAATTCAAACACGCCCAGTTCACAACCTGCATACAGATTTTGGAAGGCAGAATGACCGTACAAAAGCAATACCAGATCATCCATTTTTAAGGTGTCTTTATTGCTGTTAATTAACTGCAAAGCCTTTAAATCAATAGGATTTAAGTTGTGATCGAGTTGTTGATTTGTTTGGGGATCATTCAGTTCTTCAAAGTTGGCAACCATTTGTTTAATTTCTCCTCAATTTATAGTTTATTTCAGTTGAGTATAAAAAGTTTTCAGCTAAGAATCGATTCAGCTTTAATCATGTCGGATTCAACTGTATGGGTCTTAACTGCGTAATTACTCGACAAAGAGACATATATACCCAATAAAACTATACAAGATAATAACCCGTTTAAAATAGTTATATGTTCACTTAAAATAATCCAGGCGAAAATAGCACTAATCACTGGATCGAGGAGCATAGTAACAGCGACCACTCCAGATGATACATAGTTAAGAGAATAGATGATTAATCCATGACCAATCACTTGAGAAAATAGGGCTAATGCAATAACAGCCGCCCATCCTTGTAATGAGATGGGAAAAAAGTCTTGGTTGACGATCGCTAATACACCAATCATCACAATCGACCCAATAATACAACACCAAAGCATCAGTGTTTGAGTTTTGAATTGGGTAAGTAAGTGTTCCATAATTAATAGTTCCAAAGCAGAGCATAAGGCAGAGAGTATTGCTAACAAGTCTCCTTGGAGTTTATGGATAGAAACTGAGAAATCATTGAATCCAATAAAAATAGAACCTAAAATCGCTATGATCATGCCCATTAAAAATTTGCGATCGTAGCGGTTTTTGAATAAGATCCATCCTCCCAAAGTCGTCAGGAGAGGACGCAGACCATGCAAAATTGTTACGGAACTTGCCACAGTAGTTTGGGTGAGAGACAAAGCCCAAAAAAGTTGGATTGAGGCAAACAAACAACCAACTAATAACAGCAGCCCCAGGGTTTTTGGAGTGTAAAGCGGTTTTGATTCTAGGAGAGCTTTTTCAGGTGCATTTTGCCGCATCGCCGAAAATCCGTTCCAGATCCCAAAAACTACTCCAGCAATCCAAAAGCGATTAAAGGTGGTAGCATTAGCCCCTATTTCGGCAGTGCTAAATTTAACAAAAATCGGGCCCATACCGATCGCCAGAAGTGCAATTAAAAGAGCGACATAAGGAATCAATTTTGCATTTTGCTCTGATAACAGGGGGGGATGTTCGAGTTGTTCAAGTTGAGATTCTAGGGACATTATCGGTAAAGTTTAGAGTGTTTTTCTGTGTTTTAAGATTCCCTTTAGATCCCCGATTTCTTGAAGAAGTCGAGGATCTAAAGGGGAGTTATTAAACATGACCATAGAAGTCACGGTGAACGGCGACGGAATAAGCATAATCCAATAAAGTACCCCAACTAAAAACCGGAAGACGAATCGCCTGTTGGATCGATCTCGCAAAAGGTGGAGTTCCAGAACATTCTAGAAGTAAGGCTCCCATTTGCGGGTAACGCTGATAAAAATTAACAGCAAGTGCCGTCAATTCTTGCTCGATTTTTTCATAATTTGCTCCTCGTAATAATGGATCAGAAGCCATGTAAAGATTAGTAATTTCAGGACAAAGCCCGGACTCCATAATTCCCTCAATCACATAATTGCTGTTGAGTTGAATACCGACAGCTTCTAAGTGGGTTGATGTTAAAACATTTTTCGAGAAAACAAGGATACCAACAACCTGATTATTCCCAATCAAATTTTGTGCCAAAGGCACTTGCAATAAGCTGGACATGAAAACGGGAACTTTAACATATCCTGCTATTTCTTTTTGAAAATAAGCGAAATAACCGCATTCTCCAGCGATCGCTCGACACCCGATTTTCTCCAGTTTCTTAGCTGCTTTTTGAATGGGAGCGAGATAAGATGTCTTATCAGCATTAAACAGTAATTCTTTCCCATCCAAACCTTCAGCAATTTCATATTGAATCGGGAACGGATAGGCGCTGGCGTTACGAGTATCACCCGGAAATCCGGGATATTGTTCATCGAGAATAATCACCCCAACTCCCATGCCATAACAATGTTGATTTTGGGATGTTTGGATCTGATGAATGTTAAAATTTCTTTGCTGGTATATCATTTAATTTGATCAACTCCTCTCCATCTTCCTTTCATATATTGAGCTAACCAATAAGCATCGGTTTCTGATAAAGGTTCGGTAATGGGTTGGTCTGGAGGGGTTGAATGATTGGGTAAAAAACCTCCCTTTGGTTTTCCCGCTTCTACTGCTCCCCAAAAAGTTTTGAACGATGGTGTATCCGGTAATTCTCGGCTATTAAATGGCGTGTACCAAGTGCGTAAAAGTAAGCGATCGTATTGCCCTCCTTCGATTGGCCAAGATGTCCGAGAATGATAAACAAAATGATTATTAGTAATCAACCAATCACCTGGTTCTACCCTTAGTTTTATTCCCACCCTCAAGCCAATTTCCTGTAAAAGATATAACCCTTGCTTCTGCTTTTCAGTAAGTCGCGGAGCATCTGGAATTAACTGGCTTAACGAAACATAAGCACTGGAATACTGGGTTGTGAATTTGCCCTTGTGAATACACCAGAGAGGGTAGGTAGTCCAATTGTTTTCGCCTTCAAAAAAAAATGGAATTTCCTGAAATAATTCTTCAGCAATATCGGGATGAGATTGACACATTTCGTTATAGATTGTAATGGCGCTGGCTAAGTGGTTTTCTCCTCCTGTTCTGGCTTGTCTAATACAGAGTAAGCTATTGGCATCACAGCGATCAGTGTGAAACTTAAACGCATCATTAGACTGTTTTCCTTCTTGGGATGAATCTGCTGCTTCTGCCCTGATATAAGTAATAAATTGTGTTTGGCTTCTGATCGGAGAATCAAAGTCTGAATTAGATTCTCTAATTGGCATTCCCAGCAGTCTGCACATCGCCAGATAAACCTTAGCAATTTCCTCGTCAGAACAACGATTAACAGGAACTCCTTTTAAGAGAACCGCACCCTTGCCATTTTCCAATTCTTCAGAAACATTAGCTAGAGTTTTGCTGAGTTGATTAAACTCACCCTCTAAATTATCAAAAATTTTTTCAGTATTATTTAAACAGCAAATCGCGGTTTCAATTTCTGCAACTTCCCCCGCAGTTAATTGATAATTCCAGTAAGTTGAATTCAGTAATTCGTCTCCTTTCCAGGCTGCTGCACAATTGATTAAGGTAGGCATATCTTCATTAGATTGGTTTGACATTGCTTTAAATGCTGTTTCCATAAAAATCCTCTATTTTATTTTTTTATTTGTTCCACACCTACCCATCTTACTTTTAGATAGCGATCTAACCAATAAGCCTCCGTTTCTGATAACGGTGAGTTAATGGCCTGGTCTGGCGGTAGCTGATAATTAGGTAAATAACCTCCTCTAGGCTGACCTGCTTCTACCGATCTCCAAATCGCTCTAAAAGCTTCAGTATTGGGTAATTCTCGACTATTACAGGGCGAAAAGCAAACTCTCAGCAGTAGGCGCTCGTAATCTCCTGACTCAACTTCCCAAGAAGCACGAGCATGATAAACCAAATGATTGTTGACCATGAGCCAGTCTCCGGGTTCTAATTTGAAGGTTATGCTAACTTCGCTCCCGATAGTTTGTAATAAATTTAGACCTTGTTTATGTTGTTCGGTAAGTCGAGGTGCGCCTTCAACAAGTTGACTTAAAATTGGATAAGTGCTGGAAAGTTGAGTGGTAAATTTACTTTTGTAAATCTGCCATATAGGATAGTTGATCCAGCCGCCTTTTCCTTCATAAAGCCAGGGCATTTCCTGAAACAAACTTTCCGCTATTTCAGGATAGGATTGAAGCATTTGATTATAGATGGTAATGGCACTTGCTAAACGGTTTTCTCCACCCATTCGCGCTTGTCTAACACAAAGTAAACTGAGTACGTCGTAGCGATCAGTATGAAAGCCGAATGCGTCTGTAGATTGCTTACCATTTTGGGAGGAATTAGCTTCTGCTCTAATGTAAGTAACAAATTGAGATTTCTCTCGTTTAGGGGAATCCCAATCTAAACCAGATTGGCGAATCGGAATCCCCATTTGCTGACATAAAATTAGGTGAAATTCTGCCAGTTCTGTGTCTGAATATTGATCGACGGGAACGCCTTTTAATAAAACAGTTCCCCTGCCATTCTCTAATTCTTCGGAAATATCAACTAAGGTTTTCTTAAGTTGATTAAACTGAATAGCCTCTTTATTGAAAAGTTTAAGATTGTGCAGGGCTGATTCAATTTCTTCTATTTCCTTTGGACTCAGGTGGTAGTTCCAGTATTTAGAGTTGAGTAGTTCATCGCCTTTCCAATCGGCTAGACTATTAAGTAAGTTCATAGATTTCTTTTCAAAAATTAGTAATTATAATTAGGGAACTGGGTTGGGATAACGAGCGTGAATTTGATCGATATGTTCCAAATTTTCTGGACTTAATTCGATGTCTACACAGCTAAGGTTTTCTTGCAATTGCTCCAGAGTTGAAGCTGCAATAATAACACTGGTGACAAACCAGCGCGATCGCACAAATCCTAATGCTAACTGCACTGGTGTCAACCCATTTTTATCAGCAAGATCCACATAAGCTTTAACTGCTTCTTGGAAGTGAGGTTTCCGGTAGCGTTTGTCAAATTGGGGGAATAAATCGACTCTCGACCCTGATGGGATTTGGGAAAGATATTTTCCCGTTAAATGACCAAAAGCCAGGGTACTATAAGCCATTAATCCCACGTTATAAAATCGACAGGTTTCTGCCAAATGAATTTGAAATACTCGATTGGTTAAATTAAACGCATTTTGAATGGAAACGATTTTAGGTAATCCCAATTGTCGAGCTAAATGACAAAATTCGCCTACGCCCCAAGGCGTTTCATTGCTAACTCCCAAATAGCGAATTTTTCCCGCCTTAACTAACTCGGCAAAGGCTTCTAATTGCTCTGCGATCGCTACAGTTTCCCGTTCATAATTAGGATCATAATCAGAACCACCAAATAGCGGAACATATCGATCAGGCCAGTGAATTTGGTAGAGGTCAATATAATCCGTTTGGAGTCGCCTCAGACTCCCTTCTACAGCGGCTTGAATATTCTTCCGATCAATGCGATTCTTGCCTTCTCGAATCCAAGTTATGGGTAAGGTTTGTCCGCCGGATGGCCCTGCGATCTTTGTTGCCAGAATTACTCGATCGCGGGGTTGCTTGACCAACCATTCGCCAATATATTCCTCTGTTTTACTTTGGGTTTCTGAACAGGTGGGAGCGGGATACATCTCCGCAGTATCAATAAAATTAATTCCTTGAGCAAAAGCATAACTTAATTGACTTTTGGCATCTTCTAATGTATTTTTTTTGCCATAATTCATCGTTCCTAAACATAATTCAGAAACTAGCAATTCACTATCACCAAGATTTCTATATTTCATCAAACTCTCCTCCTAAAACAACATATTTGTTACAAGTTAAAACAACTAAATACCGATGATTTTCTGCCAGGTAATGGGCTGATTAGTTATGCCAAAAGTTTGCTCATCGGGATTAATAGATTCTGGATCGAGATGGGTTCCAAATAGGTGATCAAAAATGGTAAAGTAGCTACCCAGGTTGTAAGCTCCTACTTGGGTATGGTGTAAGCTATGATATCGAGGCGTAACCAAAATCCATTCCAACATTCCCATCCAAGAACGCCATTTTGCATTCGAGTGAGTCCAGTTCTCATGAAGAGCACTTAATAATCCCAGATAAAACATGACTTCAGGAGGAATAGCAAGAAGGGGAAAAGCCAGAAACCCTATTTGAAATAAAAACCGACTGGTAAAACTGGTTCTTTGGGCAGCAAGCCACCATAGTTGTTGAATGGAATGATGCCATAAGTGTGTTTTCCAAAGATATTTGTTATAGTGCATAAACCAATGGATTACATAAAAACAAAAATCCTTAATTAGATAAGCTAAAATTAACCGCACCCATAAGGGCAGAGAAAGTACACCAAACTTACTTAACCACTCAATAAAAGAGGAAGGAATCAGTGTAATAATAAGATTACCATAAAGATATGCCAGAATAATTGTAAAGAATATTGAGATACAGGCTGCACCAAATTCTTTTAAAAATTGTTCTGCATATTTAATATCTCGTAGCGGGTCGATTCTTTCCCAAAAGAACCAAATTAATCCCCCCGTGACAAAAGTTGCTAACCAGCCAATCATTATCTGTGTAATCATGCTTAACTCCAGATAGGGTATTCTTCTAAATACATCTAAACCCCAATAATTTTTCGGGGTGTAACAAGTGCATTGTCGCCTGATGCAAATTGAATCTGTTCTAAGGTTACTGTATCAGGATCAACATAAGTGCCGAAAATGCGATCAAATACTGTAAAAAGAGCCCCTAAGTTCTTAGTCACTGAACCTGTTTCTGCATGATGAATAGAATGAACTCTAGGCGTAACATAAAACCACTCAATAAATTTCATCCAGGGTTGCCACTTAACGTTTAAATGAATCCAGTTGTCGTGAATAATATAATGAATGCCAACAAAAATCATGATTTCTGGGGGAATGCCTAGCAATGGAAAAGTAAGAAATCCTACCTTAAAAAGCAGCACATCTGTTAAACTCTCTCGTTGGGCAGCTAACCACCAAAGCTGATCGATCGAATGATGCCAATTATGAGTTAACCATAAAGTTTTATTTTTATGCTTGATCCAGTGGGTGACATAAAAACTAAAATCTTTTAAGAAGTAAGCAATAAATAATCGCACCCACAAAGGCAAAGATAATAGTCCTGTCCAACCCATAAAATCCATCAAAGATGGGGAAATAGTTAACTGCACAAGTGCCACAAAAAAGTAGGCTAGAATAATACTATAAACCGCAGAAATCATTGCAGCACCGAATTCTATGGGAAACCGAGAACGGTATTCAACCAACTTGAAGGGATCTTGAATTTCCCAAATCCAAAAAAGCAGTCCCGATGCAAATAAAACCAATAGTCCGAGCAAAACTTGATTAATCACATTTTACCTCACTTCATTAACAAATTTAACGATTGAAATTATTCGGATTTCTCCAAAAATGGATAATCTAAATAACCTCGTTCGTTTCCACCCGTGAACGTTGAACGATCGTACAAATTGAGCTTGGCATTTACAGCAAAGCGTTTAGGCAAATCAGGATTAGCAATAAATAATCGACCATAAGCCACTAAATCAGCATCCCCTTGGGCAAGAATAGCTTCTCCAGTTTCCCGTGTATATCCTCCTGCTGTGATTAATGTACCCTGATATAAAGGTCGAAAATGTTGCACGCCAAGCTCTATTTTCTTCACAGAAAAATCATCATGGCTTCCTTTAATCCGTGGTTCAACAATATGTAAATAAGCTAGATTCAAGGAATTAAGTTGAGTAACTACATAATTGAATAAAGCTTCTGGGTTAGAGTCATTCATATCTTGAAATGTGCTACTAGGCGACAAGCGCACACCCACCCGATCCGATCCCCAGACCTCAATCACAGCGGCTGTCACTTCCATGAGCAAACGGGCTCGATTTTCAATGCTACCTCCATAAGCGTCTGTTCGCTGGTTACTGTTATCTTGGAGGAACTGGTCTAGTAAATAACCACTAGCACCATGAATTTCCACACCATCAGCCTCTGAGAGCATTGCATTTTTGGCAGCTTGACGATATTGATTGATAATCCCAGGAATCTCTGAGGTCAAGAGTGCTCTGGGGACAACAAAGTTCACCTCTTCCTCCGTAGCGGTTAATGCTTTTTCCTCGTTAGGGGCGATCGCACTAGGCGCTACAGGTAAAGCACCTTGAGGTTGCAAAGACGGATGAGAACATCGTCCACCATGCCACAGTTGTAGGAAAATCCGACCTCCTCGCTCGTGGACTGCTTGCGTCACCAGTTGCCATCCCGCTATTTGCTCTGGGCTGTAGATCCCTGGCGTTCGCGGTAGACTGGTACCTTGGGGAGAAATTTGAGTAGCCTCGCTAATGATTAACCCCGCAGAAGCCCTTTGAGCATAATAGAGAGCATTAAGGGGAGTCGGCGCCAGATGATAATCAGCCCGTCGGCGTGTTAACGGAGCCATTACCATACGATTGGGTAACTCTAAATTCCCCCGCTTAAAGGGTTGCAATAGCTTTAATGAATCCATCTGCCCTATCCCCTCTGTCAGATTTAGCTCTGCGCCAGCATGGACTAAAACCTCTGCACAAGCCAGATGTCCATGACGCAAGGCATTGTGTAAAGGGGTTGCAGGGTTTCCCGTTGCACTCAGCACGTTAACAAAAGCGCCAGTTTCAATCAAAAGCTGTATGACTTCTGTACTTCCGCTTGTACAGGCTTGGTGTAATACTGAATCCCCTGAATCACTATCAAGCATATAAGGGTCTGCCCCTGAATCTAGGAGGAGTTTTACCATCTCTGTATTTCCCTGCTGTGCAGCGATCATTAATGGCGTTAAGTGACCTTTAGCATTTCTATCTCTAATATTGACATTTGCACCGATCGCTAACAAAGATTGCACAACAGAAAGTTGATTATTTTGCACAGCTTGAATTAATTCTGTATCCAGGTTCGCTGTAAATGCAGCTACTTCTGGATTCGGATCAAAATAGAAACTCCACGAGGAAATTTTGCCTTCTTCATCCAAAACAATAAATTGAGCATCTTCAATTTCAAAAATTTGCTCGGTTTGTTTGCAAATCTCTTGGGTACGGGAAATAATACAGGCTTTATTACCCTCAACAATGAACTCCAATAATTCATAATTCAACAGTTTCGTCGTTTGCGCCCGGACTGCAAAAACTTCCTTCACCGCCTGACGACCGACTTTTTTGCCAAGATAGGGAATCGCTTTGTTGTGTTCATTCTGAGGAGCATAAAAAATGACATTTTCTGATAAACCATTAATCACGGTTTCGATGTCATCTTTTGACCAACTTTCAAACCACTGCTTTAAGATTTTGGCTGCTTGTTCAGTTTCCATGATCGGCTACTTAATTAAGTTACCTAACTGCAACAAAGCAGCGTGGTTTTTGTCTACCTCGGCGGCAAAGCGATCAAAAATTTCAAACTCTTGAAACTGTTCAGACCCCGTTTTATACCCCGCATCTCGGAGATTTTGTTGAGTATCCAAATTCTCCAAATATTCGATTTGTTCCGGTGTTAGGGAAATACCCAGATGGCGATGGACGAGTTCCATCGAATCTTTAATATTTTGAGTCAAGCGGTCAAAAGAGAAACAAAGTTTTTGCTTCTCAGGCAAACTATGAAAAAATTGAATTGTCTGGTTAGCTGCTTCTACTCGAACCGATCGTTGCATTGACTCCCAATCAGGAATTTGACTAACATTAACTCCTGACTTACAGTAAGCCGACTGGTTAATTAGCGTTATGTAGGAGTTCATGAACCGTTCAGAAGGACGAGTAATCGTGATAAATAACGCATCTGGATACAAAGAACGCATCATTTCTAGTCGCTGATAACATTCATTGTCTTTGGAGATGTAAATAAGATTTCCACCCCGCAAATAAAGAACTTTCTGAATCACCTGATATTGAGTTCGTAACATTTTCTCCTGAGTTTTTTGAGGAAGCTGATTAAAGTTATTCAGACTATCCAGCAACTTAGGGTAAGGAAAGCGATTAATCACATAAAATTGGTAAAAAAAGCACTCTTCAAATAGAAAACCATCATCTTCATAATCATTAAGATAGCTGTAGTGCATTTTTTCTGCGAATTTAGCCTGGTCACTATTTCCCCAATAATTAACTTGGCTCATCCGCTCCAAAAAACCCGTTTTTTGAAATAGCTTTTGCAGTAATATCGAAGGATAGCGCCACTCCAGCAACCGAATACCGAAAAACGTTTTTTCGTCAGAGGAAAGGGTGCGGTGCAGAAATGTAGTTGCACTACGGGGTTGAGCCACAACAAAAACCGGGGTGCGAATCACCTGCTGTCGATACTGAGGAAACAACAAGTCATCTAAGCACCAACATAAGGCAATAAATGGCAGCTTAATTGCATAGTTCAGTAGATAAAAAGCCTGCTTACGTCTATCTTTAAAACCAATAGAAGGTTCTGGATCAAAAAAAATATGATGCCAGATTTTAAAGTAAGTAGGCCAGTGGGGAAAAGGAGTTAAGAAAACGGCCCCAATCAGAACTAGCAAAACCGCAGTAAAAACAAGGGAGATAATAGAAACCAACATATTTGAACGTTAACTAAAATAGTCTTCCAAGGAGCCTTCTCGAACAGTATCAAGAGTAAAACAGTGGAAACCGCCTCCAAAAATCCTTCGATGCCGATGTTGTACGGGAATGGGAGTAAAACCGTGCTTTTCTAAGGTTTTAATTAATTCTGGAAACAAAGAATTGACGATAATCTTATCCTCATCAACAGACAATACATTCAAATCAATGTACTTTGTAGTCAGGATCAAATCATCATCATCATAAGTCGGGAAAATATTCTCAGTTGGCTCTGGCGGATAAATAATATCCCATTTTTTTAGGGCTTCTGGTAGGCGATCAAAAAACTGAGGATTACGCAGCAAAAGCTTACCTGGTTTGAGGGGCAAAATAATGCTATCGATGTGATTATCCGCGAACTGATACAGCAAATGAAAGTTAAATTTACCTTCAAAATGACGCTGCAACCACTGATAAGCTAAATAATGGTTTTTAGTCGCTACATTGATCAGGATATCTTTGCCAAAACGGATGCACTGGGCAGCATCAAACATCATCTCGTAGCCGATATCAAATTCTGATTCATTTTGCGGATAAACTTCCTCTATTGCGGGCACATTTTGACCCGAAATATAGGAAGTATCGAAGGATCTATCCGTCATAATGGGCTTGGGCATATTTGTCCATTTTGCCCCCTGTTCAAAATACTTGTAAAAAATTGGCTTGAGCAAATCATTTTCAAAATATCTAGCCCGAACTTGGGGCGGCGTTTCTAAAATTTCATTGCCCATAATGATGGCTTGATCCCTAATATTTAAAGCCGGAATGCAATCAGCTTTCCAATAGGGCGTTTCAAATCTTATTGATCGAGTTAAAGGAATCGGTCTATGAACTTTTACATCTAACTGTTGTAAGGTATTAACGAGTTCCTCGACATCCTCATTCAGTTCCTCTAAATACTGTTTTTTGAGGGTGTGAGTCGCCAAAGTTTCACGACTTTGAACGTTTTCTTGCGAAACAATTTTATCCTGACTACCGCCGTTTTCATTACTTTGATAGTAAGGATAACAAAACGATGAGTAAGCAACATCATGAAAAAAAACTTTAAAAGACAGTTCTAAGTCCTGAGTATCGTAGTGTATAGGAGAACCAACAACGACTTCTTTAAGGCTAGACCACTCGTCAAAACTATTAACCACTATGCACAAACTCCTAATTTCTATCCACTATAGAATCTTTCCCGACTTAGTTAGGTAAACACACGTTTTATAGCAGTAAATTTCTACTTAATCAAGCAAATGTGAAATAACTTTACATATTTTAATATTTCCTATAATATCCCGCAAATTACCCTTAATAACAAATAATACCTGAAACCATTAAACGAAGGAGGAAGCCCACGCCAAAAGTGAAACGTTGGCAGTGGTACTTCACAATAAGTTATATTAAAACTGTCTAGACAAGGGGGAACACTTAATTTTATCCTATAGAGGGAGATAATTAAGGATAAATTGTGGAACTCGGAAAATTTTCCTGGGTGATTGCTCAGGCAGGTGGAAAAGGAACTCGATTGAAACACTACACTTGGAATAAACCTAAGTGTTTGCTTTCGGTTGCAGGTCAACCCCTGATCTATCATTTATTTGATGTTTTTCCCTTAGCACAATTTGTGATTATAGGAGATCATTTTTATGAACTTATAGAGAAATATATACAAGTTTTTCCACCTAAAGTTCCCGTTCAGTTAATTAGAGCAAAAACCAAAGGAACACTATCAGGAATTGATCGAGCTTTAACTTACATTCCCGATGAGACTCCATTTTTATTAGTCTGGTGTGACTTACTATTTGAAGAAGTTCCTAATTGTCAGATTGATGGAAAAAACTGGATTGGATTAAGCCGTTCTTTTAAATGTCGGTGGTCTTATGATGATTCGGGAAATTTATTAGAAGAATCTTCTACAGAACGGGGAGTTGCAGGTTTCTTTGTTTTTGACAATAAAGCAGCACTAAAAGATATTCCAGAATCAGGAGAATGTGTCCGTTGGTTGGCTGAACAACCTATACAATTTAACGAAATTTTTCTGGATAAAACTCATGAGTTAGGCACACTAGATAATATTGCCAAATATCAACAAAACAGTCTGGTTAGTCGGTTTTTTAACTCGGTTGAAATTGTAGGAGATCGCGTAATTAAAAAAGCACGAGTTAAGGAGTTTGAGCCATTAATTGAAAGAGAACTTAACTGGTATCGTGCTGTGCACTCATTTGGGTTTAATCGCGTACCCAGTTTGATTTCTGATAACCCGATGACCATCTCTCGAATTAAAGGGGTGCATCCTTTCGATTTAAAGCTTAACTTTCAGGAGAAAATAAAAGTTCTAACTGATATTTTCCAAACTTTAAATTTGCTTCACAGTTGTGATCGAAAGCCCAGTGATCGGAAAATTTTAATAGATGTATATGTTGAGAAAACTTATAGTCGTATCTCTAGTATTGCCCAACTAATTCCTTATTTTGACCAACCAATAATACAGGTTAATGGTTGTTTATGTCGTAATCCTTTTCATCCCCAATATGAAGGCTTGATTTCTCAATGGGTTGAAGAAATTCAAGTGGATGAATTTATGCTCATTCATGGAGATCCGACATTTTCTAATATGCTTGTAGATGAGCAAAGCAAAGTTTGGCTAATAGATCCCAGGGGTTACTTTGGCTCAAGTTTGCTCTATGGCGATCCCATGTATGACTGGGGAAAACTATACTATTCAGTGGTGGGAAATTATGATTCATTTAATCGTCGCCAGTTTCAACTTAAGATTACTGATAAATGTATTGATCTTAATATAGAAAGTAACGGCTGGCAAGATTTAGAATCGATGTTTACAGAAACCTTTTCTACTAAAATTTCTATGATTCGGCTATTACACGCTCTTATTTGGCTATCACTATCAGGATATGTTACAGATGACTATGATTCAATTATAGCTAGTTTTTACAACGGATTATTTTGGTTGGAGGATGCAGTAAAATGACAGAATTAGTATTAAGTTGCTTGCCTAAAACTTGGTTAATTGATATTGATGGTGTTATCCTTAAACATAACGGTTATAAAGAGAATGGCGAGCTATTACTACCAGGAGTAAAAGAATTTTGGCAACAAATTTCTCAGGAAGATTTTATTATCTTACTCAGTGCGCGGACAGAGGAGATGTGTAAAGCTACGCTCTCCTTTTTAAATAGTCAAGGACTGCGCCATAATGTAGCAATTTTTGGTTTACCTACAGGAGAACGAATTTGTATTAATGACAGAAAACCTTCAGGTCTTGTGACCAGCTATGCTGTAAACTTGGGGAGAGATGTGGGGTTAGGTTGTGTGAGAGCGATCGAGAATCCAGACCTCTAAAATTAGCACAGATTCAGTTTAGCTATTCAGCGCAATTCGTTACAGTTTATTGTCCTAAAAATTAGGTAAATATTTTATGAATAATACTGAAAATCAGATAGAACAGCCATCAAACTTCGATAGCTCAATTACTTTAGAAACAAGGACAAAAAAGCAAAGTGAAATTTATGATGCTTTTGAAAAATTTATTTTTAGTGAAGATACTAAGATCCTGGCAAAGCTAGTTGCAAGAACCTTAATTTTTGAGAAAATTATTAATGTACCAGGTGACATTGTGGAGGCTGGAGTTTATCGAGGAAGTGGGATGTTAACATGGTTAAAGCTGAAAAAAATTCTATCGCCTAATGCTTTAAAAAAGGTGATCGGATTTGACTATTTTGACACAGAAGCTTTATTAAATTCTTTATCGGGACAAGACAAAGCTTCTATGAAAGGTTTATTTGAGGTGAGAGGTTATCAGCATGAAGAAGGAGCAGAAAGATTCGTTCACGATCTAATTGCTAATGCTGGATTTGATCAAAGTAGCTACGATCTGATTCAAGGGGATATTTCCCAAGTTGCTCAAGAGTTTGTAGCGAAAAGACCGGGCTTCAAGATATCTTGCTTATATCTGGATTTAGATTTACAAAATCCGACTTATAACGCCTTAAGTGCATTTTGGGATCGAGTATCTATTGGTGGGATTGTAGTATTTGATGAATATGCTTATCATCAATGGTCAGAAGCACAGGGAGCCGATCGATTTTTTGAAGATAAGAACATTCAAATTCAAGCTTTACATTATCCTTGCCCAACAGCTTACGTCATCAAGTCTCCTACCCTAAAAGATTATACATGAAACAACAGCTAGTAGCGTATTTCCAAAGATTAACAGATGAAAGCTATCAGCTTTTAGATGTTGTAAAATTACCATCGGATATCATTCCTTTACAGGAGTTTATACCGGATTTTTCCGCTAAGTTGGCTAATTTGAAATCTAGCACAATCGCAAACTACAAAAATCTCAATCGTCCCCAGTGTAATTGGTGTAAAATGGAGACTAATTTAGGGGTGGGACTTAATTCAATTGGTATGTTGTCCGATCGACTTTCCATTTTAATTATTAAGGAGTGGTGTTTACGCAATAAAACTAATCCCAATGGGGTGAAAGCAGATGATTTATATCGAACTCAGACAATGGATATTATTCATGCTTTGGCAAGGGCCAGTCCTGGTAGTTCATCAATGAATACAAAGATCACGCACCATAAATCTGAGGTAACTGCTAATTCGTGGGAAGAAGCATTTTATGGTTTGCTGGCAACTAATATTTTGAATTGGGAATCCCAAGAAGTTTTGTACATTAAAGATATTAAAAGTTTGCCCTGTGAAGAACTACGCGGTTACATTGCTTGGTTTTCATTTGGTAACATTCAGAGAAACGAATACATCCAATATTGTGAAGAACTTTATTGGCGTCAGGATTAGCTGGAAATAGGAGTTATTATTGATGAACAAAACAACTCAAAGTCAAACAACTACACAGTTAGAAACAGAAGGATATCAAAACTTTGATATTAATCTCCTTGCTGGACGTATTGGGGCGGAAATTGTCGGACTTTCTCTAAAGCAGACTCTCACCGATGAAACAGTTCAGGAAATTCGCCAAGCATTAATCAAGCACAAAGTAATTTTCTTTCGCCAACAACACCTTGATGGGAGTGAGCAAATTGCTTTCGCTCAACGATTTGGAAATCTCACTAATGCACACCCAATTATCCCTTCTCTCCCAGGCTACCCAGAAATTTTTGATTTTGATTACGGACGCATAGAAAATCGTACTAATCAGTGGCATAGTGATGTAACATTTATTGATCGCCCTCCTTATGCTTCAATTTTACGAGCCGTTGAAATTCCTCCAGTTGGGGGAGATACAATGTGGGCTAACACTGTGACAGCTTATCAAGATTTGCCTGCACCATTGCGTATTTTAGCCGATCAGCTTTGGGCTGTTCATAGCAATACCTACACTGATTATCCAGTTGCAACTGTGAGTAAATCTGAGAACCGACAAGAATTTGAAAAAGTGTTTATTTCAACTGAATATCAAACCCTACATCCAGTTGTTTGCATTCATCCAGAATCTGGCGAACGAGGTTTGCTTCTGGGTGCTTTTGTGCGTCAGTTTAAAGATTTGTCTGTGAATGAATCTGGGGAGATTTTGCAATTATTTCAATCTTATATTACTCGTCCTGAAAACACTGTGCGCTGGCGTTGGCAAGAAGGCGATATTGCTTTCTGGGATAATCAATTCACGCAACATTATGGAATCAATGATTTTGGTAGTCAACCGCGTCGTGTTCAGCGAGTAACTCTTGTCGGTGATTTAGCGATCGGCATCAATGGTACAACAAGTAAAGCAATTAAGGGAGATTCATCTACCTATAATAAGTTGAATCAGATTATAGATTGAGTTAATAACTAGAAAAACTTTCAGGTTTTTTCAATGACTGCTTTTTGCCAAAGTAACTTAATATTCCTAATTTCTCAACCCCGTGCTGGTTCTACCTTGACTCAGCGAATTTTGGGAACTCATCGAGAAATTTATACTGTATCTGAACCTTGGATTATGTTACATCCCCTTTATGCAATGCGTAGGGATGGATACCAAGCTGAATATAGTATCCAGAATAGTCAGAGAGCACTGGATAACTTCTTGAATTTGCACCCAGAAGGTGAAGATGCTTATTTTCAAGCAGTCCGACAAATGAATTTGCCTTTATATCAAGGGTTGCTGCAAACTTCGGGTAAGAGATATTTCTTAGATAAAACTCCAAGATACTATTACATTCTCCCGGAATTATACCGAACTTTTCCCGAAGCTAAGTATATTCTGTTGCTTAGAAATCCCTTAGCGATTCTTTGCTCTATCTTTAACACTTTTATTCAGGATAATTGGTGGAGAACTCAATACTATCATGGCGATTTGCTGAAAGCACCGAGCCTGATTGCACAAGGTTTAATTGACTTACAAAACAAAAGTTTAGTTTTGCAGTATGAAAAATTGCTGGTTAATCCTGAAATAGAAATCGAAAGAGTTTGCAATTTTCTCAATGTTCCTTTTGATGCAGAAATTATTAGTTATGGGGATTATAACTCAGAAAAATGGCAATTTGGCGATCGCTCTCTGATTGATCAGGAAAACAAACCGATGAATCAAAATTGCGATCGCTGGCAAGAAAATTTACAAAACCCGATTATCTGGCAATCTGCTAATAATTACCTAGAATTTATAGGAAAAGATTTGCTTACAGATCTAGGTTATTCCTACACCAAACTAAAGGAGATACTTGAAAAGCAAAAACCAAAAACTCAGGTAATATTACCGCCTGCGTTGCAAGACTTTTTTGCTTCAGCAAGTATGTTTTTAGACAAATCATTACAACCTGTTCAGGGAGTGATTGGATTGACGGCACAACTTTTTGATTCTTACTTAAGTCTGGGGAAGGTATTGTTACAAGAAAATCAGGTTGATCCAGCACTTAAATATCTGGAAATAGCCTTACAAATGGCTCCGTTTGTGCCTGAAACTCACTGCTTAATCGGTGAAGCACTGTTACGGATAGGTAAACTTGATCGAGCAATTACTTATTACCAAAAAGCCGTGCAGTTGGGAGCTAAAATTCACCAAAATCAGCTACAATCCTCAAAAATTGCTCTGCAACAAGCACTGCAACTTAATCCAACTCATCAAGCGATCGCTGAGTTACTGGCAATCATCTAATATTCACACAACTCGAATGTATCTAAGTCAAGTGGAAAGAATCTGGCAACAATGGCAATGGATCGGATGGCGAAAATTACTGCTTGGGATAATGGTAATAATGATTGCCATTCAAGGCTGCAACTCTACTTTGTTTACCACCTCCGAGGCTCAGATTCCCCGTCTTGTCAGTAGTGAACGAAACGATCCAGAAACCTTTAACCCTGTAACTAGCCTTGACCCTCACGCGGTACTAGGGTTAATCTATGAAGGAATGATTACCCAGAATGGTGAAACGGGAGAACTAGAACCAGGGATAGCAGAATCTTGGCAGATTTCCGATGATCGACAACGCCTCATTTTTACTCTACGACCCGATGTAAAATGGTCAGATGGAGAACCACTCACAGCAGATGATGTGGTCTTTAGTTTCAACGAAATTTACTTTAATAAAAATATTCCCAACAATGTACGGGATATTTTGCGGATTGGTCAAAAAGGTCAATTCCCAAAAGTACGAAAAGTTAACGACTATCAGGTAGAATTCATTACTCCAGAACCCTTTGCTCCCTTCCTGCGATATGTCGGAGACGTTAATCTTTTACCAAAACACGCTTTGAAAGATACTGTAAATATTACTAATGGAAAGAAAAAAACACAATTTTTATCAATTTGGGGAACGGATACCCCGTTAGAAAAAATTATCACCAATGGGCCCTATAGGCTTTTAAGTTTTCAACCTGGGGAACGTATTATTCTGGAGCGAAATCCCTACTATTGGCGCAAAGATAATCAAGGTAAAACTCAACCTTATATTGAAAGGATTGTGATTCCAATTGTAGGATCGACCGATAACGCTTTGATGCAATTTCGAGCGGGTGGATTAGATATGGTAAACATTACGCCTGACTTTTTTGCTTTGATGAAGCGGGAAGAAAAACGAGGAAATTTTACCGTTTATAATGGAGGGCCAGCAGCAGTTACCCATTTTATTACATTTAATTTGAATCAGGCTACCCGCAAGGGAAAACCAGTCGTAGATCCGATCAAATCTCGCTGGTTTAATACTCTGGAATTTCGCCAAGCGATCGCATTATCTATTGATCGAACTACCATGATTAACAATATCTTTCAAGGATTGGGTACACCCCACGACTCCCCAATCTACAAGCAAAGTCCGTATTATATCTCGCCAAAAGAAGGATTGCCTGTTTACAATTATGATCCTAATCGAGCAAAAAAACTACTTTTGCAAGCAGGCTTCAAATACAATAGCCAAGGTAAACTAGAAGATGCTGATGGTAATCTTGTTCGCTTCAATTTGATTACTAGCAGCGATAACAGTATTAGAACCCAGATCGCTGTTCAAATCATCAGAGATCTGGCAAATATCGGAATCACCGTTGATTTTCAACTACTGGCTTTTAATACTTTAATGACTAAGCTCTCAAAAACTCTGGATTGGGATGCACATATCCTATACTTTATTGGGGGCAATATCGAGCCTGATAGCACTCGCAATATTTGGTCAGTTAATGGTATTCTTCATACTTTCAATCAAAACACTTTTTATGGTGTTCCTTTAAAGGGACGAATCGTTCAGGATTGGGAACAGAAAATTAGCGATCTTTATATTCAAGGGAGTCAAGAATTAAATGAGGACAAACGCCGGAAAATCTACGCGCAAGCTCAAGTTTTAGCACAGGAATATCTACCTTTTATTCACTTGGTCAATCCCCTTTCTTTTTCTGCTATCCGCAATGATATTAAAAATATACGTTTCTCTGGATTGAGTTGGAGGCTATGGAATGTATATGAGTTAAAAATAGAGCGATCGTCCTAATCAAATTTGAGATTGTGTGCTGCTGTTGAATCTGGGAATTAATTAAATGTATAATTTTATTTCTGACAAAATGTGTCTGTCTTTTCCTCCCTGTTCCCTGTTCCCTGCTATAAAGGTAAAAAACTTATGACATCTTCCCTATCTCATTCTAAAGAAATACCCGAACTTACTATTAACAACAATCTCGCAGAATTAGCCAAAAAGCAGGGATGGGATTTCGAGGTTATTTGTCCCGCAGAAATTCAAATTCATTACCCTTCAAACACAATTGAAGAAGACTTACTCTATGTGATTCAGGACTGGGGAAAGCTTCTGCAATACTCTCCTCAAGAAAGATCTAAATTGGGTAGAGAAGACAATTTTTATCATCTACACTGCGTCACAAATTATGAAATTGGTGAAAGCTTTAGATGTTCTATCCCTCGTGCTTTAGTTGTAAACAAAACTGGATTAGTGATTACGTCTGACCTGGAAATCCTTCGCCAATCTATTGAGGGTCAAAAAATAAATATTAATTTAAAAGCCGGACAAATAAAAGACAAGTTTAACGATAGTCAAATCCTTTCAGGAACATACATATCGCTCCTATCTTATTGGAGCCATACCCTAAACTTTGCTCACTGGCTAATGGATTGTCTGCCAAAACTTGCTCTGATAGAATCTTTAGATAGCAGTATTAAAAAGAATTTAAAATTTATTATTCCTGATGGCTCAACCCCTTATATTGTTGACTCTCTCAAGCTATTGGGTATTCAAGAAAATCAAACAATACAAATTCAGGAGGAGAGTATCATCGTAGAAAACCTGATCCTCTGTCGTGCAGCAGAAAACCCAGCTAGACCTAAAAAAATGCACTTTCTAGCGATGCGAAATAAATTGCTCTCCTCATTTATAGATGAAGAAAATGTCCGTTTAGCCTCTAAACGAATTTATGTTTCCCGCTCTCAATCTTCGAGAAAAATAGTTAATGAAGCGGAAATATTACAGATTTTAACAAAATACAACTTTGAGGTTATACACTGTGAAAAAATGAGTTTAGCTGAACAAATCAAGATTTTTTCCGAGGCGGAGATTATTCTTGGGCCACATGGAGCAGGGATGTACAATCAAATTTTTTGCCATTCAGGAACCAGCATTATTGAAATTTATAACAAAGAATACTGGCATCATTCATCTCGAATTATCTCTAGCTTTATGGGACACAAACATTGGCATATTTTTGGAGAAAATGTTAGCAGTGATTGGCAAACATGGGTCGATCCTTTAAAGCTAGAGAAAGTCTTATTTCTGGTATTACATGACATAAATAGCAAAATTTAGAGATATTCACAAAATTTGGTTGATTTACTTCAAGAAAGGTGTATACTATTGAAAGAAATTAATTTGTGAGTAAATTAAATTTTAACCAAACTCAATTGTGTTGCCAAAAGGAGATATAAAACATGAAAAAGTCTCGCAGAACTCAAGAAGAACTAAGTCGTAACCTGACAGGTTTTGAAGGGGATTCCTATATTGAAGAAGAAATCAAAAAACTGGTTCATAAATTTGAGATAAACACCATAATTGAAACAGGAACTTTTCTAGGAGGGACAACCCAAAAATTAGCCCAGCTTGCTAATCAGGTCTATACGATCGAAGTAGATTCAGAAAATATTCCTGAAGCTACAGAATATCTCAAAGATTCAACTAATGTTACTATTCTGGAGGGCTGTAGTCCAGAACTTTTAAGGAATTTGCTGAAGCGAGATCATGGTAATACTTTGTTTTACCTGGATGCCCATTCCCATATTGAGACACCTTTACTCGATGAACTAAAAGCGATCGCTGAAGCAGAAATAAAACCAATTATTGTTATCCATGACTGGAAAATTCCCGATCGTCCTGACTTGGGATACGACTCTTATAACGGTCAAGACTATACATTTGAATGGATTAAGCCAAGTATCGAGGCTATTTACGGTGATGAATATGCCTACTATTATAACAATCAAGCTGAAGGAGCAAAAAGAGGGGTAATTTACATTCATAGCAGTTCATAGTGTAACAATAAAAGTACAAGATCGTTGATTTCAAGTCATTGCTAGTTTTGTAAAACACAGGCTGAATAGATTACAAATTAATTCAAAGATCATGAAGATTCTATCCTTAAAACCTGGTCATGATGGCACCATTGTTTATCTCAGTGAAGGACAACTGATGTTTTCCTTGGAAGGAGAGAAAAATTCTTTCAGAAGATATTCTGCTGTCACCGTCAATCTTTTTGTCGAGGCGATGTCTTACCTCAAAGAACTGCCTGAAGTAGTAGCAGTAAGTGGTTGGTACAAAGGAGTAGGGCCGTTAGATAATATATCCACCGTAAGTGATAGCGGTTATGATGGTTTAGACAACATTATTTCTGAAAACTCAACTTTTCTAGGCAAGGATATCAAACGATTTTCTTCTTCTCATGAACGTTCCCATTTGATGTGTTCTTATGGGATGTCTCCATTTGAGCAAGGAAGACCTTGTTATGCCCTGGTTTGGGAGGGAGTATTGGGCAACTTTTACAAAATTGATGAAGATGTTAATATCACTTCCCTGGGTCAAGTTATAGAAGATATCAATTGTGATGGTATGTTTGAGGTTTACGACTTAAATTATGACCAAGTTGCAAAATTCATTTATGAAGATAATATTATAGCTTGGGTGCAAGGGAAATATGAAATTGGGCCAAGAGCTTTGGGAAATCGATCGCTCCTAGCTTCTCCCTTCCAAGAGGAAATGCAGGCTAGATTAAATCAAATTAAGAAACGAGAAGGGTATCGCCCCATTGCTCCAATTTGTTTAGAGGAAGACGTATCAGAACATTTTGATTGGTCAGATCCTAGTCCCTATATGCTTTATTTCCAGAAGCTCAAAACAGACCAGCTAAAGGCAGTAACTCATGTGGATAATACTGCAAGAGTTCAAACAGTAAATAGTTCACAAAATCCCCAGCTACATGAATTATTAATAGCATTCAAAGGCTTAAGTGGATTTGGAGTTATGTGCAACACTTCCTTGAACTTTTTGGGAACGGGTTTTATTAACGAGATGAGCGATCTGGTTTACTATGTCCAACAACAAAAGCTAGATGGTTTTGTGGTTAACAATAAATTCTATGTAGCCCGGTAGATTGTAGTAAGCAAGGTAATTGATTAGGGAAGAATAAAGCCTGTAGTTGTTATCAAAGATTGAAACAAATTCCATGACTCATTTTGGTCTTATCTGTCCATCAGCATCTGGGCATCTCAACACAATAATTCCTTTAGGTCAGGAGTTAAAACGGCGTGGTCATCGGGTTACATTAGTAGGAGTTCCCATCACTAAAACCGGGTTTCAAACCCAAGCAAAAACTTTGGCTGAAGGTTTGGAATTTCAAGCAGTTTGGCAACCTGACTCTGTTGAATCACCTCCAGAGTATAGTTCTCAAAATGTCAGCCAAAATTTTGACTTCTCGACTCTACTTTCTCAACAAAGGGAAATTGATTCGCAGCGAATCAAGATAGGTTGGATACCTGGACAGAGTGTAGTTTATCAAGAAAAGTATTTAACCCATGCTCCAGCAGCTATTAAGTCAGCAGGTATAGAAGCACTGTTAATTGATTCAAAAGCTTCAGCAGGGGCAACAGTTGCTCAGTATCTTGACATTCCTTTTGTCAGCATATTTAGCGCAATAATATCCCATTCTGAAGCTACCGTTCCTCCTTTTGATACAACTTGGTCTTACGATTCTTCATGGTGGGGAATTCTGCGGAATCAAATTGGTTATGTATACCTGAAAAAAACAGAGGCTTCTGTCTTGAAGGTGATTAATTATTATCGTCGAAAGTGGAATTTGCCTTTACTTTCAAGTTTTGATGATGATTATTCTCCATTAGCTCAGATCAGCCAACAAATTGCTGAACTGGAATTTCCCAGGCAACGCTTACCAAGATATTTTCATTTTACTGGCCCATACCATTATTCAGGAAGCCGAAGTCCCATCTTTTTTCCTTATGATAAGTTAACAAATCAGCCGTTAATTTATGCTTCTTTAGGAAGTATGCTAGGTGGTCTTCAGTGGGTCATAGAAGTGATGGCTTCTGCCTGCAAAGATCTGGATGTTCAGTTAGTTATCTCACAGGGAGGAATAAATAATTGTGATTTTCTTGGGAAACTTCCTAAAAATACCTTGCTTGTCAATAATGCCCCTCAATTAGAATTACTCCAAAAAGCAACTATGACAATTACTCATGGAGGAAGTAATACAGTTTTAGAAAGTTTATACAATGGATTACCTATGGTAGTAATTCCATTATTTAGCGATCAACATGGTATGGCTGCAAGAGTTGCTTGGGCTGGTTGTGGGGAATTTATACCTTTGAATAAACTTACGGTAAAAAATCTTCATAAGACGCTGAAGAAAGTTTTAGGGAATGATTCTTATAGGAAGAGAGCTTTAGATTTACAATTAGCTATTAAGAAGTCAGGAGGTGTGGAAAAAGCTGTTGATATTATTGAAGAGGCTATATCAACGAAAAAACCAGTGTTAGCCCGTTAAGTTTAGTAAATTAGGTAAGATTCAGTTGTAAAGAGGCATAAAATTAATTCGTCTGAATTTTGATACAGTCAGGTTTATAAGAGGAAGCGTTTAATCATGCAAACGACTGGATATTCTGAACAATCTAGCACTAGCCAAACTAACTTTAATCAGACCGATCAGAAAGTCGCTTTTTTCGAGAAAGAAGGTTTTGTTGGGCCATTTACCCTGGGTCAAACTGCTAGTTTAGTGGCTTTACGCGATGCTATGAGTCAAGCGATCGGAGAGTCTCAAGATCAAGATCAAAAAACCTCATCTTCTCTAATCCAAACTAATGTTATGGATCGCAGGATTGCTCATACTACATCTAAGTTAGTGTATGACCTATCTACAGAGCCAATAATTTTAGATGATGTGGCAGATTTTCTAGGACAAAATCTCCTATTTTGGATGGCAGAGACTATTTCGAGAGAGCCGGGTCATGATGGTCATATTGTCGAAAAGACAGGTCAAATTTGGCATATTGATGTAATTAATGGCTGGATCAAAGGTGTTCATGTTTCGATCGCCGTAACTGACATGACCCTGAAAACAGGTTGTTTGCTGGTTATCCCTGGAACTCACAAGTATGATGCAGACCTTGTGGCCCTGGCACAAGCGGGAGAGTGCGATCTAACCGACGCTGAGAGTATGATCAAGTTGGCCGATCGGATGCACCCAGAAAACGCACCTCATAGAATTGAACCCATAGAAATGAAAGCAGGTCAATACTGCTTTACAAGAGGTGGAATTTGGCATGGTGTTAGTCGAAATAACGATTCTCGAACCCGCTTCGGTCTTGTTGCTCGTTTTGCCAAACCTGATGTTGAAATCAAAGGTTTTAGCGGAAACCAAATTCCTTGTATCGTAGTCCGAGGTGAAGATTCCTATCAACTAAATCTTCTGAAAAATCCACCGGAAAACTCCTAGAAAACGGAACGTTGAGTTTTGCCTTATTAGACAAGCTCTTTCGGGTTAATGGGGAAAAATGTTCATAACTGTTACGAACTTTACTTTTATAAATACATTAGTGGCTGTAAGTTTTGCAGCCGTTTGTTGTTGGGGAATTTTACGCTACTTTTGGAGACAACCTTCAAGCAAGCTAATGGATTTAGAGAATACAGATTCCTCATCTGCTAGCAACTCAAGTCGCTCACAGTTAGTTTTCCAGCCTCTTCAATGGATAAAATATTTCTCGATTGATCGTTGGGTACCTGTATCTCAAAAGATTCAAGAAACCTCACTTCAACTAAAAGATCGCTCACCTTGGCAAGGGTTAGGACTGTCACAGGAAGATGAAAAAAATAACCCTGCTAATGTGAATTCATGGATCAAAGAACTTGCTAGTCGTTTTCGCTTGTTCTTTAAATATGTCTGGATTTACTGGTCGCCTTATGTAGCTATTGCTATCATTAGTGCTATCTGCATGATGGGAATGCCGGCCTACCAAATAATTGCTGCTCAGAAACTAGGTATTGCCATTGATCAAGGAGGGTCTGTTCTTGTAAGTTCAGCAATTCAATTAGCTATCCTGCTACCCTTAGCTTTTGGGTCATACCTATTAGGTAGTCGTTTGTCTGCTCGGCTTTCTAGTCGTGTTGCCAATGATATCCGACATGACTTATTTGTGAAACTACAAACCCTTTCCCCAAGCTTCTATAAACAGGCTCGACCTGGAGATTTATTAACCCACTTCTCCGTAGATATTTACCAAATAGAGCCTGTTTTAGGTCAAGAAATGATCCGAAGTGTTGGCGAGGTGATCATGACCCTAGTCAACGTTGGAATGATGATTAGGATTAGTGGTTTTCTAGCAGTAGCCAGCATTATACCTATGGTTGTAATGCTGCCACTAACGCTTTACTTGATAAATTACATGACTAAGCGAGGACTGAGGGCGATCAACCAAAACGCAATGATGACGGATGCGGTGCAGGAAGGTATTCGTGCCCAACCGATGATCGCAGGATACGGTTTACAATCTTTATTTACCAGCTATTTCAGTAACGAATTAAAAAAACTTGAGGACAAGAAAACTGAAGCAGTATTTAGCTTTCTTCTCTTTACTTATTCAGTAACATTCTCCGCATACTTGCTTGATGTTTGGGTTATGGGAGTTGGGGGAGTTTACGTTTTGTCCCACAAAATTACACTGGGAGCCTGGATAACTTTCTTCAGCATTTCTCATAATATGTATAATCTGTTAGGTCAATTGGTGAATACACGAATTGGTCGCTGGTTCGGAGCTAGTATTGGGATGCAACGAATCGATAAAGTCCTTACATATCCAACTAAAATTGTCGATGCTGTTGATGCTCATGCTTTGACAACGTTTGAGAAGAAGATTGGCTTTGAGAACTTATCCTTTAGCTACGACAATGCACAGCACCAATTGCATGAGATTGATTTGTCTATAGAAGCTGGTCAGTTTGTTGCATTTGTTGGTTCGAGTGGTGCTGGTAAGAGTACGATATTTAACTTATTGATGCGTTTTTACGATCCCAGTGATGGAAGAATCACGATTGATGGTCATGATTTACGTCATCTGACACAAAAATCTTTGCGATCAAAAATGGGGGTTGTGCTGCAAGAAACTTTTCTTTTCCACACCACAATTATGAACAACATCCGCATCGCCAAACCCGAAGCTACAGAAGAAGAAGTTTTTGCTGCTGCTCAAGCTGCTGAAATCCATGACTTTATTTTGAGTCTTCCAGACGGTTATCAGACGATGGTGGGCGAAGCAGGTGGACGATTATCTGGGGGACAGCGCCAGCGAATTGCGATCGCCCAGGCATTGCTTTGCAGCGCACCCATCTTATTATTAGATGAACCTACCAGTAGTCTCTCGGCGGAAATGGCAGATGCGATTAATCAAACGATCGCATCCTTGGCGGGTAAGCACACAGTTATTATGATTACCCATCAACTGAAAGCCGCAATTCAGGCAGATTACATCTTTGTTTTAGATCAGGGTCGATTGGTTGAGCAGGGAACCCATGAACAGTTGCTAACCATTGATGGACATTACCGTTACCTCTGGAATATTCAACAGGCTTAATAGGTGTAGCGACCTGCAATTATAAATGCCCAAACCTGCAATCAAGACATTTTCCAACCAGGATTATCTGCAACTATAATTTCATTGGAGCCAGGATTAACTGCAACTGAACCCGAATTAACTGCAACCAACCTGCAATCATCCGTTTCAGCCCGAATTAGTTGCAACTAACCGAAAGCCCTGTCAAACGGGAGAAAAGGAATCTTACTCACCCAAAGCCCTGTCTGCTCAATAAAAGTCTGGAAATTCCAGCCCGAATTATTTACTCCTGTTGAGTCAAGAAAACGGTCGTTTTATTGACTGTCGCACTGGTAAGACTTTCCAAACCTAAAACCGTGAGTTTTCAAGTTAAAAAAGTCGGTAAAGAAATCAAAGTTAATTTATCAAATTCTGAAATGAGTTTTTTTGACAAGCTCTACCAGTTTTCACAACAAGAGCGTAGGTAAGGCGTTACGTCTATTTGCAAATAATCCTGGTCGAAAACGATGATTGCAGGTTGGTTGCAGTTAATTCGGGTTCAGTTGCAAATAATCCCGGTTCAAGCCCAATTATAGTTGCAGTTAATTCTGGTTGGAAAATGTCTTGATTGCAGGTTTGAACGATTAGTATTGCAGGTCGCTACAACTACCAGCCAATCTATCTGGTACCTGTCCAGATCTTTCTAGAGCCTCCCAACTGACTTCCAAAAGTAAGCGATGTTGAGGGTCAATAGCACCTGCCTCTCGATGAGAAATCCTAAAAAAATCCGCATCGAATTGGTCGATATCTTTGAGGAAATAGCCATAACGCAGTGGCATTTTACCTGGAACAGTTGGATCGGGATCATAATAGTTTTTGATGTGCCAACGCTCATCAGGAATTTTGCTGACCGAATTACTACCCGAACGTAGTAATTTCCAAAAACTTTCGGGATCATCGGCTCCAGGAAATCGGCAACTCATACCAATAATTGCAATAGGTTCAGTCTTTTCTTGCTCTAGTTTGTCTAATTGACTTTTAAGCTGCTGAATAGTTAAAACTGAGGATTCCAAGTCTGAATGAATATTAATGCTATTTTCCATTAATTTATTAGTTTTCAAGTTTGCAAGTGGAAAAAAAAGAGTCTTTAACTATTCATTTTCATTAATTTCTCTAGCGAGTAGGGAGTTACTGAAATCTAATCCCTATAAAAAATTACTCCTTTCATTGTTGAGTCTATTTTAGTATAACGAAGCTCAGTAGTAAATCAAACTCCCTACTGGGCGTAGAAATAGCGAAGCTATTTCTACGCCTAATTCCTCAAAAAATTTAACCATCGCCAAATTCTTGTTGAAAAATAACCTCAATTTGTTCTTGCAGAAGTGGAACTTTATTTTGCACAATGTCCCAAATTGTTTCATTTTCCAGACTGAAATAAGCATGAGCTAAAATATCCCTTAAACCTGCTATTTTCCGCCACTCTACCGTAGGATAACGATTTCTAGTTTCCGTCGGTACTTGCTTAATTGCCTCCCCGATAATTTGCAAATTTCGCAGCACAGCATCAAACCTTAACTCATCTTCAAAAAACTGGTCATAGCTGACACCTTCCGTGTACCGCAAAACCTTGTGACAACTGTTCAAAATATCCTCAAAATAAAGTCGGAGACTACGAGACATAGATAGCCTCTGTTTCAATAACATCTCTAATTTGAGGCTTTAACATCTTCTTGCTAACTACATCTACGGGACATCCCAAACTATCCTCCAGAAAAAACTTTAAGTCCATGTAACAGTCAAACGTCACCTTGCCGTCAAACTCCACTAATAAATCAATATCACTTTTAGCCGTCGCTTCATCCCTCGCTACCGAACCAAATAAAGCCAGAGACTTTACACCATAACCACGAATTTCTGCCCCATGAGCTTTTAAAAAAGCGATTAAATTTTCTCGGTTCATTTTTTAAATCCTCACCCATTTTCTAGGGAATAAACCAGAAATAATCCTGATATTACATCATGTCAACTAAGTCTTTTAACTCAATGTGAATATCTCGCAATGTCTCCTCAAAATCAAAATCCTCATCTACCTCCTCTGGAGTAACCCCCACATACCGCCCCGGTGTTAAACTCCAATCTTATAATTGCAGGTCGTTAGTGTGATTCGTTCTGTCGAAACGAGTAGAAATATTCGGGTAGTTTGAAATCCAAAGACAACTGCCCCGGTGAGATATTTCCACGACTTCGACAATGGTAAGCTAAATGGCAACTACTACACAAAGCCACTAAATTTTCTAACCTATTATCCCCAGGGTCAAGATTCCAATGATGGACTTGCAACACATAAGCTCGACGTTTTAGGGTATCGGGTAAAGTTTCTCCAGGTTTCAGACATAAACGACCACATCGTTGACATTGCCAATTCGCTGATTCCTTAACCGCTAAAGCTAGTTCCGTCCAATTATCAGGATAACGATTTAAACTCATAGACTGATTTATTAATTTTTATTAACCCTCTGATATTTATTGATGTTTCCCCCCAAGCACTTCTTACAGTCTAGTTTTTTATTGACCCGTTGAGGTAATGAATAACATAACGGATAACATAACGGATAACATAACAAATAACATAACAAATAACAGATAACATAACGAATAACATAACGGATAACAGGAATAGCAAATGAATCAATATATCTGGACTAATTGTTAAAGGGAAACATTCATAAAAACCCCCTAACTTTTGGGCTAGGGGATTTCTGGCGGATCGCTAAATCAGTTTTGTTTGTTGCTTCAATTTGCAATCCCATTACTGAGGATTCTTAGCTAATTATCTGAATTGCACACCGAAACCTCAAGAAACACCTCAAGAAATTCCTGAAAAAAACTATCCAGATTATTCACTTCAATATGGAATTAGGGAATTGGGCTATCTCAACGGCCGTCCAAATTGTTGAGGTACTGATAGATAGCCATACCCTGAATCACGGGTACTGGAATCTGATTTGAAATGGGTTAGGTCGGCATCGGAGGACTAAATACATGATTGAGGCTGTTAATGGGGGGAATCCTAAGAACTGTCACATATTCATCAGAACTGTTACACGGATTTATATAGATTGCAATAATCAGCACCTCTCAACGATTCAAGGGGGTGCGGCATGATTACCACCGACACCACATTAAAAGGAAAGGCGATGCCGCAAGGCGGCGGCTACGCCATCGCCTCAAGCAAGCGTAACCCATGCCCAATCTGTGAAAAAACGCACGGTTGCAAGATTTCAGATAATTTAATAATGTGCCTACGGGGTGATAGCAATTGGAGCATACCCGGATGGAAATATCTCAAACCTCTCAGGGGAGGTATGGGGGGATTATTCGGGGATTATTCGGGGGAGCGTCAAGAATACAGACCGGAACAGCAACCCAAAGCCGCCAAACCTTCAAACATTACCCCGTTGACTGATGAACAGTTAGACAGGGAAGCCAGAAAATTACTCAAGCAATTAGGACTTACTACCAAACATCGGGAGCAGTTGCACGGTCGCGGCTTAACCGATACCCAGATTAATAGTATCGGGAATGTATCTGTTGACCGCTACCAAGAATTTAATTCAATCGCTATTAATCCCAGTTTTCCGGGGATGGGAACACGGGGAACCCTAACCAATGGCGGATCAGGAATTCTAATTCCTGTTCGGAACATCAAAGGATTAATTATTGGGCTTCAGATTGCCAGAGATGATCGAGATCCTAAATATCAATGGCTTTTGGGAAGTAGCGATCGCCGCGTGTCCGGTGAACTGCCATTACAGTTTTTAAAATTAAACAGTTCACCTGATTTAAACATTATAGAGGGAATACTAAAGCCACCTACCGCAGCATATTTACACAATATAAATGTGTTGGGTGCAGGGGGTGTTAATTGGCACGGTTCCCCCAATGAACTCGCTGCAATTATTAATAGTGGCTTGTTTAGTCGCTATATCCTAAACCCAGACGCAGGATGTAAAGCTAACCATCATGTGATGGGTGCTTATCGAGCTTTATACTCATTCCTTAAAAAGCTCGGAATTAACCTCTATATCAGAGATTGGGGTCAAGGGAATCAGTCAAAGGATGAAGGGTTAGACGTTGACGAAATCGACACCGAAACCTTTAATAATGCTCCTATTGTTTCCTTTGAGAAGTGGGATAATTCCACAGAATTACAAGCGTTTTTAGCCGAACATGAAACCCGCAAAAATAATACTGTAATCTCTCAGGACGAGTATTTTAACCGCTTCAAATTACCTAAATTAGAAAATAATTTAGCTAACGTTGTTAAGCGGTTGTTTAGTCGAGTTAGTCGGAAAAATAAACCCGTTACTCCCGAACAAAACCCCGAACCAAAACCCGTAATAATCCCTGAACAAAAAACCGAATCTAGCG